>Ga0335083_10001053_pt1 | contig 38740 bp, 33 predicted proteins | sample Lox_Sample_42_FD_206716 | JGI IMG/M metagenome (GOLD analysis project Ga0335083, IMG submission 206716) | Soil microbial communities from Loxahatchee National Wildlife Refuge, Florida, United States - Lox_Sample_4.2 | ecosystem: Environmental > Terrestrial > Soil > Wetlands | place: USA...
GGTCCGCATCGTCGAGGGCGTGCGCGGCACCGTGCCGATGAAGTCGGACCTGGTGATCCGCTTCGATACCGGCCGGAGCGTTCCCTGGGTGCGCCGGCAGCACGACGCGCTGATCGCCATCGCCGGCCCCGACGGCCTGTGTCTGAGGGCGAACATCGAGATGCACGGCGAGAACCTGTCGACGGTCGGCTCCTTCGACCTGCACGCCGGCGAGCGGCGGGCCGCGGTGCTGACCTGGTGGCCATCGCACGAGCCGGTGCCCAAGCACATCGATCCCGAGGAGGCGCTGCACGACACGGAGCGCTGGTGGACCGGCTGGTGCGGGCAGCTCACCTACCAGGGGCCGTACCGCGACCTGGTGGCGCGGTCGCTGATGGTGCTGAAGGCGCTGACCTATCAACCGACCGGGGCCATCGTCGCGGCGCCGACCACGTCGCTGCCGGAGCGGCCGGGCGGCGTCCGCAACTGGGACTACCGCTACTGCTGGCTGCGCGACGCGACGCTGACGTTGTACGCTCTGATGCAAGCCGGCTACCGGCACGAGGCGCGCGCCTGGCGTGAGTGGCTCTTGCGCGCGGTGGCCGGCGACCCCTCGCGGCTGCAAATCATGTACGGCGTGGCGGGCGAACGGCGGCTGCCCGAGTACGAGGCGAGCTGGCTGCGCGGCTACGAGGAGTCGCGCCCCGTGCGCATCGGCAACGCCGCGCACCAGCAGACGCAGCTGGACGTCTATGGCGAGGTGATCGAGACGCTGTACGAGTCGCGGCGCTTCGGGATCCCGCCCGATCGCTGGGCCTGGGCGCTCGAGAAGATGCTCCTCGACGGCCTCGAGTCGAAGTGGGAACAGCCCGACGAGGGCATCTGGGAGATCCGCGGCGAGCCGCGCCACTTCACGCACTCGAAGGTGATGGCCTGGGTGGCCTTCGATCGCGCGGTGAAGTCCTCCCAGCAGATCGCGCTGGACGGCCCGGTCGAGAAGTGGCGAGGCATCCGCGATGCCATCCACGCCGAGGTCTGCCAGCGCGGGTTCGACTCGAGCCGGGGGATCTTCACGCAGGCCTACGGCAGTCCAGAGCTGGACGCCAGCCTCCTGATGATGCCGCTGGTCGGGTTCCTGCCGGCCACCGACCCGCGGATCGTCGGGACGGTCCGCGCCATCGAACGCGAGCTGCTGCGCGACGGCTTCCTGCTGCGCTATCACAGCGAGGAGACGCGCTCGGCGGACGGCTTGCCGCCGGGCGAGGGGGTGTTCCTGCCCTGCAGCTTCTGGCTGGCCGACACCTACGTGCAGCTCGGGCGGCAAGAGGAGGCGGCGCGGCTGTTCGAGCGGCTCTGCTCGCTGGCCAACGACGTCGGCCTGCTGTCCGAGGAGTACGACCCGAGCGCGCGGCGCCTGCTGGGCAACTTCCCGCAGGCGTTCACGCACCTGGCGCTGGTGAACACCGCCTTCAACCTGGCCGGCCACCCGTCCAGCGCGGCGGTTCAGCGCCAGGACGGCCACCGGCGACCGGCCCCCTCTCAGCGAGATCCCTGACTCGCGCGCCGCGGCCGCCTCGGTTTCCTGAGAGAGGGCATGCGTCAAGGCCTTGCCGAAAGGAGGGTTGCGCGTGGTGCGGGTCTTGCTGGAGCATGAGGCCATGCGCGCCCGATCGTCCTTGGTGTGGCCGGCACTGACCGTCCTGGGGCTGGTCGTGGGGTGCAGCTCGAGCCTGACGGGTGGCACCGGCGGAACCGGCGGGACGCCCGGCACATCCGCGACCGGTGGCGTTCCCGGCACGGCCGGTTCGTCCGGCGCCTGCCAGGCTTTGGCCGCGCAGTATCAGATGTTGCTGGCCGGGTCCCAGGCGTGCGCCTTCGACGCGGGCGGAGCGTGCGGACAGCTTGCGCTCGCTACGCTTCCACCCTCCGGCTGCCCGAACTGGTGCGACGAGGTCTGGGTCAACGACAACTCCGGGCTGAACGCGCTTCAGCAGCAGTGGCAGGAGGCCGGCTGTCAGGGCCCGGGGGAATGCCTGTACCCTCCTTGCCCGGCGCCTGCCGCCGGCCAGTGCGGGCCCGGGACCGGGCAGCAGGGGATCTGCCAGACGGCCAGCCGCCCGGGGACGGGCGGGACGTCAGGCGCGGGCGGCTCGGGGCCGGTCGCGTGCGGCAACACCACATGTACCTCCAGTGAGTTCTGCTGCGACCCGCTCTGCAGCGTCTGCTCGCCGATCGGATCGCTGTGCGATCAGGGGTGCGCGATCGGGGCCGACGCCGGGGTGGGGGGCACGGGTGTCTGCGCGTCGCTGGCCGCGGAGTACGCGCGGGCGATCGCCGTGGCGCAGGCTTGCACGGTGGGCAGCGCCGGCTGTGGGGCCATGGTCCACGGGGCCCTGGCCGGCAGCGAATGCGGTTGCGACTTCATCTACGTCAATGACAGCACGGAGGCCGACGCCATCTATCAGACCTGGTCGTCGGCCGGCTGCGAGCCGAAGTCGACCTGCGTTGGCGTCTGCGCGCCGCCGGGGCAATCGGGGGTCTGCGTGGCCACGGACGGCGGGGCCTCGGGGGTCTGCCAGTTCGCCGCCCCGCACGGGGGCTGAAGCGGATCAGTCGCGCCAGCGATGGGGCGGGGCGGCGGTCACGTCGGCGCCGGCGCAGTTGCTGCTGATGGTGTCCCCGACCCATCGAAGCCGGAGCGGCGACGGGGGGCTCATGATATTCGGGAGGTGCCGTCTCCGTCTGCCCGCGGTTCAACAAACCGCGTGCTAAAGCAGCTGCATGGATCTCGGACTCTCGGGGAAACGGGCCCTCGTCACCGGTTCGACGGCGGGAATCGGCTTCGCCACCGCTCGCGCCCTGGCCCGCGAGGGAGCGCGCGTCGTCTTGAACGGTCGCACGGAGGGGCGGGTGCGAGAGGCGATCGAGCGCCTGCGCTCCGAAGGGCTGGCCGCCGACGGGATCGCGGCAGATCTCGGCACCGGCGCCGGTTGCCGGCTGGTCACCGAACGCCTCCCCCAGGCGGACGTCGTGGTGAACAACCTGGGCATCTTCGAGCCTCGCCCGTTCGAGCAGATCGCGGACGAGGACTGGCTGCGCTTCTTCGAGACCAACGTCCTCAGCGGCATTCGAATGGCACGCCACTACGTCGCCGGCATGCGCACCCGGAACTGGGGCCGCATCGTGTTCGTCTCCAGCGAATCGGCCCTGCAGATCCCGACCGAGATGATCCACTACGGGACGACCAAGACCGCGCAACTCGCCGTCGCGCGCGGCCTGGCCGAGACCCTGTCGGGGACCGGCGTGACCGTGAACAGCGTCCTCCCCGGCCCGACCGCCTCCGAGGGGGTCGGCACGTTCGTCGCCCAGATGGCCGCCGCGCAGGGGGTCGACGCCGCCACCGCCGAGCGCCAGTTCTTCCAGACCGCCCGCCCGTCATCCATCATCCAACGCTTCGCCACCCCCGAGGAGGTCGCCGCGATGATCGTCTACCTGTGCAGCGCCCGTGCTTCGGCTACCACGGGCGCCGCGCTCCGTGTCGACGGGGGCGTGGTCAGGGCGATTGCCTGACCGGCGCGGCCAGGCTGCTCAGCACGGCGGACTCGAGCGCGCCCAGGCGGTCGATCTGGGCGCTGATAGCGGCGAACCAGTCGGTCGGGTCGACGCCGAAGCCGCCGCGCCGGCGGTCCAGCGCGATCTGCTCCATGCGCTGGACCGTGGTGGCCACCTCGGACGCGAGCTGCTCGTGCAGCAGCTCGCGCGCCGACGCCGGGGCCGCGTCCGCGAACAGGTGCAGGTAGCTGTCGCGCGCGGCGATGAGACCAAGCAGCGACTGGTACTGGCCATCGACGTAACGATCCCGCTGGAAGGCGCTCACCAGCTGGGCGCGCTCGACCCCGGTCTTCTCCTTGGCGTTCAGCAGCGCGATCCAGGCCAGCGCCGTCGGGCGCTGCGCGGGCTCGGTCACCATCGGCAGCATCGCGTCGACGACCTCCAGGAACTCGCGGTTGAGCGCGCTGTAGGCGGCGATCAGCTCGGGCGGTCGGATCTTCAGCTTCTCGATGGCGGGGCGCGACGCGATCACCTCGGAGAAGAGATCCTCGGCCGAGACCAGCCGGCTGACCACGCTGGCCGGCAAGCGATCCGCAAAGCGTTCTCGCAGCACGGTCAGCTCGGCATGCCGCCGGTCCGTGGTCTGCCACTGCAGCGGCATCTCCTCGCGGAACACGCGGCCGCCCGAGGCGGCATACAGCGACGAGACGCCGCGCTCGCGCTGCGTCTCGTGGATCAACGCGCTCAGGATGGCGGTCGCCTCGTGGAACTTCGGCGGCTCGGCCGGCGACCCGTTCAGCCGGCCGGCCCGCGGCGTGGTGCGCTGCAGGAAGGTGATCTGCTTGGCGACCGCCGGCCCTTTGAGGACACCCGCCGCCACGGCCGCATCCAGCGCCCCTTCGAACGTCTCGGCCTGGAACTCGCGCCGCTCCGTCCGCTCCCCCGCGTGGACCAGCAGGCTGATGGTGGGGCGGTCCTCGTCGTACGTCGCCTTGCCCCAGCCGTCGCCGGCCAGGCAGAACTGCACGATGCGGGTGGCTTCGTCGACGGACAGCCCCATCCGGTCTAGCTTGTACCCGGGGACGTTAAGGGACGGTTTCGGGCTCGTACAATCTGGGTAAAGCGGAGCTTCGCGTCAGATGGAGACTTGGGCGCCGGCCAGATTGGTGACGGTCTTGGCGGTCGAGGCGGCCTTGCGGGCGTAGAACCACCAGGTCAGCCCGACGCAGGTCAGGTAGAACGCCAGGAAGGCGCGCAGGGCCAGCTCGACGCCGCCGGTTGCGTGGATCGACGCGCCGAACGATCGCGGGATCAGGTAGCCGCCGCAGGCGCCGATGGCCGAGGTGATGCCGATGACCGCCGCGCTCTCGCGCCGGGCCACGGCCAGGGCCCGGATTTCCGCCTCCGGCCCCTGCCCGGCGGCCGCCATCAGGTGCTGGCGCCGGAAGATCACGGGGATCATCCGGAAGGTCGACCCGTTCCCGACGCCGGTGGTCACGAACAGCAGCAGGAACATCGCCAGGAACCCAGGGAACGAGTGCAGGTGCAGGAAATAGATGACGCCCACGGTGAACACCCCCATGAGGACGAAGTTCCAGAGGGTCACCCGCGTGCCGCCAATCCTGTCGGCCAGCTTGCCGCCCAGCGGGCGCGACACCGAGCCGACCAGCGCCCCGAGAAACGCCAGGTTCATGGTGACCTGCGGAAACTGCGTCTTCAGCAACAGCGGGAAGGCCGCCGAGTAGCCGATGAACGACCCGAAGGTCCCGATGTAGAGCCACGCCATGATCCAGGTGTGCTTGTGGCGGGTGACCGCCAGCTGATCGCGGAAGCTGGAGCGCGCCGACGTCAGATTGTTCATGTAGCGCGCCGCCCCGATTGCCGCGATCAGAACCAGCGGAAGCCAGAACAGGCCGGCGTTCTCGAGGTGCAGCGACTTCCCGCCGGCCGCCGACAGGATCGGAACGGTCATCAGCAGCGGGATCAGCAGCTGCACCGTGCTCACGCCGATGTTGCCGCCGGCCGCGTTGAGGCCCAGCGCGAATCCCTTCTCGCGATCCGGAAAGAAGAAGGAGATGTTGGCCATGCTCGAGGCAAAGTTTCCGCCGCCCAGTCCGGCGGTGGCGGCGGCCAGCGCCATCAGCCAGTAGGGAGTCTCCGGGTTACGAACCAGGAGGGCCAGCGACGTCGTCGGGATCAACAGCAACAGCGCGCTGACGATCGTCCAGTTCCGCCCGCCGAACCTGGGCACCGCGAACGTGTACGGGAACCGCATCAGCGATCCGATGAGCCCCGGCACCGCCACCAGCGAAAACAGCTGCTCGGTCGAGTAGTGGAAGCCGACCTTGTTGAGCCGTGGGGCGACCACGCTCCAGAGCAGCCAGATCGAGAACCCGAAGTTCTCGGCCAGGATCGACCAGAACAGGTTCCGTCGGGCCACCTTGCGCCCGGTCTGGCGCCAGAAGGTCTCGTCCTCGGGGTTCCAGGTGGTGATCCAGCTGGCCCCGCTGTGCTTCTCGCTCGCGGTGTGCATGTGATTCTCCGGGTTCAAGGCGCGATACCGATTTCGACCCGGCCGTCGCGCAGGCGGACCGGGTAGACAGGGAGCTTCACCAGGGGGTCGTCGAAGCAGGCGCCGGTCTGGAGATCGAACGTCTGCTTGAAGATGGGGGAGGCGATCTTGGGGCGGCCGGCGCGGTCGCCCACGATGCCGCGGGCGATCACGAAGGCCTCGCTGAACGGGTCGTAGTTCGACAGCGCGTAGACCCGGTCGCCCTCGTCGGGGCGAATCAGCGCGATCTGGCGGTCGCCGATCAGCGCGGCGACGCCGCAGGCCGGCGGGATGTCGTCCAGCGAGCAGACGCCGATCCAGACCAGCCCCGCGTCGGGCTCCTGCGCTTCCTCTTCCAGGTGGGCGGCGACGGTCACGCGGCCTCCTTCTTGCTCTTGTTCGGCAGGTCCGCCGCGGTCAGGCGATCGAGCAGCTCGCGCTTCTCGTGTGGGTGGGCGGGGCGTGGCTGGCCGCGCTCGCGGATGAAGACCAGGCTGGGATCGGGCGCCGCGCTGTTCACGAAGGAGCGGAACTGGGCCAGCTTCTGGGGGTCCTCCAGCGCGTCCTTCCACTCACACTTGTAGGTGCCGACCACGTGGGCCATCTCGGCCTCCAGCTCGGCGCCGATCCCCAGCTTGTCGTCGACGACCACGCTGCGCAGGTACTCGATCCCGCCCTCCAGGTTGTTCAGCCAGCCGGCGGTCCGCTGCAGGCGGTCGGCGGTCCGGATGTAGAACATCAGGAAGCGGTCGATGGTGCGGACCAGCGTCTCTTCGTCGATGTCGGTGGCCAGCAGCTGCGCGTGCTGGGGCTTCATGCCGCCGTTGCCGCAGACGTACAGGTTCCAGCCCTTCTCGGTGGCGATGATCCCGAAGTCCTTGCCCTGGGCCTCGGCGCACTCGCGCGCGCAGCCGGAGACCGCCGACTTCAGCTTGTGCGGGCTGCGCAGCCCCTTGTAGCGGTTCTCGATCCGCACGGCCAGGCCGACCGAGTCCTGCACGCCGTAGCGGCACCAGGTGTCGCCCACGCAGGACTTCACCGTGCGCAGCGCCTTGCCGTAGGCGTGCCCCGACTCGAACCCGGCGTCGACCAGATCGCGCCAGATCAGCGGGAGCTGCTCGAGCCGCGCGCCCAGCATGTCGATCCGCTGCGCCCCGGTGATCTTGGTGTACAGGCCATGCTTCTTGGCGATGGCGCCGATGGTGATCAGCTGCTCGGGCGTGATCTCGCCGCCCGCCACGCGCGGGATGACCGAATAGGTCCCGTCCCGCTGGATGTTGGCCAAAAACCGATCGTTGGTGTCCTGCAGCGGCTTGTGCTTGCGCTCGAGGATCGGTTCGTTCCAGGCCGAGGCCAGGATCGACCCGACCGCCGGCTTGCAGATCTCGCAGCCGCGCCCGCGGCCGTGACGGGCGATCAGCTCGTCGAAGGTCTTGATCTTGTGCAGCCGCACCAGCTGGTACAGGTCCTGTCGCGAGCAGGGGAAGTGCTCGCACAGGTTGTTGTTCACCGCGACGCCGATCTTCTTCAGCTCGATCTTCAAGAGATCGTTCAGCAGCGGGACGCAGGAGCCGCAGGTGGTGCCGGCCTTGGTGCAGCTCTTGAGCGCGCCCACGGCGTGGGCCCCGCCGGCGATGGCCTGGCAGATGGCCCCCTTCTCGACGTTGTTGCAGCTGCAGATCTGGGCCGAGGCGGGCAGCGCGTCGACCCCCATGCCGGCCGGCGCCTCGCCCGGGGGCAGCAGCAACGCCTCGACCTTGACGGGCAGCGCCGCCTTGCTCTGCACCATCGCCAGGAGCTGGCTGTACTGGGAGGCGTCGCCGACCAGGATGCCGCCCAGCAGGCGCTGGCGGTCGGCCGAGACGACCAGCTGCTTGTAGACGCCGGCCACGTTGTCGATCAGGCGGAGCGTGTGGGCGCCGCCCTCCAGGCCGAAGGCGTCGCCGAAGCTGGCGACGTCGACGCCCAGCAGCTTCAGCTTGGTGGACATGTCGAAGTGAGCCAGCGCCTTCCCGGCGGTCCCGGCCAGCTCCTCGGCGGCGACCTGGGCCATCGTGTAGCCGGGGGCGACCAGCCCGTAGCAGCGGCCGTCCCAGGACGCGCACTCGCCGATCGCCAGGATGTCCGGGTCCGACGTGCGGCAGCGCTCGTCGACGATGATGCCCCCGCGCGTCCCCACCTCGAGCCCGGCCGCGCGCGCCAGCTCGTCGCGGGGGCGGATGCCGGCGGAGAACACCACCAGCGAGGCGTCCAGCTGCCCGCCGTCCGAGAGCTGCAGCCCGTTGGCGCGCCCGTCGTCGCCGGTCAGCACCTTCTTGGCCGACACGCCCGTGTGCACGGCGACGCCCAGTCCCTCGATGTGACGGCGCAGGATCGCGCCGCCGCCGTCGTCGACCTGCAGCGCCATCAGACGCGGCGCGATCTCGACGACGTGCGTTTCCAGCCCCAGGTTGCGGAGGGCGTTGGCCGCCTCCAGGCCCAGCAGGCCGCCGCCGACCACCACACCCACGCCCGCCGTCTGGGCGGCGGCCGCGATGCTCTCCAGATCCTCGATCGTTCTATAGACGAAGCAGCCGGGCGCGCTCTTCCCCTCCACCGGCGGCACGAACGGCGACGACCCGGTGGCCAGCACCAGCTTGTCGTAGGGGACCGCCAGCCCCGAGGCCGTCAGCACCAGCCGCGCGGAGCGATCGATCGAGGCGACCGCGTCGCTCAGGACCAGGCGCACGCCCGCCGCCGCATAGGCTTCGGGGGCCGCGAGCGCCAGGCCCTCGGCGCCGCCGTCGAAGAACTTGGTCAGGTTGACGCGGTCGTACGCCGCGCGCGGCTCCTCGCCCAGGACGGTGATCTCGAACCTTCCAGCGGCGCCCGCGGCCGTGCAGAGCTCGACCAGGCGGTGCCCCACCATTCCGTTCCCGACGATGACCAGCTTGGTTGCCATCGGGATCGACGGTACGGGCGCGGAGGTTTCTCGTCGGTCAAGAGAGCGTCAAAGCCCGTTAATTCGTCGACCTCCGACCGAGAGCGGTAGTTACGGCTGTTGGCCGAATCTTGACCGCACGGAAACGCGCGACGGTCGATCCTCGTCGACAGGACGATGCAACCCTCGATCGCCACGCGCACGCACTGCCCGTACTGCGCGTTCCAGTGCGGCATGCTCGTCTCGTCGGGGCCCGACGGCGTCGACGTCAAGGCCGATCGCGAGTTCCCGGTGAACCGCGGTCAGATGTGCATCAAGGGATTCACGGCCGCCGACCTCCTGGCTCACCCGGCGCGGCTGACGACGCCGCGTGTCCGCGGCCGCGACGGTCGACTGGTGACCGCCAGCTGGGACGCCGCGCTGGACTTCGTCGCCGAGAGCCTGACGCGCATCCGGGCCGCGCACGGGGCGCCCGCGGTCGGGGCCTTCGGCAGCGGGGCGCTGACCAACGAGAAAGCCTACCTGCTGGGGAAGTTCGTGCGGGTCGTGCTCGGCTCGCCCAACGTCGACTACAACGGCCGCTACTGCATGGCCTCGGCGGCGGCCGGCCAGAACAAGGCGTTCGGCGTCGATCGGGGGCTGCCGTTCCCGGTGCCCGACATCGCGCGCACCAAGACGCTGCTGCTGTGGGGCGCCAACTCGGTCGACACGATGCCGCCGCTGGCGCAGTGGATCGCGGAGCAGCAGGCCCAGGGACAGATGATCGTCGTCGATCCGCGGCGGTCCGAGACGGCGCGCCAGGCCAACCTGCACCTGCAGCTCACGCCCGGCTCGGACCTGGCGCTGGCCAATGGTCTCCTCCACCTGGCGATCGACGAGCATCTGATCGACAACGCGTACATCACGGCGCGGACCGTGGGGTGGGAGGCGGTCCGGCGCGCGGTGATGGAGGTCCACCCGGCGCACGTCGAGCGGCTGACCGGCGTGCCGATCGACGATCAGCTGCGCACGGTGCGCCGGCTGGCGATCGAAGAGAGCAGCATGCTGCTGTCGGGGCGCGGCCCCGAGCAGCAAGCCAAGGGCGCCGACACCGTGCTGGCCTTCACCAACCTGATGCTGGCGCTGGGGAAGGTCGGGCGACCCTACAGCGGATACGGCTGCCTGACCGGGCAGGGCAATGGCCAGGGGGGACGCGAGCACGGCCAGAAGGCCGACCAGCTCCCGGGGTATCGGATGATCGAGGACGAGGCCGATCGCGCCGCCGTTGCCACGGTCTGGGGCCTCGACCCGGCCGCGCTGCCGCGCAAGGGCAAGAGCGCCTACGAGTTGCTCGACTCACTGGGTCCGGACGGTGGGATCCGCGCGCTGCTGGTGTTCGGGTCGAACGTGGCGGTCGCCTCCCCGAACGCGCGCAACGTCACCCGCAAGCTGGCCGCGCTGGACCTGCTGGTGGTGTGCGACGCCTTCGAGAACGACACGTCCGCCGGCGCCCACGTGCTGCTGCCGACCCTGCAGTGGGCCGAAGAAGAGGGGACCATGACCAACCTGGAGGGGCGCGTGATCCTGCGCGAGCGCGCCGGGGCGCCCCCCGCCGGGCCGCGCGGCGACCTGGAGATCCTCGCGGCGCTGGCCCAGCGGCTGGGTCACGGCGACAAGTTCGCGTTCGGCTCGGCCGAGGCGGTGTTCGACGAGCTCCGCCGGGCCACCGCCGGCGCGCGCGCCGACTACAGCGGCATCACCTACGCGCGCATTCGCCAGGAGCACGGCGTCTTCTGGCCTTGCCCGGCCAACGACCACCCCGGCACGCCCCGCATGTTCGCCGAGCGGTTCGCGTTTCCCGACGGGCGCGCGCGTTTCCATGTGGTCCGGCACCGGCCGGCGGCCGAGCTGCCCGACCAGGAGTTCCCGCTCTACTTCACCACCGGCCGCTACAAGGAGCACTACAACTCGGGCGCCCAGACCCGGCGGGTGCCGGCGCTGGTCAAGGCCAGGCCGGAGCCGCGCCTGCAGATCCACCCGCGGCTGGCCGGGCGGCTGGGTGTGGCCAGCGGCGACCCGCTGCTGGTCGAGAGCCGCCGCGGGGCGGTCTCCTTCATCGTCGACGTGACGTCCGACGTCCGCCCCGACACGCTGTTCGCGCCGTTTCACTGGGGCGGCGACGCCTGCGCCAACCTGCTCACCAACCCGGCCCTCGATCCGACCAGCCGCATGCCCGAGTTCAAGGTCTGCGCCGTCCGCGTCGTCGCGCCTGCCGCGAGGACGGCGCCGTGACCGGGCGCAAGCGGCGGCTGGCCATCATCGGCAACGGCATGGCGGCCTGCCGGCTGCTCGACGAGCTGCAGTCCCGCGGCGGCTTCGATCGCTACGAGGTCATGGTGTTCGGCGACGAGCGCGGCGGCGCCTACAACCGGGTCCTGCTCAGCAAGGTGCTGGGGGGCGACGACCCCGACGCCATCGTGACCAAGCCGCCGGCCTGGTTCGCGGAGCGCGGCCTCCACCTGCACGACGGCGTGGCGGTCACCCGCCTGGACACCGAGGCGAAGCGGATCGAGACGGCCGGCGGCGCCGCGCACCGCTACGACGTGGCGGTGCTGGCCACCGGCAGCACGCCGCGCGTCCCGCCGCTCGAGGGGATGACCACCGGCACCGGCGATCTGCGCCCCGGCGTCTTCGTCTACCGCACGATGGACGATTGCCTGCGGATGCGCGGGCACGCGCGGTCGGGCGACACGGCTGTCGTGCTGGGCGGCGGCCTCCTGGGGCTGGAGGCCGCCAAGGTGCTGAGCGACGCCGGCCTGCACGTGACGGTCGTCCATGCCGCGCGCACGCTCATGAACGCCCAGCTCGACGAGCTGGGCGGCGAGATGCTGGAGCGGCAGATCGAGTCCCACGGAATCTTCGTCCGCACCGGCCGGACCATCGAAGGCGTGGTGGGGGACCTGGCGGTCGAGGGGGTGCGCCTGGACGACGGCAAGGTGCTGGCCGCCGACATGCTGGTGCTGGCGTGCGGGGTCCGGCCGCGGGTCGACGTGGCCCGCGCCTCGGGGCTGCCCATCAACAACGGCATCGTCGTGAACGACACGCTGGCCACCGAGGCGCCCGGCGTGTACGCGATCGGCGACTGCGCCGAGCACGCGGGGCGCACCTACGGGATCGTCGCGCCGGCCTGGGAGCAGGCCCTGGTCCTGGCCGACGTCCTGACCGGCGCCAACCCAGGGGCCCGGTACAAGGGCTCCAAGAGCTACACCCGCCTGAAGGTCGCCGGCGTCGACGTGGCGTCGATGGGGCGCATCGAGCCCGAGCTGGAGCGCGACGAGGTGCTCCAGGTCGTCGAGACGCGCCGCGGGTCCTATCGCAAGCTGATCGTCCGCGGCAGCGAGCTGATCGGCGCCATGCTGGTCGGCAACACCGCCGCGGCCCCCGCGCTGGTCCAGACGCTGGATCGCGGCGATCCGCTCCCCGACGATCCGCTGGAGGCGCTCTGCCCCAACGCGACGTTCGCGGCCCCCGCGGGCAACGATCGGACCATCTGCAACTGCAACGGCGTCTCCGAGTCGCGCATCTGCGACGCCATCGCCGCGGGCGCCACCAGCGTCGAGGCGCTGGGGCTGGCCACGCGCGCCGGGACCGGCTGCGGCTCGTGCAAGACCGAGCTGGCGCAGATCCTCAAGAAGCAGGCGGCTGCGGCGCCGCCGAAGATCGCCGCCGCCGGTTGATGAAGCGGTCCACCAGCGCGGGCGCGACCAGCAGCGCGGCGGTCAGGCAGGTGATCTCGCCCAGCATCGCCGCGTTGCCGAAGCTGCGGATCCCCTGGTTGGCCGAGAACCACAGCGACCCGTAGCCGACCACGGTGGTGTACGAGCAGAGCGCGACCGCCGAGGCGGTGTGGACGCCGTGGGCGCGCGCGGCGGGATCGGCGGCGTCGGCGCGCGCGCGGCTGATGATGTTGACGGCATAGTCGACGCCGATCCCGATGGTGATGGGGAGCGCCACGAAGTTGAGGAAGTTCACCTTCAGGCCGAACGCCGAGGCCAGCGCCAGCAGCGCCAGCGTCCCAAACATCCCGCAGAACAGCGTCGAGGCCGCCGCCAGGCTCAGGCCCAGCAGCCCCAGGACCACCATGAACGCGCCCACGGCCGCGATGGCGGTCGTGCGTGGCCCATCGCGCTCCAGGGCCGCGAACATGTCGCTGAAGACGAAGGCCGTCCCGCCGATCAGGACGTCGGGGCCCAGATCGAGCGCGCGCACCTCGGTCGCGAACCGGTGCAGATCGCGGGTGTCCCACCCGTTGAAGCCGAACCCCATGTTGGCGAGGACGATCTTGCCGCGCGTGCCGTCCCGCTCGGTGTAGGGCCAGGCCAGCTCGGCCGGCACGTCCGCGTCGCCCAGCGCGCGCAGGTCGGGCGGCGGGCGCTCGGTCTCCAGGGTCTTCCGCTCGTCGGCGGTCAAGGCGTCGGCGTGACGGAGCTGGCGGTCGATCAGCCCGCGGATCTCGTCCAGGATGTCCAGCTTCTCGTCCTGATGGGACGGCAGGCGATCGTCGATCGAGTTGATGCGGCTGAACAGGCGCTGCCGCTCCGGTTTCCCCTGATCGACCGCTTGCAGGCGCCTGACCAGCGGCTCGACCTCCTCGCGCTTCTTGACCGCGATGGCGAACCCGCCCGAGATGCCCTGGCCGAACGCCTGGTCGAACTTGGTCATCCAGGCGCCGGAGCGATCCAGCTCGGCGCCGGTGCTGCTCAGGTTGGCCATGTTCGTCTCCATCGGATCGCGGGCCAGATAGCGCCAGGCTCCGACGGCGGACAGCACGAACAGGATCCCGGCCAGCGGCAGCACCACGGCCGTCCGGCGCGGGAGGATCCGCTCGAACCAGGCGACCGCCCCTGGCTCCGCGCGGACGCGCAGCCACCCGCGCCGCTCGATGGCCGACAGGCCGGCGGGCAGCACGGTGTACGCCGAGATCCAGCAGCAGAGCATGCCGACCCCGCCGATGATCCCGAAGTCGCGGAACCCCCGGAACGGCGTCACGGCCAGCGACAGGTAGGCCGTCCCGGCGGTCGCGGCGGCGGCGGCGGTGGCGCGCATCGTGCCGGTGGTCGCGATGTGGCGCGCTTCGTCGGGCGACTTGCCGTCGCGCCGCTCCTCGATGTAGCGACCCAGCAGGATGATGCCGAAGTTGATGCCGTTGCCGATCACGATCGACGACAGGAACGCGCTGGCGATGTTGAGGTGCCCGATGGTCAGCTTCGTCACCGCGAACGCGACCAGGGCGCCGACGGTCAGCGACCAGGAGAGCGCCAGCACCGCCGTGACCGAACGGAAGTAGAGCAACAACGCCAGCAGGACCGCGGCGACGGTGAGCAGCGTCGCGATGGCCATGCCCCGCACCAGGCCGTGCTGCTCGGCCGTCCCGCGGATCACGTCTCCCGCCATCCCGAACTTGACCGAGGGCCCCACCTCGCGCGACGTGGCGTCCATCTGGTCTTGCAGCGTGCGCATCAGCTGCCCGCCGCGATCCAGGTCGCTGCCGCCGAAGTTGCAACGCACGACGATCAGCTGCAGGTGGCCGTCCGACGACACCAGCGGCTTGGGGTGCTCCGCCTTCTGCCTCGCCTCGTCCAGCCTGTGGCGCAGGTTCTGGAGGCGGTCTTTCCCAGCCCCTGCGCCGCCGCCGGCCGGGGGCGGCTCGGGCTCGTCCAGCGAGACGAAGAGCGGGTTCACCTTGGCCAGCCGCTCGCGCAGGGCGTCCCGCGCCGAGGTCAGGTCGTTCAGGTCGGCGAACAGGAACCGGTTGTCCCAGGCGTACCGCCGGAACACGCCGTCGTCCGCGGTGATCCCGCCGATCCCCAGCGCCTCGGCGTCCAGCGCCCGGATCCGGCGCAAGAGCTCGTCGCCCGCCCGGGCCCGCGCCGCGGTGTCGGGGCTCTCGATGCCCAGCATGAACGTCGCCGACACACGCGCGCGCTTCTCGATCGCGCGCAGCTGGCGGACCGAGGGCGTTGACTCGGGCAGCAGGTAGGAGAGGTCGCTCTTGACCGCCAGCTTGCTGGTCAGCCAGGCCCCGATCACCGCCAGAATCACGGCGATCGCCAGCACGGTCGGGTCCCTGGAGGGTTTCATGCGGTCATGCGGCCGTACAGATCCAATACCTGACGCGTGACGATGGGCCAGTCGAAGCGCGCGGCGGTCGCGCGGCCGGCGTCGCTGCACCGTCGGCGCAACGCCGCGTCGTCGAGCAGCGCGGCGGTTCGCTGGCCCAGCTGGCGGCACTCCGGATCGGCACCGACGTCCACCATGAAGCCTTGCTCACCGTCCCGCATCACATTCCGGAATCCCGGGGTGTCGGCCGCGACGACCGCGCACCCGGCAGCCATCGCTTCGAGCAAGATGATCCCGAAGGTACCACCGACCGCCGGGCAGAGGAGCACGTCACCGGAAGTGTAATAGGAAACACGATCCTCGCTGGAAACAAAGCCGACGAATCGAGCGTCCGCGCGCAGGTCGTCCGGCACCATCGCCTCATAGGATCGCCGCAACGGGCCGTCGCCCACAAGGATCAACCGCGCGTCGACGCCCGCGCGGCGAACGTGGACCCAGGCGCGGATGACTCGATCGACGCCGTTGCGGGGGTCGAAGCGCCCGACGTGCAGCACGTTCAGCCGGCCGTCGTCCAGCTCGGGCCGGCGCCGGCCCGACGCGAAGAACGGGGCATCGACTCCGTTCGGGATGATGTGCCAGGGGGCCCGGAAGTAGCGCTTGATCCCGGAGAGCGCCGTCTCCGAGACGCCGATCGCCGCGTGCAGCCGGTCGGCATAGCGCTGGAACAGCGGGCGCAGGGCCGCGTAGAGCAGGCTGCGGTCGACGACGCTGTGGAACGTCCCGACGGTCAGGGCCTTCGACTGCCGCAGGAACAGCAGGGGAAGCGTGGGCATGAGGGGCGAATGCAGGTGAACGACGTCGAACTTCTCGTCGCGGAGCAACCTGTCGACCTGCCCGGACAGGTCGGTCCCGAACGACGCGCGCGCCACGGAGCCGCCCGAGAACACCGGCACGGACTGCCCCAGCCGGATGACCCCGTTGTCCCGGTCGTGGGCCGCCAGGTCGAACTGGGCGGCGGCTCCCCCCGAGAGCGACGCCAGCGCGTCGTCCACGGCCGGCGTCACGATCCGGACCTCATGTCCCATCTGGCGCGCTGCCCGGGCGAAGTGGTGGACGTGCTCCTGGATCCCGCCGAGGGTGGGGTAGTAGTACTCGGTGACGATTCCGATCTTCATCGGGGGTCCGGCAAATAAAGCAAGACTTTTGCCATGATGGATTACAGTCCTGCGTGCATGCGACAGCCAATCAGGACTGAAGGGACCTGACCATGTGTCGAACTTTCGGCGCTCGAGTGACGGAACCTCATCGCTTTGCCCGCGACCTCTGGCTCCGGGCCGCATCCTTACTGGCAGCTCGTGGAGCGGTACGCGTCAATATCTGTGGCCCCGGCGTTGCATTCAGAGCGCGGGCGGGTGGTGAATGAACTCTGAAAGCGACAAAGGCGTCCTCGGGCGGCTGAGCAAGCGCTTCAGCAAAGGCCTCAGAGTGGCCTCTCGTTTCGGCCGCGTCAATGCCCGCGCCTACGCGGCCATCCTCCGCGCCGTCGTGACCGAGCGTCTCTGGTCCGTCCCGCCTCGCGGCCAGCAGGAGGCGTCCCGATGAGCGGCCGGCTGGGTGATGTGGTGTGCCTGCTCGGGTTCATCGCATTTTTCACGATTCCATTCCTCGTCCACGGCGTGAAGGTCCTGACCGGCGCGATCAAGTTGCCGCCGGCGCGGGCCCGCGGGGCGGGGGCGCGGCTCTTCGGGCCGCTGTTCATCAGTTACTACTACTGGCTGCTGGGACCGGTCTTCCGGGCCATGGCCCGCAGCCGCTGGACCCCGAACCAGGTGACGATCCTGACGCTGGGGGTGGCGGCGGCGACCTCGGTCGCCATCGCGACCGGGCACTTCACGCTCGCCTCCTGGCTGGTGATCGGTGGCGGGACGCTGGACATCATCGACGGGCAGCTCGCACGGACCAAGAACATGGCCACGTCGGCGGGCGCCTTCCTGGATTCGACGGTCGATCGCATCTGTGACGGGCTGGTGTTCGGCGGCTGTGTCGTCTACTACGCCGGCACGCCGATCATGTACGTGGCGCTGGCGGTGCTGGTGATGTCGTTCACGGTCAGCTACGCGCGCAGCCGGGCCGAGTTCTTCGGTATCACGGGCAGCGAGGGCCTCATGCAGAGGGCCGATCGCCTGGCGGTGCTCGGGATGGCCCTGGCGTTCGCCTCGTTCTTCGGCCATCGGAGCGAGGGTTTCGTCCCGCATCCGTTCTACGCGGTCACCGCCGGCGCGCTCTGCCTGCTGGCGTTCCTGAACACCATCACCGCGGTCCGCCGGATTCTCTGGACGATGGCGCAGTTCCGCCGCCGCGGGCTCGAGGTTTCAGCCCAGATTCGCCCCAGCGCGCCGGCCAACGTCGTCCTGATCGAGCCCAAGAGCGCCGACGCCCTCCTGGGCGCCAAGCGCGAGACCGCCCTCCGGATCGGGGGATGACGCCGGCAAAACGCGTCGCTTCGGCGGCGCTGCGGATCGGCGTCGTCGGCGCCGCGCTCTGGTTCGTCGTGCGCGGGGTGGCGTGGGACGCCGTGGCCGCGTCGCTGAAGCAAGCCCGGCCGGCCCTGCTGCTCGGGGTCGTGGCCCTGAACGCCGCGATGATGTCGGTCAAGGCGGCGCGCCTGCGCCTGCTGTTGCAGGGGGGGGCGTCGCTTCGGTCCTGCCTGCTGGCCAAGCTCACCGCCTCGGCCGTGAACAACGTCCTGCCTTTCCGGGGGGGCGACATGGCCCGGCTCTGGATGCTCGAGCGCCACGCCGGTATCTCGAAGTCGGCCGCCGCGGCGATCGCCGTGCTCGAGGCGCTGTTCGAGCTGGTGACCCTGGGGGTGATCGCGCTTCTCGGCAGCCTCGGCGCGCCCGGCGAGCGCTGGGCGGCGGGCGCGGCGGCCGTGCTGGGTCTGGTCGCCACGACGCTGCTGATTGCCTCGCGCTGGGTCACGCACCTCCCGCGGTGGGCGCGCGAGCTGGCCACACGGGTCGAGCCGGGTGTCCGGGCGCTGCGCGATCGCGGGATCGTCGCCAAGTCGGCCGCGCTGTCGGCCGTCGCCTGGGGGCTGGAGGTCGTGATGATCATGACCTGCGCGCGGGCGCTGCAGCTGTCCATCGGACCGGCCCTGGCCGCCGTGATCTTGCTGGGCATCAACCTGGCGCTGGCGGTGCCGTCGTCGCCCGCCGGCGCGGGCGCCTTCGAGGGGGCGGTCGTGGTGGTGCTGACCCTGGCCGGGCTGGGGAAGTCGGAGGCGGTCGCCTTCGCGCTGCTCTACCACCTGATCCAGGTCGTGCCGGTCACGCTGGCCGGCGCGCTGGTGGTCTGGCGCGCCGGGCTGACGCTGGATCGCCTGCCCGCCGCGGTCGAGGCTCAGGCGTCGCCGATCACCAGGGCGATGGCCAGCCCGTCCCAGCCCTTCACGCCGACCGTCTGAATCGCCGTCGCGTCGACCCGGGGCTCCTGGGACAGCCGGTCGAACAGCTTGCGCGTCCCGACGATGGCCGGGTCGGCGGTGCGCCCGTCGGTGACGCCGCCCTGCCGGACCACGTTGTCGACGATGATCAGGCTCCCGCGCCGCGACATCGCCAGGGCCCGGTCGAAGTAGGCCGCGTTGTTCTGCTTGTCGGCGTCGATGAAGCTGAGGTCGAACGGCGCCTGCTTCTCGCTGGCCAGCCTCGCCAGCGTCTCCAGGGCGGGCCCGACGCGGATCTCGACCTTGTCGCGCACGCCGGCCCGCGCCAGGTTCTTCTCGGCGACCTGAGCGTGCAGGGGGTTGAGCTCCAGCGTGATCAAGCGGCCGCCGGTGGGGAGCGCCCGCGCCAGCCAGATCGCGCTGTAGCCGCCCAGCGTGCCAACCTCGAGGATCCGGCGCGCATCCGAGAGGCGCGCCAGCAGGTTCAGGAGCTTCCCCTGGTTCGGCGCCACCGCGATGGCCGGCATCCCGGCGGCGGCGCTGTCGGCCAGCGCCGCCTGCAGCGCGGGGTCGTTCTCGACCAGTCGTTCGTTGAGATATTCGTCGACGTTCGTCCAGGCGTGCTCGGTCATCGGTTGTCTCTCGGTTACAGGTTGTTGACCAGCGGTTGCAGGATCTCGCGGAACGACGGGCGGCCTTCGCAGCGGGCCGCGTGCTCGACCAGCCGCGGGTGGCGAGCTCCATCGAGCAGTTGAGGGTGCGCGTCGCTCACGAAGCGCAGCATGCAGCCGACCGCGATGTCCGCGTGCGAGAGCTCCTCGCCCAGCCACCAGCCGGTGGTCCGGCGCGCGCGATCGTCCTCCAGGGCGCGCAGCCCGTCGCCGATCTGCCGCCGGCAGCGGTCCATCCAGCTCTCCGAGGGGTGCGCGCGGTGGAGTGGCTCGTAGAGCAGGCTCACCGCCTTGTCGGCCGTCCCCGTGGCCAGCGCGATCACGCGCAGGGCGTCGCGGCGCGCGGCCCCTTGGCGGGGAATCATGGCCCGTGCGGCGGCGCCGGCCAGCTCGTCGATGGCGTCCAGGATCGCGCCGCTCTCGATCAGCGACGTCCCGTCGTCCAGCACCAGCGTGGGCACCCGGCGCAGCGGGTTGTAGGCGGCGATCTTGTCGGCGTCCCCCCAGACCGACCAGCGCCGGTGCTCGAAGGGCATCTGGTACTCGCGCAGCGCGATGCCAACCCGGCGCACGAACGGCGAATCGTACTGTCCGATCAAGATCATCTCGGCTCCCCAGGCGGGAAGTTAGCAGATCGGAATCACGAAACGTCCGCGCCGTCGGGCGGCGGCCGGCCGTCCGAGGGGACGAAGTTGGCGGTGCGCTCCACGCCGGCGAACAGCACGTGTCCCAGCCAGGCGAGACCGGCGCCCAGCACCGTGCAGAGCGCCCGGCGCGCGATGACCGCGCGTTCGGGGGCCCCCGCCAGCGTCAACAGGAACACGACGTACGCCGTCAAGCTGGCCGCGAAGGCTGCGTAGTTCACGTACAGCAGCAGGTAAGCGGCAGCCGCGAAGATCACCACCAGCAGCGCCAGCAGCCAGGGCAGCGGGTGCAGCAGGAAGGCCGCCGCCGTCGCGATCGCCGCGCCGGCCAGCGTCCCCGCCGTGCGGGCCACGCCCCGCTCGACGGTCAATCGCAGCTCCGGCCGCGTGACGATGGCCGCCGTCATCGGGATCCAGTAGCTGTTGGCCAGATGGGTCATCCGTCCCAGCGCCATGGACAGGACCAGGATCGTCGAGGCGTGAACCGCGTGCCAGAGGCGCTGGCGCGTCGTCGTGTGGGCGTGATCGACGGCGGGCGCGGGGCCCCCCTCGTGCCCCGTCGTTCCTCGGATCGCCCAGGTGGTCCAGACCACGGCCATCTGCAGCAGGCCTCCGCCGGCCACGCAGGCGCCGCGCGTGAGCGCCGCCAGGCCGTGTGCCGGGAAGGCGGTCGAGATGAGCAGCCAGATCGTGCACTGCAGCGCGATCCACGACACCCCCGGGCTCTCGGACCAGGCCGCCCCATAGGCGGCGCCCCAGATGCCCGCCAGCACGACGGCCGCCGTCGGGGAACCGCCGAGGATGGTGCCGATCCAGCTGGACAGGCACATGCCCGCAGCCGCGCCCAGCATGGGCAGGCGGCGCGAGCCGCGCAGCTCCTGGAACGAGCCGAAGCCCACGGAGAATCCGCCGGCCGCCACCATCATCCCGAGCCGTGGTTGGCCGAGGGCGACCCCGAGCGCCAGCGGGACGGCCACCGCCGGCATGCACAGCGCCGCCGGGCGCGGCTGGACGCGCGTCCAGTCGAACGCCAGGGTGCCGTGCATGAGTCGGCGCAGCATCGCTGCGCTTCATCTTAATGTGTCGGCTGCTGCGGCTGCTGTTCCTGTTTCGGTTCTTGCCGCGGCTCTTGCCTCTGCTTGCGTTCGCGGGCCGCTTCGATCCCCCAGCGCTCGTCCTCTTCCTCGAGCTGCAGCCCGGCGGCGGCGCGCTGCGCGGCGATCCTGTCGGGCGCCGAGTCGGGGACGCGCTGCGGCTGCTCGGCCGGGCGCTTGGGGCTGGAGGCGCAGGCGGACAGCAGCACGCCGGCCAGCGCGAAACGGATCACGAAACTGGGCAACGTCATGCAAAAGCCTCACGCAAGAAGCTGGCCAGGCTCACGGGGGCGACGAGCGCTTCACCGCCAGCTGCACCCAGGAGATCAACCGACCGGGCTCGACCGGTTTCTGGAACGCCTCGCTGTCCGGGACGTCGGCCTGCCGACTGGCCTCCAGATCCTCGACGTAGCCCGAGATGAACAGGATCTCGACCGCCGGATCCCGCGCGCGCAGCCGGCGCGCCAGCTCGAGCCCGGTGCCGTCCGGCAGCCGGTAGTCGAGCACGGCGGTGTGGAGCCGCCGGCTCTGCGCCAGCGCCTCGGCCGCCGAGTGGGTCACCACCACCTCGTGACCGGCCGAGGTCAGCGCCTCGGCCAGGTTCTGCGCCAGGCTCACCTCGTCGTCGACCAGCAGCGTCGTCACCGGCTGCTGCGCCAGCGATTCGAACGTCTCGACCAGCGTGGCCAGCGGCACCGGCTTGGGCAGGAAGAACCAGGCGCCGGCGGCCCGCGATCGATCGATCGTGGCCTCGTCGGTGTAGGCGCTCATCATCAGGACCGGCATGCGCTCGCCGCGGCGTCTCAGCTCCTCGATCAGCTGCGCCCCGCTCTGGCCGGGGAGCTTGAAGTCGGTGACCACCGCGGTGATCCCGCCGCGCGCCACGCGCGCCAGCCCTTCCTCGGCCGAGCCGGCGACCTCGGTCTGAAAGCCGATGCTCTGCAGGATCTCGGCGATGTTCTCGGCGAGCTCGATCTGGTCGTCGACGACCAGCACGCATCCGCGTTTCACGACGCACTGGCTTAAAGCACGACGACTCCAGCGTCAACCGCGAGCGGCGTTATGATTGGCGCCGCGAGATGTCGAACGCGTTCGCGCAGTTCCTGCGGTCAGACGGCGGCCCCGCGAACAGAATGCGGCGATGGCCGCGCGCTGGTTGGGTTTGTCGCCTGGGAACGCCCGTTGCATTGGTGCCCGGTGTCTCGAAAGGAGGCTCCGGATGTTCACCCGCTCGCTCGCAATCTTGCTGGCCCCGCTGTTGCCGATGTCCGCGCTGATCTTCCCCATGGGGACGCTGCATCGGGTCGACGACCTGGTCGCCGGCACCATCGTGACCATCCTGTCCGCCTTCGCGCTCGGCAACGATCGGGCCCGGGTCGGCGGGGCGGTGGTGGCCGGCTGGGTCGCGCTGGCCGCGCTCGTCTTTCCATCGTCGCTGCTCGAGGAGGTGCTGGCGCTCTCCTGGGGCACGCTCATGTTCGCCTGGCTGGCGGGGCCGTTCAGCGCGCCGCCGCGGGTGACGCGGGAGCCGGCCGCCGCGCCGGCCGAGACGGCGACTGCCGGCGGGCAGCTGCCGCTGGCGGCGTAGCGCGTGGCCGCCGTCGCACAGTCAGCCGCGACCGGCGGAGAGCAGGAGGCCCGCGACACGTTCTGGGCCCAGACGGCCGAAGACCTGTTCCGGCGTCTGGGCAGCGGCGCGAATGGGCTGACCTCGGCCGAAGCAGACGATCGGCGCAGCCGGCTGGGCCCCAACCTCCTGGTCCAGGGTCGCCGCACCGATCTACCGGCCTTGATCGTCGGGCAGCTGGCCAGCCCGATCGTGCTGATCCTGCTGGGGGCGACGGTGCTGGCCGCGTTCCTGGGCGACGCCACTGACGCGGCGATCGTGCTGGCCATCGTGGCCGTCTCGGCGGCGATCGGCGTCTGGCAGGAGCACGGCGCCTCCCGGGCCGTCCAGCAGCTGCTGGCACAGGTGGCGACCCGCGCCCGCGTGCTGCGCGACGGTCGGGTGGCCGAGATCCCGCTGGCCGAGGTCGTCCCGGGGGACGTCGCCCTGCTCGACGCCGGCCGCAGCGTGCCGGGCGACGGGATCCTGCTGGAGGCGCGCGACCTGTTCGTGTCGGAGGCGGCGCTGACCGGCGAGAGTGAGCCGGCCGAGAAGGCGCCCGGCCCCAACCCGGCCGACGCGCCCATCGCGCAGCGCCACGGCGCCGTGTTCCTGGGGACGCACGCGCTGAGCGGCGCGGCGAAGCTGCTGGTCGTGCAGACGGGCACCCGCACCGAGCTGGGCAAGGTGGCGGCGCGCGTGGCGGCGCGCCCGCCCGAGACCGAGTTCGAGCGCGGCCTGCGGCGGTTCGGCTACCTGCTGATGGAGGTGACGCTGCTGCTGGTGCTGGCCATCTTCGCGGTGAACGTCTACTTCAGCCGCCCGGTGCTGGAGTCGCTGATGTTCTCGCTGGCGCTGGCGATCGGGCTGACGCCGCAGCTGCTGCCGGCCATCGTGGCGGTGAACCTGGCGCGCGGCGCCTCGCGCATGGCCGCCGAGAAGACGATCGTCCGGCGCCTGGCCTCGATCGAGAACCTGGGGAGCATGACGCTGCTCTGCTCCGACAAGACCGGCACGCTGACCGAAGGGCGGCTGGCGTTCGACGCGGCCGTCGACGGTGAAGGGAAGCCCAGCGACCGGGTGCGGCTGCTGGCCTTCCTGAACGCCGCGCACGAGACCGGGTACGCCAGCCCGCTGGACCAGAGCCTGCGGGAGCTGGCGGTCGAGCCGGTGGACCCGGCGCAGAAGTGCGACGAGATCCCGTTCGATTTCACGCGCCGGCGCCTCTCCGTGCTGGTGAACCGCGAGGGCGGGGTGCTCATCACGAAGGGGGCGGTCGGCGCGGTCCTGGACGTGTGTGACAGCGTGGAGACGCCGGGCGGCGTGGTGCCGCTGGCCGGCCGCCGGGCGTCGATCGAGGCGGCCTTCACCGGCGCCTGCGACGCCGGCCTGCGGGTGATCGCGGTGGCGACGCGCGCGTTGCCCGGGCGCGCCTCGGTGACCCGCGCCGACGAGCAGGGGATGACGTTCGCCGGCCTGGTGCGGTTCCACGATCCACCCAAGCAGGACGTCCGCGAGGCGATCGGCCAGCTGAAGCGGCTGGGCGTCGGCCTGAAGGTCGTCACCGGCGACAACGCCGCCGCGGCTCGGGCGCTCTGCCGAGCGGTGGGGATTGCGGAGCCGGTCGTGCTGACCGGGACCGAGCTGCGGCGCGCGGCGGCCTCCGCGCTGCCCGCGCTGACCCGCACGGTCGACGTGTTCGCCGAGGTCGAGCCGACGCAGAAGGAACAGATCGTCACGGCGCTGCGCCGCTCCGGGCACGTGGTCGGGTTCCTGGGGGACGGCATCAACGACGCCCCCGCGCTGCACGCCGCCGACGTCGGCATCTCGGTGGCAGGCGCCGCCGACGTGGCGCGCGAGGCGGCCGACATCGTGCTCCTCGAGAAGGACCTGAGCGTGGTGGCGCGCGGGTTGCGCGAGGGGCGTCGCACCTTCGTCAACACGCTCAAGTACGTGTTCATGGCGACCAGCGCCAACTTCGGGAACATGTTCAGCATGGCCGGGGCGTCGCTGTTCCTGCCGTTCCTGCCGCTGGTGCCCAAGCAGGTGCTGCTGACCAACCTGTTGACCGATCTGCCCGAGATGGCGATCGCGTCGGACAACGTCGATCCGGAGGCGATCACGCGACCGCGGCGCTGGGACGTGGCCCTGGTCCGGCGCTTCATGATCGTGTTCGGTCTGCTCAGCTCGGTCTTCGACTACCTGACGTTCGGCGCGCTGCTGTGGCTGGTCGGCCCTTCGCCCAAGGCGTTCCGGACCGGGTGGTTCATCGAGTCGGTGCTCTCGGCCGCCAGCGTCGTGCTGGTGATCCGCAGCCACCGCCGCCTGGGGAAGAGCCGCCCGGGCCGGGGCCTGGCCCGCGCCACCGCCGGCTGCCTGGCCGCGACCGTGGCGCTGCCGTTCTCGCCCCTCGCCGAGCCGCTGGGCCTGGCCCGGCCCCGACCGGCGGTCCTGGCCCTCATCGCCGTCATCGTCGCGATCTACATGGTCGCCGCAGAGGGGGTGAAGCGTTGGTTCTTCCGCACGAAGAGCCGCCGCCCTCATCGGCTGGCATCGACTCTGCATGACCCCGGTGCATGAGCCACGAACATTGGATGACCGAGCGAACGCGTCCCTTGCCGGCCGCCGAACAGGATCGGTTGATCCGCGAGCTGCGGCGCACGGGCGCTCCGGCCATCGAACGCCGGCTGATCGAATCGAACCTGCGCCTGGTGCTGAAGCTCGCGCGCCAGCTCGATCGCACGCACGGGCGGGCATTCAACGATCTCGTGCAGGAAGGGAGCCTGGGGTTGCTCGAGGCGATCCGCCGCTTCGACCCCGGCAAGGGAGCGCGCCTGTCGACCTACGCCGCGTTCTGGATTCGTGCCTACATCATGAAGTACGCGATGGAGAACGTGCGTATCGTCAGGGCGGTCCGCACCCGGGCCGAGCGGGCGGCCTTCTTCAAGGGCCAGGTCGGCTGCGCCGAGACGTCGCTCGAGACGCAAGTTTCGCGCGAGGGCACGCCGCTGGGCGACACGATGCCGGATCCGGGAACCCCGGCCGACCTGCAGCTCGAATCGGCGGAGCTGGCCTGGCGCGTGCGGCGCTCGGCAGACGCGCTGGCGCCGCGCTTGCCGGCGCGGCACCTGACGATTCTCCGCGAGCGCCTGCTGGCTGACGAGCCGACGCCACGCCCCGCGGTGGCGCGGCGTGTATCCTTGTCGGGTGAGCGGGTGCGCCAGATCGAGGGGGAGCTGCAGGCCATGCTCGCGGCCGCGGCCTGAGTGAGGCGATGGGGGACGAGCAGCCGGAGCTCGTGCGCGATCTGCTGCGCCCCGCGGCCTATCCGGACGGTGTCGAGCGGGTGACCCTGCGCGTGACCCACGCGTCGTGGGTGTTCCTGACCGAGGCCGAAGTGTTCAAGGTCAAACGTCCGGTCGATCTCGGCTTCCTCGACTACCACACCGTGGAGGCGCGGCGGGACGCCTGTCACGAGGAGGTGCGCCTCAACTCCAGGCTGGCGCCCGACGTCTACCTGGGCGCGGTGCCGGTGCGCCGCACCCGCCACGGCCTGGCGATTGCGGGCGAGGGACCGATCGTCGACTGGGCCGTGCACATGCGGCGGCTCCCCGACGCGGCCAGCGCGGGCGCGTTGCTGGCGCGCGGCGATCTGGAGGCCCCGGCGCTGGAGTCGGTGGCCGAGCGGCTCGCGCGCTTCCTGGGCGACGCGCGCCCCGCGCCGTCGTTCGGGACGCCCGCCACGCTGGCCGGCAACCTGGAAGAGAACTTCGAGCAGACGGCGCCCTTCGTCGGAACGCTGCTGGATCGCATGACCCTCGACGAGGTGCAGAGCTACCAGCGCGGCGAGCTGGCGCGGAACGAGGCGCGCTTCCTGGAGCGCATCGCCGACGAGCGCATCCGGGAGGGCCACGGCGACGTCCGCCTGGAGCACATCTACTTTCCGACGGGCGTCGCGAGGCGAGAGCCGATCATCATCGACGCGATCGAGTTCAACCAGCGGTTTCGCTGCGGCGACGTGGCCGCCGAGATCGCATTCCCGGCCATGGAGCTGGAGGCGGCTGGCCGGCTGGATCTGGCGGAGGGGCTGGTGGCGCGCTTCGCCGAGGCCAGCGACGACTTCGCGCTCTACGGCGTGCTGGACTTCTACCTGTCGTATCGGGCCTGGGTCCGGGGCAAGGTCGCGGCCTTCGTGGCGGCCGACCCGTCGACCTCGCCCCAGCTCCGCGCCGCGAAGGGGGCGGAGGCGCGGCGCTTCTTCGGGCTGGCCCGCGCGGCGGCCGGCGCGGCGCTCGACCGCCCGTTCCTGATCGTCGTCGGCGGGCTGATCGGCAGCGGCAAGAGCACGCTGGCGGGCGACCTGGGTCGGCGGCTGGCGGTGCCGGTCATCAGCTCCGATCGGGCACGCAAGGCGGCGGCCGGTCTGGCGCCCACCACGCCGGGCGGCGCCGACCTCTACGAGCCCGCCGCGCGCGACCGGGTCTACGGGCAGATCCTCGGCGCCGCCCAGCTGGTGCTCGAGGGCGGGCGCGGGGCCATCCTGGACGCGACCTTCTCGGCGCGCCACTGGCGCCAGCGCGCGGCCGGCGTCGCGCAGCGGGCGGGGGCGACGTTCGTGTTCGTCGAGGCGGTTTGCCCGCCCGATCTGCTGCGCCGCCGTCTGGCGGCCCGGCGGCAGCGCCCCTCGGTCTCCGACGCGAACGAGACGCTGCTCGACAGCTTCCTGCGCGACCACGAACCGCTGGGGCAGGAGGATCCGGGACCGTGCCTGGAGATCGACACCAGCGCCTCGCCCGAGGCCGCGGTGCGCGATGCGATGCGCCAGCTGGTCGAGCTGGGGGTCGTGCCTGCCTCCGAGCGCCGTCGCGCCTGACGCGCAGATTTTGCGTGATATGCGCCGGTCGGCGCATCTCCTGCGCCCCGGAGGCACGGAGACGTGCCATTCTCGGGGGTCTGCTCCTGGTCCGCTGGTTGCAGAAACGCCGGCCAACGTGGAAAGCAAGGGACGAATCCTGATTGTCGATGACGAGGTCAACGCGCGGACGGCTCTGGTCGAGCTGCTGCGCGACGAAGGCTACGTCGTCGAAGCCGCTGCCGACGCCTTCAAGGCGCTGGGGAAGGTCGCCGACTTCGCCCCCGACCTGGTCGTGACCGACCTGAAGATGCCCGGGATGGACGGGCTGCAGCTGCTGGCGAAGCTGCGCGAGAGCGACGCCGATCTGCCGGTCATCGTGATGACCGCGTTCGGCGAGGTCGAGACGGCCGTGAAGGCCATGCGCTCGGGCGCCCGCGATTACCTGTCGAAACCGGTCAACGTCGGCGAGCTGTCGGTGGTGGTCGCGCGCGAGCTGGAGCAGCGCCGGCTGCGCGCCGAGACCGGCCTGCTGCGGGCGCGCCTGTCCGAGAAGTACAGCTTCTCGAACATCATCGGCAGCTCGACCCCCATGCAGGCGGTGTTCAAGACGGTGGCGCAGATCGCCCCGTCGCGGGCCAGCGTGCTCATCACCGGCGAGTCCGGCACCGGCAAGGAGCTGATCGCGGCGGCCATCCACGAGCGGAGCGCCCGCGCCAAGGGGCCGTTCGTGAAGCTGCACTGCGCGGCGCTGGCCGAGTCGCTGCTGGAGAGCGAGCTGTTCGGCCACGAGCGCGGCTCGTTCACCGGCGCCCAGAGTCGGCGCGACGGGCGGTTCGCCCAGGCCAACAACGGCACGCTGTTCCTGGACGAGATCGGGGAGATCTCGCCGGCCGTGCAGGTCAAGCTGCTCCGGTTCCTGCAGGAGCGCGAGTTCGAGCGGGTCGGCGGGAACGAGACGATCAGCGTCGACGTGCGGGTGCTGGCCGCCACCAACCGCAACCTGCAGCAGATGGTCGCCGACGGGAAGTTCCGGGAGGATCTCTTCTACCGGCTGAACGTGATCACCATCGAGATGCCGTCGCTGCGCGAGCGTCCCAGCGACGTCCCCCTGCTGGCGTCGTTCTTCCTGCGCAAGTACGCCGCCGAGAACGGCAAGGAGGTGCGCGGCTTCTCGGCCGAAGCGCTGGATCTGCTGACCGGGTACCCCTGGCCGGGCAACGTGCGCGAGCTGGAGAACGTGATCGAGCGGGCCGTCGTGCTGGCCCAGTCGTCCGAGGTGGTCGCCGCCGATCTACCCGCCCATCTGGGGGCCGCCCGGATCCGCTCCGGGATCCAGATCCCGGGCGCCACGATGGACGAGATCGAGCGTTACGCGATCACCAAGACGCTGGAGGCGACGGGCGGCTCGACCAGCCGCGCCGCCGAGATGCTGAACATCAGCGTCCGCAAGATCCAGTACAAGCTCCACGAGTACGAGAGCGCCCCCAAGTCCGCCCGCTCCGCCGTGCGCGACGACGCCGGCGACGCCTGACGCCCCTCAAGTCCAGCGCAAAAATTACCGATAGACGGCCCAGGGGGGGAATGGAGATGGGATGTGAGACAACATCCGGCGGTGCACGTCGGCTGGGCGAGCGCGGGAATCCGGCGGCGAGCGCGGAGGATCCAGGCGGGCGTGAGCCTGGTGGTCATCCTGCTGATGGGCGCCGCCGTCGTACTGGTCCTGTGGCTCTCTAGCTTCGACTTCAACTGGATCGGCGGGTGATCCGGTGCCCGTCGACGTCGTGACCCGGCTCGTGATCGACGCGCCGCCGGAGCTGGTTTCCCGCTACCTGGGCGACCCGACCAACCTGCCCGAGTGGCAGCGCTGCATCCGGCTTTCGTACAGCTACGAGGTGCTGGAGCTGGTGCCGGAGCGGCGCCTGCTGATGCGGACCGTCGGGGGACCGTGTCCCATCGAGACGACCTACGCCTGGTGCTCCTTCGGCGACGACATGACCCAGGTGACGATCAGGCGGCACGGCGAGCCGCGGGGTGTCTGGAGGTTCGCCAGCTCCTTGATGGCCCTGGTCGTCCGTCGCGAGAACCTGCAGGACCAGCAGCACCTCAAGCGCGAGCTCGACCGCGCCGAGGTCATCTTTCCCTGAGGGGCAGGGTGAAGGTGAAGCAGGTCCGTCCCGGGCGGGAGGTGACGCGGATGGTGCCGCCGTGGTCGGAGACGATGCGGTGGACCAGCGAGAGGCCCAGCCCCGTCCCCTGATCCTTGGTCGTGAAGAAGGCGTCGAACACCGGCAGGTCGTTGGGGAAGCCGGGGCCGTCGTCCTCGACCTCGACCTCGACCAGCGCTCGCTCGGCCCGGGCGCGCAGGGTCAGATGACCGCCCGTCTCCTGCAGGGCCTCGATCGCGTTGCGGGTCAGGTTCAGCAGCACCTGGCGCAGCCGCTCGGCGTCGCCGCTGGCCTCCGGCAGGCCCGGCGCCGTCTGGATGGCCAGCTTCACGCGGGCGGCTTCGGCCTCCGGCGCGATGAGGTCGGCCACCGATTGCAGCAGCGCGCCCACCTCGACCGGCCGCGGGTCCAGGGGCGCCGGCTTGGCGAACGCCAGGAAGTCACGCACCAGGCGATCCAGGCGATCGATCTCGCCCCGGATGATGCGCGCGATCGGGGTGGTCCGCTCGGCGGGTTCGCCGCGCTCGAGGCGCCGCTCGAGCACCGAGAGCTGCAGCGCCGCCGAATTGAGCGGGTTCCGCACCTCGTGGGCCAGCCCGGCCGCCAGGGTGCCGACGGCGGCCAGGCGCTCGGCCCGCAGCGTGCGCCGGAGCATCTCCTCCTCGCCGGTCACGTCGATCCCGACGGCGTAGACCAGCGGTTCGCCCCGGCCGCCCGAGACCTCTGCTCGACTCCACCGCACCTTGCGCGCGCCCCCGGCCTTGAGCGCCAGGTCGTGGGGGCGGCCGTCGGTCGCCACCAGCGCGGTCCCGTCGGTCCCCAGCATCTCGGCGCGCCCGTAGCCGGTGATCGTCTCCAGCAGGCGGTTCCAGATCGTGATGCGCCCTGCCTCGTCCAGCGCCAGCACGAACGCCGGCATGGACTCGACCAGCTCGCGGTGGCGCCGCTCGGATCGTTCCAGGTCGACGCGCAGGCGCTCGCGCTCGTGATAGAGGCCGGCCTGGTCCAGCGCGCGGCGGACCGTGTCGATCAGATCCGGCGGGGAGACCGGCTTGAGCACGTAGGCGAAGGCGTCGCCCCGGACGGCCGCGATCGCCCCCTCGAGCGTCGCGTTGCCGGTCACCAGGACCAGCTGCATGTAGGGCGATCGGGCGCGGAGCGGCTCCAGCAGCGAGATGCCGCTGCCGTCGGGCAGCCGGACGTCGATGATCGCGACGTCGAAGTCCCGGTTGGCGGCGACGGCCAGCGCCGACTTGCGGTCCGGCGCGATGACGGTGTCGACACCCAGCGTGCCGATGATCTCGGCGACGTTTTCGGCCAGCGCCTCCTCGTCGTCGACGATCAGGACGGCGGCGCTCATGTCGCCGCGGGCACGGTCAGCAGGAACGACGCGCCCAGCTCGCTCGGCACGAGCTCGATCGAGCCGCCGTGCGCCTCCAGGATGCGCCGGCAGAGCGCCAGGCCCAGCCCGGTCCCCTTGGCCTTGGTCGTGAACAGCGCCTCGAACAGGCGGTGCCGGGCCTCCGCGTCGATCCCGGGTCCGTCGTCACTGACCCTGATCCGGGCCGCGGGCGGCCCCCCCTCGGCGGCGATCTCGATGGTCCCGCGCCCGGCCATCGCCTGGGTCGCGTTGGTGAACAGGTTCACCAGCACCTGCCGGAACTGGTCGGCGTCGACGTCGATCGTCAGCCCGGGGGGGACGCCGGCCGACTTCACGCGGACGCCGGCCGGCAGCAGGCTGGCCGCCTCCGCGCTGTGGACCAGCGCGCGCAGCTCGATCGTCTTCCGGCGGGGCGGCCGGTTGCGGGCCAGATCCAGAAGATCGTGAATCGTCTTGTTGGCCCGCCCGATCTCGCCGCCGATCCGGTCCAGGTGCTTGGCGACCTCGGGCCGGGCCACCGCCTCGGGGCCCAGGTGCTGGCGCAGCAGGAACAGCGACGACTCCATCACCGCCAGCGGGTTTCGCAGCTCGTGGCCGATGCTGGCCGCGAAGTGCCCGATGGTGGCCAGCCGCTCGGCGCCACGGTTCTTGGCCACCAGGTCTTCGCGGTAGGTCTCGAGCATGATCGCCAGCTCCAGGTCCAGCATCTGGTTCAGCGCGATCGACAGCCTATCCGAATCCGGGCGCGCCTGGTCGCGGATCACTTCGAGCAGGCGCGACCGGATCCGGTTCATGGCGGTGAACATCAAGGCCTGCGGCAGGTCGATCCGGACGTGGACCCGCCCGATGCGGGCCCGTAGCAGGTAGTAGCTCTCGTCGTGCGGCCCCAGAAGCAGCGTGTCCAGCCAGCGCATCAGCGTCCGTTTCAGCCGGGCGATCTGGGCCGGCCCCCCGGCGATCGACGCCTGGGCCTCGGCGTGCCCTTCGATCGCGGCGTAGAAGTCGTCGATGATGGCCTCGAAGTGGGGCGCCGCGATGGGGTGCAGCTCGCGCAGGGCGGCCGAGGAGGCGTCGGTGAACCCGACGTAGCTCTTCAGGCTGTCGAAAAAGGTCGTGGGCACAGGCCCGAGCTACGCAAGCCCCGTGCCCCTCGCGGGCCGCGTCGATGGCACCGAACCGCGCAAGATTGGGCGGAACGGGGATAGCTGGTCCGCACAAAGGCGCAAAAGCTGCACTCGAGCGGCCTCTGGAAGAGGTGCCCCGGGCTGGAACGGCGGTTGCATTTCGATCGCAACATGAAGATTCTCTGGGCGACCGACTTCAGCCCTCGTGCGCATGGGGCAGGGCAGATCGCGGGCGAGCTGGCGCGCATGACGGGCGGCTCGGTCGAGGTGGTCCACGTGCTCGCGCCGCGGACCGCCGACCTGCTGGCGATCGCGGCCGACGTGGGGGTGCTGGATGAGGAGATCGCCCGGAGCGTCGAGGCACGCACCGCGGCCGAGGCGCGGGCGCTGGTCGAGACCGGGGTCAGCGCAACCGCCTGGGTGGGCGACGGGGACGTGGAGGCGATCCTGGTCGCGCGCGCCGCCGACACCGCCGCCGACCTGATCGTGCTCGGCGGCAACGCGCGGACCGTGCTGGGTCGCCTGGTCCTGGGGAGCGGCGCCGACCGGACCATTCGTCGCGCCGATCGCCCGGTCCTGATCGTTCCCGAGGGGGTGACGTCGATCGCCGCCGAGGGGGGCGGGCTGCGGGTGCTGGCGGCGCTGGACGGCCGCTCCGTCGGCCACGCGACGCTGCAGATGTTGCGGGCCCTCCGCCAGCAAGCCTGCTGCGACGTGACCTTCCTGCGGCTCTACTGGCCGCCCGAGGAGTACGACCGCCTCGGTCTGGAAGGGCCGCGCGATTTCCTGTCGTCGGACCCCGCGATCGTCGGCGATCTGCAGCGGCACCTGGCCGCCGAGGTCGGCGCGCTGCCGGGGACCGGCCGGACGTCCTTCGCCGTCGAGGCGAGCTGGGGCGACCCGGCGCGCCGGATCCTCGAGGTCGCGGGCGAGCGGAAGGCGGGGCTGCTGGTGATGGGGGCCGAGAGCCGGCGCGGGCTGGCGCGCCTCTCCCACCCGGCGGTCGCCGAGAACGTCGCCAAGCACGCGGCGGTCCCGGTGCTGTTCGTGCCGTCGCGGCCGGAGCCGTCGACCGGGCAGACCGTGCCGTCGATCTTCACGGTCCTGGCGGCCACCGATCTGTCGGATGCCGGCAACCGAGCGGTGCCGTTCGCCTACACGCTGTTCGGGGCCCATGGCGGCGTCGTCGAGCTCTGCTACGTTCACGAGCGCCCGCTGCCCACCCCGGCCTACGCCTACGACCAGCCGCAGGGGAAGTTGAGCGCCGCCGACCGGGCCAGCCTGGAGGCGCGCCTGCGGGCCCTGATCCCGCCGGAGGCGAATCGCCTGGGCATCACCACCCACGTCACGGTGGTCGACGGCGGCAAGGCCGGCGTCGCGCTGGTCCAGGCGGCCGAGCGGCTCTGGGCCGACGCGCTGGTCGTGGGGAGCCACGGCCGCGGCGGCGCCACGCGCGCCCTGCTCGGCTCCGTGTCGGACGAGGTCGTGCGGCGGGCCGGCCGCCCCGTTTTCGTCGTCCCGGCCGCGCTCACGGGTTCTTGATCGGCCTATACTGGCTCGAGTGCCCCTCCAGCTCGAGATCCTGCTGCGCATTCTGCTGGGAGCCGGTCTGGGCGCCGTCATCGGTCTGGAGCGCGATCTGCACGAGCGGCCTGCCGGACTGCGCACCCACACCCTCGTCGCGCTGGCTGCCGCGACGTTCATGGTCGTGTCGACCCGCTTCGTGTTCTTCCAGCACTACGCGGCCGGCGATCTGGTCGCCGTCGACACCTCGCGCATCGCCGCCTCGGTCGTGTCCGGAATCGGGTTCCTGGGCGCGGGAGCCATCCTGCGCACGGGGATCACGATCCGCGGGCTGACCACGGCGGCGGCCCTCTGGTTGGTGGCGGCCATCGGGATGGCGGCGGGCGGCGGCATGTACGCGGTCGCGGTGTTCACGACGGTGCTCGGCCTGGTGACGCTCACGCTGCTGCGCCGCTTCGAGGATCGCGGCGAGCCGTTCACCCGCCTGCGCCTGACCCTGACCCTGGACGAAGGGGCGGCGCCGATCGGCATCGTGGTTCAGGCCCTGTCGCAGGCCGGGGCCAAGGTCGCCGAGGAGGCCTACGAGACCGCGGCGGATCAGAGCCGGTTGACGCTGGAGGTGCGCACCCCGCCGCGGCTGCAGACCCACGATCTGGCCGCCACGATCCGAGCGGTCGGGGCCGGCATCCGGCACATCCGGATCGAGAGGGTGTGAACGCGTGCGCGTCGGCGTCTTCAGCAGCAAGAGATACGATCGCGACTCTCTGACCGCCGCCAACGGATCGGGCCAGCACCGGCTGGACTTCCTCGAGGCGCGGCTGGCCGGCGAGACGGCGTCGATCGCGGCGCGCTACCCGGCGGTCTGCGTGTTCGTGAACGACCGCGTCGACGCGGGCGTGCTGGCCACGCTGGCGGCCGGCGAGACACGCCTCGTCGCCCTGCGCTGCGCCGGGTTCAACAACGTCGACCTCGAGGCGGCGCGCCGGCTGGGCGTGACGGTGGCGCGCGTGCCGGCCTACTCGCCCTACGCCGTCGCGGAGCACACGCTGGCGCTGATCCTGACGCTGGAGCGCAAGATCCACCGCTCGCTCAGCCGCGTGCGCGAGGGGAACTTCTCGCTCGAAGGCCTGCTCGGGACCGAGCTGCACGGCAGCACGGTGGGCATCGTGGGGACCGGCCGCATCGGCGCGACGGTGGCGCGCGTGCTGTCCGGGTTCGGCGTGACGCTGCTGGCCTTCGACGTGCAGCGCAGCGCCGAGTGCGAGGCGCTGGGGGTGCGATACGTCGGCATCGACGAGCTGCTGCGCGCGTCCGACGTCGTGACCTTGCACTGCCCGCTCACCCCCGAGACCCGGCACCTGCTGGACGAGCGCCGCCTGGCGACGCTGCGGCCCACCGCGCTGGTCGTGAACACCAGCCGCGGCGCGCTCATCGACACCCCCGCGATGATCGAGGCCCTGAAGGGCGGGCGCCTCCGCGGCCTGGCCATCGACGTCTATGAGGAGGAGGACAGCCTGTTCTTCGAGGACCACTCGGCCGACGTCATGCAGGACGACACCTTTGCCCGCTTGCTGACCCTGCCCAACGTCGTGGTGACCGGCCACCAGGCCTTCTTCACCGACAAGGCCCTGGCCGAGATCGCCCGCACCACCCTGGACAACATCAGCGCCTTCGAGCGGGGCGGTCCCATGCCGAACCGCATCGGCTAGCAGAGCGCGTGCTCAGGGGGCGGTCAGCCGGGTCTCGACGGCGTCATGCCGACGCCAGGCCTCCTCACGAGTGAGCAACGGCGAGACCTCTTTCAGTGGTACCCGTCGCCTTCGCCTGCGATCAGCTTGCCCCGGAAGGTTCGGTAGAGGTGCGTGAAGGTGGCGGCCACCAGCAGGAAGGCGATGGGCCACCAGATGAGGGCGACGCGCATGGCGTGGCCGCCGGTGGCGGCGGCGGTGACGGTCAGGGAGCGGGCCGGGTCGTCGCTGGAGGGGAGCAGCACGGGGTAAAGGGCGAAGGCGGCGCCGACCAGCATCGTGGTCAGGTACGTGACAGACGCGGCGAACGCGAGGTGCTCGCGGCCGCGGCGCGTGGCCCGGAGCATCATGGCCAGGCTGGCCGTCACCACCGCCGGAATCAGGAGGCCGACCGGGTGGTTGCGGTAGTTGTCCAGGATCGTCGGGCGCACGGCCATGCTGGCCGCCAGGGTGATCAGTGTCAGCCCCGGCAGCAGCTTGGCGCCCAGGCGGCCGACCCGTGTCGCGCGCAGGTTGACCTCGCCGCTCACGCGCATGGCCAGGAACAGCGCCCCGTGCGTGGCCAGCGCCACCAGCGAGACGACGCCGCAGAGCACCGTGTACCAGTCGAGCACGCCCGGCTGGGGGCCCGGGCGGAAGTCGGTCCACAGCGGCAGGAAGAAGCTGCCCTCGGCGTCGATGGGCACGCCGCGGATCACGTTGCCCAGCGCCGCGCCGAAGAAGATCGGCAAGAGCAGGCTGGAGATCATGAAGACGGCGTCGCAGGCCTGGGCGAACAGCTCGTCGCCGGTGTGGCCGCGCAGCTCGAGGCCCAGCGCGCGGCCGATCAGCAGCCACAGCACCATCATGAGCGGCAGGTAGAAGCCGCTGAAGCTGGACGCGTAGAGCTGCGGGAACGCGAAGTACAGCACGCCGCCCGCGGCCAGCAGCCAGACCTCGTTGGCATCCCAGACCGGGCCGATGCTGCGACGAACCAGCGCCCGCTCCTCGGGCGTGTGCCCCACCCACTTGTAGATGGCGCCCACCCCCAGGTCGAAGCCGTCGAGCACGACGTAGGCGACCAGCATGATCGCGACCAGCAAGAACCAGAACGTGACCATCACGCGAACCCCTTGGCAATCACGCGCGTCATGAGCACCACGAACGCGATCGCCAGCAGGCTGTAGAGCCCCATGAACCCGAGCAACGAGAACAGCCCGTTCCCTGCCGACACGCGCGGCGACGTGCCGGCGGCGGTGCGCATGAGGCCGTAGACCAGCCAGGGCTGCCGCCCGATCTCGGCGGTCATCCACCCGGCCGTGTTCGCGATGTACGGCAGCGGCACGGCCAGGACCAGCGCCCAGAGCAGCGGGCGCGCCGTCAGCAGCTGCCCGCGCCAGAGCGCCAGCGTCGCCAGCACCATGAGCCCGGCGAAGATCGTCCCGAGCCCGACCATCAAGTGATAGCTGTAGTAGAGCAGCGAGACGTTGTCGGGGCGGGTGTCGGCGGGGAACCGATCGAGCCCGGTGACCGAAGCCGTCCACCGGCGGTGCGTGAGGAAGCTGAGCACCGACGGAACCTCCAGCGAGTTGTCGATCCGGCGCTCGTCGACGTTGGGCTGGCCGACCAGCACCAGCGGCGCGCCCGGGCGCGTGGCGAACAGCCCCTCCATCGCGGCCAGCGTGGCCGGCTGGTGCTCGGCGACCAGCGCGCCCTGGCGATCGCCGGTGGGGAACAGCTGCCAGGCGCTGGCCAGGACGGCCGCGATGACGCCGGTCTTGAGCAGCGCGCCGGCCGCCCGCGGATCGTCCCCGGGTCCTCGCCGGAGCAGGTAGTAGGCGCCCAGCCCCGCGGTGCCGAAGGCGCCGGTGACCAGCGCGCCGCCCATGGTGTGCAGGTACTGCCAGAGCGCCCACTTGTTCAGGAGCAGCGCCGACAGGCTGTCCAGCTGCACCGACCCGTCGGGGGCCACGGTGTAGCCGACGGGGTGCTGCATCCAGGCGTCGGTGGCGACGATGAAATAGCCGGACAGCCAGGCGCCGGCGAACACGGCGAACGCCGCCGCCAGATGGGCCCGCGGCGACATCCGCTTCTCGCCGAACAGGAAGAGACCCAGGAACGACGACTCCAGGAAGAAGGCGAACATCCCCTCCATGGCCAGCGTCTGGCCGATGACGCCGCCGGCGAACCTGGAGAAGCGCGACCAGTTCGTGCCGAACTGGAACTCCATCGGGATGCCGGTGACGACGCCGAACACGAAGTTGATCGCGAACAGCCGGGCCAGAAGGCGCGCCGCGTCCGCGTATCGGGAGTCGCCGCTCCGGAGCGCCAGCACCTTCAACACCACGATCAAGGGCGCGAGGCCCATGGTGAGCTGCGGGAACAGGTAATGGAACGTGGCCGTGAAAGCGAAGTGAAGCCGGTGAACCACGAGCGCGCTGTCCATGACGATCCTTTCAGGGGGCGCTTACGGGGGACGGGAAACTGTCGCCGGGCGGGGGCCGGCCGTCCGCAGGGCCGGGCCCAGGAGCAGGGCGTCGGTCACGGCCAGGACCATCATCCCGATGATGACGCCCGCGCTGGCCTGAACCTCGCGCAGCCGCATCACCATCAGCATGCCTGCGATCGACGAGGACATCAGAAGGTCGAAGCCGAGCAGGACGGTCGCCAGCACCTCGGCCAGCACCCGGCGCCGCAGGATCAGCGCCGCGGCCGCCATGTGGGCCGGCAGGATGAAGGCCAGGTCCATGACGTGCACCGGGTTGGTGGGCAGGCCGGCCGCCGCGATCGACGCCGGGGTCCGCCCGCGCACGATCGCGGGGAGGATCTCGGCCAGCCAGAGGAACGCGAACAGCGAGCCGGTGCCGAACAGGACCGCCGCGATCGTCCTGACCGGTGTTCCGACTGCCCATCCGGCGCCGGGGTCGCGCAGCAGGCCGACCGCGACCGCGATCAGCGCCAGCATCGTCACGCCAAGCGCGCCGCAATAGAGCAGGAAGAGCGAGTTGAACCGCACGCCGAAGGCGTAGATGACCAGCTCGTACCCGGCGTAGAGCAGCGTGCTGGCGAGCAGCAGGCGCGCGCGGCGTGACCCGTGCTCGGCGCGCCGGGCGATCAGCACCATCCAGGGGACCGCGATCACCAGGTTGTACCAGTCCTGTCCCACCGCCTGGGCGGCCCAGGCCGCCGTTTCGCGGGCGTAGGTGCTGGGCAGGGCGACCCCGCAGGCGGCGATGGCGGCCAGCGCCGTGGCCAGCACCAGCGCCAGCTCGGCGCCCAGCTTGGTGGGCTGGATGGCCTGCGGAGGATCGCCGTTCACCAGCACCTTCATACCGCTTGTTCCGCACGCTTCCCAGCGGATCGAGCGCGTCGCGTGTTACGGTTGGGGCGTGGTGACCACCTT
>Ga0335083_10001054_pt1 | contig 38738 bp, 36 predicted proteins | sample Lox_Sample_42_FD_206716 | JGI IMG/M metagenome (GOLD analysis project Ga0335083, IMG submission 206716) | Soil microbial communities from Loxahatchee National Wildlife Refuge, Florida, United States - Lox_Sample_4.2 | ecosystem: Environmental > Terrestrial > Soil > Wetlands | place: USA...
ACACTGCGCTGCCGGTCGAGCCCTGCACCGCGGTGATGAGCTTGGAAATGTCTTCCGTCGCCTTGGCCGTCTGCACCGCAAGCGATTTGACCTCGGAGGCAACGACCGCGAAGCCCTTGCCGGCTTCGCCGGCGCGCGCCGCCTCGATGGTGGCGTTGAGCGCCAAAAGGTTCGTTTGCCCAGCAATGGCGCGGATGAGCTTGATGACGTCGCCGATTTTCTGCGCCGCCTGCGCCAGCGCGGCGATGCGCGCGTTGGTGTTGCTGGCCTCCGCGACCGCGGTGCGCACGATCTCGGTAGCAAGCGCAAGTTGACGCCCGATCTCGCCGATCGAACTCGCCAACTCGTCGGCGGCGACGGCCGCTGTCTCCACATTGACGCTCGCCTCGTTGGAAGCGGCGACCGCGCCTTCCGCGCTTTGCGACGTCTGCTCGGAGCTTGCAAACAGCGCCGCGGCCGTCGAGCGCATGGCGAGCGCGCCGTCGCCGACCCTGTGCAGGTGTTCCTCGACGCGCTCACGGAACGCCGCGATCGCCTGCTCGACGGATGCGCGGCGCTGGCGTTGCTCCTGCATCGCGGCGCGTTCGCGTTCAGCCTGCCGCCGCTCGGTGACGTCGTCGTGCGTCGCCACCCAGCCGCCCCCCGGCATCGGCCGGTTGTTGATCGAGACGGCTCGCCCGCTCTCCGAAGTGACCTCGGCATGCGTGCTGCGCCCCTCGCGCATGGCGACGGTGATCTCCTTGCGATACTCGTTGGGGTCGCGGGCGAAGGAGCCGTCGGCGATGCGGTAATCGAGCAGCTCGGTGAGGGAGCTGCCGGGCCTGGCGACGTGCGGCGGCAGCTTGTAGAGCTCGCGATAGCGCCGGTTGCAGACGACGAGCCGCTCGTCGGCATCGAACATGCACAGGCCTTCCGTCATGTTGTCGAGCGCGACGCGCATGCGCCGGTTCTTGACCTGCAAGCCGCGGGTCATCACGGCGACGACGGCGGTGATGGTCAGCGCGCCGGCGACCGTCGCGCAAATAATCGGCGCTTCGATTCCGGAGAAGCCGAGCCAGACGCCGACCGGCAGGTAGAAGCGAAACAGCGCAAAGCTCGCGGCCCAGCCGGCGGCGCCGATCAGAGCGATCGGCCGCCAGTCGGGCGCCTTGGCGAAGACTGGGTCGGCGTCGGCCATAAGTGGCGGCTACGCTATTCCCGACCCGTTTTTATGCAGTTAATTGCCGACGGTTGAGTGGTTAAGCAAAGCTTAATCCGCCGCCTACTGCGTCTCGATCTTCACCGTTTGGGTGATCGTCTTCCAATGCTTGATCTCGCCGGCGAGCCAGCTCTGCGCCTCGTCGAGCGATTTGTTCGGCACGATGTTGAAATGCTGCTTGCCCAGCTTTTCCTTCACTTCGGCCGAGTTCATCGCTTTGGTCACGTCCTTGAACAGCGCCTCCAGCACCGGCTTCGGCGTCGCCGCCGGCGCGAACAGGGCGTTCCAGGCGATGGTGCCGACGTCGGCAAATCCCGCCTCTTGCATGGTCGGAATGTCGGGATAGTCGGCAAGTCGCGCGTGATTGACCACGGCAAGCGCGCGGAATTTTCCCGCCTTCACTTGGCCCGCGGTCGAGGCGACGTTGAGGAAGGCGGCTTCGGCGTCACCGCGCAGCAGGTCCTGGATGACGCCGGAGGCGCCGTTCTTGTTCGGCAGCGCCACCATGTCGAGATCGCCTGCGCGCTTGGCGAAATAGGCCATGTCGTAATGCGGGTAGGAGCCGGTGCCGACCGTGCCGTAGCGCACCTTGCCGGGGTTCTTCTTCACGTAGTCGATCAGTTCCTTCACGGTCTTTGGCGGGAAGCCGTTGGCGGTGGTTACCAGCAGGAAGGCCGGCACGTCGATCAGGTTGGTCACCGCAACAACGCTTTTCGCGTAATCAGCGCTCATCTTGCTGGCGTAGATGATCGGCGTGATGGCGTTGGTTGAGACGTTGCCGATCATCAGCGTGTAGCCGTCCGGCGCCGCCTTCACCATTTCATCGATCGCCACCATGCCGAAGGCGCCCGGCTTGTTGATGACGACGAAGGGCTGCCCAGTGTCCTTCTGCAATTGATCGGTGACGATGCGCGCAACGATGTCGGTCGCGCCGCCCGGCGCATAGGGCACGATCACCTTCACCGTGCGACTCGGATATTTGTCCTGCGCGTGCGCCGCCGGCAGCCCGAGCGCGAGCGCGGCCAATGCCAGCAGGGTATAGCCCAATTTTTTCATTTGCCTCCTCCCAGGGAATGCGCTGCGGCGCCCGTGCTCAGGCGGCCTTGATGCCGTGCAGGCTGTGCGAGGCGTCCTTGACGGTGAAGAACACGACATCGCCGTCCGCCGTCGCCTTGCCGGCATGCACCATGTTGGCCGGAACGTAGACCACCGAGCCGGGCGTGGCGTCGAATTCCTTGCCGCCGATATTGGCGTGGAAGGTGCCTTCGAGGATGTAGATCCACTGCTCGTTGGGGTGCGAGTGCGGCTCGGCGCCGGTGCCGGCTTTCATGCGCATCAGGCCGACGATCATGCGGTCGCCCTCGACGCAGGGGCCATGCGCGGTGGAATAGGCCGGGCCGCCCATGATTTTCGCCACCGTGCCGAGGTCGAAGACGTATTCGCCGGGACCGGCGCGCGTCGCGCCCGGCGTGCGTGCGGCGGGCTGGCTCATGAAACATCCTCCCTCAATCGTTATTTTGCCGGGATGTTAATGGACCGTTTGCACCTGCGCCAGTAGAGCCGCGCGGGATGAAACGGGATCGCTTGCCGATGAAATTTGCTCGTCCGCTGCTGGCGGTGCTTGCCTGCGTCATGCTTGCCGCTTGCGGCAGCTTCACGCCGCCGAGCGAGCCGAGCTTCTATCGCGATCTCGCCCGCCCCGGCGCCGAGCTCGACGCGGCGGCGGCGGCTTCCATGATCTCCGGCTACCGCGCCAATAACGGCCTTGCCGCCGTCACGCTCGATCCGGCGCTGATGCAGCTCGCCGAGGCGCAAGCGGCGCTGATGGCCAAACGCGACCGGCTCGACCATGACGCCGGCAAGCCGTTTACGACGCGGCTGAAAGCCGCGGGCTACGCCGCCGCAACCGCCGCAGAGAACATCGGCGCCGGCTATCACACGCTTGCCGAAGCCTTCTCGGGCTGGCGCGACTCACCGCCGCACCGCGCCAACATGCTGCTTGCCGGCGCGACGCGCATGGGTATCGCCGCGGTCTATACGCCGGCCTCGAAGTACAAGGTCTATTGGACGCTGATCCTGGCCGCGCCGGAGGGCGGCCGCGGCTAGCGAAAAGGCAGAGCCGCGTTCAAACTTCTCCGGCGGCCAAAAATCGTTACTATCGGCATCGATTTCGCACCTTGTACGAAATCCCAAAAAGGGGGGAACCGAAATGCCACGCACTATGCCATTGGCCGTCGCGCTTACCGTTGCCTGCATCGCCGTTCCGGGCCTTGCCCGCGCGCAAGATGCGCAAGAGCCCTACGGCACCGCCAAGTTCGAGTCTTATGCCGATATCGATCAGATCAAGCAGCTCAAGGTCGTCTGGGACTTCAACTTCCAGGATCCGAAGACCGTCGGCGTTGTGCTCAACAATCTCAACGCGCTGCTGAAGGCGACCTACGATTTCGGCCCGAAGGAAATCGACCCGATCAAGGTGGTGATCGTTTCGCACGGGCCCGAAGTGGTGCTGTGGGCCAAGAAGAACTACGCGAAATACAAGGACATCGTCGACCGCGCGGCGAACTTCGCCAAGCAGGGTGTGCGCTTCGAAATTTGCCGCAACGATGCCGCCGCGCTCGGCTTCAAGCCCGAGGACCTCGACGGTTTCGTCACCGTGATCCCGGCCGGTCCCTACGCGCTCACCTATTGGCAGAATAAGGGCTACGCTTACATCGCCGTCGGTGCGACGGTGCCGACGCCGCCGGTGAGTGCCTACAACAAGGCCGACCTGGGGAAGTGAGAATGAGCAGACAAGCGGTTGCCGTGCTCTACGTAGCGGCGATGGCGGCCGTTATCGTCGGCGTCGATGTCCTGGTCTTCAGAAACCGGTTTTGGGAACGGCTGATGGTGAATGTCGGCATTGTCCTGGTATTTGCCGCTTTCTACCTGAGATTTCTCAGGCCTCCATGATCTGTTCAGGCGGGCGGCGAAAAGGCAAAACTGCCCCCATTGTTACGGATTCGGTCGTAACCTAGCCGCGTCATCAATTTGGGAAATTTCGCCACCGCCAGGGCGGCGACGGCCTCGCGGTTATCGGCGCCGGGCGCCGGCTCGAAATCGACATGGCCGCGCTGCACGACATGTTTATCACGAGAGGGCCGCGCCAGCCGATGCGGCTGAAGCCCCAATGCGGAACCCAAGCCTCTGACGGTGTCTTCGTAGCGGCTCGCAAGATCTTCGTACTTTATCAGGTGGATGGCGTTTGATCGCGATGCTGCCTCGAGCCATTGCTCGACATGGTTCGCCCATCGGTCGAGCATCGTGTCGTGTTGCCGAAACTGGAAGCGCATGAGTTGGCCCATCGGCGCAGCCGTTGCTAAATCCAACGGCGTATCTGTCTTCGGTCCTTCCATCCAATTCCAGGTATGCAGAAAGCGCCAAAACGAAGCCATCACGTCGGCTGGATTGCGATAGATGTAGACGACCTCAATCGCGCCTTTAAAGGAGGCAATGATTTCGGAGAAGAATTCAAACTGGTGGTGGCTTTTCAGAATGTTCGCCGGTCTCAATTTGGCGAATTTCAATATCGATCCCTGCAAGCTTTGCGCGTTATAATAATTGATATTGAATTGTCTGCGGTCGAGATCGACCCACGGAAAAGAGACGTAGTCGAAACAGGCTGCAATCGTATTCATCATGAAATGCGTACCCGAGCGCTCGTGGCTTGCCACCATGATCGGGAGACGTTTGTCGGCTAGCGTGGTGAGTTTGAACGGCGGCAAATGCTGGTAACTGCGTTAGCGGCGAGAAGCAGCGGACCTACGGTGGTGCTGTCCTCTGCATTGAAGGAAGGTCGGACATCGAGCGCATCCACCTGGCGAGTCGCGGACGTCCATCGGTGAGATCATCGAGGCCGCAGTAGCGGGCTCGCTCGAGAGCGACGGCAAGAATCAAATGCACCATGCGCGGCGGCCCCTGTATCGTCGCATCGTCCATAAGCTCCTCGAAAACGCCCGCCATGCGTTGGCTGCGGGCTGCCTCATGAGCAAGCACGGTGGGGGAGCGCTCGTTTGCCGGCCGGACCATTTCGCGTGTCCAGACAGAAATGCCGTCGCACATGCTGCGCGCCATAAACTCGAGTCGAAGATAAGCCCAATCGGGTGAACCTGGTGGCTTGTGAAACCGCGGCTTGCCGTCAAGGCCGTCGAGGTAGGCACAGATAAGCTGGCTATCCTCCACGCCGACGCCGGCATCGTCGACAAGATAGGGGACACGGCCGGAAGGATTGACCTGGTAGTACGGGCTGTCGCGTGTGCGCGTCTTTGCCTCGACGATCTCGACGCGGTCCTCGAGCGCTTTCTCTATAACGACGATGCGTGCCAGCCGAGCGTATGGTGAAGTGTAGGTCACATAGAGCTTCATCGAGACCCCCGAGCGCCCGCCTGCCGGTCGAGTTCATAGCCTAATATCGTTGGTTTGTCCGCCTCGGGTCCCGAAGCTGACGTAAAGCCCGCTCGCTTATCTCCGCTGCGCCGCTGAACGCGGACACCGAATGGGCGCAGATTTCCCGGCCGCTTCGCCTCTTGACTTTAATCCTATCATCGGCATATAGTCCTACGTCCTGCTCGTGAGGGGCGTCTTCTAGCTAGAGACGAACCTGAAGGCGGAGCGGGATGCGGCGCCTGCTGTTGCGGTTCGTCACCGCGGCACCGGGAGGCCTCGGGACCCCGCTCGGGCGGCATTAGGACCGCTCCGCGAGGTGCTTCGCTGGACTGGGACTGGCATGCTCGCCTCGTCCCAGGAAACGCGGGCCCGGGGACAGAAATCGCCGCCAGTGGAGCGCTGAGAGGCGCCGTTTCGCCGATCGCAAGGCGAAACGGGCACGCCTCGCAAAGCGTGTCGGGCGGCCGCGCCGGTCGCTCGGGGAGGCCCCGCAAGCCTCCCGCGTTTCTCGGCGCTCCGCTCCCCTCGCTTTTTCTAAGGGAGTGCAGGGACTGACGGCTCACCCCGGGCCGTAAAGAACAGGGGCGATGACGCACGCCCTGATTTCGACAAGCGCCAGTATTTTCTCCGCTCATTCCCGCGCAAGCGGGAATCCAGTTCTTTAGTGGCACGGTCTTCGGCAAAGACTGGGTTTGAGCGTCCGCGGGGACGAGGGGGGGTAAAATCGCGCAGCACTGAAGCTGGACCTCGTCTCATCACCTCACTAGCTTCATCCTCATGTCCGTGCTGCCCAACGTGCGCGACTACGCCGCGCTCTACTCGCAATTCCGCTGGAACATCCCGACGCGCTACAACATCGGCGTCTCGGCTTGCGACCGCTGGGCGACGGCCGAACCCGACCGCCTCGCCATCCTGCACGTGCGCGCCGACGGCACGCAGGAGACCGTCTCATACGGCTGGCTGCGCGACACCTCCAACCGCCTCGCCAATGTGCTTGCCGCGCACGACATCCGCCGCGGCGACCGCGTCGCCATCATGCTGCCGCAGCAGCCGGAAGTCGCCGCGACGCACATGGCTATCTACAAACTCGGCGCCGTGGCGCTGCCGGTCGCCGTGCTGTTCGGCCCCGATGCGCTCTCCTACCGGCTGCAGAATTCCCGCGCCCGCGGGCTGATCACCAACGCGCCCGGCGTCGTCAAGCTCAATCAGATCCGCGACGACGTGACCGATCTCTCCTGCGTGCTGTCATTCGACGACCGCACCGACGGCGCCGCCACGCTCACCGAAATGCTGACGCGCGCCTCGCCCCAGTTCACGCCCGTCGACACCTCGCCCGACGATCCGGCGGTGATGATCTACACCTCCGGCACCACCGGCCAGCCCAAGGGCGCACTGCACGCCCACCGCGTGCTGCTCGGCCATCTGCCCGGCGCGGAGATGCCGCACTATCCGTTTCCGCAAAGTGGCGACCGTTACTGGACGCCGGCCGATTGGGCCTGGGCCGGCGGGCTGTTCGACGTGCTGCTGCCCAGCCTGCACCACGGGGTGCCGGTCGTCGCCCACCGCATCGACAAGTTCGATCCGGAGGATGCCTTCGCACTGATGCAAAACGCCGGCGTGCGCAACGCCTTCATTCCGCCGACCGCCCTGCGCATGATGCGCGCCGCGCAAAATCCGCGCGGCCGCTTTCAATTCGCGTTGCGCACCGTCGCTTCCGGCGGCGAATCGCTCGGCGTCGAGGCGCTGGAGTGGGGCCGCGAGGCGCTCGGCCTGGTCATCAACGAATTCTACGGGCAGACCGAGTGCAATCTGACGCTCTCGTCGTGCTCGGCGCTGGGCGTCATCAAGCCCGGCGCCATCGGCAAGCCGGTGCCGGGGCACACGGTCGCGGTCATCGGCCGCGACGGGCAAGTGCTCAAACCGGGCGAGCTCGGGCAGATTGCCGTGAAGCGGCCCGATCCGGTGATGTTTCTCGAATACTGGGGCAAGCCCGAGGCAACCCGCGACAAGTTCATCGGCGACTGGATGATGACCGGCGACCAGGGCGTCATGGACGAGGAGGGCTATTTCTCCTTCGTCGGCCGCGACGACGACGTCATCACCTCGGCCGGTTTCCGCATCGGGCCGGGCGAAATCGAGGATTGTCTGCTCAAGCATCCGGCGGTCGCGCTCGCCGCCGTGGTCGGCAAGCCCGACCCGATCCGCACCGAGATCGTCAAGGCCTTCATCGTGCTCAAGAGCGGCAAGCAGCCGTCCGACGCGCTTGCCGGCGAGATCCAGGGTTTCGTCAAGACGCGGCTGTCCGCCCACGAATATCCGCGCGAAGTCGCCTTCATCGACGCCATGCCGATGACGACGACCGGCAAGATCATCCGCCGCCTGCTGCGCGAGCGCGCCTAGGAGCTTTTGCCGCCGAACACAAAGACGTGCAGGCCGAGCCGCCGCTTGGCCAGCACGTAAAGCGCAACCGACTCGCAGATGATGGCGGTCGAAGTTGCGATGCCCGCGCCGGCAATGCCGAGGCGCGGAATGAAGATCACGCACAAAGTCAAATTGACCGTGAAGGCGCCGGCATAAACCAGCGCGCATTGCATGCGTTGGCCGAGCATGTTGAGCAGCCGCTCGGCGGGGCCGACGGCGGCGCGCGACAGCATGCCGGCGGCGAGGATGAACATCACGCCGTAGCCGTGCGTGAAGGTGGGCCCGAACAGGGCGAGCAGCGGACGCCCGCAGATCAAAATCGCGACGCAGGCGGCCAGCGACGGCCAGAAGGTCCAGCGGACGGTCTCAGCGAAGAAGGCGGCAAGCCGCTGTTTGTCGCCGGTGACGTGATATTCGGTGAACTTGTGCGTGGTGGCGCCGGCAATGGCGAAATAGACGAAGGCGACGATCGCCAAGACCCGCGCCGCGGCGTAATAGACGGCGACCTCGTCGGGCGAGCGGTAATGCTCGAGCGCGAGAATGTCGACGTAGGTGAGCAAAAGATAAAAGCCTTCGACGACGAAGATCGGCAGCGCCGTGGCCAACCAGGCGTTGACCTGATAGCGCTTGGCGCCGGGCAGCAGCTTGCGCGCCAGGCGGCGATCGAGCACCAGCATTTGTCCCAGCGTAACGGCCCAGGCGGTGACGAGTGCCGCGAGCATCGCGGTGACGGCGTTGGTCGGCGCGCCGATGAAATAGGCGGCGCCGATCAACAACGTCAGGCAGAGTTGGCGGATGACGTAGAACGGCAGCAGCGCCAGATTGGGCCAGTTGTAGGATTGCGCGATGCCGGCCTGCGCCTGCACCAGTCCGTAGATCGGAAGGGTGGCGCAGGCGAGATAGAGCGGGCCCACCTCGTAGGCATCAAGCCACGGCGAAGCCGCCGTCACCGCGATGATGCCGGCAAGCGCGATGGCGCTGGCGATACCGAAGGCGAGCCAGCGCGAGCCGGAAAGAAAGCCGCGCAGCAGATCGAAGTGCTTGAGCTCGGTATATTCCGGGATGAAGCGCCGCGCCGACGACGACAGCCCCATGTCGGAGACCGTGCCGATCATCAGCACCCAGGTCCAGGCGTAGATGTAGACGCCGAAGGCGAACGAGCCCATCCAGCGCGCCAGCAGCACTTGCGAGGCGAGCGCGATCAGCGCGCTGCCGACCCGCACCAGGAATACCTGCCCGGCGACGAGCTGCGCCAAACGGCTGTCGCTGTTGTCGGCGAGGATCGTTTTGACGCGCGCGAGCATGTTGCCCAGCGCCGACGGAGGGGTGACGAGCGAGGAGAAGGCCATCGCTTCCAGTTAGCAACGAAGCGTTAACATTCAGTTGGGTGCTCAGCGACAGCCGCTTTCTCCGCTCATTCCCGCGCAAGCGGGAACCCAGGGACAACGGGCAAAGAGCTGGGTCCCCGCTTCCGCGGGGACAAACGGGTTTAGACCGGCGGCACCTCGCGCAAAATCCGCTCGACTTCCTTGCGCTCCTCGGCGGTGAGCGGCGCCTGCGGCGGCACCGGATCGCCGACGGCGAAGCCCTGGATCTGCAATCCGGCCTTGATGCAGGCGGCGAGATTGAAGCGGGCGAAGGCCTCGTTGACGCGCCACAGCGCGCTCTGCAATTTCATCGCCTCGGCCCATTTGCCGGCGCGGGCGAGATCGTAGAGCTTCACGCTCTGCCGCGGCACGATGCAGGCCGGCCCCGCCATCCAGCCGACACCGCCGATCAGCATCACCGCCGCCGGAATATGCGCGGAAGCGGAAAACACCTTCAGCTTCGGCGCGCGGTTCATGACCGACAACAGCCGCCCGGTATTGGTCGAGGCATCCTTGATGTATTTGATACGCGGATGCGCGGCGAGCCGCGCGATCACGTCGAGCGAAAGATCGCTGCGCTGGAATTGCGGATTGGTATAGAGCACCACCGGGATGTCGACGGCGTCGGCGATGGCGCGGAAATAGGTCTCGACCTGCGCATCCTTGAGCGGAAAATAGGCTTCGAGGATGGCAAGGATGCCGTCGACACCGAGCGTCTGATAGCTTTTCGCCTGTTCGACGGCGTCGGCAATCGCCGTCGAGGCTACGCCGGCGACCACTGGCACGCGTTTGCCCGCGGTCTCCACCGTCGTGCGCACCACCAGCACGCGCTGCTCACGGGTCAGATAGGCGAACTCGCCGGTCGAGCCGAGCGGGGTGAGCCCGTGCACGCCGGACTTGATGAGGTGCGAGACCAGCGCGCCGAGCACGTCGGTGCGGATGCGCCCCTCGCCGTCGACCGGCGATACCAGATAGGGAAAAACGCCGTGGAAATCTGCCATAATCTCTCATAACAAAATTTGCGGCCGGCAAGGAGGGAGGCGATGGCGGTCTTTAAAGTGCTGACCACCCATGTCGGCAGCCTGCCTGAGCTCAGAAGCTCGGATATTCACGGCAGCGACGAGGCGCTCAAGGCCGCGGTCGCCGAGGTGGTGGCGCGGCAGCGGCAAATCGGCCTCGACGTCGTCAACGAGGGCGAGTTCACCAAAGGCGGCGACTGGCTCTCCTATGTGGAAAGCCGCTTCGACGGCTTCGATCCCCGTCCGCCCACGGCCGGCAAACCGCTGCTGCTGCAGGGCCGCGACCGCGAGCAGTTTGCCGATTTCTACCGCTACGCCAGCGAGCGCGGCACGCTTTACTACGGCGCCGACACCAAGATTCGCTCGAGCCGGCCGCATTGGGTGTGCACGCGGCCGGTCGCCTACAAGGGCGTCGCCGCGCTCAGGCGCGAGATCGAGCTGCTGCGCGCGGTGACCGAGCCGGGCAACGTGTTTTTGACGACGACAGCACCGGCGAGCCTCGAGCCCTACCGCGAGAACGAGTTCTACAAGGGCGAAGAGGAATTCGTGTTTGCGCTCGCCGAGGCGATGCGCGTCGAATACGAGGCGATCGCCGCCGCCGGCTTTCTCGTGCAGGTCGACGATGCTTGGCTCGCGGCGCTATGGGACCGCATCGGCATCGCCATGGGCCGCGACGCCTATCTGCGGCGTTGCCTTACGCGCGTCGATGCGCTCAACCATGCGCTGCGCAACATCCCGGAAGCGCAAGTTCGCTATCACATGTGCTGGGGCAGCTGGCACGGGCCGCACGTCCACGACCTCGAGATGGTGCATCTCGCGCCCGTCATGCTGCGGGTCAAGGCGCGCTACTATCTCATCGAGGCGGCCAACGCGCGCCACGAGCACGAATACGCGGTCTGGGAGCACGTGAAGCTGCCGCAGGGCAAGGTGCTGGTGCCCGGCGCGGTCACGCATTCGACCGACGTGGTCGAGCATCCGGAGCTGGTGGCACAGCGCATCGTGCGCTTTGCCGAGCGCGTCGGCCGCGACAATGTCATGGCCGGCACCGATTGCGGCTTCGGCGGCCGTACGCATCCGCAGATCGCCTGGGCAAAGCTCGAATCTTTGGTCGCCGGTGCCGCGCTCGCCTCACGCGCTCTGGCCTAGCCGGCGAAGCCGCCGCCGTCGAGGAAGGCCTGCTCCTCCGCCGTGGTGGTGCGGCCGAGCGCGGCGTTGCGGTGCGGGAAGCGGCCGAACCGGCGGATGATATCGGCGTGCAGCTCCGCCCATTTCAGGCCGTCGGCGTCGCCCGCCGCCTTGTAGAGCGCGATGCCGCGCTCCTGGTCGGCGATGTCCTCGGAATGCTCGAACGGCACGTAGAAAAACCCGCGCAGCTCCGCCGGAACCTGCGCATCGAAGCCGCGCACGATGGCGCCCGCGGTGATCGCCCGCGCCAGCGCATCCGTGGCGAAGGCGCGCGGCTCCCCGCGGAACATGTTGCGCGGAAACTGGTCGAGCAGGATGAGCAGCGCCAGCGCGCCCGGCGCGGTCTGCTCCCAGCCGGTAAGTTTGCCGGCGGCGGCGGCCTCATAAGTTGGCAGGAAGCGGCGGCGGATTTCGGCATCGAACTCTGGAATTTTCTCGAACCACTTGTCGGCGCCGGCCTCGCGCCAGAAGGCGACGATTTCGGCCGCGGTTGCGAGCGGTGCTTCGCCGGTCATGCGTCCTCGCGCAGCGCACGGCGCAGCACCTTGCCGACATTGCTCTTCGGCAATTCGTCGCGGAATTCGATCTGCTTGGGCACCTTGTAGCTTGCCAGCCGCTCGATCAGGTAGTTGCGCAGATCCTTTTCGCTCAGCGCCGCGTCCTTCTTCACCGCAAACAGCTTGACCGCCTCGCCGGAATGCGCGTCGGGCACGCCGACGGCGGCGCATTCGACGATGCCGCCCTGCGCCATCGCCACGTCCTCGACCTCGTTGGGGAACACCTTGAAGCCCGATACCGAGATCATGTCCTTCTTGCGGTCGACGATGCGCACGCGGCCTTGCGGGTCCATGATGCCGATGTCGCCGGTTCGGAAGAAGCCGTCCGGCGTCATCACCTTCGCCGTCTCTTCCGGGCGGCGCCAGTAGCCGGGCATCACCTGCGGCCCGCGCGCGCAAATCTCGCCGCTGTGGCCGAGCGGCACCTCGTGGTTCTCATCGTCGCGGATGGAAATCTCGGTCGACGGCAGCGGCAGGCCGATGGTGCCGTTCCATTCGGCAATGTCGCCGCGGTTGCAAGTGAGCACGGGCGCAGTCTCGGAGAGGCCGTAGCCTTCGATGAGCGGCCGCCCCGTGGCCTTGAACCAGCGCTCGGCCACCGTCTTTTGCACCGCCATCCCGCCGGCAATCGCGGCCTTCAAATGGCTCCAGTCGAGCTTGGCGAAATCCGGATGGTTGAGCAGCGCGTTGAACAAGGTGTTGACCGCGGGAAAAAAAGTGGCGGGGTATTTCATCATCGTCTTGATCAGCGCGTTGAGGTCGCGCGGATTGGGGATGAGCACGCAAGTGGCGCCGTGATGCATGCCGAACAGCATGCAGCCGGCGAGCGCGAAGATGTGATAGAGCGGCAGCGCGGTGATGATGATCGGCCTCTCGACCGGCGGCGGCAGCGCCATCATCGGCGCGTTCCACGCGCTCACCTGCACGAGGTTGGCGACGAGATTGCGGTGCAGCAGCACCGCGCCCTTGGAGACGCCGGTGGTGCCGCCGGTATATTGCAGGAAGGCAACATCGTCGGGGCCGACGTCGGGTTTGGCGAAGGGAAGTCCGCGGCCGGCGGCGAGCGCTGCGGAAAACTTGGTGGTCTGCGGCAGGCTGTAGTTCGGCACCATCCGCTTGAAGCGCCGCACCACCATGTTGGCGACCGCGCCTTTCACCGCGCCCAGCATGTCGCCGATGCCGGTGACGACGACGTGCTTCACCGGCGTTTGCGGCAGCGCTTCCTCGAGCACGTGGGCGAAGTTCTCCAGCACGACGATCGCCTCGGCGCCGGCGTCGGTGAGCTGGAATTCGAGCTCGCGCGGCTTGTACAGCGGGTTGACGTTTACCGCGGTCAAGTCGGCGCGCAGGATGGCAATCGCCGCGACCGGATATTGCAGCACGTTCGGCAGCATGATGGCGACGCGGGCGCCGCGCTGGAGGCCTTTGCTTTGCAGCCAGGCGGCGAACGCGCGCGAAGCCTCGTCGAGCGCGCTGTAGCTCAGCGCCGTGTCCATGCCGATGAAGGCCGGTCGTTCACGATAGCGCGCGAAGCTCTCCTCGAACATCGCCACCAGCGAGGAATATTGCGCCGTGTCGACTTCGGCGGCGACGCCGGGCGGATAGCTCCGCAGCCAGGGCCGTTCCATGGCGTTTCCCTGAGATGCCGCTTGGCGCGGCGATTGTCGGCTACCATCGGGCGAGTCGGGTAGAGGTGCAAGAGACACCAACTCCGCTCATTCCCGCGCAAGCGGGAATCCAGAGCATCAAGCCGTGAGTTCGTCGCTCCTGGGTCCCCGCGTCCGCCGGGACGAGCGGGGCTTTCGTCAGCCGCTACCGATCCCCGCCGCCGAACGGCATCAGCGGATTGTCGGTGAGCGCGGCGCGGTCGGGACGGTCGGGCGCGGCGCGGCCCAGAAAGGCGTCGAACAGCTCGCGCACGGTGCGCTCGGGCAGGTCGCGGGTAATGAAGACGAGCCGCGTGCGCCGGTCCTCATCGGGCCAGCGCTCGAGCCGCGCCGTCGGGTGGAACACATGCTGCACGCCGTGCAATACCACCGGCGTGCCGGGCATTTCGGTAAGCTGCACGATGCCTTTCAGGCGCAGCAGTTTGTCGCCGTAGTTGGCGCGCAACAGCTCAAGGAACATGTCGAGCGTGCCGGCGGGAATTGCCGCGTCCGCCGTCAGCACAAACGAGGCGATGTGCTCATCGTGGCGGTTGACGTCGTGATGATGGTGGTGATCGTTGTACTCACCCGCATAGGCCTCGGCGGCGAGCCATTTCTTCACGTCGGGGATTTTCTTGTCCGGATCGTAGAGCCCGCTGTTGAGGATGCGTACGGCGGTCGCCTCGCCCTTGGCGGCATCGAGAATCGGCGCCGCCGGATTGAGTGCATTGAGCCGCGCCTTGATCGTGCTCGCCTGCGCCGCATCGGCCAAGTCGGTCTTGGTGAGCACCAGCCGGTCGGCCATTGCCGCCTGCTTCACCGCCTCGGCGTGCGCATCGAGCGTGGCCGCGCCGTTGACCGCGTCGACGACAGTGACGACGGCGTCGAGCCGGTAGCGCAACAGCAGATAGGGATGCATCATCGCCGTGTGCAAAACCGGCGCCGGATCGGCAAGGCCGGTCGTCTCCAGGAGCACACGGCGGAAGCTGCAGCGCTGGTTGTCGAGGTCGCGCAGCAGCGTCTCCAGCGCATCGACGAGATCGCCGCGCATCGTGCAGCACAGGCAGCCCGACTGCAGCAGCACCATGTTGTCGCCGATATATTCGACCAGCAGGTGATCGAGCCCGACCTCGCCGAATTCGTTGATGATGACGGCGGTCTCGGCGAGCGCCGGATCCTTGAGCAGGCGGTTGAGCAAAGTGGTCTTGCCGGCGCCGAGAAAGCCGGTGAGCACGGTGAGCGGGATGGGCTCCGCCGGACGGCGGCGGGCGGCGCTATCTTCCGCCGCGCTCATTGCGTCGCCGAGGAGACTTTCGGCTTCGCCGTTTTCTTGCTGATCTTCTTGGCGACGGGCTTGGCCGGCGTCGCCGCGCCTTCGGCCTTCTCTTCGGTCTTGGCGACCTTCTTGTGATGTTTCTTCGCCGGGGCGCCGGCGTATTGCGGCACCTTGTCGGGATGGTCTGCCGGGCCGGTGAACACCACGACCGGCGGCTCCGTCTCCACCGCCGGCCCGAGCACGAATTTACCGGCGGCCGGCTTCAGATTCGACAGCATGAACGCCTGCGTCGATCCGGAATTGGCATCGCCGCTTGCGGTCTCGCTGGCCGCGGCCGCTGTCGGCTCTTCTTCTTCATTATCCTCGGAGGGCGGCTTGCGCCGGTGGCCGCCGCACATCTCCTCGCGCAAATTTGGCGGCTGCGCGTCCATCGGCGCCAGCGCGTCGACGGTGCCGAGCGAAGGCGTCAGCCAGGACAGCCCGTTACTGTTGAAGCCGTTTTCGAGCAGTTGCGCCGCCTTCTGCGCGCGCACTGCGCCGGACCAGGCGCCGAGCACCACCGCGATCAGGCGGCGACCATTGCGCGTCGCCGAGGCGACGACGTTGTAGCCGGAGGCGCAGATGAAGCCGGTCTTCATGCCGTCGGCGCCCGGATAGCGGTCGAGCAGCGTATTGTAATTGTGCATGATGCGATTGCCGTACTGGATCGCATGGATGTGCCAGAGATAATCGTAGTCGGGGAATTCGGCGATCAGCGCGCGCGCCAAAATGGCGAGATCGCGCGCCGATGTGACGTGCCCCTCCGCGGGCAAGCCGTTGGGATTGACGAAGTTGCTCTGCGTCATGCCCAGCCGCCGGGCGTTGGCGTTCATCATGTCGGCGAAGCCTTCGATCGAGCCGCCGACGCCTTCGGCGATCACCACCGCCATGTCGTTTGCCGATTTCACCAGCAGCATCTTCAAGGCGTTGTCGACGGTGACGCGGGTGCCGATCTTGAAGCCCATATGCGTCGGCGGCATCGCCGCCGCGTCGCGCGACACCGTCAGCAGCGTGTTCATGCTGAGGCGGCCTTCCTTGATGGCGCGCAGCGTGGTGTAGGTCGTCATCAATTTGGTGACGGAAGCCGGGTACCACGGGTAGGTGGCGTTTTCCGCGTGCAGGACCTTGCCGGTCGAGGCCTCGATCAGAAGCTGCGCTTCGGCGTTGCCCGGGACTGTGCCCGCAAGCGTCAGCGCGGCAAGCGCAATCGCGCCGAAAAACAGGGAGCGGAGGCTCGGGAAAGGGTGCACGCTTCGCGGGTCCTGGTTGTTACAAGGCCCAGGGATCAGGCCGGTTCCATCGGCGGCAGGCTTACGCTATTCAAGCCTTGTACCTAAGCTTTATATGACAGGCAAAGCCACCCTTGGCTCGAGCCGTGAACAACGGTGACTTCGCTCGACATCGCCGATTAATGCGACCAAAGTTCGGCAAAGGAGACGCAAGATGACCGCGGCAATCGTCGGTTGGGCCCACACCCCCTTTGGTAAGCTTAATGAGGAGAGCGTCGAGAGCCTGATCGTTCGTGTCGCCGGGGAGGCGCTGGCCGACGCCGGCGTTGCGCCACGCGACGTCGATGAGATCGTGCTCGGGCATTTCAACGCCGGTTTTTCCGCCCAGGATTTCACGGCCGCGCTGGTCCTGCAGGCCTCGCCGGATTTGCGCTTCAAGCGGGCAACGCGCGTCGAAAATGCCTGCGCCACCGGCTCCGCGGCGGTGCACCAGGCGATCAAGGCGATCGAGGCGCGCGCCGCGCGCATCGTGCTTGTGGTCGGCGTCGAGCAGATGACGACGACGCCGGCGGCGGAGATCGGCCGCAACCTGCTGAAAGCCTCCTACGTGCGCGAGGAAGCCGACATTGACGGGGGCTTTGCCGGCATCTTCGGCAAGATCGCCGGACTCTATTTCCAGAAATACGGCGACCAGTCCGACGCGCTCGCCTTGATCGCGGCGAAAAACCACAAGAACGGCGTCGGCAATCCCTACGCGCAGATGCGCAAGGACTTGGGTTACGAGTTCTGCCGCACCGAGAGCGAGAAGAACCCGTTCGTCGCCGGCCCGTTGAAGCGCACCGACTGTTCGCTCGTCTCCGACGGCGCCGCCGCCGTGGTGCTCGCCGACATCGATACCGCGCTCAAGTTCAACAAGGCGGTCGCCTTCCGCGCCGCCGAGCACGTGCAGGACTACCTGCCGATGTCGAAGCGCGACATCCTCAAGTTCGAAGGCTGCTCGGTCGCCTGGTCGCGCGCGCTGGAGAAAGCCGGCCTTCGACTCGGCGATCTGTCGTTCATCGAGACCCACGACTGCTTCACCATCGCCGAACTCATCGAATACGAGGCGATGGGGCTTACGCCCGAAGGCCAAGGCGCGCGCGCCATCAAGGACGGCTGGACGCAGAAGGACGGCAAGCTGCCGGTCAATCCCTCCGGCGGCCTCAAGGCCAAGGGCCATCCGATCGGCGCCACCGGCGTTTCCATGCATGCACTGACCGCCATGCAGCTCACCGGCAAGGCCGGCGATCTGCAGGTCAAGAACGCCCGCCTCGGCGGCATCTTCAACATGGGCGGCGCGGCGGTCGCCAACTACGTCAGCATTCTCGAACGCATCAAGTAAGGTCATGCAGGCGGCACGGTCCGCCGGGAAAGAGGTTGCGGCTTTCCGCGCGGCTTACGCGCCGCCGGACGAGGAGCTTGTCGTCCCGCTCATCGCCGGCGCCGCCCGCGCCCCCGCTGCCGAAGCGCGCATCGACGCCCGCGCCGCTCGCCTTATCGAAGCGATCCGCGCCCGCACCGGCCGCCTCGGCGGCGTCGATGACTTCCTGCACGCCTACGCGCTCTCGACCAAAGAAGGCCTGGCGCTGATGGTGCTCGCGGAAGCGTTGCTACGCGTGCCCGACGCCGGCACCGCCGACCGCCTGATCGAAGACAAGCTCCGCGCCGGCGACTGGAGCGGCGACGCAAGGTCAGCCGCGATGCTCGTCTCAGCTTCGGCCTGGACGCTCGGCATCACCGCGCGCGTCATCCACGCCGGCGAAACGCCGGAAGGTATCGTCGAGGCGCTGATCAAGCGGCTGGGGCTTCCGGCGGTGCGCGCGGCGACGCGGCAGGCGATGCGGCTCCTCGGCTCGCATTTTGTGCTGGGTGAGACCATCGAGCAGGCGCTCGCGCGCGCCGGCCGCGGCGGCGATTATCTCTATTCCTACGACATGCTCGGCGAGGGTGCGCGCACCGCGGCCGATGCCGCGCGCTATTTCGAATCGTACGCCAACGCCATCGCCGCCATCGGCAAGAGAGCCGGCAACACGGCGCTGCCGGTGCGGCCCGGCATTTCCGTGAAGCTCTCGGCCTTGCATCCGCGCTACGAGCCGCTGTCGCGTGCACGCGTGTTCAAGGAGCTGCCGCTCCGGGTTCTGGAGCTTGCCCGGCTCGCCAAGGCGCATGAATTGAATTTCACCGTCGACGCCGAGGAGGCGGACCGGCTCGAACTGTCGCTCGAGGTGATCGGCGCGGTGCTCGCCGATGCCTCGCTTGCCGGCTGGGACGGCTTCGGCCTCGCCGTGCAGGCCTATCAGAAGCGCGCCTCCGCGGTGATCGACTGGCTTGCCGATGCCGCCAAAGCGCTCGACCGGCGGCTGATGGTGCGCCTGGTCAAGGGCGCCTATTGGGACACCGAGATCAAGCGCGCGCAGGAGCGCGGCCTTGCCGACTATCCGGTGTTTACCCGCAAGGCGATGACCGACCTCAATTATTACGCCTGTACGCGTCGGCTGCTGGCCGCGCGGCCGCGACTTTATCCGCAATTTGCCACGCACAACGCGCTCACCGTTGCCGGCATCGTCGAGGATGCTGGCGGCGTCGAAGGATACGAATTCCAGCGCCTGCATGGCATGGGCGAGGCGCTCTATCGCGAGCTGCTGGCCGAACTGCCCGCTGCGACCTGCCGCGTCTACGCGCCGGTTGGCGGCTATTCCGACCTGCTCGCCTATCTGGTGCGGCGGCTTTTGGAAAACGGCGCCAACTCGTCGTTCGTCTCCGTCGCCGCCGACCCTTCCGTTCCGGTTGCCGACATCCTCAAGCGGCCGCAGAGCTGGATCTCCAGTGCGTCGCGGGTACGCCACGCGCATATTCCCTTGCCGCGCGACCTGTTCGCCCCGCGCAGGAATTCGCTGGGCGTTGAGTTTGGCGACAGCAGCGCTCTTTCTGCGTTGCGCTCCGAGATTGACGCCGCGCCGAAAACCACGGGCGCTGCGCCGTTGATCGACGGTGTCGCCGTCACCGGCCGTGCCCGCGATGTCCTCTCGCCAATCGACGGCATGACGGTCGGCAGCGTCCAGGAAGCTGATGAAGCCATCGTCGCCGCGGCAATTTCCGCGGCCTCATTCGGCTTTGCCGCCTGGAGCGCGACGCCAATCGACGAACGCGCCGCCATCCTCGAGCGCGCCGGCGACCTCATCGAGCAAAATCGCGGTCGCCTCATCGCGCTTTTGCAAAGCGAAGCGGGCAAGACGCTCGACGATTGCGTCTCCGAGGTGCGCGAAGCCGCCGACTATTGCCGCTATTACGCGCAGCAAGCGCGGCTGACGCTTGCGCCGCAGCCGTTGCCCGGCCCGACCGGCGAGAGCAACGAGCTCACTTACCGGGGCCGTGGTGTCTTCGTCTGCATCAGCCCTTGGAATTTTCCGCTCGCCATCTTCACCGGGCAGATCGCCGGTGCGCTCGCCGCCGGCAACACGGTGGTGGCCAAGCCCGCCGAGCAAACGCCGCTGATCGCTGCGGAGGCGGTGAAGCTTCTGCACGCGGCCGGCGTGCCCGGCGCCGCGCTCAATCTCGTTCCCGGTGACGGCAAGGTCGGCGCCATGCTCAGCGCCGACGCGCGCGTCGCCGGCGTTGTCTTCACCGGCTCGACCGAGGTCGCGCAAGCGATAAACCGCGCGCTCGCCGCACGCGACGGCCCGATCCCCGTGCTGATCGCCGAAACCGGCGGCATCAACGCCATGATCGTCGACGCCACCGCTTTGCCCGAGCAGGTCACCGACGACGTCATCGCCTCCGCCTTCCGCTCCGCCGGCCAGCGCTGCTCGGCACTGCGCTTGCTCTGTGTACAGGATGACGTCGCCGACCGTATCCTCGCGATGATCGAAGGTGCCGCGCGCGAGCTTGCGCTCGGCGACCCGCGAGAGCCCTCGACGCATGTCGGCCCGGTGATCGACGCCGAGGCCAAGGCCAAGCTCGAGCGCTGGATCTCCGGCATGCACGGCGTGGTGGGTTTCCGCTGGGACGGACGCCTGCCGACCGCAGGCACCTACGTCGCGCCGATCATCATCGAACTCGACAGCGCGCGCGAGCTCCGTGAGGAGGTCTTCGGCCCGGTGTTGCACGTCGTGCGCTGGCGCGCCGAGGACCTTGATGCGCTATGCGACGGCGTCGCCGCCAACGGCACCGCGCTCACCCTCGGCGTCCATTCTCGGATTGATGCGACCGTTGCGCACATCGCGGCACGGCTCGCCAACGGCAACGTTTACGTGAACCGCAACATGATCGGCGCCGTGGTGGGCTCGCAGCCCTTCGGCGGCAGCGCTCTGTCCGGCACCGGACCCAAGGCTGGCGGCCCGAACTATTTGCGCCGGCTGGCGTTGGAGCAGGCGGTGACGATCAATACCGCCGCTTCCGGCGGAAATGCGGGGCTGCTTGCTGAGGACGAAGGCTGAACGGCAGTGCAACGCCGTCTTTCGGGCTTATGTGCCGACAATTCTGCGGACGGGCGCAGCAGGGAATGCGGGGCCCGGGCGTTTGTTGAGTGTGGCATCAAAACGGAGAAGGACGATGCGCATCCATTTGCGCCGTGTCGCCGTTGCCGCGCTCGCCGGCATCCTCGCATTCGGTACGATCGGTGTGGGCCCCGCCCAGGCGCGCCACTGGCATCGCGCCAACGCCGCAGTGCTCGGCGCGGTCGCCGGCCTGTTCGGCACCATTGCGGTGATCGCCGCGACCCAGCGTTACCGGGACGCCTACTACGATTGTTACGATTGCTATGGTCCCTACACGTATTACCCCACGCCCTATGCCTACGGGCCGGCCTATGGCTACGGCGGCTGGCACCATTGGCACCGGCATCGTTGGCACCACTGACTTAGGAGCCCATCAATCACGATGATCGATTCGCCGCGGTTCTTAATGGCCGTTAACCGGTTGGACGGCCGGATCAGGTATTCTCCGCGCCCATGACTGATTCGGTCGACCGGCTCTATAACGCTGTCATCGCCGCGCGCAGCGCGGACCCGGCGAAGTCGCGCACTGCGCGATTGTTGCGCGCCGGGCGGGCGAAGATGGCCAAAAAGCTCGCCGAGGAAGCCGTCGAAGTGGTCATCGACGCCATGCACGGCCAGCCCGAGGCCGTGGTCAAGGAAAGCGCCGACCTCCTCTACAATCTCGTCGTGCTCTGGGTGCACGCCGGGGTTCACCCAGACGATGTCTGGACGGAAATGCGTCGCCGCGAACAGATGTTCGGCATCGCCGAGAAGGTGCCGAAGGATTTGGTGCGCGGCGCGACACGGCGTAAAGTCGTTGCGCTTGAGACGAGGCGCATCCGCAAGCGCCGCTAAATCTTCCCATTTGAACGGTTAAGAGCGTACCCATGTCCGTTGAGGCTGCCGAGCCGCGTTCGCCGCTGCGCCGGCTTTACGATTGGTGCATCGAGACCGCGCACAAGCCCTATGCGATCTGGGTGATGGGCGCGGTGGCGTTTGCCGAAAGTTCGTTCTTCCCGGTGCCGCCGGATGTCATGTTGATCCCCATGGCGCTGGCGCGGCCGCAACGCGCCTACGCGATGGCCGCCTGGTGCACGGCGGCCTCGGTGATGGGCGGCATGCTCGGCTACGCGATCGGCGCGCTGCTCTACGACTCGGTCGGCGCCTGGCTGATCCATCTCTACGGTTACGGCGACAAGGTCGCCATGTTCAGGGCGGCTTACGCGCAATGGGGCGCCTGGATCATCTTGCTCAAGGGCTTGACCCCGATCCCGTACAAGATCGTGACCATTACGTCCGGTTTTGCCGGCTACAATTTTCCGCTGTTCGTCGGCTTTTCGATTATTGCGCGCGGCATCCGCTTCTTTTTTCTGGCGTTTTTGCTGCACCGTTACGGCGAGCGCGCCCGTCATATTATTGAAAAGCGATTGGGATTATGGGTATTTCTCGGTGTGGCGCTTGTCGTCATCGGCATCGTTATCGCGCTATACTTTATTTGAGCCGGCTTGGCGTCCTCAATTTCGCCAACAGTTGGGCTAAGTTGAGCGTCTGGCGGGAATGCCGTGAGGCAGCGGGCAAGCGACCCAGATCATGGGCAACAATCGAAATCCGACCGAGACGCGAAGCCGCACGTCGCCGGCGCTTGCGTGCCTCGCCGCCGGCGCGCTGATCTTCGCCGTGGCGAGCGCCGTGGCGCAGGATGCCGCCGAGCCGGAAGCCCCGCCGCCGCAGAGCACCAATTTCTTCGGCAAGATCAAGAACTGGTTCGATGAACAGGCGAGCAAGTTCAACGCCAATCTGAAGAACGCCGGCTCCCAGGTCGGCAATTTCGGCCGCGAGGCCGGCGTCGCGGCCAAGACGACGGTTGATGCCGCCAAAGATGCGGCCGATGCGGTTGTGCGCCTCCCCAATGCGCGCGTGCTGACCGTGCACGAGAAATGCCCGGTCGCGCCCAATGGCGCGCCCGATTGCCTCTCCGTGGCGATGAATCTGTGCAAGGCCAAGGGCTTTCAGTCGGGCAAGAGCGCCGACATGACGACCGCCGAGGTCTGCCCCCCGCAGGTGCTGCTCTCGGGCCGCAGCACCGGTCCGGAATGCCACGACGAGACCTTCGTTTCCCGCGTGCTCTGCCAATAAATTCGACGGCGCTTGTTTCAGGCGCGCGTCTATGTTTCCGTCGCCCGTTGAAATTGCGGAGCGCCGGCGATGAATCTGCACAGCAAGCTCATGGAACGCGAAGCCGCCGGGCGCCCGGTGACCGTCGGCGTCATCGGCGCCGGCAAGTTCGGCACCATGTATCTGGCGCAGGCGCGCCTTACCCAGGGCATGCATGTCGTCGGCATCGCCGATCTCGATGTGACGCGGGCAAGAAACCAGCTGAAGACTGCGGGCTGGCCGTCGGAGGCCTTCACGGCCGCTTCACTCGACGAGGCGCATAAGAAGCGCAAAACGCTGGTCACCGAAAGCGCCGAGGCGTTGATCGCCGATCCGCGTATCGAGGTGATCGTGGAAGCAACCGGCGTGCCCGGCGCCGGCATCCACCACTGCCTGCGCGCGATCACTTCGGCCAAGCACATCGTCATGGTCAATGTCGAGGCCGACGCGGTGGCCGGTCCGCTGCTCGCGCGCAAGGCGAAAGCCGCCGGCGTTGTCTACTCGCTCGCCTGGGGCGACCAGCCGGCGCTGATCTGCGAGCACGTCGACTGGGCGCGCGCCGCGGGCTTCAAGGTGATCTGCGCCGGCAAGGGCACGCGCTACGAGCCGCACTACCACAAGTCCAATCCCGACAACGTCTGGGACATCCTCGACAAGTATCTCAACATCACCGACCGCAAGTCGATCAACCCGAAGATGTTCAATTCCTTCGTCGACGGCACCAAATCGGGAATCGAGATGACCGCGGTGTGCAACGCCACGGGTCTGGTGCCGCAATCCGACGGCCTGCATTTTCCGCCGGCGACGCGCTTCGAGCTCGCCGAGATCTGCAAGCCGAACGCTGACGGCGGCACGCTGGAGAAGGCAGGCGTCACCGAGGTCACCTCCTCAGTCTATCGCGACGGCCGCGACGTGCCGCATCACCTTGCGCTCGGCACCTACGTGGTGTTCGAGGGCGAGACCGATTACGCGCGGCGCTGCTTCAAGGAATATGCCATGCTGCCGGACAAGACCGGCAAATACGCCGCGCTGTACCGGCCGATCCACATGATCGGGCTCGAGCTCGGCATTTCGGTCGCAAGCTGCGCGCTGCGCAACGAGCCGACCGGGGCGCCCACCGGCTTCCGCTCCGACGTGGTGGCGACCGCCAAGCGCAATCTCAAAGCCGGCGAGATGCTCGACGGCGAGGGCGGCTTCTGCGTCTGGGGCAAGCAAACGCCGGCCGACGTCTCGCTGCGTGACGAATTACTGCCGCTCGGGCTTGCGCACAACGTCAAGCTCAAGCGCGACATCGCCGAAGGCGGCGCGCTCAAATGGGGTGATGTGGCCTACGATCCGGCCGATCCCGCAGTGAAGGTCCGCCGCGAAATGGAGGCCGCTTTCGGCCGCCGCAATGTCGCCGCCGAGGCGGCAGTCTGAATAGCTACCTTTGCGAATTTTCTAAAAAGCGAGAAGGCGCCGAGGATATTGGGTCATCAGCTCCGGGCCATTCTCGGTCAGCAACACCATGTCGCCAATCGAAGCGCCAGCGTAATTCTCGATGAAAACGTTGGGATGAAACTCAAACAGCATTCCCGCCTGAGCCGGTCTCGGCTCCGGCGGCAACGCAACGGTTTTGTCGTAAGGCTGCGGAAACTCGCTCGAACCGATAGGATCTTCATAGCTGTGGCCAAGCGCATGCCCCGATCGAAATTGGAAGCAGGGGCCAAGCTCATCTCCCTTGTAGATTCCTGCCGCGCCCACGGCGCGCAAGTCCGCACCCGGATGGAGCTCCGCCAGCATTGCGGCATGCAACTCATCGACGATGTCATAAGTCCGTTGCGCCGCAGCGCTCGGCTTGCCTATCGATCCGGTGCGGATCGCATGCCCCCAATGGCCCTGATACATCAGCATGATGCCGAGGAGCGCTTGATCGCCCTCTTGCGGAAGGTTCGTGTTTTCGACGGGCACGTAGCGACATCTGTCCGCGATCGGGCGGACGGTGAGCCACGTGTCGCAGTGCTCGCAACCGAGCTCGCGTCCAAGGGTCTCAAGCTTTGTTTGGATTCGCCAGACCGGTAGTCCGGAACGCAGCGCTGGGCCGAGCTCTTCGAAAAGTCTGTCACATATTTTGGCTGCTTGTCGGTGGTATGCGAGTTGAATTTCATCTTTAAGTGCGCGCATTCTGCCCAACTCCGGCTCACAGCTCGTCCAATCGCCGGCGCCACGGGACACCAAGCTAGACCAAACGGAGACGGGCACCTCATCGCGCCCGGCGATGCCGATTCGTGAAGCGCCTCTGGGGATGAGGTCGAGCACGGCGTCAGCGAAGGAAGGGCCTTTTCCAAATCTTACTTGATCTAATAGGGGATGCTCTTCGGCGCGCAGCGCCGCAAAAATGTTGGCAACGGCCAGGCTCGGCTTGCCTTCGATGGGTAGTACAAGGGCTGAATGCGCCGCGTCCGCATCCCAGTCCAAAAGGAAGCGAAGATTGCCGTGAGAGCGGGATGCGTTGCCGAGGGCGCTTCCCTGGCCGAACACGACGAGAGCTGCAAGACCTTCTGCTCGGGCCCAATCGCGCATGCGGTTTAGCCGCCCGAGAAGAACGTCCCCGGGGACGGGTTTAACGGGATCGCTCATGGCACCTCACCGTGGAGCTTGCATTACGCAACCGTCAAAGTTCTAATCGCTCTAAGTCTCGCGACTAACCTCCGAAATCGAGAGAGAGGCCGATGAACCAATCTCTGAAACTCGCCATCTTATTGCTGGGCAGCGCTCTGCTTTGCGTCTCCGGATCGGCGTCGGCCAGAGCTTCGGATTATCCAAGCCGTCCGGTACGCATCATAGTGCCTTATCCGGCAGGGGGTGGAACCGACATTGCCGCCCGTATCATCGCGCAAAAACTGAGCGATCGTCTCAAACAGCAGGTTTTTGTCGATAACCGCGCCGGAGCGAATGGAAACCTTGGCACTGAGCTGATCGCAAAAGCCGCTCCCGACGGATACACACTCGGTATGGCCACGCCGGGGCCGGTCACGGTCGGACGAAGCTTGTATCCAACGCTACCGTACGATCCTGCGAAAGATTTGACGCCCATTATCAACGCGAACTCCAGCCCCATCGTTCTCGTCGTCAATCCATCGCTCAAAGTTTCCAGTCTGAAAGAGCTGGTGGCCCTTGCGAAGCAAAATCCCGGGAAGCTAACCGCTGCGCTGGTGTCAACAGGATCCGTGCCTCATCTGGTCACCGAGATGTTCAAGCAAGCCGCGGGCGTCAACATTCTCGACATTCCTTACAAAGGGGGAGCGCCGGCGACGCTCGACGTGATGAATGGCCAGGTCAACATGCTGTTCAGCGTACTCCCGTTGGTCCTGCCCAACATAAGGGCTGGTCAACTGAAAGTGCTCGCCATCGCAAGTCCGAAGCGCAGCTCATTGATTCCGAATGTGCCGACGACAGCGGAGCAGGGTTATCCCGACGTGGTCGGGAGCGCCTGGAACGGGATCGTCGGTCCTAATTCGATGCCACCCGAGATCGTCCGCCAGCTCAACTCGGAAACCGAACAAGTGCTGCGAAGCAAGGATGTGGACGATCAGTTCGCAAAGCTCGGGATGGAGCCGCTTGGCGGCTCTCCTAAAGACTTCTCGTCGTTTCTTGCCTCGGAGTCGCAGAAATGGGCAGGCGTCATCAAGGCGGCCCATATCGGTCCCCAGTGAAATGACAGAAATGTCTTCTGAGTCGAAAATGTTTGAGACGATTGACAGGATCATGAACTTGGATCTCGGCAAGCGCGGCATCGACGCGCTTTACGCTCCCGCGCGCGCGAGATCGGCCGAACCCCTTTGCGCCGCAGCTGCTCGGCACTTGATGAATCTGGCGACAGGCGATCGCGTCGTCCTGGTCACGGGGTCGCTCACTCGCCCATGGGTATCGCCCACGATCGGCGAAACAGACGGCCCGGTGGGTGTCGCAGCTCTCGCCCGGGCCTTGAGCTACGGATTCAATGCCATCCCGATTATCGTCACTGACGAGTCTCTCCTCGAACCGGTCGGCGCCACGCTCAAGGCGGCGGGTCAGGCCGTCGTATCGATGGAACAGGCCGAGCGGGCGACGGCAAATCGGAGATTTTGCAGCGTTGCGGTCGTGCGTGGATACCCTATTGACGATGCCGCCGCTCGCGATCAGGCGAAATCCATGATGACCGAGCTCAAACCGAGAGTGGTGATTTCCGTCGAACGGGCGGGCATGACGCCGAGGGGCACCTACCACAACATGCTCGGACAGGATTATAGCGAGGGGCGTGCGCGGATCGATTACCTCGTCGAAGAATCGTCGAGGCAGCGGGTTCCGACAGTCGGGATCGGGGACGGCGGCAATGAAATCGGCATGGGCGCGGTGGCTGACGCAGTGCATCGGTACGTCCCTCATGGCGAGATTCTTTGCGCGCGCGTGCCGACCGACGTGCTTCTTCCGTGCGGGGTATCAAACTGGGGCTGTTACGCGATACAGGCCGCGCTTGCTCTGCTGACGAAGCGGCCCGAGTTCCTGCATACCGCGACGATGGAACGAAGACTGATTGAAGCAGCCGCCAATGCCGGATTGGTCGATGGCAACACGGGAAAGTGTGAAGCGACGGTAGACGCAATGTCCAGCGATGTTCACGCCAGCATTGTCGAACTGATGGCTGCGGCGGCGGAGCGTGGATTGCGCGACCACTGAGAACGGAGAACGCGAGGGCTCACCGCGAGATGGAGGCCGCCTTCGGCCGCCGCAACGCCGCCGCGGAAGCCGCGCTCTGATCGCCAGTCGTGCAGCGAGAAGGACTTGAGCCGCGGCCTACTCGACCTCGATCTCGCCGTCGACCTTGTGGTTGAGCGCAACGTCGCCGACGGTGAGCACCATCTGCGCCTTGAGGCTCTTTTTGCCCTTGAGTTTGCCCGCGGTGGCGGCGGCGCGCACCGCCTTTTCGATTTCCTGCTGCGATGTCACGCCGACCACCTTGAGGAATTTGCGCAGCGACATGTTGAGGGCTTCTTCGTTCATGGGCGGGCTCCGTCAGATCGGTTTCATCCCGTAAATCTAGGCTTCTCGCGCCCTCCGTAAAGGTCCCTAGACGGCGATTTGATCGGCCTCAAACGCAACGGCGCGGCTGAGCCCGATACTGCAGGCCTCGAAACAGGAGGGACGCCATGCCCAGGCAGGTCAAGGCCCAAGCCATTCCCTACAACGAGGCCAATGTGGCGCTGTGGATTATCACCGCCGCCATCATTGTCTGCACGCTGATGGCCATTTAGGAGGCCACGATGAACGCATCCTTGCTCGCCGCCGACCGCGCCACACATATCCGGGTTGTCTTGACCGGAATGGGCCTTTCGTTTCTCGTCCTGGGGCTTGTCATCGTCGTGCATTAGCGAAAAGGTTTGGTGCCCCTGGCCGGACCCGGTTAAACCCCGACACGCAAATCCGAATTGAACCGCCAAGGTATGTCAGCGAGTGCCTTACCTCCTGTTCACTTCGGTCAATAACGAAAATAACCCTTTCAGAAGCTCGCTGGGCGACGGCGGGCAGCCGCGAATGTGTAGGTCGACTGGGATCACGTCTTTGACCCCACCAACCACTGCATAGCTACCGGCGAACACGCCGCCATCGGCCGCGCAGGCACCGACCGCGACGACCCATTTCGGATCGGGAGTAGCGTTGTAGGTGCGCAGCAAGGCCTCGCGCATGTTCTTAGTTACCGGGCCCGTCACCAGCAGCATATCGGCGTGGCGAGGCGACGCAACAAAGCGCAGGCCGAAGCGCTCCAGATCGTAGAATGCGTTGTTGAGCGCGTGAATTTCCAATTCGCAGCCGTTGCAGGAGCCCGCGTCGACCTGGCGGATCGAGAGCGAGCGCCCGAGTTTTGCGCGCGCGGCGCGCTCAACGCTCTGCGCTAGCTCGGCCAGCGCAGTCTCGTCGAGCGAAGGCGGAGCTTCCGTGAGCGGGCCGTGTGTCAGGCTTTCGAACAGCGTCCGGCGCATCAGAGATCATGTCCCGAATATGAGCAGTTGAATGACTTATTGCATAGCGGGAAGTCGGCGACGATGTTGCCCTCGATAGCTGTCTCCAACAGCGGCCACTGAAACCAGGAGGCGTCACGCAAGTGGCAGCGCACGACGCGCCCCTCCTTGTCCAGCCGCAGCCAGACCAACACGTCGCCGCGGAAAGCTTCCGCAATTCCAAGCCCCTCGCCGGCGACGCTCTGATTTTTCATTTCGACACTGATTGGCCCTTGCGGTACGCGCTCCAGCACCTGCTCGATTAGCGAAAGGCTTTGCTCTACCTCGCGGATGCGGATCCATACCCGCGCGTTGACATCGCCGGCGGCCAGCACCGGCACCTCGAATTTTAATTCGTCATAGGGCGCATAGGCAAAGTTACGGCGGGCATCGAAATCACGCCCTGAAGCCCGGCCTACATAACCGCCGACGCCGAACTGGCGCACGTATTCGGCTTTTACGATGCCGGTGGTGGCGGTGCGGTCCTGCAGCGAGGCGGTATTGTCGTAGAGCTCGACCAGGCGCGGGAACCTCTTGCGCACTTCGGCCAACAGCGCCTGCACGCTTGCGACACCCTCTGACGCGAGATCGCGCGTGACCCCACCCGGCACGATTACGTCCATCATCATCCGATGGCCGAAGCAAGCTTGCGCGGCGCGCAAGGTCCGTTCGCGCAAAATACCAGTCTGCGCGTGCAAAAGCGCAAAGGAAGCATCGTTGCAGATGGCGCCGATATCGCCGAAATGATTGGCCAAACGCTCCAATTCCGCCATCAGTGCACGCAGGTAGACGGCGCGCCGCGGCGGGGTGACTTGCAAAGCGGCCTCGGCAGCCTGCGCAAAGGCCCACGAATAGGCCACCGTGCTGTCGCCGGAGGTGCGCGCGGCAAGCTTGGATGCGGCCTCGAGCGAAGCTCTCGCCATCAGAAACTCGATGCCCTTGTGGACATAGCCAAGCCGCTGCTCCAGCCGCACCACGTGCTCGCCATTGGCAGTGAAGCGGAAGTGTCCCGGCTCGATGATGCCGGCGTGCACGGGCCCGACCGGAATCTGATGCAGGCCCTCACCTTCCGCTGGCAAGAACGCATAAGGCGCGGGCTTTTGTGCAGGCGCTTGCTGGCCGAGCGGATGCCGCACATTCCAGAAGCCGAGATCGAGCCAGGGCCGCACATCGGGCGCACCCACGGCTTCGAGGCCGAACAGATCGCGGATGGCGCGTTCGAGCCGGATTGCTGGCGGATGACGGGCAGCCACGCTTGGGTATTTGCCGTCCCTACACGCATAAGTGAGCACGGCGATATCGGCACCTTCATGCAGCGCCATATGCACATTCGGCGTATCACCCCAAAGGCCGAGCAAGATCGCGTCGCCCCCTACCAGACGCTCGATCGCCGCGTGCCAGCGATCCTCGTTTGCGTTTTGGCGCGGCCGGATCATCCCAACAGCCTCGCGACGTTCTCGAAGCCAGCGACCAGCGCCGGTGGCATGTAGATGCCGGCCATGAATACAATGGCGAGGTGTGCAAACATTGGCACATAGGAGGCTTGCGCCGGCGCGGTCTGCCCGCGCGGCTCGCCGAAGGCGATGCTGTTGAGGCGCAGGAACAAGCCGCCGAGCGCAATCAGGATCCCAAGTACCAGGATAGCCGCCAGCCAGGGCTGACGCGCAAAGGTCGACGACACCACCAGGAATTCGCTCATGAAAATGCCGAGCGGCGGCAAACCAGCAATGGCCACGACGCCTAGCACCAGACCCCACCCCAGCACCGGGTTAGTCACAGTAAGCCCGCCGATATCGGCGATCTTCTGCGTGCCCTTGACCTGTGAAATGTGGCCGACCGAAAAAAAGATCGCAGATTTAGTGAGCGAGTGCATCGTCATGTGCAGCAGGCCGGCGAAATTTGCGAGCGGGCCGCCCATGCCGAAGGCGAACACGATGATGCCCATGTGCTCGATCGAGGAATAAGCGAACAGGCGCTTGATATCTCGCCGCCGGTAAAGCATGAAGGCGGCGAACAGGCACGAGATCAAGCCCATGGTCACCATCAGCGGGCCGGGCGCGATCGCGGCCGGATTGAGCGCCAACAGCATCTTGAAGCGCAGCAGCGCGTAGAGCGCGACGTTCAGCAGCAGGCCCGAAAGCACTGCCGAGATCGGCGTTGGGCCTTCAGCGTGCGCGTCCGGCAACCAGGCGTGTAAGGGAGCAAGGCCGACCTTGGTACCGTAGCCCAGCAGCAGGAACACGAAGGCAACGTTGAGGAGCGCAGGATCAAATTCGGCCGCGCGCGTCACCAGCACGGTCCACACCATGGCATAGAGACCTTCGCCGACCACCGGCCGCGCTGCCATGTAGACCAGAATTGTGCCGAACAGCGCCAGTGCGATGCCGACGCTGCCGAGAATGAAATACTTCCAGGCCGCTTCCAGAGCCTCGTGCGTGCGGTAGATGCCGACCATTAACACCGTCGTCAGCGTCGCCAGCTCGATCGCTACCCACATCAAACCGATATTGTTGGCGACCAGGGCGAGGTTCATAGCGAACATGAGCACCTGGTACATGGCGTGGTAGAAGCGCACGGAGCTTGCGCTGAGCCGGCCATTCTCGATCTCATGGCCGATATAGCTTGCGCTAAACATGGCTGTGGTGAAGCCGACGAAGGTGGTTAGTACGATGAATACTTTATTGAGGTCGTCGACCAACAGATAAGGCCCGGAGCGCGGCTCGACCACGAACAACGAAACCGCGGTAAGGAAGGTGGCCAGTGCCGCCAACACGTTGAGCCGCGCGGTCAGCCGGTAGCCCGGCAGTACGGCGAGCAGTGCCGCGGCAAACGCCGGGATCAGCAAAACGCCGGTGAGCGCGTCGAGCATCATCGCCGCTCTCCCCGGAAGCGATCGAGCGCCTGCACGTCAACCGTGTCGAAGCGTTCGCGGATACGGAACAGGAAGATGCCTATCACGATGAAGGCGATCAGCACCGAAAAGGCGACGCTGATCTCCACCACCAGCGGCATGCCCTTGGCGCCGGTCGCGGCCAGCACCAGGCCATTCTCCAGCGACATGAAGCCGATCACCTGGCTCACCGCGTTGCGCCGCGTCACCATCATCAGCAGCCCGAGCAGCACCACGGACAGCGCGAAGGCTAGATCCTCGCGCGCCAATGGATCGGCTTCCGCCGTCACCCGCAACATCACCACCATGGAGAGCGCAACGAGCCCCATGCCAAGCAGCATCGCGGGCCCGACGCCGACCACCGCTTCGATCTCACGGTGGATGCCGAGCCGTACGATGATCCGATGCAGCGCCACCGGAATAACGATGGCCTTGAACACCAGCGCGATGACCGCCGTCAGATAAAGATGTGGCGCGTCCTGGATGAAGGCCTGCCAGGCAACCGAGGCCGCCAGCACCATCGCGTGCAACGCGTAGATATTGAGCAGTGCATAGAGTCGATCCTGGTAAAGCTGCATGAAGCTCACCAGAACCAGCGAGCCGGCGAGCAGATGAGCGACGTCGAAGGTCAAGCCGTGCATCGTCACAGGCTCCCGGACACGAACAACAGCAACGTGGCGAGCAGGCCGAGCATCAGTGCGGCGCCAAGGAAGGCCGGCACGCGGAACACCCGCATCTTGGCGATGGCCGTCTCGAACACGGCGAGGAGGAAGCCACCGGCGGCGAGCTTGCCGAGATAGCTGGCGGCGCCGACCACGATCGACTGCGCGCTGGCGTCGACACCCGCCATGCCCCAGGGTGTGAACAGGCAGGCGATCACCGATACGTAAAGCAAAAGCTTGAGTTCGGCCGACAGATCGATCAGCGCCAAATGGCGGCCGGAATATTCCAGCACCATGGCCTCGTGCACCATGGTGAGTTCGAGATGGGTGGCCGGATTGTCGATCGGAATGCGGGCATTTTCCGCAATCGCCACCATGATCAACGCGAGAAGCGCAAGCCCTAGCGAGACGCGCAAGCCGACTTCCGACGACAATATATAGGTCGCGATGGTCGAGAGCTGTGTCGAGCCCGCTACCAGCGCCAGCGTGAACACGATCATCAGCATCGCTGGCTCGGCGAGCGACGCAATCATTACCTCGCGGCTCGATCCGATGCCTCCGAAGGAGGTGCCGACATCGAGCCCGGCAAGCGCCAGGAAAAAACGCGCGCTGCCGATCAGCGCGATGATAGCGATCAGATCCGCCGACCAGGAAAACAACAACCCGCTACGGAAGGTCGGCACCAGCGATGCCGCCACCCAGATGCCGGCGAACATGATGTAGGGAATGACGCGGAAGAGCCAGGACGCATTCTCCGCAAGCACCACCTCCTTGCGCAGGAGCCGGATCAGATCGCGATAGGGCTGCAAGAGCGGTGGGCCCTGGCGGCGCAAGAGCCGCGCCTTCACCTTGCGCACGAAACCGGTGAGTAGCGGCGAGAGCAGCAGCACTAAGAGCATCTGCGCGCACTGAAAAGCAGAATCGCGGATCATTGCCATATCGCCAGCACCAGCAGCAGCAGCACCAAGGCCGCGAAAACCAGCGTGAGATAACGGCGGATGGTGAGGAATTGCAGAATGTTTAGCCGGTCGGCGGCGATGCCGATGAAGCCGGCGATCGGCGCGTAAGCTAAATCCCAGATCAGGTCGCGGAGGTCGACGGTCAGCCGCGCCGGCGCGATCGACCCCGGCGGCGGCATCTCGCCGATCTCTCGCGCATGGAACACGGATGTGCCGTAAACCCGGCGAATCGGCTGCGCAAAGCTTGAGGCTGTGTATTGCGTCGCCGGGCTCGCGTCGGGATAGCCGCAATCCCAGGCCGGCGCGCGCCGCACCCGGTCGGAGGCCAGGCGATGGATGGCGACAGCCGCGATCGAGCCGGAGATCACAACGAAGATGAAAACCAACAGCCCATTATATGAGCTGCGGCTTTCCTCAATGGGCACGATGGTGAGCCAAGCAAGCCCCGCCTGATGCGGCATGCTGGTGCCGACGAGCGTCCGCGACACCGGCGCCAAGGCGTCGATGAACAGGCCGGGTAGGATGCCGGCGACGACGCAGAGCGCTGCCAGGAAATACATGGCGGCGAGCGAATTGCTGTCGGTTTCCTGCGCACCCTTTGCGGCCGGCGTACGCGGACGGCCAAGAAAGCTCACGCCGAAGGCCTTGACGAAGCAGGCAGCGGCCAAGGCCGCTGACAGCGCCAGCAGTGCGCCGACCGCGGGCACCAGGAATTTCAAGCCCCAGGACGGCAGATGCGGGCTGAGCAGGATGGCTTGGAAAGTGAGCCACTCTGACACGAAGCCGTTGAGCGGCGGCAGCGCCGAGATCGCCACGCAGCCGACAATGAATACGAACGCAGTCTGGGGCATACGGTGGATCAGGCCGCCGAGATGCTCCATGTCGCGCTCGCCGGTCGCGTTGAGCACGCTGCCTGCGCCGAAGAACAGCAAGCTCTTGAACACCGAGTGGTTGAACACGTGAAAAAGGCCGGCGGTGAGAGCGAGCGCGGCGGCAACCTCCATGCCGTGTGCTTTAAATGCCAGCGCGAGGCCGAGCCCGATGTAGATGATGCCGATGTTCTCCACTGTGTGATAGGCAAGCAGCCGCTTAAGATCGTGCTGCATCAATGCGTAGAGCACGCCCATTACCGCGGTGATGCCGCCAACGGCGAGCACCGGCATGCTCCACCACCAGGCCGGGGCGCCCAGCAGATCGAAGACGATGCGCACAAAGCCGTAGACTGCGACTTTGGTCATCACGCCGCTCATGAGGGCGGAGACCTGACTGGGTGCCGCCGGATGCGCAAGCGGCAGCCAGGCATGCAAGGGCACGACGCCGGATTTCGATCCGGCGCCAATGATGACGAGGATCAGCACCAGCGCAGCGAGCGACGCCGAAGGATGCGAGGCGCGAATGGCTGCGAAGGCGTAGTTGCCGTCGGCACCGGCCAAGAGACCAAAGCCAAGCAGCAGCGCGAGCGTGCCGAAGCTCGCCATCAACAGATAGACGTAGCCGGCACGAATGTTCTCGCGGTCGCGATGGTGCGCAATCACCAGCGCCCACGATGTCAGCGACATGAATTCCCACGCCGCAAGAAAACTGAAGGCGTCATCCGCGAGCACCACCAGATTCATGGCGGCGAGATAGGCCGGATAGAAAGGTAATACACGTTGCGGCGCTTCTTCGTGCTGCCCGTAGCCGAACGCGAATAAGCTCGCCGTCGCACCGCCCAGATTGACGACCACTAAAAAAAAGGCCGACAGAGCGTCAATGCGGAAATGCGCACCCAACCACGGAAGACCCAACGGCAACGCCGCGGTCGAGGCCATCGGCCCGAACAAGCTTATCAAGGAGATGACAACAAGCGCGGCCGTTGTGATGAGGCTGATGGCGTAGATAACGACACTCACCACGCGCGACGCCGCGAGGACGACGGCAAGTGGAGCAAGAGTGATCAGCACCGCTACGCCATAGAGCGCATAGAACGTCATCCGGCCGCCCCCTTGAGCCGCACGCCGCGTCCGCCGCCGCTCGACGATGCCCCTTCACTGATCAGCTCGATGCCGCTGGCGGCGAGCGTGTCGACCAGCTTCATGAGCGAATCCACGTTGCCGCGGACGACTCCGCCGCTCGCTTCCATGCGCTGGATTGTCGGCAGGGATAAGCCGCAGCGCTGAGCAAGCTCCCGCTGGTCAATGCCCAGCAACGCTCTGGCGGCCCGCATTTGGGCGGATGTGATCATTTCCAGAGGCTAAAGGTTGAAGCCGGAATAGTGATATACAGACCACGCTTTATAAATTGTCAAGCATTAGAATGGATGCAAAATACGTCATCGGGGAACATATGTGCTTCGAGAGTCAATTTGAAAGCGAATGAGCCGCCCAAGTGAGGCAGCTTAATCACAGCCTTCGTCGTTCTGGCGTTATGCAATCAGCTAAACTTACGACATGAGCCCGCCCGCACAGCGGGCAATCGAGCGGGACGTGAATGGTACTCTCACTGATCAAGTGATCGGACACGAGAGCCTGCACCGTGAAGCCAGCCCGTCCGCGGGCACCGAAAAAGAAGTGGGCGCGGCAGTTTTGAAGTAACGAAGCCACGCGGAACCCAGTGTGGAATTACAGCCTCACAAGTCAGATTCGACGAAACCTGAATCCGAGACTTTCCCGCAATTCCTTTAGCGTGGCCAAACGGCTAGCGCGGCAGATCTTGGATGCTGCGGGTAGGTATCGTCGCGACTAATTTGTTCAATTCTGTGTAGGCAATCATCGTGAGGGGGTAGTCCGCATTGCGCATTTCTCTCACAGTCACCGCAAGTAAACTGTCGCGGTGGCGGCGCCAATGCCCTTGCGAGGATATGCCAACATCGTTGCAGGGTAGACATCTCGGCTCCTCCTTTCTTTAAAATGATGGACTGATTTCAAAAGTCCGAATTGACTGAGATCAAACGGCCACCCGTATTTTAACGGAGGTGTCTGCGGCGCAGCTAACGTAGCTGGCGTCGCGCAATTCGCCGGATGAAGCTATGGAAGATCCGGGGCACAGAAGCGCCATAGGTGCGCGAGCGGAACAAAATTGAGCATTTTGCTTGCCGGCGAAGCTTGTCGTGATGTTGCGAAGTCACATAATGTGCACGGCATAATAGCGCTCGCGCGTTGTCGCCGTGCTTTGGTCAGCATTGAAGCTTGCCCATTGCCGTTCGCATTTCGTGCGCGTCATGTTCGCAATTTCAATTGCTTGTTACTATTGTTAAAGAACATAGGGCGGCCAAACAGAAGGGCCGTCTCGCGTCATCGCAAATCTGCATGCAAGCAATGCGAAAGCCGGAAGCTATATCGTCGTTGGCGCGCATTGGGTGAGCTCGTTATTCCAACGATCGAGCTCGCACTCCTGCCGTTTGTGGCCGCCCTTCGATAGCGGGTGTCATCAAGCACCGACGCACCGATCGATTTCGGACAGCAGGTCAGGCAGCCGATTTTGATCCAGATCAATGTGCAATTTTCTGGGTGGACGATTCTCTTGTGCGCGTTGAGTGTCCTAGCGCTTGAGCCTAGGTTGAGCCGAAAAAGGCCCTAGTCGCGTTCGCGTTAGGAAAATGGGAGCCCTGCCAAAAGGCGGGGCTCTTTTTTGCATCGCATTGGCCTTCGAATTGATCCGGTCCGGTCCGCCTAGCACGGGAGAATCCTGTCGCATTTCGAGAGCTACAAAAGAATTGCAGCGCGTGCATCGCTCGGGATCCATGTATTCGCGATTTGGTGCGCGACGCCGGTGAGCCGACTAACGCCGATTGGAAGGAGTATTGCTCAAATGTAGCAGCGCTAAATATGTTCAGTGCTTTGGCCGCGCTCACTGAATGACGCCTCGAAGACACCTTGCAGCCTGAGCGCGGATTGCACTCGAAACTTTCCGAACGATCAAACATCGCATAATTTTAGCGCGGCTCAGCACGCTTCGAACCGATTTACGTCGTTCAAATCAGGACACTCGTATAGCAATGGAGAACGCTAATCATTGTTGATTTGAATCAATATCCATGTACGACTTTAAAGAGTAGCATTTTTATAATGCGGTTTAATCGGACGAGGTCGATATGAAAAAACGCAACCTAACGCTTTTGAGCGTCGTTGCTGGGGTGCTCTCAGTTGGTGCAGCGACCGTCTTACCTCCCGAACGGGCGTGCGCTCAGAAAGCGCAAATGAGTTACTCTGAGGATATTGTGCCAATATTCAAAGGATGGTGTGTCTCATGCCACGAACCCGATGGCCGAGGGTTCAAGGCGAGCGGGGTCGACCTCAGGACTTATGAGGGTTTGATGAAAGGGACAAAGTTTGGCCCCGTGGTGATTCCGAAAGATCCTGATGGCAGTACGCTCATTGCGCTAATCTATGGTCGCACTTCGCCCGAGATACGCATGCCGTTTGGCCATAAGCCACTGCCTGACTGCCTCCGAACAAACATCTGGACATGGATATTCGAAGGAGCGAAAAACAACTAAACGACGGGCATCAAGATTTTTCCGTCGCGTGTTTGATCAACCGCCATCAAGCCCAAGATTTTTTACGAATTTGTCAAAGCGGCGGCGCTTATCGGTATCAGCGCCAATAGCGTAGCGGGCATCGGCTGCCACGCTCTTCGCCTTCTCGCGCTCGCCCAAGACCACATAGGAGCGCACAAGCCGCATCCAGCCCTCGAAGTCGGAGCCGTCCTGTTTTAGCCGATCAGCAAGGCGCGCCACCATCGCGCGGATCATTTCGTTTGCTTGAGCGGACGGTTGCGTCTCGCTCGATGGCGGTTTGGCCGGCACCGCGATCGCTTCTGTTGGTGCGCCAACCTTGAAACTGGCGACCGCATCATTGAATGCCGCGAGTTGCTCGGGTTCGGCAGCGAGGGCTTTCTGGGCGTCCGTGATCACCGCCTTCGCCTTGTCCGTTTCCCCCATTGTCGAATACGAGCGTGCCAGCACCAGCCAGCCTTCGGGATCGGCGCCCGACTTTTTCAACCGCTCGGCGAGCCGCTCCACCATGCTGTTGATGGTTTCATTGTCATGGCCCCGAGAGGAAGAGATAGACGACGTTGGCGGAGCCTGCGCCGGAGCTGTCATGACAGTCCCGTGCTCGGCTTCTAACGCCTTAAGTCCCGCATCGAGTTGCTGACGCTTTTTCGTATCGCCGGTGAGCGCTTTTTGCGCGTCGGCAACCGCC
>Ga0335083_10001055_pt1 | contig 38731 bp, 32 predicted proteins | sample Lox_Sample_42_FD_206716 | JGI IMG/M metagenome (GOLD analysis project Ga0335083, IMG submission 206716) | Soil microbial communities from Loxahatchee National Wildlife Refuge, Florida, United States - Lox_Sample_4.2 | ecosystem: Environmental > Terrestrial > Soil > Wetlands | place: USA...
AGCAGTTGAGCCCGATCGCATCGACGTCGAGCGCCTCGAGCGTCGCCAACACCGCGCTGATGTCCGTCCCGAGCAGCATCTTGCCGCCTTGGGGGAGTAGCGACACGCTGCACTGGATCGGCACCGTCCGCCCGGTCTCCTTGAACGCGGCGCGCGCGCCGAAGACCGCCGCCTTGACCTCGAGGATGTCCTGCGCGGTCTCGATGATCAGCAGGTCGACGCCGCCCTTGATCAGCGCGCGGGCCTGCTCCTCGAACACGGTGACCAGCTCGGGGAACTGGATCTGGCCGAGCGTCGGGTCATCGCTCGCCGGCAGGAAGCCGGTCGGGCCGATCGAGCCCGCGACAAAGCGGTGCTCGCCCGCGGCCTTGCGCGCGATCTCGGCCGCCTTCTGGTTGATCTCGAAAGTGTGGTCCTCGAGGCCCCACTCGGAGAGCTTCAGTCGCGACGCCTGGAAGGTGTCGGTCTCGAGCACCTCGGCGCCGGCGTCGAGCATCGCGGTGTGGACGCCCTCGATCACATCCGGGCGGTTGAGCACGAGGACCTCGTGGCACCGGCCGGGGAGCTTGTAGTCGTTCTCGAGGCTCAGGTCGAACTGCTCGAGCGTTGCCCCCATCCCGCCGTCGTAGACGAGGATGCGGTCGCGGGTAGCCGCCAGGAAGTCGCGCATCGCCGGGACTGTACCAAACCTTGACATGATCCTGTCAAGGTTAACGGGGAAGGGGACTACCGTCTTTCGGGGCCTCGCTGACGCGAGGCCCTCAAGAACCCGCGCGCGACAGCAACCGCGACATGACCACCTGCGACCGCGTCCGCACCACGTGGCCGTCGCGCTGCAGGTCCATGATCAGCCGCTCGAGGTCGGCGTTGTTCTGCGTGCGCACGCGCGCGATCGCGTCGGCCTCGCCGGTGACGCTCCACGCCTCGACGACCTCCGGGTGGCGGCGTAGCGTGTTGGTGACCGCGTCGAGCAGCGTTCCCGGGGCGTAGAACAGCTCGATCAGCGCCTCGGTGTGGTCGCCGAGCGCATTGTGGTCGACGACCGCCGTGAACCCCTGCAGGGCGCCGCGGGAGCGCAGGCGATCGACGCGTCGCTTGACCGCCGGCGCCGACAGCGACACGCGCTGGCCGATGTCGTCGTATGTGCGACGGCCGTCTTCAACGAGCAACGCAATAATCTGACGATCTTGGTCATCCATGCGGCGATCTCTTGCACAGGTTACATCGATTTCGGCATCGACAACCGCCGGGGGCCCGAGTAGCCTGTGAGGATGACCGAATCCGGAATGCTCGCCCGCGTCATTTTCGACGAGGCCCACAGCGAGGCCTGGACCGTCCGGCCGGAGCTCGCGCGCGAGATGCAGCCCGCGCACCCCGGCGATTCGTCCTATGCCCGTGCAGCCGCGTCGCTGGCCGGCCGCGACTTTGTGGTGGAGGTCAACGCCGACGGACCGCTGACCGAGGAGACCCTCGCCGGCGCCGGCGTGCTCGTGATCGCGCATCCGTCGGACCCGACGTGGGAGCGTACGACGGGCACGGGAACTCCGCGGCTGACGCCGGAAGAGCTCGATGCGGTCGAGGCGTTCGTGGCTGACGGCGGTGGGCTGATCGTGCTCGGCGAAACCGAGCAGGACAAGTACGGCAACAACCTGAACGAGCTGCTGGCGCGGTTCGGGCTCCGCCTCGAGAACGACACCGTGCAGGACTACGAGCACTACCGGAGCGCACCGAGCTGGGTGCTCGCAGATCTGGCCCAGGGCGGCCGCGGTCGCGCCGGCGACCTTCTCGCGCGCGTGAACGCGCTGTGCCTGTACCGGGCGACGACGATCTCATCGAGCAACGGTGGCGTCGTGCTCGCCCGCACGCACGCGAGCGCGTCGGTTCCGGGGGCGCCGCTGATCGTGGCATCGACCCACGGCGAAGGCCGCGTGGTCGTGCTGGCCGACTCGGACCTGTTCGGCGACGATTGCATCGACGAGCTCGATCACCGCACGCTGTGGCTCAACCTCTGTTACTGGGCGGCTCGGCCGGACGGCGGGATCTGGCCGATCCGCACCCACCGCGACGGGCACGGACCCGAGCACGAGCCCGCGTGGGCGCGGCTGCGCAACGAGACCAACGCGCTCGCGCTGCTCCAGGACCCCGACGGATCGCTGACGAGCGAGTCGGACGCGGACGCGGCTCGCCGTCACGTCGAGGCGATGGCGGGCGCGATCGAAGAGCTCGCGCCGCGTTTCCCCCACGACGCCGCCTACCTGAAGGCCGCGGTCGAGGACCTTCGCGCCTGGGATTTCGGCAAGCCGGACTTCACGCGCTCGCTCGCCGAGTTCCGCCCGGAGCTGATGCGCACCAATGGGATCGAGCACCTGGTGGTGTTCCCGATGTACAAGCAGAACGGTTCACGCGACACCTGTTTCGAGGCGCTGATCGTCAACGTCCCGTGGCCGGACTGGATCGCCGAGCTCGAGCGCACGCGGTACGACAACCCCAAGTACGTACCGGTGGAGCTTGTCGACGCGACTCGCGGGTACGACAGCGAGTGCGCGGTGCTGTTCCCCGAGACGGTGTCGGTCGCGGGCCGGCCGGTCGCAAACTTCGGGGCGATCTTCTGCGATCGTGAGGCCGCTCGGCTGCGGCGCCTCGCCGGCGCCGCGGCCGATCTTCTTCGGCTGAACCTTCCGCCGGACGCGGCGTGCATGCTGGCCAGCCCGGGCATGTCGCAGCAGGCCTACATCCTGTGGGACCTGATCCACGATCGCGCCCACAGCCACGGCGATCTCCCGTTCGACCCGTTCATGATCCGCCAGCGCGCGCCGTACTGGATGTATTCGCTCGAGGAGCTCCGGTGCGATCTGACCGCGTTCGGCCAGGCGGTGGCGCTGGAGGCCGAGGGCGTGGCGTTCGCACGGTACGTCCAGTACTCGATCCTGCTGGACCGGTTGCTGCGGTTCCCGATCACCGGTTCGCGGATCCGCAACTACGACGGGCTTGGCGGGCAGCTGCTGTTCGCCTATCTGCATCGCCACGGCTACCTGCACTGGACCGACAACCAGCTGACGATCGAGTGGGAGCGGGTGGCCGACGGCGTCGCGTCCTTGCGGAACGAGGTCGAGGAGCTGTACCGGCTCGGGATCGACCGGACCAAGCTTCAGCACTGGGCGGCGGCGCACGATCTCGTCGCGGCGAGCGTCTCGCCGGCGGCGGGCTCGCAGTGGACCGCGGCCGTGCGCGAGTTCACGGACGTCGAGGATCCGCGGCCGTACGTCGACCTCGTCCGCGACGACGAGTTCCCGCTCTCGATCTTCTATTCGTCGCTGAAGGCTAAGCTCGCGGCGTGAGCGGCGAGCGCGGGTTCGCGTCAGACAACTCGGCCACGATCCACCCCGACGTCCTCGAGGCGATCGCACGGGTGAACGTCGGCCACGCGTTCGGTTACGGCCACGACGGCTACAGCTGGGATGTGGCCAGGCGTGTGGCCGAGTGCTTCGGTGAGGAGGCGCAGGCGTTCTTCGTGTTCAACGGCACCGGCGCCAACGTCCTCTGCCTCCGCGCGGTGTGCCGGCCGTACGCGGCCGTGATCTGCGCGGACACCGCCCACCTCAATGTGGATGAATGCGGCGCGCCGGAGGCGATCGCCGGAGTCAAGCTGCTGACCGTTCCGGGTGTCGACGGCAAGCTCACGCCGGATGTGGTGATGCGCCGCGTAGCTCGCGTGGGGGATGAACACGCGGTCCAGGCGCGGGTGGTCTCGATCTCACAGTGCACCGAGCTCGGGACGCTGTACACGCGGGAGGAGGTCGGCGAGCTCGCGGCCGTGACACACGAGCGCGGGATGCTTCTGCATGTCGACGGCGCGCGCCTCTCGAATGCCGCTGCCGCGCTCGGGACGTCGCTTCGGGAGGCCGCCGCCGGGGCGGACCTCATCTCGTTCGGCGGGACTAAGAACGGCCTGCTCGCCGCCGAGGCCGTGGTGTTATTCAACTCAGATGTCGCGAACGAGTTCAACTACATCCGCAAGCAGACGATCCAGCTCGCCTCGAAGATGCGGTTCCTGGCCGCCCAGTTCGATGCCCTCATCACCGATGAGCTGTGGCTGCGGTGCGCCGCGCACGCCAATGCGATGGCCGCGCGGCTCGCCGCAGCGGTGGACGACGCTCCGGGGTTGACCATCACACGCCCGGTGCAGACGAACGCGGTGTTCGCCAAGCTGCCCGCGGCGGTCATCGGGGAGCTCCAGCGCGACTTCCCGTTCTACACCTGGGACGAGGAGTCGGGCGAGGTCCGGTGGATGTGTTCGTGGGACACGACCGAAGAGGACGTGGACGGGTTTGCAACGGCGGTCCGCGCCGCCCTCGACGCGGCTTAGCGAGCCCGGTCCGCGACGCAGGTGTTCTCGAGGCGGCCCACTCCGTCGACCTCGACCACGACCACGTCGCCGTCGCTCAGCAGCAGCTGCGGCTCGCGCCGGTAGCCGACGCCGCCGGGCGTGCCGGTCAGGATCAGGTCGCCGGGCTCGAGCGTGGCGAACTCCGAGACTGTGCTCACCAGCGTGGCCACGTCGAATATCAGCAACTCGGTCGTCGCCTCCTGGACCTTCTCCCCATTGACCAACGTCCTCAGGGTGAGGGGGTCGGGGGCCTCGTCGAGGGTGACCAGGTCAGGGCCGACTGGCGTCGAAGCGTCCCAAGCCTTGCCCTGGAGCCACTGATGGGTCTTGTACTGGTAGTCACGCATCGAGACGTCGTTGGCGACCGTGTAGCCGGCGACGAACTCGAGCGCTTTGTCCGGGGGTATGCGTCGACCGCGCTCCCCGATCACGACCACCAGCTCCCCCTCATAGTCGATCGCCTCGCTCTCGGGGGGGAGCGGGATCGGATCGTTCGGGCCGGTCAGCGTCGTGGCGAACTTCGTGAACAGCACCGGGTAGTCCGAGTGCTCTCGCTTGGTCTCCTCGATGTGGGCGGCGTAGTTGAGCCCGACGCACACGATCTTGCCGGGCCGCGGGATCACGGGGCGCCGGTGGAGGCCGTGCGTGGGGAGGGTCGCGTCCCGGTCGAGCGGCGGGTCCCTGAGCAGCGATAGGGGCGTGTCGGGGCCGAGCTCGGTGACGCCTTGTATAGGCACGGCGAGGTCGCCGTGGATCGCGACCGCGACGGGGGCGCCCTCGTGCAAGATGGAGGCGAATCTCATCGCGCCGGAAAGATACGTGGAGCGTGCGAGCGACGACAGGCTGAGCCGGAACGTACGGACCGCAAGCTACTCTCCTCGGCGCAACGTTTGAGGTCGCGGCGGGTTTGATGATTGGTTGCAGGAGGTTTCGAGACAGTTGAGGTCCCGACGGTGGTCTGGGGTCACACGGGCAGTCGTGATTGCGCTGGCGGCGGCGTCGATGTTGCTCGCCGCGGCGCCGGCCGCGCTCGCCCAACCCGCGGTGGCGGTGTTCCCGAGCCCGAACACCACCAGCGCACTGCCCCAGACGCAGATCACGTTCAGAGGCATTCCCGCCGGTCAGATCGGCCACCTCACGGTCGTCGGCTCGAGCTCCGGCGCCCACAGCGGGAAAATCGAGGGCGACTCCGACGGGCAGGGCGGAAGCTTCATTCCGAGCACGCCGTTCACCACCGGCGAGACCGTGACCGTGACCACCGGGCTGAACGTGGTGGGCGGCACGAACGGCAGCTTCCACTTCGGCATCGCGGTCCCGTTCGGAACCATCAACCCGATAAAGCTCCCGATGGTCCCGGCCGGGTCCAACGGCGTCCAGCACTTCCACTCGCGTCCTGACCTCGAGCCGGGGTCGGTCACGGTGAAACGGCATTCGTCGTCTGAGTACAGCGGCGACATCTTCGTGACCCCGCAATACGGACCGGTTCAAAACGGCCCGATGATCCTCGACCCGTCCGGCAACACGATCTGGTTCCAGCCGGTGCCCGCGAACGAGCTCGCCACCGACTTCCGAGTGCAGCAGCTGAACGGGCAGCCGGTGCTGACGTGGTGGCAAGGGTTCACGAACAACGGTTCGGGGCGCGGCGAGGGCGTGATCTACAACGCCCAGTACCAGCAGATCGCCACCGTGCAGGCGGGTAACGGGCTGCAGGGCATGGACCTGCACGAGTTCCTGGTGACTCCGCAAGGCGACGCGTACATCGTCGCCGTCTCCCCGGTGCACTACCCCGGGATGGGGCGGCCGCTGATGGACGCGGTGATCCAGGAGATCGATATCAAGACCGGTCTGGTCCTGTTCGAGTGGCACGCCCTCGACCACATCCCGATCACCGAGTCATTCTTCAAGAAGGGCGCGCCGGGACACGTGTACGACCCCTACCACCTGAACTCGGTGTCGCTCGACACCGACGGGAATCTGATCGTCTCGATGCGCAACACCTGGGCCGTCTACAAGATCGACCACACGACCGGCGCGGTGATCTGGACGCTCGGCTCCAACCAGAACAACTTCAGGAGGGGATCCGGCACGCAGACGGCGTTCCAGCATGACGTGCTGGTCCAGCCGGGTGGCACGTTCACGTTGTTCGACGACGGCGGTGGGCCGCCGACGGTCCACCAGGCCCGCGCGCTCGAGCTATCGGTGAACGAGACCGGCAAGACCGTGACCCTGGTCAGGCAGTTCGAGCACAGCCCGGGGCTGAACACCGACTTCGAGGGCAACGCCCAGCTGCTCCCGGGAGGCAATCTGTTCGTCGGCTGGGGGCAACAGCCGTATTTCACGGAGTTCAACTCCGCCGGCAACGAGGTGTTCGACGCGCGCTTCACGTCGAACACGTCGAGCTATCGCGCCTACAAGTTCCCGTGGAGCGGGCAGCCGACGGCGCCGCCGGCAATTGCGGCCGCGCCGAACAACGACGGCACCACCCAGGTGTGGCCGAGCTGGAACGGCGCCACAACGGTCTCGTCGTGGCGGGTGCTGGCGGGATCCAACCCGCGCACGCTGGCGCCGCTCTCGACCGTCACGAAGCGGGGGTTCGAGACGGCGATCTCGGCGCCCACCGGGATGGGGATGTTCCAGGTGCAGGCGCTTGACTCCCACGGCAACGTGCTCTCGACGTCGCCGACCGCCACGGTGGGGCCGCACATCGGGATCGCCGGCCGCAGCGCGTTCGTGTCGCGCGGCGCCACCGGCGGCCTGCCGGCCGTCTGCGACAACGGCTTCGCCTGTCATATCGCGATAACGATGACCTCGGGGCGCACGGTGATCGCGCGCACCGGCAGCGAGCACGTCCCGGCCAACGGTGGCGCGGTCATCTACTTCTCTCTGACGGGCGCGGGGCGGTCGATGCTCGCGCACGCTCGCGGCCACCGGTTGCTGGTGCACATGACGGGCAGTTCCGGGAAGCTCAAGCTGAACCGCCTGATCACGCTGATCCCGTTCTCCACGAGCGGGGCGGCGCCGGCGCACAGCGCCAGCCAGTCGCCTTCGCTACAGATCCTCGGGCTGACTAGCTTCGTGTCCTTCGGTGGGACGGGCGGAATCCTCGCCGAGTGCCTCGCGACGACGCCGTGCCACACGAGGACAACCGTGTCCGTCGGAAATACCGTGATCGCCACCACCGGGTCCGAGCTGCTCGGCGCGCGCGACGTCGGATACCTGTTGTTCTCGCTCACCTCAGCCGGCAAGTCGATGCTCGAGCACGCCCGCGGCAACCAGCTCGGGGCCGAGGTGAGGATCTCGGACGGCGCCGCCACCGCCACCGGCGCGGTCTCGCTGGTGCGCTTCCGCTGAGTAGCGGGTAGCCTGCGCGCCCACAGCTCATGCCTCGGCTCATGATCGTCATCGCCTCGACGCGCCCTGGCCGCGGCGGCTGGCCCGTCGCGCAGTGGTTCATCGAGCGCGCCACCGACTACGGGTCGTTCGAGATCGAGGTGGTCGACCTCGTCGAGTTCAGGCTGCCGATGCTCGACGAGCCCAATCATCCGCGCCTGCGCCAGTACACCAACCCGCACACGCACAAGTGGAGCGCGAAGGTCGACGCGGCCGACGCGTTCGTGTTCGTCACGCCCGAGTACAACCACGGCTATCCGGCTTCGCTGAAGAACGCGATCGACTACCTGCACCACGAGTGGCGCTACAAGCCGGTCGGCTTCGTCTCGTACGGCGGGGTGGCTGCCGGCACGCGATCGGTCGAGCAGCTCCAGCAGGTCGTCACCGCCGTGAAGCTGTACCCGCTGATCGAGCAGGTCAACATCCCGTTCTACCAGCAGTTCATCGACGATGGCGTAGTTCGCGCGAACGACGTGATGGAGACGGCGGCCGGCGCGTTGCTCGATCAGCTGGTGAGGATGGAGGCGTTGCTGCGGCCGCTGCGCGAACAGGCGGCGCAGGCCTAGCGGGCGGTCCAGCCCTGGTCGAGCGTCACCGGGACGCCGGTGAACGCCCGGCCTGCCGGCGTCAGCAGGAACGTCACGACGTCGGCGACCTCGGACGGCTCGATCAGCTGCTTCACCGCGTGCGGCGCGAGGATCACCTGCTCGATCACGTCCTCCTCGGGGAGGTTGTGCGCCTTCGCCTGGTCGGCGATCTGCTTCTCGACCAGCGGCGTCCGGACGTAGCCGGGGCACACGGCCGCGGCGGTGATCCCGTCGCCCGCGCCCTCCAGCGCGAGCGTCTTGACCAGGCCGACGACGCCGTGCTTGGCCGAGATGTAGGCCGCCTTGAACGGCGATGCGACGAGGCCGTGTACGGAGGCGATCGCGATGAACCTGCCGGCGCCGGACTCCTTCAGCGCGGGCCATCCGTATTTCGCGAGGAGAAACGGGCTCGTGAGCAGCAGGGACACGATCGTGTTCCATCGCTCGACCGGGAACTCGGCGACCGGAGCCACGTGCTGGATGCCCGCGTTGGCGACGATCACATCGAGCCGTCCGAATCGGTCGAGGGCCGCGTTCACGCTCGCCTCGTTCGCCTCTGCGTTCGTGAGGTCCGCCTCGAACGGGGTGCCGGGTCCGTCGGGGTCCGGCTTGAGGTCGACACTCAGCACGTCCATTCCGTCGGCTTCGAACCGGGTCGCTATCGCGCGTCCGATTCCGCTGGCGGCACCGGTGACGAGCGCGGCCTTCGGCGCGTTCACGACGATGACCGCTTCCCGGCTGGCGCCGACGCGACGAACGACTCGTAGATCTCGATCAGCGCCTTGCGCTGGCGTGCCGTGAGGCGGCGGTCGGCGCCGATCGCGTCGAGGACGGCGTTGTCCTCCTCTTCCTCCCCGGGAGGCGTGATGCCGGCCTGCTCGTACAGCGCGTCGGCCGAAAGGTGGAGCGCCTTGGCGATGCCGTCCACTACGTGCTCGGACGGAGCCCGAAGGCCGCGTTCGATCTGCGACAGGTAGGGGTTGGAGATCCCGGCAAGCTCGGCAAACTGGCGCATCGACATTGCGGTGAGCTCGCGCTGCTGGCGGATGATCTCGCCCAGTGCTGCCGATGGGCGGGGAGCCATGTCATCAGCATAGGCTGACCGCGCTGCCGCTGTCGGCTGCTCGGTACAGCGCTTCGATCGTTTTCGCCTGGCCGATCGCGTCGGCGCGACCGAGCAGCAGCGGTGCCTCGCCGCGGATCGAGGCCGACATGTTCTCGGCCTCGAGACGGTAGGAGTCGGCCAGCTCGATCTCGATGTACTCGTCCCCGTCCTCGCGCTGAAGCTGGATACCGGGGTTGACGATGTGCCACGGATCCTCGAGCCGTAGCACGCCTTCGTCTCCTACGACCTCGAACAAGTCCCGGCTGACGATCGCGAGGCCGGCGTCGAAGTGGGCAGTGATGTCGTTTGCGAACCGCATGATCCCGGCAAACGCCACATCCACGCCGTCGTCTTGGCCGCCGAGTTCCTGCTCGCCCATCACGCGCTCGGGCTCGCCGGCGATCAGGCGAGCGCCGCTGACGCAGTAGCAGCCGACGTCCATGAGCGCCCCGCCGTCGAGCGCCGGGCTCAGGCGGACGTCGGCGGGGTCGCGGGCGACGTACCCGAACGTACCCCGGATCATCCGGACGCGGCCGACGGCGCCCTGCGCGACGAGCTCGGTGAGCCGGAGCGTCTGCGGGTTGTGGCGATACATGAACGCCTCCATCAACAGGCGGTCCTGCTTTTCCGCGAGGTCGAACGCGCGCTCGACCTCGGACCTGCGACGGCTCAGCGGCTTCTCGCACAGCACGTGCTTACCGGCCTCGAGCGCGCGCAACGTCCAGTCGATGTGCATCGAGTTCGGGAGCGAGATGTACACGACCTCGACGTCGGGGTCGGCGAGGAGCGCGTCGTAGCTGCCGTAAGCGCGTTCGATGCCATTTTCCCGGGCGTATTCGTCGGCGCGCTGTTGCTCTCGGCTCGCCACCGCGAGAATCTCCAAGTCCGGTGATTGGCGCGCGCCGGCGAGGAACAGACGGTTGATGTCCGCGGTTGACACGATTCCCCACTTGACAGGCACAGCGAGGACACTAATCGAACTTTGACCAGCCACGCCGTTGCATTCGCTCCCGGGCGCGCCAACCTGATCGGCGAGCACACCGACTACAACCAGGGCCTCGCGCTGCCGTTCGCGATCAGCGAGGGGGTGACGGTTCGCGCTCGCGCGCTTGCCGAGCGCCGGATCGACGCGATAGCGGTCGACCTCGGCGAGCGCGACAGCTTCTCGCTCGACCCTCTCGAGTCCGCGGACGGCTGGCGGGCATTCGTGCGGGGCGCCGCCGGTGAGCTGATCGGCGCCGGCGTGAAAGTGTCCGGGGCCGAGCTCGAGATCAGCGGGACCGTCCCGCGCGGCGCCGGCCTGTCCTCGTCGGCCGCGCTCGAGGTGGCTCTGGTGATGGCGCTGCTGAGCGTCAGTGGGGCTTCGGAGCCCGACCGGCTCGACCTCGCCAAGCTGTGCTCGCGGATCGAGAACGACTGGGTCGGGGCGCAGACCGGCCTGCTCGACCAGATCTCCTCGCTGTTCGGCGAGTCCGATCGGGCGCTGCGGATCGATTTCCGCTCGCTCGACGTGCGCCCGGTCGAGCTCGAGCTCGACGGCTGCAAGCTGGTGACGCTCGACTCGGGTGAGCATCACGCGATCGCGGTCTCCGGGTACAACGAGCGCCGCGCGGAATGTGCGCAGGCGTGCGCGGAACTCGGCGTGCCGAGCCTGCGGGACGTGACGCTCGCGGACGCGGATCGGCTGCCGGCGGTTCTGTGTGAGCGTGCGCGTCACGTGATCACCGAGAACGAGCGGGTGGATGCCGCGGTGGCGGCGGTGTCGCGGGGCGACACGACCTCGCTGGGTCGGCTCCTCGACGAATCCCACGCGAGCCTGCGCGACTGCTTCGAGGTGTCGACGCCCGCGGTCGAGGAGGCGGTGGCGCGTTTGAAGCGTGCGGGCGCGCTCGGGGCGCGGATCGTGGGCGGCGGGTTCGGTGGACACGTGCTCGGGCTGATGCCGGCGGATGCGCATGCGGTCGCCGGCGCGCTCGAGGTGCGCCCCGGCGACGGCGCGCGGGTGACGGGCTCGTGAGCGCGCGCGTCGAACTGGGGGCGGAGGGGATGTCGGCCGCCGAGGTCGTCGCGGTGGCGCGCGAGGACGCGGAGGTCGTGTTGACTGCTGCGGCGCTTGCCGCCATGGAGCGAAGTGCGGCGGTGGTTGCTTCGCGGGCGGCGTCGGAAGAGCCTGCCTACGGGATCTCGACCGGGTTCGGGTCGCTGGCGATGGTCCGGATCCCAGCGGAGGAGCGCGCGGAGTTGCAGCGGGCGCTGATCCGGTCGCACGCGGCCGGGATGGGTCCACCCGTCGAGCGCGAGGTCGTGAGGGCGATGGTGGTGCTGCGCGCGCGGACGCTGGCGATGGGGTGCTCGGGGGCGCGGCCGGTCCTCGCCGAGCGGATGTTGGCGCTGTTGGCGGCCGGGCTCACGCCCGTGGTCCCCGAGCACGGGTCCTTAGGGGCGAGCGGCGACCTGGCTCCGCTCGCGCACTGCGCTCTGGTCTTGATCGGCGAGGGCGACGTGTTCGATGCGCGCGGGGAGCTGCTTCCCGCTTCGGAGGCATTGGCCGCGGCCGGCATCGAGCCGATCGAGCTGATCGCGAAGGAGGGGCTTGCGCTGATCAACGGAACCGACGGGATGCTCGGAATGCTCGTGCTCGCGTTGTTTGATCTCGAGCGGCTGCTGCGCGTGGCCGAGGTGGCCGCGGCCATGTCGGTCGAGGCGCTGCTCGGGACCGACCGCGTGTTCGCCGAGGATCTGATCGCGCTGCGGCCCCAGCCGGGGCAGGTGGCGAGCGCGGAGAATCTCCGGCGGCTGTTGGCGGGTTCTTCGATTGTCGCGAGCCATCGGTACGGCGATCCTCGAGTTCAGGACGCGTACTCGCTGCGATGCGCGCCGCAGGTGGTGGGCGCCGCTCGCGACGCGGTTCGGTTCGCTTCTGGGATCGCTTCGGTCGAGCTGCGGTCCGCGATCGACAATCCGATGGTCTTGGCTGACGGGCGGGTCGAATCGTGTGGCAACTTCCATGGGGCGCCGCTGGGGATGGCATGCGACTTCCTGGCGATCGCGGCTGCCGAGGTCGGCGCGATCGCCGAGCGGCGGACCGATCGGTTGCTCGACGCCACGCGGTCGCACGGGCTTCCGGCGTTCCTGGCTTCGAGTCCCGGCGTCGACTCGGGGATGATGATCGCGGGGTACACCCAGGCCGCGCTGGTCGCGGAGAACCGGCGGCTCGCGACCCCGGCGAGCGTCGACTCGCTGCCGACCAGCGCGATGCAGGAGGACCACGTATCGATGGGGTGGGGGGCGGCGCGCAAGCTGCGGGTGGCGGCGGCGAATTTGACGCGGATCGTCACCGTGGAACTGTCGTGCGCGGCGCGCGCGTTGGATTTGCGCGCGCCGCTGACGCCGGCCCTGGGGACGGGCGCGGCCCTGTCGGTGCTTCGCTCGCGGGTTCCCGGGCCGGGGCCGGATCGGTTCACGGCGCCCGAGCTGGCTTCGGTCGAAGAGCTGGTTCGGTCGGGGGCCGTGTTGGCTGCGGTCGAGGACGCCGTCGGCCCGCTCAGCTGAGCGCCTTCAGCGCCGGATACAGAGCGCGGTAGCGCTCGCGCTGCTCCCGATACGGCTCGACCCACTCCTCGACCGGGTCGATCTGGCTGCGGGGCTTCACGGTCGCGGTCACGGCGGCGTGCACGTCCGGCCACACGCCCGCCGCCACCCCGCCCAGGATCGCGGCTCCGAATGCGGCGCCCTCATCGACCGCAACCTGCTCCAACGGCAACTCGAGCACCGACGCGATGATCTGCGCCCACAGGCGGCTGCGAGCGCCGCCTCCGGAGATGCGACCGAGTTCTGGGACGCCACCGAGGTCTTCGGTCAGGTCGAGCGAGTCTTTGAGGCCGAACGCGACCCCTTCGAGGACCGCGCGGGCCAGGGCGCCTCGGTCGTGGCGGATGCTGAGCCCGACGAACGCACCGCGCGCGTCGGGGTCCGCGTAAGGCGTGCGCTCGCCGGCGAGATACGGGAGGAACAACAGATTCTCGGTGCCCGCGGACCACGTCGAGGCTTCGTCCAGGAGCACGTCGAACGGCGTGTCCGGGTCGGTGGCGTCGCGGAGCCATGTGAGCGAGCCGGCCGCGCTCAGCATCACTCCCATCGCGTGCCATTCGCCCGGGACGGCGTGGCAGAAGGCGTGGACGCGCGCTTCGGGGTCGGAGGCGAACGCGTCAAGCGCGGCGAACACGACGCCCGAGGTCCCGAGCGCCACCGACACCGGGCCTTTGCGGTCGACACCGACGCCGACCGCGCCGGCGGCCTGGTCGCCACCGCCGGCGGCGACGGGAATGTTGTCGCCGGTGACGCCGGAGGTGGTCGGGCTTTCGAGAACGTTCGGCAGCCAGGCCGGGTCGATCTCGAGCGCTTGTAGGACGTCGTCGCTCCACGTTCGGTTCGCGACATCGAGGAGGAGCGTTCCCGACGCGTCGGAGACGTCGGTGGCGTGCTCGCCGGTGAGGCGGAGTCGCACGTAGTCCTTCGGGAGCGCGATCCGGGCGATCCGTTTGTAGTTGTCCGGCTCGTGATGCCGGAGCCACAGGATCTTCGGCGCGGTGAAGCCGGCCAGCGCGCGGTTGCCGGTGAGCTCGATCAGTCTTTGGAGGCCGATCGTGTCCTCGATCTCGCTGCACTCGGCTTGCGTGCGCTGGTCGTTCCAGAGGATCGCGGGGCGGATGACGTTATCGTTGTCGTCCAGCGCCACCAGCCCGTGCATCTGGCCGGACAGCCCGATGCCGGCGGGCGCGCCGGCGGCGTCGGTGAGCTTTTCGAGGACCGCCTCGGTGGCGCGCCACCAGTCCTCGGGGTCCTGCTCGGACCAGCCGGGTCGCGGGGTGGAAAGCGGGTAGGCGGCCTCCTCGTTGGCGAGGACGGTGCCGTCGGGGTCGATCGCGAGGCCCTTGGTCGCGCTCGTTCCGACGTCGATGCCGAAGAGGACGGTCACGATCCGGGGGGTGAATCGACCCGGGTTGCGGGCTCTTGCGGTATGAGATGCCGTCGAACGACCGCCCCTCGGGAAGAACCGATGACTATTTCACCGTTTCGTCCCAAGAGGCGGTGGATCGGGCGATTGCGGAGGTGGCGGCGAGGCAGTGGGGGAACATCACGCGCCGGCAACTGCACGACATCGGTCTCGACGACAACGCGGTCGCGTACCGCGTGCGGATCGGGCGGCTGTACCGCGTCTTCCGTGGCGTGTACTCCGTCGGGACGCCGGCGCTCACGCCGCACCACCGGGCGAGCGCTGCAGTGCTCGCCTGCGGACCGGGTGCGGCGCTCAGCCACAGCTCCGCGATGACCCTCTGGGGGTACTGGCGACAGTGGGACACGCCGCTCGAGGTCACGGTGGTCGGCGACCGCCGCACCAAGGGCATACAACTTCACCGCAGCACCACGCTCCGCCGGCGGGACATCACGACCCAGCTCGGGATCCGCGTCACCTCGCCGGCCCGCACTCTCATCGACATCTCCCCGCGGCTGAAAGACAAGGCCCTCAAGCGCGCGGTCAACAACGCGCTGCACTCGCCGTGGCTGTCCGAGGACCAGCTCGCCGAGACCCTCGCCCGCCACCCGACGCCCCGGATCGCGAAGCTGATCGGGCCGAAGGGCACGCCGACCCGCTCCGGCTGGGAAGACGACTTCCCAAAGTTCTGCGCCGATTACGGCTTGCCGGCGCCGGTCATGGGCGAACCTCTCCACGGGTACATCGTCGACGCGCTGTTCCCGGCCGAGAAGGTCATCGTCGAACTCGACGGCTGGGAATCCCACAAGGACAAGATCGCGTTCGAGGACGACCGGGAGCGCGACGCCGAGATGCTCGCCCACGGCTTCGTCACCGTCCGGATGACCTGGGAGCGAATCCACGAGCGACCGCAAAAAGAAGCGGACCGGCTGAACGCGATCCTCGACCAAGCTCACGCCCCGAGAGCCGCGTAGACGATCTCGTACGCGCGGACCGCATCCTTGGCGGCCTGGGCCTCGCGCAGCGCGCCATCGTCGATTCGCGCCGCCACCGAGTCGATGAACCGCCATTGCAGCACCGACCGCTGCACCGCGCCCACCTGGTCCTCGGTGTATGGATAGAGGTCGAACCCCAGCCGCTCGCCGCCGGACCCATACCCGCACCGCCGCAGCTCCAGCGCGAGCTCGAGCGTCTCCATGAACGCGGTGGCGCCGACCATGTTGTCGTCGTCGGTAATGCCCCAACCCGAGTTCGCGTGCAGGTGGCCGAGCAGGCTCTCGGAGGACAGCAGCGCGGCGTACTCGGGCAGATGCTCGCCGTTCATGATCAGGTGCTGCCAGTCCATGTTGACCTGAACGTTGTCGAGCCCCTGGTCGCGGAGCTTCGAGATCACGAACAGGCACATCCCGATGTTGCGCATCAGGATCTTCATCGCCGGCTCGGAGTTCTTGTGCTCCAGGAACAGCTTCACGCCGTGCTCGCGGCAGACAGACGCGGCCTCGCCGAGACCCTCGATCAGCCACCGCCACGAGTCGGCGTACGGCGTCTGGAACGGGTAGTTGTAGCCCTCGCCGCCGGGCCAGATGATCAGATGCGCCCCCAGCGATCCCGCGAACGCGGCAGCGTCGCGGACGATCGAAACCGCCTCCGCTCGCACCGTCGGGTCCGGGTTGACCAACCCGCCGCGGCCGAACTGCGGGTGTAAATGCAATCCCCCGGCGATGCAGTAGATGTCGTGACCGGCGAGTGCCGCCCGCACCTCGTCGAGATTAGATTCAGACAGTTCGTCCGGGTAATGGAACTCGTAGCCGTCGATCAGGTCGCCGAGCCCCTCGACGGCCCTGTTCACCTTTTCGGCGACCGGCTCGGTCTCGTAGCTGTGGCCGGGTTGGTAGCCGCCGGGCACGAACCGTGTGATCATCGGTCCGAATGCCCATATGCCCAAGCTCGTCTTCATCACCGCTCCTTCGAGGTCGAGTCGTGCGCGGCGATCTTATTCGCGAATGGCCGTTAGCGCTAACATGCCTGGCTGCAAAGGGACTTTTCTGGGCGGAAGAGCCGGGCGGCGGATCACTCTTCGATGGAGCCAGGCGACGAAATGAGCTCAATGGAGCCGGTCGATGAGGTGATCGCTCGACGCCGGCCGCGCGCGCCGGTGATGTCGGACGTCGGACGGCTCGCGGGGGTCTCGCACCAGACGGTGTCGCGGGTGATCAACGGCAGCCCGCACGTGCGACCCGAGACCCGCAAGCGGGTGCTCGAGGCGATGGAGGAGCTTGGCTACCGGCCGAACTCGGTCGCCCGCGCGCTCGTGACCGGCCGGTCGAGGACGCTTGGCGTGGTCAGCTTCGACACCACGCTGTACGGCCCGGCCTCCACGCTGTTCGGGATTGAGCAGGCCGCTCACGAAGCCGGCTACTTCATCATCGTCGCCAGCCTTAAGGCGCTCAACCGCTCCTCGGTGACCGACGCGGTCGAGCGGCTCCGCCGTCAGGGGGTCGACGGAGTTCTCGTGATCGCCCCGCACGAGGAAGCGGGCGACGCGCTGCTGCATATGCACGCCGACGTGCCGATGGTGGCGGTGGAGGCGGGACCCGACGACGGGGTTCCGGTGGTCGCGGTCGATCAGGTCGCGGGCGCGGTCAGCGCGACTAGGCATCTGCTGTCGCTCGGGCACGAGACCGTGTGGCACATCAGCGGTCCCCCCAACTTCATCGAGTCCCGCCAGCGCCGGGACGGCTGGCGCGCGACGCTCGAGGCGGCGGGCGCGGACGTGCCCGAGGCCCTGGTCGGCGACTGGAGCCCGAACGCGGGATACGAGCTCGGCCGGTGCCTCAGCACCGACTCAGCGGTCACCGCTGTGTTCGTGGCCAACGACCAGATGGCGCTCGGACTGCTACGCGCAATGCACGAGGCCGGCCGGGACGTGCCGGGCGAGCTGAGCGTGGTCGGGTTCGACGACATCCCGGAGGCGGCGTACTTCCTGCCGCCGCTGACCACGGTCCGTCAAGACTTCAACGAAATGGGCACGCGCAGCCTGCGGCTGCTGCTGCGGACGATCGAAACCGGCGACGGGGATTCGTCGGGCACGCTCGTCCCGCCGGAGCTGATCATCCGGGCCAGCACGACTGCCGCCCCGTGATGGCATTGACACCGCGCCGTTGTGATCGCTAACATGGCCGCCGCATCAACGCGAGAGGAGAGCTAGAGGCGTGGGTCCGGCCGACGCCCGTCGTGACGTATTGCGAGCTGCGCCGGAGGACCTCGATGTGCCCGGTGAGCGGTGGGACATCAGCCGTCACCGGCGTGCTGACACCGCCAGTGTGCGGCTAAGTACTGATTCGGCGACGGTCGCAGTGATGGTTTTCTGAGCTTTAGTACTCAGGTCTTGTCGGAGCGGACGAGAGGAGCAGTGCAGGTGTCACAAGAAGATATTGTGGGTGACGCGATCGAGCGGCTCGAGTGGGACGAGCGCAAACAGGAGGAGACCCCCTCCAAGAAGTGGCGTCAGCTGACGCGACGGACCGCGCTGACCGGCGCCGCTGCCGGGATCGCGGCGGCAGCGCTCGAGGCATGCGGCTCGAGCAAGAGCTCGGGCACGGGCACCTCGAAAGCGGCGACGACTAGCGGAGGCGGGCCCTACGGAAGCAGCGGGGGCCACAAGTTCGTGATGGTCAACCATGTGACGACCAACTCGTTCTTCACCGCGACGATCTATGGGTGCCAGGACGCCTGTGCACTCACCGGCTCCTCGTTCCAGTGGACCGGCTCCAACAATTCGATCGTCGGCCAGATGGTGTCGGCGTTCAACGCGGCCATCGCCGCCAAGGCGGACGGGATCGGGTGCTGTCTGATCGACAACACCGCCTTCAACGGACCCGTCAACACCGCGCTGAGCCAGGGCATTCCGGTGATCGCGTACAACGCCGACGTCTCGCCGGGGACCAAGAACAACCGGATGTGCTACATCGGCCAGAACAACCTCACCGCGGGTGCCGCGGTCGGGCAGGAGATCCTCAAACACGTGACGAAGGGCGACAAGGTCGCCGGGATCATCGCGACTCCGGGGACGGGGAACATCCAGCCGCGGCTCGACGGCGCGAAGCCCGCTTTTCAACAGGCCGGCATCAACTTCGTGGAGGTCGGGACTTCGGCGACCGAGGGCGCGCCGGAGTACAACAAGATCTCCGCGTGGTACGCCGGTAACAAGGACGTGAAGTTCATGATGGCCGTGGACAGCGGGGACAGCAACGCGGTCGCGCAGTTCATCAAGAACCAGGGTCTGCAGGGGAAGGTCGGCGCATCGGTCTGGGACGTCGGATTGCCGGTCGTGCAGGCCATCCAGGCCGGCTACGTGACCGCCACGATCGACCAGCAGGCGTACCTGCAGGGCTTCGACACGATCATGCAGCTGTTCCTGTGGAACGTCTCGGGCGGGCTGATGACCCCCACGGACACCGACACTGGAATCGGCATCGTCACCAAGTCGAACGTCACGCCCTACCTCACGCCGAGCCGTTTCGAGGGAACGTCCTCGACGAAGAAGGCGATCGCGCCGCCGTCCTCGATCTCCACGTAGTCTCCCGCGAGCGTGGAATCGAACGCTCCAACGTCTGCTGCTGCCCCGGAGGCGAGCCCACCGGGGCAGCAGCCTGAATCCCCTTCGGCCGAGGAGCGAGCCGTATCGGTAGGGCGTCGGGTCTTCCGGGCGTTTCTCTACCAGCGCGAGCTGACCCCGATCGTGATCACGATCGCGCTGTTCGTGTACTTCGCGATCAGAGCCGGGTCGTCGTTCACCGGTGAGCTCAGCCTCAGCTCGGCGGCCGGCTACGCCGGACCGATCGGCGCGATCGCCGTCGGCGAGGTGCTGCTGCTCGTCCTCGCCGAGATCGACCTCTCCGCTGGTCAGGTCTTCCTGTTCTGCCCGTGGGTCATGTACTGGATGCACCAGGACGGCCTGCCGCTGGTGATCGCGATCCTGATCGCGCTCCTCGCGGTCTGTCTTGTGGGTGCGATCAACGGGCTGATCACCGTGCGCCTGGAGGTGCCCTCGTTCGTCACCACGCTGGCGATGAACTTCATCCTCTACGGAGTGGTACTCGTCGCCTCGAACGACCTGCAGGGGAGCCCGATCCCGCTGAGCTCGGGCACCGACTTCATAAGCCAGTTGATGGGCGTCTGGAAGTGGTCCGAGATCCTCTGGGTGCTCGCGATCACGATTGTCCTCAGTGTGCTGCTCACGCGCTCGCGCTTCGGCGTTCGGATCGTTGCCACGGGTGGCAACCTGGTTGGGGCGGCCGAGGCGGGCGTGCCGATCCGGCGCGTCAAGGTGTGGTGCTTCATTCTCTGTTCCTTCGTCGCCGGGCTCGTGGGAATCGTCGACGCGATCAAGTACGGGACGCTCGACCCGGGCAACTTCGGTGTCGACTACATCCTCTACGCCGTCGGCGCCTGCGTGATCGGCGGCACGGCGCTGACCGGCGGGCGCGGGACGGTGGTGGGGGCGTTCATCGGCGCGATCCTCATCGGCGTTCTCCAGGACGGCCTGACCGTGATCGGGGTCAGCACCAACGAGTTCTTCATCTATGTCGGCGTGGTGATCATCATCGCGATGGCGCTGAACGTCCAGTTCGACCGGATAATCGCTCGCTCGAGGGCCAGATGAGCGCTACGCCTCAGCCCGTGGAGCCCACGCCCCCCGTTCCGGCCGGCGCGCCCGTGCTCGAGGTGCGCGGCGTGACCAAGAGCTTCGGTGTGCTCAGGGTCCTCAACGGCATCGACCTCACTCTGCGCCAGGGCGAGGTGCTCGGGCTCGTCGGTGACAACGGCGCCGGCAAGAGCACGCTCGTCAAGATCTTGTGCGGCTTCCACCCGCCGGACGCGGGAGAGATCCTGCTCGAGGGCGAGCGCGTGAGTTTCTCGTCGGTCGAGGCCGCCCGATCCGCGGGGATCGAGACGGTCTACCAGGATCTCGCGCTCATCCCGCAGCTGCCCGTTTATCAGAACCTGTTCCTGGGCCACGAGCTGACGAGGCTCGGACCGTTGCGGCTTCTCAACAAGAGTGAGATGCGCAAGCTCACGCGTCAATACCTCGACGACATCAACGTGAACGTGCCGAGCGTGGACGCCGAGGCCGAGCAGCTCTCCGGCGGTCAGCGGCAGGCGGTCGCGGTCGCCCGGGCCGTGCGCGCCGCGAGCAAGATTCTGCTGCTCGACGAGCCGCTCGCCGCCATGGGGGCACGCGAGTCACGACTGATCATCGACCTCGTCAAGGACCTTGCCACGAGCGGCCGAATCTCGATCATTGTGATCGACCACAACTACGCTCATCTATTCGAGCTGTGCGACCGCCTGAACGTCATGCAAGGCGGACGCATCACGATCGACCAGGAGGTTCACCAGACGTCGATCGAGGAGCTCACGGAGCTGATGGTCTCAAGCTATCGCCGTCAACTGGCGCAGGCCAGCGCCGGCGCTTGAACCGTTGAGCGGATACGCGATCGGGATCGACTTCGGTACGGAATCCGGCCGCGCCGCGCTGGTCGACCTCGGCAACGGCGACGTGCTTGCCACCGCTGCGGTGGGCTACCCGAGCGGCGTGATCGACGAGACGCTCCCCTCGACCGGCGAGCGGCTGCCCCCGGACTGGGCGCTGCAGGACCCCGACGACTGGGTCACAGTTGTCGAGCAGGCCATCCCGAAGGTGCTCAAAGAGTCCGGCGTGGACAAGGACGAGGTCGTGGGCCTCGGGGTCGACTTCACGTCGTGCACTGTCCTCCCGATCACCAGCGACGGCGTGCCGCTGTGCACGCTCGAACAGTGGCGAGCACGCCGCCACGCGTGGCCGAAGCTGTGGAAGCACCATTCGGCGCAGCCGGTCGCCGACCGTCTGAACGAGGTCGCGCTCGAGCGGGGGGAGCCGTTCCTCGAGCGCTACGGCGGTCGCATCTCCTCAGAGTGGTACTTCCCGAAGCTGATCGAGGTGTGGCTCGAGGACCGCGAGATCTACGACGAGTGCGACGGGTTCATCGAAGCGACCGACTGGATCGTATGGTGGCTGAGCGGCATCGAGTGCCGTCAGACCGCGACGGCGGGGTTCAAGGCGATGTGGTCACCCGACGAAGGTCTGCCCCCGACCGAGTACTTCACCGCCGCCTACCCCGATTTCGACCGCCCCAGCGAGAAGCTCGGCGACAAGTTCGTACCGCTCGGGACCAAGGCGGGGACGCTTCGCCCGGAGGTCGCGAAGCGCATAGGGCTGCCCGAGTCCGTGGCGGTCGCGGTCGGGAACGTCGACGCCTGGGTGTCCGTTCCGGGGGTTGGGGTGGTGGATCCGGGGTGCTTCGTGGTCGTGATCGGGACCTCGATCTGCGACATGATCGTCCACCCGGAGGAGACGCGGCTCCCCGGAATAACCGGTGTGGTCAAGGACGGGATCCTGCCGGGTCTGTACGGATACGAGGCCGGGCAGGCCGCGGTCGGCGACATGCTCGCATGGTTCGTCGAGAACCTGGCCCAGGACGCCGGCGCGTATGCGCAACTCGAGGAAGCGGCGGCAAGGATGGAGCCCGGGGAGACCGGGCTGGTCGCGCTGGACTGGTGGAATGGCAACCGCACGATCCTGGCCGACGCCGATCTCACCGGTGCGATCCTCGGACTCGGCCTTCAGACCACCCGCGAGCAGATCTACCGCGCCCTGCTCGAGTCGATCGCGTTCGGAAGCCGACGGATCATGGACAACTTCGAGGAGCACGGACTCGTGCTATCGGAGATCGTCGCCTGCGGCGGAATCGCCGAGCGCAGCCCGCTGATGATGCAGTTGCTGGCCGACACGAGCGGACGTCTGGTCCACGTGCCCGAGGTGAGCGAGATCCCGGCCCGCGGCGCGGCGCTGTTCGGCGCGCTGGCGGCCGGCGTGTTCGACGACATCGGGAGCGCGATCGAAGCCACGCGGCCGAAGAAAGTGCGCACGTACGAGCCAGACCTTACGGCGAAGAAGACCTACGACCGGGTGTACGAGATCTACCGGACGCTGTACGAAATGCTCGGTCGCACCGAGGTCCGGCTCCTGCACGACCTGAAGCGCATCCGCACGGAAAGGAGAGAGGCGTGAGCCGGCAACCTCGAATCGGCCTCCTCGGGATCATGCAGGAGCTCTACGACGACATGATCCCGGGGATCACCGAGCGCCAGGGCGAATACGCGAAGGCCGTCGCACAGAAGCTCGCCCCGGTCGCGGACGTCCAATTCACGCGGCCGGCTCGCAACCGCGAGGACGTCGATCAAATCACGCGCGAACTCCTCGACGCAGGCGTCGACGGGATCGCGATCGTGATGCTCACCTACGGGCCGGCGATGCGCACGGTGCGCGCGCTGATGCAGACGCCGGTCCCGCTGCTGCTCGCGAACATCCAGCCCGAGCGCTCCATCACCCCGAAGTGGGACATGTCCGACCTGACGTACAACCAGGGCATCCACGGAGCGCAGGATCAGGCCAACGCGCTGGTCCGGGCCGGTCTGCCGTTCTCGGTGATCACCGGCGACTGGCGGTCGCCCGAGTTCGAGCGCGCGTTCGAGGACTGGGCACGCGCGGCGCAGACGGTGACTGAGCTCCGGCGCACGCGGATCGGGCTCCTCGGCTATCCGATGAACGGAATGGGGGACATCCGGTACGACCCGCCGTCGTTGCTCAGGCGGATCGGACCGACGATCGTGAGCGAAGACCTTGGCGCGCTCATCAAGCGAATGGACGCGGTGTCCGACGCCGACATCGATTCGGTCCTCGCCAGACACGCGGACGTCTTCGAGGTCGCGAGCGATCTCCCGCGCGAGCGCCATGCGTATGCCGCGCGGTTCGAGGTGGCGATCCGGGGGATGCTCGAAGATAACGGCTACGCCGGCTTCTCGTTCCACTTCGACTCGATCGGCGGCGACGGACGGTTCAAGCAGCTCCCGCTGCTGGCCGCGTCGGATTTGATGGCCGACGGCTACGGGTTCGCCGCCGAGGGCGACACCAACACCACGACGCTGATGTGCGCCGCCCAGACGATGATCGGCGACGCACACTTCTCGGAGATGTACGCGATGGACTGGGACCTCGACTCGGTGCTGATCAGCCACATGGGCGAGGGCAACTGGAAGATCGCGCGCGGCGACCGCCCCGTGAAGCTGATCGATCGCGAGCTCGGGATCGGCCGCCTCGACAACCCGCCGACGCCGGTGTTCTCCGCACAGCCGGGCGCCGCCACGACTGCGGCCCTGGTCCCGATCGAAGGCGACTATTACCGCCTCGTGGTTGGTCTCGGCCAGGTGCTGGACACACCCGAGTTGCCGAACGTCGAGATGCACTACTTTCATTTCCGCCCGGATGCGGGTATGGAGGAGTTCATGAACCGTTGGCTGTCACTCGCGGGCCCGCATCACTTCGTCACGAACCTCGGCGAACACAGAGGCCGCTGGCGCCGGCTCGCCGAGCTGCTCGAAATCGAGTACGCCGAGATCTGAGGCGCGGCCTCGTGGTGCCAGAGTCCCTGATCGCAGACGTGCTCAACGCCAACCAGGCGCTCGCCGCGCACGGCCTCGCGCCGCTCACCTGGGGAAACGCGAGTGGCATCGACCGCGACGAGGGCGTCGTGGTGATCAAGCCAAGCGGCGTCGGCTATGACGAGATGACCGAGGACGACATGGTCGTAGTTGATCTCGAGGGAAACGTCGTCGCGGGGGAGCGCCGACCGTCGACCGACACGCCCACGCACGTGGCCCTGTACCGCGCGTTCGAGGAGATCGGCGGCGTGGTCCACACCCACTCGACCTGGGGCGTGGCGTGGGCGCAGGCACAGCGTGAGATCCCGTTGCTCGGAACGACCCATGCCGATCTGAGCGCGTTCCCGATCCCGGTCACGCGCGCGCTGACCGACGAGGAGATCGGCGCCGACTACGAGGGCGCGACCGGGACGACGCTGGTCGAGCTGATCTCCGAGCGCGGACCGCTCGAGCTTCCGTGCGCGCTCGTCCGCGGGCACGCGCCGTTCTGCTGGGCGGAGACTCCCGCCAAGGCGGTCGACGTCGCGGTCACGCTCGAGCAGGTGGCGCGGATGGCGCTGCTGACCAAGATGGTCGATCCCGACGTGCCGCCACTCCAGGAGGCGCTCCGCGACAAGCACCACGATCGCAAGCACGGACCGCAGGCGTATTACGGACAACGCTGACGACTTGGCGGAGTGCAGAAGACTGCGGTAGGGTGGCGCCGGGCCTGGGTGGCGCGGTCAGGAGGATAAGCCGATGGCAGACACGATCGTAGTGGGGACCGACGGTTCGGACAGCGCCAAGCGCGCGGTGGCCGAGGCGGTGCATATCGCCGAGGCGCTCCATGCGGAGCTGCACATCGTGTCGGCGTTCGAGCCGCTGCACGCCCACCGCCAGAGGGGAGCGCCAGAAGGCGCGACACCGTACCCGGACTCAGAAGTCGACGCGATCCTCGAAGACGCCAAGTCGGAGTTTCGTGACGCCGGGGTCAAGACGGTCACGCATGCGACGGAGGACGACCATCCGGCGGATGCGCTGCTCCGGGTCGCAACCGAGGTCGGCGCGAGCTTGATCGTCGTCGGCAACCGCGGGATGCACAGCGGTTTGAAGCGGTTCGTGCTCGGCAGCGTCCCCGACAAGGTCTCGCACCACGCCCGCTGCAACGTGCTGATCGTCGCGACCGATCGCGAGTGAGCGGGCCCCGCCGCGGGTAAGCGCCCCGTAGGGTCCGAGCTGTGATCGGCGAGACTTCACACGTGAGCGTTCGTGTCTGAGGACGGGCTGCACGCCGCCGAGGCGAAGATGCGCGATGCGGGTCAGCCCGAGGAGGCGATCCGCAACTTCGCCAGCGCGTACCGGCGTCTGGAGAGCGGCGAGTCGGCGATGCTGCCGAGCGCGGAGCTCGAGCCGGCCGGCGACGTGCCGGCGCTCGACGGTCTACCCGACGCCGACGGCGGCGCGCTCGGTCGCGTAGCGGTGATCAAGCTCAACGGCGGCCTGGCGACGACGATGGGGCTGCGCAGCCCGAAGTCACTCGTCGAGGCGCGGGACGGCCGGTCGTTCCTCGACATCATCATCGGCAATACGCTCGCGCTCAGGCGGCGGTACGACGTGCGCTTGCCGCTCGTGCTGATGAACAGCCAGGCGACGCGCGCCGACACGATGCGCTCGCTCGAGTCACACCCGGATCTCGACACCGGCCTGCCGGTCCAGTTCCTCCAGAGCATGGAGCCGAAGATCGACGCCGAGTCGCTCGCGCCAGAGAGCTGGCCGCCGGATCCGTCGTTGGAGTGGTGCCCGCCGGGACACGGCGACGTGTACAGCTCGCTCCGCAGCTCGGGGATGCTCGACGCGCTGCTCGAGGATGGCTTTCGCTACGCGATGATCGCGAACGCCGACAACCTCGGTGCGATGCCCGATGCCCGCATCGCGGCGCACATGGAGCGCGGCGAGATCCCCTTCCTGATGGAGGTGGTCGAGGGAACCGAGGCCGACCGCAAGGGAGGTCACATCGCGCGCCGTCGCGCCGACGGTCAGCTCGTGCTGCGCGAGACCGCGCAGACGCCGTCCGAAGACCAGGAGTCGTTCCGCGATTACCGTCGCTGGCGTTACTACAACACGAACAGCCTGTGGGTGGACTTGCACGTGCTGAAGGCGAAGCTCGACGAAACGGGCGGCGTGCTCGAGCTGCCGCTGATCATCAACCGCAAGACCGTCGACCCGCGCGACAAGAGCTCGCCGCCGGTGATCCAGCTCGAGAGCGCGATGGGCGCCGCGATCGGCAGCTTCAAGGACGCACAGTTGCTGTGCGTGCCACGCGCGCGGTTCGTTCCGGTCAAGACGACCGATGATCTCCTTGTGCTGCGCTCAGACGTTTACACGCTGTCGGACGACCTGGTCGTCTCGGCGGTTCCCGAGCGCGTCGGGAACCTGCCGTACGTCGAACTGGACCCTGACTTCTACAAGCTCCTCGACGAGTTCGAGAAGCGCTTTCCCGGCGGCGCCCCGTCGTTGCGCGACGCCGAAAGGTTTGTGGTGCACGGAGACGTCACCTTCGACGAGGGCGTACGGGTGTGTGGAGCCGTCGAGCTCGACGTCGAGGAGCCGACGCGGATTGCGGCCGGGACGACGCTCGAGCCTTGAGGGCAAGGCCCGAGCGCAAACGTACTTAGCTGGTCTTCTTCGCGCGCGTCGTCTTCGCGCGCGACGCGGTCGAGCGGCCGGCGGTTGACCGCTTGGCGGTCGAGCGCTTGGCCGTCGAACGGCTTGCGGTCTTGCGCGCGCTGGTACGGGACGATGCGGAGCTCGTCTTGGACGCGCCGGCACTCTTCTTCGCCGTGCTCGCCTTCGACCTCGAGTTGGACCGCGTGGCCGTAGAAGCCTTCTGCGTGATCGCCGAGCGCACCTTGTCGAAGTCCTTCAGCGCCTGCTTGTTGGTCTTCGACGCTTCGCGCCGAAGCGACGCCAACGCTGCGGTCAGTTCCTTGTAGCTGCCCGCGGCACCGCGCCCGAGGTGCGTGCCGAGCGTCTTGAGCGCGTCGTTAGCGTCCTCGAGACGCTTCTCGAACCGCGCGATGGATTGCTCCACCTCGCGCCGCGTCGCCGCGGACGTCGAGGCTGCGCGCGCACGGACGCCTCTGGCGGCGCTGCGCGCGCTCGTGGCCGACTTTTGTGTGGCTGACTTCCTGGCTGGAGGCATCGCCTTCTCCCTGTTGAAACTGAACGAGTGGCGCAAAGCTTTGCGTACTGACCGGTCGCATGTCACCACATACCGACTTTGCATGCGTTATTGCTGCTGCCGTGCGCTCTGAACGCGAGGTATTGTGACCCGATGGACGAGGCATCGCGGCGCGGTTCGATCACGATCGTCCTGGCCGACGATCACCTGGTTGTCCGTGCGGGGCTGCGGATGCTGCTGCAAGCCGAGGAGGAGTTCGAGGTCGTGGCAGAGGCCGGAGACGTCGCCACGACCGAGCGCAGGGTGGCCGCGTATCACCCGCGCGTGCTGATCCTCGATCTGAACATGCCGGGGGAGTCGAGCCTGCCCGCGATCCCTCGGCTGCGGCAAACCGCCCCCGACACGCAGATCGTCGTGCTGACTATGCAGAACGATCCCGCGTTCGCGCGCGACGCGCTGCGCGCCGGCGCGATCGGATATGTGCTCAAGGAGGCTGCCGAGAGCGAGCTCGTGCAAGCGGTGCGCCTGGCCGCCGAAGGTCGCACGTATCTCAATCCGGAGCTTGGCGCGAGGCTCGCCGCCGAGCCGCAGGCCTCAGACGGTCCCCCCGACGACCTGTCCTCGCGCGAGATCGAGGTGCTTCGGCTGATCGCGCTCGGGCACACCAACACCGAGATCGCCGCGCATCTGTACCTGAGCGTGCGCACGGTCGAGTCGCATCGCGCACACATCCAGCAGAAGACGGGGTGTACGACGCGCGCGGCGCTGGTCGCCTACGCGCGCGAGCACGAACTGCTTTGAAGCGTCAGCCTGCGCCGCCGGCGCCTGCGATCTCGTCGCGCAACGCCCGCGCGTGCGCCGACTTCGGGACGGCCATCAACAGCGGCCGGTGCCGATCGCGCGAGCTGCGGACCGCTGCGGCCGACGCCACCACCGCGCCGGTGTTCGTCCACGTCACCGCTGCCGGAGCGAAATGCAGCAGCGCCGCCCACGTCGCGGGTCCGACGATTCCGTCGACCGACAATCCCTCAGCGCTCTGGAAGCTCTCGACCGCGGCCTGCGTCGCCGGGCCGTAGTCACCGTCGATCGGGATCGTGTAGCCGGCCGTCGCCAGGTGCTCCTGTGCCCAGACCACGAGATCCCCGAGGGAGCGGAGCTTCAGGATCGGGGTGTTCGTCGTCGCCGTAACGCCCGCGAGGTTGCCGGCGCCGATCGAGATGCTCTTCCAACCCGCGGTGCTCGCCTGCTGCCAGTTCCACCAAGAGACGCCGGCGGCGCCGTACGTGCGCGAAAGCTGACGGAAGCGAATGATCTGTCCCATCGGCGGATTCCGATAGACCTGCCCGAGCGGATCGATCGCCCGCTCATAGATGCTGTTGTACGCATACGTATGGGCGTACACGGCGTTGACGCTGGTGCCGATGTCCATCCAGTACATCTGCGGCGTGTTGTACTGAGCGCCGCCCGGCCCGAGGAAAATCGAGTAGGGGAACCCCGGGTGGTAATCAATGTAGGGAAATCCAGCCAGGGCCACGGGGAAGCTCTGCCCGATGTCATTGCGCAGCTGCGTTATGTAACGCTGGGCCGCAACGTACTTGCCTTCATATTCACTCTCGGCGTCGATGATCAGGCAATCGGCTCCGTCGTGAACGGCGGTGGCGGCGACGTTCGCCTCCTGGCGCGGGAAGTTCCCGTAGACGTATTGCCAGGCGCACACGTGCAGGCCGCTCGCGTGCAGTTCCTGAACCAGCGTGGGGTTGAACTGCGACCACATCGTGCGGCCGTCGCCGCTCTTGATGATCAGCGTGCTGATGCCGTATTTGCGCGCGCTGGCGACGATCGACGAAACGCTGCCGCCGTTCGAACGCGAGACGTACCAGATCCACATGCCGCGCTCGGCCAGAGCGCCCGAGTCGCCGGACTTGTGGATCTTCTTCGGCGCAGCGGCAACCGGATCAGGACTCAGAGCGAATCCCACCAGAAGCAGCCCGACAAGCAGGGCCACAAAGCGCCCACGGTGTTCGGTCATACGGCCTGCCACCAATGCCACCGTAGCGTAAAACCCACTGCGCGAACACAAGTTGCGTTGCCGCGTGAAGGAGTCACCTGCCGCATGCCGTACCCGATGGGTCGGCACACGGCAGGTGTGGCTTTAGCGCTGACTGGCTACTTGATGAAGAGGATCTCGGAGTACTTCGGTAGCGGCCACAGGTCGTCCGCGACCACCTTCTCGAGCCGGTCGGCGCCGTTGCGGACGCCGTCCATCGCGGGGATGACCGAGTCCCGCATGAACTCCGCGTGCGCCTCGAGATCCTCTGGCTGGTTCTCGGCCAGGTTCGCCGACTCGAGCGTCTTGATCGCCTCCGTGAACTCGGCGATCAGGTCCGAGGTCTCGCCGGCCAGTTCGCCGAGCTGAGCCTCGAGCAGCAGCGCCAGGTGACGGGCCGCTGCGGGCAGCAGCATCGTGCGCGCGATCGATGCCTGGGTCTCGGCCTCGATGTTGAGCTTGGTCACGTACTGCTCGAGGAACACCTCGTGGCGCGACTCGAGCTCACGGCGAGAGAGCACGTTGTGCTTCTCGAACACCGACACGGTCTCGTCCGAGACCAGGTACGGCAGCGCGTCCGGAGTGGCTCGCAGATTCAGCAGGCCCCGGCGCTCGGCCTCGGCGTGCCACTCCTCGTCGTAGTTGTCGCCGCCGAAGATGATCCGCTTGTTGTCCGCGTATGTGCGCTGGAGTATCGGCCGCAGCGCATCCTCGAGCACCGCGTCGCGCAATGGATCGCCCGCCGGCGGACCGTCCTTGACCGCCGCCTCGAGCTCGTCGGCGAGCTCGTCGATCGCTTCCGCCACGATCGTGTTGAGCACCGTGTTCGGGAGCGCTGGCGACTGGCTCGAGCCGAGTGCCCGGAACTCGAACTTGTTACCGGTGAACGCGAACGGGCTCGTGCGGTTGCGGTCGCCGCCGTGCTTGGGGAGCTGTGGCAGCACCGGCGTGCCGAGGCCGAGGAACGACTGCGCCCTGGTCTCCGACGTCTCGCCGCGCTCGAGCGCGCCGAACACGTTCTCGAGTTCGCCGCCGAGGAAGATCGAGATGATCGCCGGCGGCGCCTCGTTGGCGCCGAGGCGATGATCCTGACCCGGCGATGCGATCGACGCGCGCAACAGGCCCTGGTATGCGTTGACGGCCTTGATCACCGCCGCGCAGAAGAACAGGAATTCGAGGTTTCGGTGCGGGGTGTCGCCGGGCTCGAGCAGGTTCTTGCCGGTGTTGGTCCCCATAGACCAGTTGTTGTGCTTGCCCGAGCCGTTGACGCCGGCGAACGGCTTCTCATGCAATAAGCACACGAGCCCGTAGCGGCGTGCGACGTTCTGCATCAGCTGCATCGTCAGCTGCTGATGATCGGAGCCCACGTTCGAGTTCTCGAAGATGGGAGCGATCTCGTACTGGTTGGGGGCCACCTCGTTGTGCCGTGTCTTCACCGGCACTCCCAACTTCGCAAGCTCGCGCTCGGTCTCGAGCATGCAAGCCAGGATCCGCTCGGGGATCGAGCCGAAGTAGTGATCGTCGAGCTCGTGGCCCTTCGGCGGCTTCGCGCCGAACAGCGTGCGACCGGTGGTGATCAGATCGGGCCGCTCGAAGTAGTACTGCTCGTCGATCAGGAAGTACTCCTGCTCGGGGCCGATCGTCGTGAACACGCGGTTGGCATCGGTGTCTCCGAACAGCCTGAGTGCGCGAACCGCCGACTTCGACAGCGCGTCCATCGAGCGCAGCAGCGGGATCTTGTGGTCCAGCGCCTCGCCCGTCCACGACGCGAACGCGGTCGGGATGCACAGCAGCGTGCCGTTGGGGTTCTCGAGGATGAACGCCGGCGACGTCGGGTCCCACGCGGTGTAGCCGCGCGCCTCGAACGTCGCCCGGATCCCGCCGGTAGGGAACGAAGAGGCGTCGGGCTCGCCCTGGATCAACTCCTTGCCGGAGAACTCCGCGATCGCCGTGCCCTCGGCCGTCGGGGCGTAGAAGCTGTCGTGTTTCTCCGCGGTCGAGCCCGTCAGCGGCTGGAACCAGTGCGTGTAGTGGGTCGCGCCACGCTCCAGCGCCCACTCCTTCATCGCAAGGGCGACCGCGTCGGCGAGCGACGTGTCGAGCGCCTCGCCGCGCGCGAGCGTGACCTCGAGCCGATTGAAGACGTCGGTCGGGAGCCGCTGGCGCTGGACGGCGCGGCTGAACACGTTCGCCCCGAACACCTGGTTGTCGGGGGAGGTCAGATCGAGAGCCCCGAGCGCGCCTCCGTTCGGAGCCCACTGCGCGGCAAGTACGTTCTGCTGGCGAATGCGTGGCATGGGTCATCGATTCCTTTTTCGGAGTGGCCCCCGAGCCTAACGCCCCCGTAAGGGACGAGTCATTATCCGGATGTCCAAAGTGGCCGTCCCACGTGGACAAACCCGGTCGTGGAATACTGCCGCGGTGCCATTCAATCCAGACCTCGGCTGGCAGGCCTACGTACCCGACGGGGGCCGCTACGAGCGGATGCCCTATCGCCGGTGCGGGCGCAGCGGCCTGCAGTTGCCCGCGATCACGCTTGGACTGTGGCAGAACTTCGGCGACGACCGCCCGCTCGCGAACAGCCGGGCGATGATCCGTCGCGCGTTCGACCTCGGGATCACGCACTTCGACCTCGCCAACAACTACGGACCGCCGTACGGCAGTGCCGAGATCAACTTCGGCCGGATCTACGAGGAGGACCTGAAGCCCTACCGGGACGAGATCGTGATCTCGACCAAGGCCGGCTACGACATGTGGCCGGGCCCGTATGGGGAGTGGGGCTCGCGCAAGTACCTGCTCGCGAGCCTGGAACAGTCGCTGAAGCGAATGCGCCTGGAGTACGTGGACATCTTCTACTCGCACCGGTTCGATCCCGACACGCCGCTCGAGGAGACGATGGGGGCGCTCGACGCCGCCGTCCGCCAGGGCAAGACGCGGTACGTGGGGATCTCGTCCTACGGTCCCAGGCGGACCGAGGAGGCGGCGCTGATCCTGCGCGAGCTCGGCACGCCGCTGCTGATCCATCAGCCGTCGTACTCGCTGATCAACCGCTGGATCGAGGCCGAGCTGCTCGACGTGCTCGAACGGGAGGGCGTCGGCGCGATCGTGTTTTCCCCCCTCGGCCAGGGGCTGCTGACCGATCGTTATCTGAACGGCATACCCGAGGACTCGCGCGTGCGCGTGGGTAACTACCTCCGGGAGTCGATGCTGAGCGAGGACAACCTCGCGCGCGTGCGGGGACTCAACGAGATCGCGCAGCGGCGCGGTCAGTCGCTCGCGCAGATGGCGATCGCGTGGGTGCTCCGCGATCCGCGCGTCACGAGCGCGCTGCTCGGCGCCTCGAGCGTCGCCCAGCTCGAGCAGAACGTGGCCGCGCTCGACCGCCTCGACTTCGACCCGGCCGAGCTCGAGGAGATCGACCGCTACGCGGGCGAGGGCGGCATCAACATCTGGGCGACGTCCTCCGAGGAGTAGTTGGGGCCGCCTCCGGCGGCATCCATGGGGCCGGGGAGGCCTCGTCCTGCTGCAATCGCGCCCGCCGAGCGGGGGGCGTCCGCGCGACCGGATGGTCGCGGGATTGGGTGGCGGTCGTGGGGCGACTGGGTCTCTTCACGGCGGGCACCTGAGGGTGGGTGTGGCGGGCTCTCCGCGGATCGATCCCCGCGGTGACCTGCATGACGCGACATTCGGCGTGGACCGGGCTGGCCTTGCCGAGTTGCCCGCGATTATCGTGCGCAACTCGGCCAACTTCCGCCGGTGAGCCCCGGTTGTCGAGTTATGCATGCCGGGCGCCCCGCGATACGGCCGGAAACGACGCCACCCAGCCCCAGGTGCCCGCCGTTATAGAACCGCTGCTGATCAGGAGGCCGGGATACGACCGCCCGGTTGGGGCCGGCACCGCCCGGCATCCGCCCGGGCGCGTTACGGCGCACTCGAGGATGTCGTGACGATCTGACCGTTGTTGTTCACGTAGGACTCGGACGGGGCGTTGTGGATCGTGACCGCAAACGTCCCGTGCGGCAGCGAGCCGCTGCTGGTCACCGCCTTGGCCTTGCCATTCAATCCCGCGGCCACCTCCCACGCCACAACACGGCGGCCGGGCGCCACCGCGGTCACCGACCAGTCGAACCTGGCGGTGTGGCCGGCCGGGAGCGCCCCGAGCGCCCACGTGTTCGCGTACGCGGTGACGGCGCCGCCGGGGCTGCCGCTGCCGTCGGCCGAGCCGGGCTGGCAGCCGGCGTTGCACGCGCCCGGGGGCCGGTCGACTACCCACACCGGGCGCGAGGGGTTAGCCAGTCCGGTTTGCCCGAGGTCCTGCGCGAACGCGGCCGCGTCGGTGCCTTCGCCCGGCGGCGCCGGATAGGCACACGTGACGTTGCAGATCGTCACCGCGATATTCGGGATCGTCTTGCGCCCGGTGTTGCGCACCGCGAGCACGAGGTGGGTGTGTTCGGACAGGCGCTGCGAGGCGGGGAACGTCGCCGCCGACACGGCGACGGGGAACTTGCCGTTCGGCTCGCTCGCGTCCTGGCGCGCGCCGCCGCCGCAGCCGGCGAGGACGAGGGCCGCCACGAGTCCACAGATCGCACCACTTCTCCCTGATCTCACCGCGGCCCGAACATACCAATCGCGCTGGAATGTGGCGACGGTTCCCATTTGCTACTTCGGGGTAGCTGCCCGTACGCTTAGGCCGTCAGCCGCGTGGCGGCACTGCAGACCAGGGAGGCTGGAGCACACTTGATCAGAGCCGTCGCCGATCGCGGGTACTCGCCCATCAAGGGCCTGCTCGAAGAGGTCGGCAACATGATGATCCTGACCGGCAAGACGCTGGTCTCCGCGGTCCGGCCGCCGTATCCCTACGGCCCCGAGTTCGTCGGCCAATTCATGTTCGCGCTGCGGCTGTGCTGGTTCCCGCTGCTGATCTCGACGATCGCGTTCGGGTACGAAGCGCCCGGCCTCCAGGCCGCGAACTTCCTCGTGCTGTTCGGCGCGCTCGACCGCCTCGGCGGGTTCTTCGTGCTTGCGTCGATCCGGGAGTTCGCCCCGTTCGTGGACGCGATCGTGCTCGCCGGCGTCGCCGGCACCGCGATCACCGCGGACCTCGGCGCGCGCAAGATCCGCGAGGAGCTCGATGCGCTCCAGGTGCTCGGTGTCGACCCGATCAAGAACCTGGTCGTGCCCCGGTTCCTCGCGCTGATGCTGGTCACGGGGCTGTTCGACATCTACGCGCTGATCTTCGGCATCTTCGGCGGGATCCTGGCCACGCTCGTCAACCACGCCTCGCTCGGACCGTTCTTCTCGACGTTCTTCAACAATGCGGAGACGACCGACCTGTGGGGCTCGGTGGTCAAGACCACGCTGTTCGGCGCGATCATCGCGGTCGTCTGCTGTTACAAGGGAATGACGGCGTCGGGCGGCGCCGAAGGGGTCGGCCGAGCGGTCAACCAGGCGGTCGTGATCGCGTTCCTGGGAATCTTCGCGTTCAACTACGCGTTCACCCAGACGCTGCTGGCCACGCATCCGGAGATCACGACGATCCCACGATGACCACATGAACGACCTGATCATCACCCCCAAGGGCTGGATCGAGAGCTTCGGCGAGATCGCGAAGTTCACGACGCAGGTGCTCGGCGAGGTGCTCCGCCTGCGCGTGTTCAAGTTCTTCGGCGAGGCCCTACGGCAGGCGGGAATCCTGATCGTCGGCTCGGCGATCGTGATCTGCACGCTCGTGTTCATCGTCGGCCTGTCGTGCGGGATCGAGGGCGCCTATCTGCTGCGCTCGCAGGGAGCGCCGGCGTTTTCCGGCGTGTTCTCGGCGTGGTGCGACTTGCGCGAGCTGGCGCCGCTGGCGTTCGGCTACATGATGGCCGCCAAGGTCGGCACCGGCATCGTCGCCGAGCTCGGTTCGATGCGGATCTCCGACGAGATCGACGCGCTCGAGGTGATGGGGATCAGCGGCATGACGTTCCTGTGCGGGACCAGGCTGCTGGCGGCCTGGCTCGTGTTGCCGTTCGTGTATGTGATCGCGATCGGCGCTGGCTTCCTCGCCAGCTATATCGCGGTCGTGCAGCAGATCGGGGACGTCTCATCGGGAGGCTACTTCCTGATCTTCTGGGAGTTCCAGAACCCGCCCGACCTCTTATTCAGCCTGATAAAGGCGATGGCGATGGCTACGCTCATCGTGCTGGTCGGCTGCTATTACGGGTACAACGCAAGCGGTGGGCCTGTAGGTGTAGGCACGGCCACCGCGAAGTCGATGGTGTTGAACTTGGTTGGTGTACATCTCATCGGAATGCTCGGCACGCAGCTCTTCTGGGGCGCCAACCCACGGGCACCGATCGGAGGGTGACGATGGCGTTTGAAGAAGAACAGTGGGACGACCAGAGCGGCGACGAGCCGGCGCCGTTCAATCGGTCGCACGAGCACGACCACGAGTCCGATTCCGGAGATGACCACCCGGCCGCGAGCGGTTCGCGAGTGTCGGTTGTCGACGAGCAGCCGCCGCGTCCCGGTCCGCCCCCGGGCTCGTCCGAGGACGAGTACAAGTTCCACACCTACAAGGTCTATCCCTCAGGCCGCCCGGACGCCGTCGAGTTCATCGACACCTACAAAGCGTTTGGTCGCACACAGATCCTGCGCGGGTTGAACATGGGCCTGCCCGAGGGCATGGTGTCGATGATCCTCGGGCCTTCGGGCACCGGGAAGTCCGTGTGCATCAAGCATATGGTCGGGCTCCTGTACCCCGACGAGGGCGACATCCTCGTCCACGGCGAATCGGTCCCGAACATGCCTGACGACCAGCTGTTCGAGATGCGCAAGAAGTTCGGCCTGCTGTTCCAGGACGGCGCGCTGTTCGGGTCGATGAACCTGTACGACAACGTCGCGTTCCCGCTCCGTCAGCACACCGAGAAGGGCGAGGACGAGATCGAGGACATCGTCATGCGGCGACTCCGAGAGGTCGGTCTGGCCGAGGCACGGTTCAAGGCGCCCAACGAGCTCTCGGGGGGAATGCGCAAGCGCGCCGGGTTCGCGCGCGCACTCGTGCTCGAGCCCGACATCCTGCTGTTCGACGAGCCGGACTCGGGGCTCGACCCGGTGCGCACAGCTCTGCTCGGCGAGCTGATCCTCGAGATCCACCGCGACATGATGGAAGAGGCGAAGGCCAAAGGGAGGGAGCACCTCCCGACGTTCTGTGTGATCACCCACGACATCATGAGCGCCCGCCGCGTCGCGGACTACATCAACGTGCTGTGGAAGGGCCGGATCGTCGAGGCCGGTCCCGCCGAGGACATGCTCAACTCCGACAATCCGTTCATCCGCCAGTTCCTGTCTGGGGAGTCGCAGGGCCCGCTCGCGATGGACTAGGGTTCGTCGATGAGTACGTAGCTGAGGGATGATGGGGCGGTTGTTGGAGCGGCTGGCGCGGGCCGCCGCGAGTAGACCGGCGGTCACGCTGGGGATCGTGGTGGCGCTTGCCTTGGGCGGCGGCGCGCTCGCGCTTGGACTGCAGCCGAACACGAACAGCGACACGTTCGTCAGCCGCTCGTCGCCCACATTCCAGGCGAGCCTCGACGACAACCAGCACTTCGGGAGCGACCCGGTCGTGATCCTGATCCGCGAGCCGCTGACGGACCTGGTCGAGACCAAGGACCTCGCGACGGTCAGCCAGCTCGAGGCGTGCCTCGCCGGCGAGACGCTCGTGGCAAACCAGCGGCTCCAGGCGTTCACGCCGGCGCCCGCCGGGTCCGCGAAGCCATACGGCGGCTGGAACAGCCCGTGCGGCAAGCTGATGAGAGCGCGCCCCGCGCAGGTCGTGTACGGGCCGGGGACGTTCCTGAACCGGGCGGTCGCGGCCGTCAACACCGAGATCGCCCAGATCACGAGCTCGGCCCAGCGGACCGTCCAGACCGCCAGGACGAGCGCGTACAAGCTCGCGCTGGCCAAGCATCTGTCCAAGCAGAAGGCGACCCAGCTCGAGAACGCGGCGGGTCAGGTCGCGCAGGAGCAGGAGACGACGAACCTGCTCCAGATGTACCTGAACTCGGGCATCTCCGGCCAGCCGAGGATCGACGATCCGCAGTTCATCCCGGAGATCGTGTTCGATCAGACGCGGGGCGTGAACCAGCCCAAGGCGCGGTTCGCGTACCTGTTCCCGACGGCGAGCTCAGCACTCATCCAGGTCCGGCTGAAGGCGTCGCTGACCGCGGCACAGCAGGCCCAGGCGATCAAGTGGATCCAGCAGGCGGTGCAGATGCCGATGTTCCGCTCCGCCTATCACGGCACGTACACGGTGTCGGGAGTGCCGGTGGTGACCGACGACCTGGCCTCGACCATCTCGGGCTCGATCGCAGGCCTGCTCGCCGCGGCGCTGATCGCGATGGGCGTGGTGCTGCTGCTCGTGTTCCGAAACCGTCCGCGGCTGCTGCCGCTCGGGATCGCGCTGGCGGCGGCCGGGATCACGTTCGGGCTGGTGTCGCTGCTCGGCGGATCGTTGACGATGGCGTCGATCGCGGTGCTGCCGATCCTGATCGGGCTCGCGGTCGATTACTCGGTCCAGTTCCAGGCGCGAACCGAGGAGGTGTCCGGCGACGTCGCTCAGGCGGCGGCCGCGGCCGCGCCGACGATCGCGACCGCCGCGCTCGCGACGGCGGCCGGTTTCCTGGCTCTGCTGCTCTCGCCGGTTCCGATGGTGCGCGGGTTCGGCGAGCTCCTGATCGTCGGGATCGCGATCGCGCTCGCGTGCGCGTTCACGGCGGGCTCGGCCGCGATGGTTCTAAGCAGGCGCCGCGCGCGGTCGGCTCGCCGCATGACCGCGCCGTCGCTGGGAATCGTCGGCGCCTCGGCGCGTGGCGCGGGTGAGATCCTGGGCGACGCCCGGACCTCGGCCTCCTCCCGAGCGGGATCGGTTGCGCGGTCGGCGGTGGCGACGGCGGCGCGCCGGCCGGGTCGTGTGTTGTTGGTGGGGCTGGTGCTGGCCGCGGCAGGCTGGGTCGCGGACACCCAGATGCCCGTCCAGTCCGACGTGACCAAGCTCGTGCCCTCGAATATGCCGGCGCTCCAGAACCTGCGGACGCTCGAGCGCGTCACCGGGGTGTCGGGCGAGATCGATGTGCTCCTGCACTCGCGCAACGTGGCAACGCCGCAGACGATCAGCTGGATGGTGCGTTACGAAAACACGGTGCTGGCTCATTTCGGCTACGTCGAGGCGAAGGGCTGCGCGCGCGCGACGCTGTGCCCGGCGCTGTCGCTTCCGGACCTGTTTTGCTCGGGGAGCCAGGCGAGTTCTGGTTCGTGCACCAACTCCCTTTCCACCGGCCTGATCTCGAGCCTGCTCAGGGCCGTGCCACCGTACTTCTCGCAGGCGGTGATCACGCCCGACCACCGCGAGGCGACGCTCGCGTTCGGCATCCGCCTTATGCCGCTGTCGCGTCAGCAGCGGGTGATCGACTACATGCGCTCCCACATGCATCCGCCACCGGGCGTCAACGCCGAGCTCGCCGGCCTGCCCGTGCTCGC
>Ga0335083_10001057_pt1 | contig 38705 bp, 31 predicted proteins | sample Lox_Sample_42_FD_206716 | JGI IMG/M metagenome (GOLD analysis project Ga0335083, IMG submission 206716) | Soil microbial communities from Loxahatchee National Wildlife Refuge, Florida, United States - Lox_Sample_4.2 | ecosystem: Environmental > Terrestrial > Soil > Wetlands | place: USA...
CGGACGGAAAAGTGGTCGCCAGGTAAGCAGTGTCGAGAACTACCGCACATGGATCGGGTCGGGATGCGGCCACATCCCGCGCGACGGCGCCAGCACAGTCCGGTCAGAAGGCCGGCGGCAGTCCCGCGCGGCCCTGCGCGCGCCCGGCCGTGGCGGCGGGCACCCGGGTCGCCGGGTCGAGAGGGTTCGTGCCGATCGCCGCCACCGAAGCTTCGTCGGGCGATATCACGGTCACCGCGGCGCCGCCGTCCTTCAGCGCGGCCAGCACCTCGCGTAGCGGCATCGGTGAGGGAAGCGGCGAGTCCATGCCGAGCGGCGAGATCACGATGACCCGATCCGCCCCGGCGGCCAGGTCCGCGTTGTCACCGGAACGCACCCCGCCGTCCATGTAGCGGCGGCCCGCGATCGTGACCGGGGGCCAGATGCCAGGCACCGCGCAGCTCGCGGCGACCGCGTCGACCAGGCTCACCCCCGAGCTGGCCTCGAAGGCGGCGAGCTCACCCGACGTGCAGTCCACCGCGACCAGCCTGGTCGGCGTCAGCGGCCAGTCCCGCGACGGCAGCCGCGACTCGATCACCGCACGTCGCTCGTCTTCCTGCACGGTGTCGGCCTCAAGCGCGAACCGCCCGAAGCCGCGCAGCATCTCATCCTGCGTGGCGGCGCCATCCATGTAGGGCTGCAGGTCGGCGGCGAAGCGCTCCCAGTTGACCTCCGCCATCAGCTCGCGGGACTGCAGCGCGGGATCGACCTGGCGCGCGAACAGCTCGCTGAGCGACAGCCCGCTGCCAAGCTGCGCCGCCACGGTGGCGCCCGCCGAAGTGCCGATCACCTGGTCCGCGCCGCTGATGTCGCTGCCCGCCTCGGCGAGCCCGGCGAGCAGCCCGGTCATCCACGCGATCCCCGCTACCCCGCCACCGCCAAGCACAAGCGCGTGTCCGTCCGCCATGTCCGGTAACGCTAGCACGGTGTCCTCGCCCTGCCCGTGGCGGGAAAGGCGTCGCTAGCGGGCCGCAAGCTCTGTCCGGTGCGCCCAGGCCGCCACGTCGCCGCCCTCGATCGCGACCGCGAGCAGGTCAGGGAAGGCGTCGGGCGTACACGCGAACGCGGGGATCCCCACCGACGCCAGGTAGGCGGCGGCCTCCTGGTCATAGGACGGCGCTCCGTCGTCCGCGAGCGCGAGCAGGGCCACCACGCAGACCCCCGCCTCGCGCAGCGCCCGCAGCCGGGCCCGCATCGCGTCGGCGTCGCCGCCCTCGTACAGGTCGGAGATGAGGATCAGGATCGTGTTCCGCGGCCGGGTGATCAGCGTCTCGCAGTAGGCGACGGCCCGGTTGATGTCGGTACCGCCGCCGAGCTGGGTGCCGAACAGCACGTCGACCGGGTCGGTGAGGTCCGCCGTCAGGTCGGCGACCGACGTGTCGAACGCGACGACCGAGGTGCGCAGCGCGTGCAGCGACGCGAGCACCGCGCCGAACACCGACGCGTACACCACAGAGGAAGCCATCGAACCCGACTGGTCGATGGCGAGCACGATGTCCCGCGCCACCCCGGGCTGGCGGCGCCCGTAGCCGATCAGGCGCTCCGGGATCACGGTGCGGTGCTCGGGCACGTACCTGGCCAGGTTCGCGGCGATGGTCCGGTTCCAGTCGATGTCTCTCGGCTTGGGCCGCCGGACCCTGGCCGCCCGGTTCAGCGCCCCGGTGACCACGGACCTGGTGCGGTCCGCGATCCTGCGCTCGATCTCCGCCACCACCTTCGCGACGACGATCCGCGCCGTGGCCTTCGTGGTCGCCGGCATCATCGCGCTGAGCGAAAGCAGCGTGCCGACCAGCTGCACGTCGGGTTCGATGCTCTCCAGCATCTCCTTCTCGAACAGCAGCTGCCGCAGGTTCAGCCGGTCGATGGCGTCCCGTTGCATCACCTGCACGACGGTGGACGGGAAGTACCTGCGGATGTCGCCGAGCCACCTGGCGACCCGCGGCGCGGACGCACCGTAACCTCCGGCGCGTCCCATCCGGCGGCCGGTCGCGCCGCCACCCTGACCGCTGCCGCCCTGTCCGCCGCCCTGACCGTCGCCGGACTCGCCGCCGTTGTCGTACAGCGCGCCGAGCGCGCCGTCGATCTCCGCGTCCTCCCCGGTCAGCCCCGCGCTGAGGGAAGCGGAGGCGGGCGAGCCGAGCAGCAGCCGCCACCGCCGCAGCCGCTCCGCCTCGTCCGCACCCGGGCCAGGGCCGGCCGCGATGCCCAATTCTCCCGTCACAACCCCGCCTTCCTCGCGGCACTGTCTTTACTCCGGGCACGCCCTTCCGCCGCCGCTCCGCTGTCCGTCACAGCCACTGCTTCCATCGCGGCACCGTCTTTCGTCACAGCGCCGCTCCGCTCAAGATGCCCGCGACGGTCCGCAGCGCGCCCGCCGCCCGCTCCGGGTCGAATGGATGGGCAGAGCCCGCGGCGCCGGTTGCGGCGCCCCAGGGCATCCCCGGCGACCAGGCGCCGTCCCGCGCCGTCCGCTGCCCGCCGAGTGCCCGCGCGGCGCGCCCGATGGCCGCCCGCTCCGGGTTGCTGAACCCGGAGAAGGTCCGCCGCAGCAGCGGCAGCACCTCGAGGAAATCCGGTCCTGGCAGGTCTGCCACCCACTCGTCGAGCACGCCGAGCAGTTCCCTGTCGTGCACAAGCAGCAGGCCGCTCCCGGCGCCCGCCCCGTCCTCGCCCTGCCCGCCGAGAAAGCCCTCCGCCCAGGCCGCTTTGGCCGCCGCGGTCACCCCGACCGACAGTGCCGCGCGGAACCGGACCGCGGCGTCCGCCCAGGACAGCGCCCCGGCGTCAGCGAGCATCCGCACCACGCGGCCTGCCACAAGCCCGTGCACGTCCCGCCGGCCGTCAAGCTGGCGCAGCGCGTCGGCCCACCGGGCGGCAGTTTCCGAGTCAGGCTGCCCGTACACGGCGAGCGCCGCGTGCAGCCCGTCCATCGCGGCCCGCAGCCGGGCCGCCGCGTCATCCGCGAGCCCGCCGGCCGCCCCGGGCAGCCCGGCGCAGATCCGGATCACCAGCGCGTCGACCACGGCGGCGAGCGGCCCGGCCGGCGTGCCGCGCACATTCCCGTACCTGATGGCGCGCACCAGCGCCGGCACCGCCGTCATCAGCGACACCACGTCCTGGTCGGCCGCCGCGACCGCGTCAAGCGATCGCAGCACCGGCGTGAGCGCCGCCTCCGACACCCCGGCGAGCAGCACGGCGGACACCGTCTCGGTCACCTCGGGCAGCGCCGACGCCGACGACGCCCTGGCGACAAGCCGGGCGGCGCACGCCTCGGGCACCGAGGTGCCCCAGATGGCCGCGTCGATCACCGCGACGGACAGCGGCGGCTGCCAGGCGAGCGTCCACGTCTCGCGGAAGGTTCCCGTCGACCTGACCGACGACTGCGTGAGCGTGCCGAAGCCGATGCCAAGCGCGTCAAGCTGATGCAGGAACTCCGACCGCCGCCGGTCCAGGTCGCGGCGCAGGTCCAGGTCGAGCGCGACCGCTAGCGGCGCGATCTTGAGGCGGAGCGTCCTGGCGCGAGCCCGCAGGTCGGCGTCGAGCGGAACCGGCGGCGCGTCGTCAGGGACGCTGCCGAGCAGCTCGCCGACCACCAGGTCCCTGGTCACGTAGCCGGCGACAGCCGGCGATCCCTCGCAGAGCACGGCAAGGGTCGCCTCGCTCACCTCGGTCAGCCCCGGCGCGGGCCTGCCGCGCAGCGAGGCCAGCGACGACGCGAGCCGCACCCCCTCGATCACATGCGCCGACGAGACCGGCAGGTCGCGCTCGCGCAGCACCCCGGCGACCCGGGTCAGCCACCGCTCGACGGGCCGGTCCCGGGCGCTGAACAGGTGGTGGTACCAGCCGGGCGAGCCGATCCCCGCCCCGTATCCGGAGGCGGTGGCCAGCCGCGAATGCGTCCACGGCACCCAGGCGAGTGCGGCCTTCCGCTTGGGTAGCCCGCGAAGCAGCGCCGCGTCGGCGGCGGCAGCAGGCAGCGGTCCGGCCAGCACGGGCGCGTGCCAGGCGCCGCAGACGACCGCGACCACGCCGGCGGTCTCCTTCAGTGCGCCGCGCAATACCTGCCGCATGTGCGCCTCGCGCGCCCGCTCGCGCGGCGACGGCTCAGGCATCCCCGCCCGCAGCTCCGCCATCGCCTCGGTGAGCGCGGCGAACGGGGACGACCCGTCCGTCCGCACCTCGATCAGGTCTTCCCACCAGCGTTCTGGATCGTCATGTCCGGCCGCAGCGGCCAGCGCACTGATCGGGTCGTCGGCGTAGTCAAGGCTGGCGAATTCCGGAGCCTCAGCGTCGTTTCCCGCCCCTTCGCGGTGCGCCTCCTGGTCCGCCTCCGTGCTTTCGCCGTCGGCGGGCCCGGCTGGCTCCCCCTGCCTCTCCGGCCGGTCCTCGCGGGCGAGCACCATGCCGGCTGGCAGGTCGCAGAACCGCACGGGCACCGCGTTGCGCGCCGCCCACAGCAGCGCCTGCCACTCGGGTGAGAACACCGCGAACGGCCAGAACGCCGACACCCGCGGCTCGTCGGGCGCGTAGCCGAGCAGCGCGACGGGCGGTGACATGCCAGGTGCCGCGGCGAGCCCGAGAAGCGGATCGGCGTCGGCCGGTCCCTCGATCAGCACGATCGAGGGCCGGACTCGGTCTAGTTCGGCGACCACAGAGCGCGCGGACCCGGGCCCGTGATGCCGCACGCCGAGGACTGTTACTCTCCCCTCGCCGCCGCGTGCTCGGGACCCCTGTCCTTCCCTCGTCGTTCCTCCCTCGTTCCTCGGTCGTCGCTCCTCAGCCCAGGCCAGGGGCGCACGCTTTGGCTCGCGGAGGGGAGCCGGGGGAGGAGGAGTCACGGAGCGACCTCGCGGCAGGCACGATAGAAGTCCGCCCAGTCCGGGCGGTCGCGGACGACCGCCTCCAGGTACTCCGTCCACACGCCGGCGTCCGACACCGGGTCCTTGACGACGGCGCCGGTGATACCCGCCGCGATATCCGCTGCGCGGAGTACCCCGTCGCCGAAGTGCGCGGCCAGCACGATCCCGCTGGTCACCACCGAGATCGCCTCGGCGGGGGACAGGGTGCCCGTGGGGGACTTCAGCCGCGTCCGCTGGTCCGCGGTCACCCCGGAACGCAGCTCGCGGAACACCGTCACCACCCGCCGGATCTCTTCGGCGGCCGATGGCACCTCGGGCAGCTCAAGTGTCCGGCCGAGTTCCCCGACCCGCCGGGTGACGATGTCCACCTCTTCGTCCTCGCTCGCGGGCAGCGGCAGCACCACGGTGTTGAACCTGCGGCGCAGTGCCGACGACAGGTCGTTCACGCCGCGGTCCCTGTCGTTCGCGGTGGCGATGACGGAGAACCCGCGCACCGCCTGCACCCCGGTGCCGAGCTCGGGGATCGGCAGCGCCTTCTCCGACAGGATCGTGATCAGCGCGTCCTGTACGTCGGAGGGGATGCGGGTCAGCTCCTCGATCCGCGCGACGCGGCCCTCCGCCATCGCCGTCATCACCGGGGACGGGACGAGGGCCGCGCGGGACGGGCCCTCGGCGAGCAGCCGTGCGTAGTTCCAGCCGTACCTGATCGCCTCCTCGGCGGTCCCCGAGGTGCCCTGGACCAGCAGCGTGGAGTCGCCGGACACGGCGGCGGCCAGGTGCTCAGACACCCAGGTCTTGGCGGTGCCCGGCACGCCGAGCAGCAGCAGCGCCCGGTCGGTGGCCAGGGTCGCGACCGCGACCTCGATCAGCCGCCGTGGCCCCACGTACTTGGGCGTGATCACGGTGCCGTCGGCTAGCTCGCCGCCGAGCAGGTATGCCACGACGGCGCGCGGCGATAGCCGCCAGGACGGCGGCCGCATCCCGTCGTCATGACGGGCGAGCGCGGCGAGTTCCCCTGCGTACACCTGCTCGGCATGGGGTCGCAGCAGAACTGCGGCCTCAACGGTGGCGGTCAACGTTCTCTCCTTCATTCGGCGGCGTCATAAGGTGGGTTAGCTCCGTGTTTGCCAGCACCGTGGTGTCAGCGCAGTTCAGCGAGGAAGGCACGGCGCAGCGTGATCGTTTCCGCGGCGGCCCGCATCGCGGGCATCCAGGGCATGGCCTCCGGCGTGGCGACCGCCAGCCGGGTCAGCTCGGCCGCGTAGTCTCGCGCGCCGCTCGTGGGCATCGCCCGCCCCGCGGCGTCGAGCAGGGTCTGGGTGAATTCCGTCAGCAGCGGCCGACCTGCCGCGCGGTCAAGCGCGCCGAGCACGGCCTCAGCGACCACGCCCGGCCAAGGTGCCCGGTGGCCGGCGAGCTCGGCCATGACCCGCTGGGCCTGCGGCGGCCTGGCGTCCTTGCCGACAGCGTCCAGCAGTGCGGCGGTCCGCGCCGCCCGCGCCGCCGCCGGCAGCAGGCCGGCCAGCGTTGCGTCGGCCACCCACACCGACGGCGGCCGGTTCACCCACTGCTGGTCCGCGTCGAGCAGCGCGGCCGCCCAGTCCGCAAGCTCCGGGCCGGCCGCGTCCGAGCCATTCCGCGCGGCCACGCCCGAGCCGTTCTGCCTGGCGATGTCCGAGCCGTTCTGGTCGGCTCCGTCCTGGCCCTTCTGCCCCGAGGCGGCGTCGGTCTCGGCCTGCCGGGCGACGGCGAGACGCCAGCCGGCCCGCACGTCGATCGCCGCCGCACCCGAGACGGGGAGCGCCACCAGCTGTGCCGGCGTCATCCGCAGCCGGGCGGTCCACTCGGACGGCAATGCCCCGGCGACCAATTGTGCGAGCAGCCACCCGGCATCGTCGCTCCAGCCGGGCGGCGCTCCGCTGTCCACTCCGTCCCTGAGGGCCGCCTTGTCCGTCACGCGCGGCAGGGACGCCATGAGCCGTGCGCCGGGACCGTCGCCCTCCAGCCGCAGCGCCTCCGCCGCCCGCCGCGACGCGCGCCGCTGGAACGCGGAATCCGGCAGCCGGGCGAGCAGCCGCCTGGCGGCCGCGCGCACCTCGGCGGCCCGGTCGCCGAGCGCGTTCTCGAGGAATTCCTCGTCGGCGGCGGACAGCCCGCGGCCGAGCATCCCGAGCAGCGCCGCCCGCTCCTCCTTGGACTCGCGAGTCCAGCCGTCGGCGAGCAGTTCGCGTCCCGCGCCGGGATCGCGGCCCCGCAGCCGCGCCAGATACCTGCGCCGGTCGGCAGGTCGTCCGACGCGCCACACCTCGGCATCGCCCAATGACCCGGCGTCGTCCGGCCCGTCGGCTGCCGCGTCCGCGACCTCATGCCACTCGGTCCGGTGATGGGCGAGCCAGCGGCCGCGCATGCCGAGTACCGAAGCTACGGCGGGTCGCAGCGCCGGCGTGCGCGACGCGAGGTCAAGCATGTCCGGCAGCAGCTGCGCCCGCAGCACGTACCCCGCGTCGCGCATCGCGTCGAGCAGGTCGGCGAGCCCACCCGTTGCGTTCACGGCGGACTGGCGCGGCCGGCCACGACCGTTGAGCATGCTGAGCGCCCGAGCACCCGCCGCGGACAGCTCCCTCTCCGCACCACCGCCCGGACCGCCCGTCGCCAGCGCCATGCCGCTGGCGAGCTGGACGCCGGCCCGTCCCGCCACGGTCAGCAGCGCCGCGGCGTCGAGCAGCGCGGCCGCCGGGTCGGTGGTGTCCAGCCGCTCCGCGTACTCGGAAGCCACGCCGTCGAGCTCAGCCGGAGTGAACCCCTTGCGCGACACGCCAAGCGCGGCGGCCGCCACCAGGTCGTCGAAGGTCAGCCCGCTCATCGAAGTTGCGGCGTGGAATCCCTGGCTTTCAGGCCGGGGAGGAAACGCCGCTTCCCCCTCTCGCGTGTCGGCTCATCCATTACAGCTCCTTTCTGTAGCATTCAAACATGCGTACGGCGTACAAGTGCCGGGCCTATCCAGATCCCGAACAAGCGAGCGTGCTGAGCCGCACCTTCGGCTGCGTCCGCGTGGTGTGGAACCGCACCCTGGCCTGGCGGCAGGCCCGGTACCGCAACGGGCGGGCCGGCACGAGTTACGGCCAGGCGGGGGCCTACCTGACCGCCCTGAAGGCCACCGTGGAGTTTGGCTGGCTGAATGCGGTGTCCAGCGTCCCGCTGCAGCAGGCGCTCCGCCACCAGCAGGCCGCGTTCACCGGCTTCTTCGCCGGCCGCGCCCGCTACCCCAGGTACAAGACGCGCGGCGGGCGGCAGTGCGCCGAGTACACCCGCTCGGGGTTCCGCTACCGCGACGGGCAGCTGCTGCTGGCCAAGATGAGGCTGCCGCTGGCCTTCGCCTGGTCCTGGCCGGATGTGGACCCGGCGTCGCTTGATCCCAGCACGGTGACGGTCTCCCGCGACCCGTGCGGGCGCTGGTACGTCTCCTTCACCGTGGAGATGCCCGAGCCCGTGCCGCTTCCCCCAGCCAGTGCCGTCGTCGGCGTGGATCTGGGCATCAAGGATTTCGCGGTCACCAGCGACGGGAACAAGATCGCGAACCCGCGAAGCCTGGGCCGGCGGGAACGCGGCCTGGCCCGCTACCAGCGGCGCCTGGCCCGCTGCCAGAAAGGCTCGTCGAACCGGGCCAAGGCCAGGGCCAAGGTGGCCCGTGCCCACCGCAAGGTCCGCGCGTCGCGGTCGGACTTCCTGCACCGCACCTCGGCCCGGCTGGTCCGTGACCACGACGTCATCGTGATCGAGGACCTGGCCGTGACGAATATGGTCCGCAACCGGTCCCTCGCGAAGGCGATCTCGGACTGCGGCTGGGGTGAGTTCCGCCGCATGCTCGAGTACAAGGCCGCCCGGGCCGGGCGGCAGCTGATCGTGACCGGCCGGTTCTACCCGAGCAGCAAGACCTGCCACGCCTGCGGCCACCTGCTCCCGGAACTGTCCCTCAGCACCCGGGCATGGCAGTGCCCGTCCTGCGGCACCCGGCACGACCGGGATATCAACGCCGCGAAGAACATCCTGGCGGCAGGTCTTGCCGTTACTGCCTGCGGAGCTGATGTCAGACACTCCGGGACCTCCCGGGTGCGGTCGGCCGTGAAACAGGAACCCCGGCCCGCGAGGGCCGCAATCCCCACCATCCAGGACGGGGAGTAGTCAAAGCGTCACCGCCTGTTCGCCGTGCCAGGTCGTCAGCGCGACCAGGCCGTCTGGGTGCCATTCGCCCGCCACCGTGACCGGGTGGCCGCCGGAGACCGCGAGCACCGTCCACAGCGAGTCGCGGTCCGCGAGCGGGAGCGCGAGGCCGGCGTTGTCGGCCAGCCGCCAGCGCTGCCCGCCGCCGGACGGCACCGGGGTTCCGGCCAGAAACGCGGGCCACGTGGTGGCCCACGGGTCTTGTTCTAGACCGGCTGCCCACTGGGCCAGCAGGGTGGCTCCGTCGTCCGCGGGAAGCGCCAGGCCGGCTCGGACCGGATCGCCGTGCCGCGCGCCGACGACCGCGCGCAGCGGCGGCTGGCCCGGGTAGTAGTGCAGGTCGGCGTGGATCTCCGTGCCTGGCCGCAGCCATGCGGTGGCGGGGTCCTGCCAGGTGCCGTTCGGGTCGGCGAACGTGAGGAGCATCGCCCACTGGTTCGTCGTCCGCCCGCGCAGCCAGATGCGGCGGCCAGGCACCGCCGCGTCGGTCAGCTCCCGGGTGGCCAGCACCGCCCAGTGGTCGGCGACGGCCGGCCGCGCGAGCACTTCCTCCGTGCGGACGGGGTATCCCACCCGGGACCTGACCGTCGCCGCGAGGCTCTCCGGCAGCTGGTCGAGGCTCTCGTGTGCGCGGATGAGCAGGTGCAGCAGCGCGTACTCGGCGAGCAGCCGGCCGGGACTCTCGCTGGCCGCCCCGGCCAGGGCCCGGAGCGCGCCGGCCACGCCGGGCGCCTGCGCGTCGACCATCCGGGTGGCCATCAGGTTCGCGCCGCCCGCTCCGCCGCCCCGCGTCCCGCTGCCCGCAAGGCCGGCGCGCACCTGATCGCGCAGCCATTCCCGCAGGTCAGCGAGTCCGTCGGTGACGCGCTGCGCGCGTTCCGCGGCGCGGCGGGCGGCGGACTCGGCCGCCTTCAGGCCTGCCGCGCCTTGGGAGTCGCTGACGGTGGCGGAGGGAGCCGGATCCGTTCGGGATGAGGGTGTTGATCGTCCCGACCGCTCCTGCCGGGATTCCAGCCAGGTGCGGGCGTAGTCCGGAGACTCGGCCTGCTCGGAGACGGCGCCGTCGGACCACAGCAGCAGCAGGCCGAGCGCGTGCTTGCAGGGGAATTTCCGCGACGGGCAGGAGCACTTGTACGCTGGGCCCGCCAGGTCCACGATCACCTGGTAGGGATTCTTGCCCGAGCCCGCGCACAGCCCCCACACCAGGTCACCCGCCGTGCCTGTGCCATTCCACGGAACAGGGCGGGCCAGCGTGGCGGCGGCCCGGCGGGACGAGTCGTCGGGGGCGAGTGAGAGCACGCTGTCCGGGCTCCATCGGGCTGACATGGGTCGGAAGGTAGCCGGCCCCGCCGACATTCCACCTGTACCGTGCATCACGGTGGTACCAGCCACGAAGTCGCTAGGCTGGGCCGCATGGAACCTGGACGGCTTGGCGTCATGGAACTCGGGTTTCCCGGGCCGCTGCGCGATCTGCTGGTTGCCGCGGTACTCGACGGCACGAAGACGACCACAACGGGGCTGCTCGCCGACTACGAGCTCGAGGGCGAGCCGCTGCCGCGGCCCGGGGACCGTGACGTGGTGATCGACTCAGCGGGAGAGCCGGTTGGCGTCATCGAGACGCTTGCGGTGCGGGTGATCCGGGTCGGCGACGTCGACCTCGCGCACGCGCTCGGCGAGGGCGAGGGCTATCAGTCGGTCGCCGAATGGCGGGCCGGGCACGAGGAGTTCTGGCACTCCGCCGAGATGCGCGACGCGCTCGGCGACCGGGCGTTCACCGTCGACGACGACACCGAGGCGGTGGCCATTGAGTTTCGCCTGCTGCCCGGTGATGGCCACGACCTGGCGGGGCTGCTCCGCGAGGCGCGGCTCGGCGGACAAGCGGCCGATGCCGTAACGGCGGGTTCGGCAGCGCAGGCGTCCGCGTCAGGGACTGCCCCTGCCGGCTCCGCGCTTTCAGTTTCCGGAACGTCCGCGCTGATCCCGTCCTCGGTCCGGCCACTGCCCATGGCCGTCGCCGCGAAGGGCGCGCGGATCTTCGACGAGGCGGGCCTCGACTACATCGACGCCTCGTCCGGACCGCTCGCGGTGACTCTCGGGCACGCTCACCCGCGGGTGCTGGCGGCCATCGCCGACCAGTTCAGCGCCGTTGACTACGTGCACCGCACCCAGTTCAGGAACGGCGCGGCCGAGCGGCTGGCCGGCCTGGTGACGGAGCGGCTCGGCGGCAGGCTCGGCCATGTCATGTTCGTGAGCAGCGGGTCAGAGGCGAACGAGATCGCCATGAAGTTCGCCCACCTGTACTGGGCCAGCCAGGGCCGCCACGACAAGCACCGGTTCGTGTCAAGCTCCGTCAGCTACCACGGCAACACCGTCGGCGCGCTGGGCGCGTCGGGTCAGCCCCGCTACGCCGCGCCGTACCGTCCGCTGGTGCACGCGGGTGAGACCATCACCGCGCCGCAGGTCTACCGGCTGGCGGTGCCCGAGGGCAGCACCGCGGCGCAGGTGTGCATCGCCAGGCTCAGGGACGAGTTCGCCCGGCTTGACCTGCGGCGGACCGCGGCCGTGCTGCTCGAGGGCGTGGGCGGTTCAGGCAGCGGCGTGCTGGTGCCGCCGCCTGGCTTCCTCGAGGAGCTGCGCAGGCTCTGCGACGCAAACGACGTGCTGTGGATCAGCGACGAAGTGATGTCGGGCTTCGGACGCACCGGCGCCTGGTTCGCCTTCCAGCATTCGGCCGCCGTGCCGGACATCGTCACCTTCGCCAAGGGCGCGGGCGGCGGCAGCCTGCCGCTCGGCGGCGCCGCCCTGTCCGGCAAGGTCTGGAACCAGATCCGCGGCGTCTACCCGGCCATGAGCGCCGGGCACACGTTCACCAACGCGCCGCTGGCCTGCGCGGCGGGCATCGCGACCATCGAGACGCTCGAGGAAGAGCACCTCGTCGAGCGGGTCGCCCGCCGCGGCACCCAGCTCGGCGAGGAACTGCGTGCCCTGCAGGCCGACTTCCCGTTCCTCGGCGACGTGCGCGGCGCCGGCTACCTGTGGGGCCTGGAGTTCGTGGCCGACCCCGCGACCGCGGCGCCGCCCGACCCCGCGCTCGACGTCACCGCCAAGACCATCGCCGCCGCGGCGGCCAGCCGGCTGATCGTCTACCCGGCCCGGTTCTGCGTCGACGGCACCCGTGGCGACGCCGTACTCATCGGCCCCCCGCTGACCGCCACCGACGAGGAACTCCACGAGCTCCTCGTCCGCCTGCGCGCCACCCTCACCGCCCTGCGTCCCCTCTTCCTCTAGCCCCGCTGGCCCAGCCGGCGGACGGAATCCTTGATCTCGCTGAGCCTGGCCGCGACGGCCGGGGTCCACTCCTCGGGTTGCTCGCTGGCGCGCAGAGCGCCGTCGATCTCGCTGAGCTTGGCCGCGGACACGATGCCCGCCCGTGAGATCAGGTCGTCCCGGCTCAGGGTGGTCAGCCAGGTGCACGGGGTAAAGCCGGGCCGCGGTATCACGAACCGCAGCACCCCGTCATCGGGCAATCCTTCCTCGACGCCGACCGCGATCTCGATTCCCAGGCCGGAGATGTCGCTATCCGCCGGGGCGACGACCTGCATGGCAAGGAACCCGGACGGCTCTTCAGAAGACAGCAGCACGACGGGCCGCCGCTCATCGAACTCGACCCACCAGATCTCGCCTCGCCGCATGTACCCTCCTGGTAATGACGCGCGCCTGGCAATGACGCGCTAACTGCCCCGGTAGGTGGAATAGGCAAAGGGGGATAGCAGCAGCGGCACATGGAAGTGAGCCTCCGCGTCGGCTGGGTCCCCGGCAGCGGGTTCGGCGATCGTGAACGCGATCGTCACCTCGGGGTAGAACGTCGCGACCGCGCGGGCCGCGAAGTAGCCGCCGGTCTCGAAGATCAGGCGGTACACCCCCGGCGGCGTCGGCCCGACGAACCGGCACCGGCCGTCGGCGTCGGTGTCGCCCGACTCCATGTCGAGCCAGACGCCGTCCGCCCCGGACTGAGACACCAACATCGACAGCGTGACGGCGACGCCCGCGGCGGGCCGGCCGGCGCTGGCGTCGAGCACGTGGGTGGACACGGTCATCCGGCCATCGCCTTCCGCACCCGCAGCACGGTAATCTTGCGCAACTCGGCGGCGGCAACCACCCGTTCCGACTGCTCGTCATTGTCCATTCGCCGGTGCAGTGCGGCCAGCATCTGATCACCGCTGAGGCCCGTGGCGCAGATGAGGAACACGTGACCGAACCGTTCCTCGTACGCGGCGTTACCCGCGACGAGCGCCGCGCGGGTCTCGTCGGCGACGCCGGACTGCTCGGCCGCCGACTGGCCGGACACGCGGGCGCCGATGCGCGGGTGACCGTCCATCGCCTCCTGCACGTCGTCCCAGGTGAGCGTTGCGAAGACGGCGTCGACGGCGGCCGCCGCGGCGTCGGCGGACGGATACGGCCGCCCCGCGGCCATCGCGGTGGCGAACCGCGCAGAAGCGCAGCATCCCCGCATGACCGCGAGCGCCTCTTCGGCGGGCGCGGCGTTGAACGCGACCAGGGTCACGGGACCTCCCGGATCACCAGCGTAGGGGAGACCCGGCCCGGCACGCGGACTGGGCGGATAGAAGCGGATAGAAGTGCATGGAAGCGGGTGGAAGCCGCGTAACACGGGGATAGTCGTCATGTAGCTTCAGCTAAACACGCGCGGGCTACGGTAACGCGGACGCTTTGCCTGGGAGGTGCCCGTGCGGGCTGGGGAAGTTCTTGAGATGCTGGCGGAACGCGCCGGGCCGCCGCCGGTCACGGCGGACTCTGGCAGCGACCCGGCGGCGGCCGCCGACGACGGGCCGGACGCCGGACCGGACGACGGCGCCGGCCAGGCCACTGGGCAGCAGTTCCACGAACTGCTGCTCGCCAACGTCCCCGCGTCGTTGCTCCACTCGTCCGCCGAGCGCCTTCTCGGCCCGCTGCGCGAGTACGACACCAGGCACAACGCCGAGCTGATGCCGACGCTGCGGTCGTTCCTCGCCTGCGACGGGTCCTGGGCCGCCTGCGCGTCCCTGATGTACTTGCACGTCAATACGGTGCGGTACCGGATCGGCCGGATCGAGGCGCTGACCGGCCGCGACCTGTCAGCGCTCGCGGACCGGGTGGACTTCTTCCTCGCCCTGCGCACGCCGTAAACCGCGCGGCGCGCAGTCAATCACGCGCCGCGCGGTCACGCGTCAGTCCGCGGGCCCGCTCAGGCCTTCGGCAGCGCGTTCTCCGCGACGATCGACGCGTAGACCTCGCCGCTGCGCTTGAGTATCCGCTCCTGCGTGGCGAAGTCGACGTACACGAGGCCGAACCGCTTGGCGTACCCCTCGGCCCACTCGAAGTTGTCAAGCAGCGACCAGGCGAAGTATCCCTTGACCGGCACGCCGTCGGCGATCGCCCCGTGCACCGCGGCGAGGTGACCGCGCAGGTAGTCGATGCGCTCCAGGTCGTTGACCCGCCCGTCCTGGGTGACGTAGTCGTGCCAGGACGAACCGTTCTCCGTGATGTAGACCGGCAGCGCGCCGGTCACCGGGGCGACCACCCGGGTGAGCAGCTCGCGGATGGAGCCCGGCTCAACCAGCCAGTTCATCGCGGTGATCGGCAGCCCGTCGGGCTGGATGGACACCGCGCCCGGCCCGGTGACGGTCTCGCCGCGGCGCGGCTCGCCGTCCGGGTGGAGCACGCCAACGTAGTGCGGCGCGTAGAAGTTGACACCGAGGAAGTCCAGCGGCGCGCCGATGATTTCGAAGTCCCCGTCCCTGACGTGGCCGGCTGCCGCGGGGGAGAAGGACGCGTCGCCGTCGAGCAGCTCCGGGTACCTGCCGTGGAAGATCGGGTCGAGGTACACCCCGTTCTGCCGCGCTTCGAGCACGGCCGCGTGGGCCGCGGCCTCCGGCGTGACCGGCCGTTCCACCGCCAGGTTGAGCGTGATGCCCACCGGGGCGGCGGAAGCGGCGCGCACCGCGCGGACCGCGTTCCCGTGCGCGAGCAGGAGGTGGTGGTTGGCCGCGACGGCCTGCGCGGCATCGCGGATCCCCGGGGCGTGCCGCCCGTCCCGGTAGCCGACGTGCGCGACAACCCACGGCTCGTTCAGCGTGATCCACCGGGACACGCGGTCGCCGAACGCCTCGCCCGCGATCGCGGCGAACTCGCCGAACCAGTCGGCGATGTCCCTGTTCGCCCAGCCGCCCGCGTCCTGCAGCGCCTGCGGCAGGTCCCAGTGGTAGAGCGTCACCGAAGGCTCGATGCCGGCCTCGAGCAGCCCGTCGATCACCCGGTTGTAGTAGTCGAGCCCCTTGGCGTTGACCTCGCCGCGCCCGGCCGGCTGGATCCGCGGCCAGGACAGGCTCAGCCGGTACGACCCCAGCCCGAGGCGCTTGAGCAGCGCGATATCCTCGCCGTAGCGGTGGTAGCTATCACAGGCAACGTCGCCGTTGTCGCCGTGGAAGACCTTACCTGGAGTGTGGCTGAACGTGTCCCAGATGGACAGCCCCTTCCCGTCGGCGTCCGCGCCCCCCTCGATCTGGTAGGAGGCGGTGGCCGCGCCCCACAGGAACCCGTCGGGGAACCGGAGCTGGTCGTCGGTGGACATAGGGGATTACCTCCTAGGCATCATGCGGCACAGACCTTCTAACTTAACCGTTTCAGCAGCGTATGTCACCTAGAGTCTTTTGTGCCCAGAACGCCCGCCAGATACAGCGGGAGGACGGAGCCCGTTGACCGACCGCGAGCCCCCCGGCCAGGCCCCTGCGCAAGACGGGGCCGAAGGCAGGACGCCGTCGGAGCGCGACTGGCTTCGGGTCAATGGCTACCTGCACGCAAACCGGCACGGCCTCGCGGTCCGCGCGGCGACAGCGTACCCGCAGGCCAGCCGTCTCGCGGACACCCCGCTGCTCTCCGCGCCCGACTGGCGGCTGCCCGCGCCGATCCCGCTGGACCGCATTCGCCTCGAGTTCCGCCCGTCCGCGCCGCCCCCGGACCTTCCCGGCCTCGCCGAACTCGCACCGCACGCGCTGCCGGCGCGGGCCGACGGCAGCAGGTACCGCCGCTACAGCGACGTGATCGCCGCGCTCGCCGCACCCGCGGTCTTCGAGAACCGGCCCACCTACCGCCTAGTGGACGCCGACCTGGCAAGCGCTGACGATCCCAGGCTCGTGTTCGGGCGCGGTCGCTTCTTCGACGGCGTCGACACCGGCGGTCCCGCCGGGTTCGAGTACGCCGCCGCCGAACTCGGCCTGACGGCAAGCGCCGCCTACCGTGCGGCCTTCGCCGACCCCACCGACCTGCGCAGGCGCTCGTCCGCGATGGCCACAAGCGCGCTGACGCTGCGCTACGACCGGGCGGCGGGCACCGCATCGTTCCCCACCCACTACCGCGACCCGGCTCTGGTCGGCCACGCAGGCGGCATGTACCAGGTGATCCCCGTCGGCATCTTCCAGCCGTCGGGCGAGGCGCCGTGGAACGAGGCCAACGACTTCAGCCTGTGGCGCGGCCTGCTGCGCGAGTACGCCGAGGAACTGCTCGGCGCGGACGAGGACTACGGCAGCGAGGACGCGCCGATCGACTACGCCTCCTGGCCGCTCGCCAAGGCGATGACCGACGGCCTCGCCGACGGCAGCGTCCGCTCCTGGTGCCTCGGCCTCGGCGCCGACCCGCTCACCTTCGCACTCGACCTGCTCGCCGCCGTGGTCATCGACGCTCCGCTGTACGACGAGCTGTTCGGCGGCCTGGTGGAGCGCAACGCCGAGGGCCGGGTCATCAGGCCGCGGCCATTCGACACGCCATCGGTCACCCAGCTGCTGTCAGGCGCACCCCTCCAGGCCGCCGCCGAGGCACTGCTCACCCTGGCCCTGGCGCATCGCGACGCGCTCCTAGCCTGATACAGCCCAGGGATCCTCAGCTCAAGAGGAACGCCTGGCATAGCTTGACCAGTTCCTCGGGCTGCTCGAACACCACCAGGTGGCCGCTGTCAATCTCGGCGTACTGGCTGCCAGCGATTCCCTCGTGCAGCAGCCGGGCCCGTTCCACGGGGACGACCTGATCGCGGGTGAGCCCGATCACCAGCGTTGGCGCGGCGATCCGCGGCAGCATCGGCTGGATATCAGCGATCGCATCCAGCTCCATGTGCGCCCGCATGCCGGGGGTGATGGGCGGGGCGCCGGCGATCAGCTGGGCGACGCCCGCTGAGCCAAGCGCGCTGAGGAACGGCGCGCTGAGGCAGGTGAGCTGGAGGAACCGCGTGAACAGGTCGTGGTCGGCGCGCTCCAGCCGCAGCCACAGGTCGATGGCGAGCTCGTGCCGCGCGTCGGGGCCGGGCCAGCCCGCGACCAGCACGAGCCGCCGGACCAGTTCGGGATGGCTGGCCGCGACACCGGCCGCGACAACCGCGCCCAGGGAGTACCCGACCAGGTCCACCGGGCCATCGGCGGCAGCATTGGCCACGGCGGCGATCTGCCCGGCGAGCATCTCCACGGTCAGCGGGGCATCGGCGGCCGGCGTCTGCCCGCTGCCGGAGTAGTCGGGCAGGATAACCGTCCTGCTGTCGGTGAACGCCCCGGCCAGGTGACCGAAATTCATCTCCGCCGGCAGGCCGGTCCCGGCTACGAAGACCAGACCAGGCCCCTGCCCGATGGTGCTGTAGCTGACGTTGGTGCCGGACGCGTTGATAGTAGGCATTTGCAGGCTCCTAGTCGTGGAAGACGATGACCGGCTTGATCGTGACGCCCCGGTGCATGTCGCGGGCCGCGGCGTCGAGCTCGCCGAGCCGGTAGTGGGTGATCAGCTTCTCCAGCGGCAGCCGGCCGTCCCGGTGCAACGAGACCAGCTGCGGGATCAAGGTCTCCGGTTCTGCGTCGCCGAGGGTGACCCCGGTGACATGCTTGCCCGGCAGCAGGCTCTGCACCTCGAAGGCGACCTCGGTGCCCTGCGGCGGAGCGCCGATGATCGCGCAGGTGCCGCGGATGGCGAGGGCATCCACGGCGGTGCGCACCACGGCCGGGACCGCCGTGGTATCGATCGAATAGTCGGCGCCGCGCCCCCCGGTGATCTCGGCGATTATGGCGGCGGCATCCTGCGCCTGCGCGTTCACCGTGTGGGTGGCGCCAAGCTCGCGGGCGAGGTCGAGCCGCGCCGGCACGATGTCGATCGCGATGACGGCCTCCAGCGGAAGCAGCGCGGCGGCCAGCACGGCCGCCAGGCCCACCGCGCCAGCGCCGAAGACGGCGAGCGTGCTAGCCGGAGCCGGGGACAGGATGTTCCAGACCGTGCCGAACCCGGTCTGCACTCCGCAGCCAAGCGGCGCCAGCACGTCCAGGGGCGCGTCGTCGGCCACCTTGACCACGCTCCGCTCATCGGCGATCGCATGCCGGGCGAACGAGGACTGCCCGAAGAAGCGGCCGCCGATGGCCTGCCCGTCCCGGTAGACCGTCGCGGATCCGTCATCGCGGGCGCCGGCGATCAGGTTGCGCGGTACCCAGGTATCGCAGTAAGCCGGGTGGCCACCGCGGCAGGCACCGCAGGCCCCGCACGAGGTAAAGCTCAGCAGCACCTTGTCGCCGGCCGTGACCTTGGTAACGGCCGAGCCCACCGCCTCGACGACGCCCGCTCCCTCGTGGCCGAGGATGCCGGGCAGCCGGAACGGTATCCCGCCGGCCTGGACCCCCAGGTCGGTATGGCACAGCCCGGCGGCGACCATACGGACCAGCACCTCGCCGGAACGCGGCTCGTCCAGCATGACGTCCTGCACCGTGAATGAGGCGCCGGGCTGCTCAACGATCGCTGCCTTCGTGTTGATCATGAAACCCCTCCAATGGGCGGGTAGCGCCGGTGGCGGCGCTCAGCCGAGCGAGACGACGACGGACTTGGTACGCAGGTAGGCCTCGAGGCCCTCGGGACCGTTCTCCCGCCCGTAGCCGGACTGGCCCACCCCTCCGAACGGCATCGCCGGGTCGAGCAGCGACCAGCCGTTGACCCACACGATGCCGGCGTTGAGCGCTGCGGCCACCCGGTGCGCGCGGGTCACGTTTGTGGTCTGCAGGCCGGCGGACAGGCCGTAGGCGGTGCCGTTGGCCAGCCTGATCGCCTCGTCCTCGGTGTCGAACGGCTGGACGGTGACCAGTGGCCCGAAGATCTCCTCCTGGACGAACGGCGATGACTGGTCCACGTCGGCCAGCAGCGCAGGGCTGGCGTAGAACCCGTCAGGGCCTGGCGGGTCGCCGGCGTCGTGCAGCCGCACCCCGGCAGCCGATGCCCGGTCCCGGTAAGACCGAACCTTGGCCAGGTGGCCAGGGCCGGCCATCGGCCCGATGATGGTGCCCTCGGCCATCGGGTCGCCGACCGGGATGTGCGGCAGGGCTCCCGCCAGCGCGCCGATGACGCTCTCGTAGACCGGCCGCTCGACCAGCAGCCGGCTGCCGGACATGCAGAACTGGCCGGTGTTGAAGACGAACGCCGCGATCGCCGTGTTGACGGCGGCCTCGATGTCCGCGTCGGCGAAGATGATGTTGGCGCCCTTGCCGCCGAGTTCGACGGTCACCTGCTTGAGTGTCTGCGCCGCCAGGGCGGCGACCGCGCGGCCAGTGGCGGACGAGCCGGTAAAGGCGATCTTGTCGACGCCCGGGTGCCCAGTGAGCGCAGCGCCGACGGCGCCGTCTCCGGTGACGACGTTGTAGACGCCGTCGGGGACGCCGGCCTCCTGGAGGATCCCGGCGAACCGCAGGGCCGACAAGGGGGTCTCCGGAGCGGGCTTGTGCACGATGGTGTTCCCGGCGGCGAGCGCGGGGGCGATCTTCGTCGCCGAGAGGATGAGCGGAAAATTGAACGGTGTGATCGCGCCGACGACCCCGATCGGCTCGCGCCGCGTGTAGGCGAGGGCGGGCACCGCGGTGGGCCGGGCGGCCCCCTCGATGCCGGCGGTCAGGCTGGCGTAGTACTCGAAGGTGTCCACCACCGTCGGGATGTCCACCGTTCGGGTGAACAGGATCGGCTTGCCGACGTCAAGCGACTCGAGCGTGGCGAACTCCTCGGCACGCTCCCGCAGCAGATCGGCGGCACGCTGCAGGATACGGCCCCGCTCGCGCGGCCGCAGCCCGGACCAGCGGCCGTCATCGAAGGCAGCCCGGGCGGCCCGCACTGCGCGGTCCACGTCGGCAGTGTCGCCGGCCGCCGCCCTGGTAATCTCCCGGCCAGTCGCCGGGTTGAGCACGGGCATCGTCGCACTCGCCGGCTCCCAGCGTCCGCCGATGAATAGCTCGCCTGAGCTGAGCACTCCCGTGTCGCTCACCGCAACCATGGCAAAGACCTCCTCGTCACCGACCATGAAGTGGCCTAAGGATTCACCGGTAGCTGGCGCAGGCGGGAGGGTGAGATCACCCCCCTGGGTACCTGTCCCGCTGGGCCCGGCCGAGGTGCTGTTCTGTGGCCGCGCTATTTGCCCTCGACGACGGTCCACGCGGCGACCTGCGCCCGGGAGGTGAAGCCGAGCTTGGCCAGGATGCGCTCGACGTGGCCGTCCACGGTCCGCTGCGAGATGATCAGCCGGGCGGCGATGGCCCGGTTGCTCAGGCCGTCGGCCACCAGGACGGCGACCTCCCGTTCGCGTGCGGTGAGCGGTCCCGCTGATGCCAGCGGCGCGGTGGTGGCCTCGTCCAGTATTGAGGCGATGGCGGCCTCCACGGTGGGATGCCTACCCCGGCGGCTGGGGGCGGCCAGATCCCGGTTCCCGAGCGCCGCGCGCACCCGCGCTTCGCATTCCGACCGGTGCGCGCCGAGTGATGGGCCGAACGCGGTGATCGTCGTCCCGATCAGCGACCACACCGACTCGGCGGTGGCCAGCAGCTCGGCCGCCCGCCTGGGGTCACCGGACGACGCCGCGATCCAGGCGAGCAGCTCGATGATCAGCGCGACGCCGACCGGATCGTTGAATCCGCGCTGGATCTCCAGTGCCGAGCGGGCCAAGTCCGCCGCCCGCGGGCCGTGCTGGAGCCAGGTGTCGAAGCCCAGCACCCACAGCGCGTAGGAGCGGCAAAGTCGTTCCCCGTGCGCCTCGCTGACCTGGAGGGATTCCAGGCAGACGGCCTGCGCCCGCGCGCTGTCGCCGCGGTGTGCCAGCGAGATCGCGAGCTGGAAGTACGCCCACCCGCTGCCCTCCGCGTCTCCGATGCCGGCGAAAATCGCCAGCGCTTCCTCGAACAGGGCGATCGCCTCGGCGGTCCGGCCGGCGAATAGCTCCGCCGTGCCGCGCAGGCTGCGCACGAACCCAGCTGCCCGCTTGTCGCCGAGCGAGAAGGCCAGCGTGTCGCAGTCGTCCAGCCGGGCCCTGGCGGCTAGATCGTCGCCCTGCAGCAGGCAGACCCAGGCCGCCACCCAGAGGGCGTGCACCCGAACGTCGTCAGTGTCCTGGCCGGGGAGCGCCAGGGCATGGTCGAGCCAGCGCCGCCCCTCGGCCAAATATCCATCGGCGTACCAGTGGTTACGCAGTGCGACCATGAGGTCGAGTGCGGTGCGCGGGCCGGCCTGTCTGGCAGCCGAGAACTCCAGTGCCGCCCGCAAGTTGGCATGCTCGTCACGCAGCCGCGCCAGCCCTTCCACCTGCCGCGGGCCGTACCACTGCCCCGCCAGTCCCTGTGCCATGGCGAGGTAGAAGTCGCGGTGCCGCAGCCGCAGCGCCTCCTCCTCCCCGGCCTGCTCGAGCCGTTCCCTGCCGTACTGGCGGATCGTCTCCAGCAGCCGAAAGCGCATCCCGCTGCCCTGCGGCTCGGCCAGCACGATGGACTGAGCGACGAGCCGGTCCAGCTCATCCAGGATCGAGCTGGCCGGCAAGTCTGGCCCGCAGCAGACCGTCTCGGCGGCTTCCAGGTCGAAGGTCCCGGAAAACACCGACAACCGTGCCCACAGCAGCCTTTCCGCGGCCGAGCACAGCGAGTAGCTCCAGTCGAAAACCGCCCGCAGCGTCTGCTGCCGAGGCTGGGCCACCACGCTACCCCGGTTCAGTACCGTGAACCTGCGCTCCAGCCGGTCGGCGAGCTGCTCGGGAGACAGCGAGCGCAGCCGGCTGGCCGCCAGCTCAATCGCCAGCGGCAGCCCGTCCAGCTGGGCGCACACCCGGACAACGGCGGGAGCGTTGTCCTCGGTGACCGCGAAGCCCGGCCGCAGCGCCGCGGTGCGGTCGGCGAGCATGGTCACGGCATCGTACTGGCTCAGCGCGGCCACAAGATGCGCGGCCGCCTCCGCACCGGGAACCGGCAATGGCGGGACAGGGAGCAAATGCTCGCCGGTGATCCCCAGCGGGCGCCGGCTCGTCGCCAGCACCCGGACGCTGCTGGTCTTGCTGAGTAGCCGGTCGACTAGGGCCGCGCAGGCGTCCGCCAGGTGCTCGCAGTTATCCAGCACGATCAGCGCCACAGCGTCGGCCAGGTGCACGGCGATCTTTTCCGCGGCTGGGCGGGTGGACCGGTCAACAATCCCGAGCGCGTTGACGACCACCTGCGGCACCTGCGACGGGTCCTCAACGGCGGACAGGTCGGCCATCCACGTCCCGTCAGGGAACAGATGGCGGAGCTGGCCCGCCGCCTCCACCGCCAGCCGCGTCTTGCCGACTCCGCCCATCCCGGTCAGTGTGACCAGGCGCGACTGGGCCAGAAGCTGGCGCGCCTCGGCGAGCTCCCGGCGCCGTCCCACGAAGCGGGTCACGGCCACCGGAAGGTTGCCTGTCGACCGTGGCCTCGCCGTCATTGGCGCCTCCCGCGTTGCATGCCCGCGCCTTCCTGGGCCGAGCCTAATGCCGGACGGAACCCAGCGGGTCCGGCTGCGGCGGCGAAGCCGCCGAGCCCTACCAGCCGCGCTCGCGCCACTCCTCCAGGTGCGGCCGCTCCGCCCCGAGCGTTGTGTCGCCGCCGTGGCCGGGGTAGACCCAGGTCGCGTCGGGCAGCCGGTCGAAGACCTTCGCCACGACATCCGCGTAGAGCGAGGAGAACCGCGCCGGGTCTTTCTGCGTGTTGCCGACACCGCCGGGGAACAGGCAGTCCCCGGTGAACAGGTGCGGCGCGGGCCCGCCGGAGTCCAGGGTCAGCGCGATCGACCCCGGCGTGTGCCCGACCAGGTGCGTCACCGACAGCACGGTGTCGCCGAAGCTGATCGTGCCGCCGTCCTCGACAAGCTCGTCGGTCGGCACCGGGATGCCCGGCGCGTCCGCCGGGTGCGCCACCGTGACGGCGCCGGTCGCGGCCTTGACGGCGGCGAGCGCCTGCCAGTGGTCGCCATGCTGGTGCGTGGTCACGATCTTCACGACCGGCGTGTCGCCGATCATCGCGAGCAGCCGCTCGGGCTCGGCGGCCGCGTCGATGAGCAGCCCCTGCCCGGTTCCGTCGACAAGCAGGTAGGCGTTGTTGTGCATCTCGCCCACCGCGAGCTTGGTCAGGGTCACGCCGCCGATTTCCCGCGTGTCCGACGGCCCGCCAACAGTCACGTCTCCCGTGTAAGTCACGGAAAAAATCTATCCGCAGAACGGTTCCATGTCTTCGCCGCCCCGCCCCAAGCACCCCTGACATCCCGCCAACCCACCTCGCGCGCCTCTCTTCGCAGCACCCCGCGCCACCCCGCGCGCCTCTCCGGCCTCCCGCCCGGGCCGCCCCGCGCCCTCGCGCCTCTCCGCGCGCCTCCGGCCTCGCCACCCCGGGCTCCGCGCTCCGCGCGCCTCCGGCCTCGCCACCCCGGGCTCCGCGCTCCGCGCGCCTCCGGCCTCGCGCCCTCGCGCCTCTTCGCCGCGGAAGATGTACTGCGTTTGGGGCAAAATCCCGCCCGATTTGGACCCTTTTGTTCCCCCGAACTCGGTATATGTCTCCGCTGACAGCCGCGCGATCAGGCGAGCAGGCTGGCCCGCCCCGCCGCGGGCGACTCGGCGAGGGCACCTGGATAGAACCCGCGTGCCGTCGCGACGATCTCCTCGAGCGACGGCCACCACGGGCCGTGCCGCAGCGACCCGAGTTCGCTCAGCAGGGCGTCCGCCTGCGCGGCAGGCGAGGACCCGGCGGCGACGGCCACCCGGTGCGGCCGGACGGCGCGCAACGGCCCCAGGTAGAAGTCGGGGCGCGGCTCGCCGGCGCCGGAGGCCGCACTCGCACCGGATGCGCCGCCCGCCCCGGGCAAGCCGTCCGCCTCGGAGGCGCCGGTCCTGCCGGGCGACGCCTCCTCGGCGAGCACCAGGTAGTAGTCGGGCAGTTCGAACCGCTTGGCCCGCCAGGCGCCGAGCGCCTCCGCCGCGCGCAGTTCGAACTCGTCGCTCCCGTGGCTCTCGGCCGTGAGCGACCACATCGCCTCCCAGGCCCCGGCCAGGCCGGCCAGCGGATCGGCGGCGACGAGCACATAGGCCGCGGACACACCGCCGGCCCGGCGCAGCGCCGCCGCGGCCGCCTCGATACCGCCCCCTTCGGCGCCGCCGCCCGCGCCCGAAGCCGGCGACTCCGGCCGGACGAGTACCACGTTCAGCGACCTGCCGACGGCGGCGAGCACCTGCTCGGACGGCCGTCCCGCGAGCACGACGACGGTCGACGGATTGCGCCTCACCCGCCCGATGATAGCCAGGCGACGGCGCCTGCCCGGCGGCCGCGGCCCGGTGTCGGGACCTAATGCACGAAACGGTCGTCACGGGTAACACAACTCAAGTCGGCTTCCTTGCCCGTGCCTTGGCCCTGGGATTTCGCTAGAGTCGGAATCGCGTGTGCCATCAGGCGTTGAGGGGCGGGACCGATGAAGCTTCCATCCGTTGAGTACGAGGCGCCCACGACGACGGCCGAGGCCGTCGCCCTGCTCGCCGAGCATCAGGACGAGGCGAGCGTGCTCGCCGGAGGGCAGAGCCTGATCCCGTTGCTCGCGCTCCGGCTTGCCCGCCCCGCGGTGCTCATCGACATCAACGGGGTGACCGAGCTTTCCGGAGTCTCGCGGGCAAACGGTCACCTGGCCATCGGCGCAATGACCCGCGAGTACCAGGCCGAGGAATCGGAGACGGTCGCCAGCGACGTGCCGCTGCTCGCCGCGGCCTTGCCGCTGATCGGCCACGAGGCGATCCGCAACCGCGGCACGATCGGCGGCAGCCTGGCGCACGCCGACCCGGCGGGCGAGCTGCCCGCGGTCGCGCTGGCCCTCGACGCCGAGTTCGTGCTGCGAGGCCCGGCGCGAGGACGCGTCATCCCGGCGGCAGACTGGTTCCAGGGGTACCTGACGACGGCACGCCTCCCGGAGGAGATCCTCACCGAGGTCCGCTTCCCGGTGGCGGCGCCGGGTACTGGCGTGGCCTTCCAGGAGGTTGCCAGGAGGCACGGCGACTTCGCGATCGTCGGCCTGGCGGCCTCGGTAACCCTCAAAGACGGTGCGATCACCGATGCGCGGCTGGCGTTCTCCGGCGTCGCCGACGTGCCGGTCCGCGCGGCGGAAGCGGAGGCACTGCTCATCGGCGAGCGGCCGTCGCCCGAACTGTTCGACGAGGCGGCCCGCGTGGCGACCGCGGGCATCGACCCGCCCGCCGACCTGCACGGCTCATCGGAGTACCGGAAGAAGATCGCGGCCGCGCTGGTCCGGCGCGCGCTGCGCGCGGCAGCGGACAGCGCCCAGGGAGGGCAGTGACCGATGGTGGACATCACCGTGAGCGTGAACGGCGCCGCACGCGCCGGCTCGGTTGAGGCGCGCAAGACGCTGGCCGACTTCCTGCGCGACGACCTCGATCTCACCGGTACCCATCTCGGCTGCGAGCACGGGGTCTGCGGCGCGTGCACTGTCATCGTCGACGGCAGAGCCGTCCGGTCCTGCCTGATGCTCGCCGTCCAGGCCGCGGGCAGCGAGGTGACCACGATCGAGGGTCTCGCGCCCGACGGCGAACTCGGCACGCTGCAGCAGGCGATGCGCGACTCGCATAGTTTCCAGTGCGGGTTCTGCACGCCGGGGTTCGTCATGCAGGCGACCGCGTTCCTCGACGCGCACCCGGACGCGGAGGAGCGGGAGATCCGCGAGGCGCTGTCCGGCAACATCTGCCGCTGCACCGGCTACCAGAGCATCATCGACGGGGTCCTGCTGGCCGCGCGGCGCAGCAGGGAAGGCTGACCGAGGGGAAGCGGCGATGACTCAGATCGCGGCCCAGCGTTACACCGGCACGAGCGTCAAGCGCTCGGAAGATCCGCGGATCCTCACCGGCGGCGGGCGCTACGTCGACGACATCAAGCTGCCAGGCATGCTGCACGCGGCGTTCGTCCGCTCGCCGCTGGCTCACGGGCGGGTGGTCGCGGTAGACGCCGCGGCCGCCAGGGAGCTGCCGGGCGTCGTCGCGGTGTACACCGGGGCGGACATGGCGGCGATGACGCTCCCCGGACAGGATCCGCTGTTCGCGATGCTGGGCGGCGGCGGGCCCGCGCCCGAGTACACCCTGCTTGCCACGGACAAGGTGCGTTTCGTCGGCGACCCGGTGGCGATCGTGGTCGCGGAGAGCCGGTACCTGGCCGAGGACGGCTGCGAGCTCGTCGAGGCCGACTACGAAGACCTGCCCCCGGTGGCCAGCGCGGCCGCCGCGCTCGACGCCGGCAACCCGCCGCTGTTCGCCAACCTGGACGACAACATCATCGGCCCGCACAAGCGCACCGAGTTCGGCGACGTGGCCGGCACGTTCGCTGGCGCGGACCTGGTCAGCGAGTTCCACATCGACGTACACCGGCACCAGAACGTGCCGATGGAGGGGCGCGGCATCGTCGCCGACTACGACGCCGGCACGGGCATCCTCACCGCGCACGCCGCGACGCAGGGCGTGCACATGACAAAGCTGGGCATCGCCATGCGCCTGGGCATTGAGCCCGACAAGGTGCGCGTGCTCGCCGGTGACATCGGCGGCTCGTTCGGGCTGAAGATCGGCGCCTCCCGCGAGGAACTCGCCGTCGCCGCCGCGTCGCGTGCCCTCGGCCGCCCGGTCAAGTGGACCGAGGACCGCGGCGAGAACCTCGCCGCGTCCGGGCACGCCCGCGAGGAGAGCTTCGACGTGCGCGCCGCCGTCAGCAAGGACGGCGACCTGCTCGGGCTGGACGTCGCGATGGTGATCGACATCGGGGCGTACCCGGTGATGGGCACCATGGTGGCGGGCATCATGGAGGCGATGATGCCCGGCCCGTACAAGCTCGCGGCGTTTGGCTTCGAGTCGACGGCGGTCGCCACCAACAAGGCCTCCTACATCGCCTACCGCGGCCCGTGGGCATCGGAGACGTTCGTCAGGGAGCGCGTTCTCGACCTGCTGGCGAAGGATCTCGGCCTCGACCCGCTCGAGATCCGGCTGCGCAACGTCGCACCGCGCACCGACCCGCCGTTCCCCATGATCACCGGGCGCCCGCTGGTAGGCGTCACCACGCGGGAGTCACTTGAGCGCGTCGCGGGGCTGGTGGACATCCCGGCCTTCAGGCGGCGGCAGGCCGAGGAACGCGCCAGGGGCCGTTACCTGGGCATCGGCCTCGCGACCTTCATCGAGGCCGCCCCGGGGCCGCGCGAGCCGGGCGGGCCGAGCGGGCCGATGGGGCTGGAGCACATGCGCCTGATGCTGTCGGAAGACGGCATCGTGACTCTCTTCACCGGCCAGATGCCGCACGGGCAGAGCCACCAGACTACTCTCGCGCAGATCGCCGCCGACGAGTTCGGCGTGCCGTTCGAGCAGGTCCGCGTCGTTGTCGGGGACAGCGCCGTGGTCCCGTTCGGGTTCACCGGCGGCAGCAGGTCGGCCACCATGACCGGCGGCGTCGCGCTGCACGGCGCCAGGCAGCTCAAGGGCAAGGTGCTCGACTTCGCGTCGCTGCTCATCGAGGCGAGCGCCCAGGACCTGGAGATCGTCGACGGCCAGGTCCGGGTGGTCGGCGACCCGGACACCGCGATTCCGGTGGGCGAGATCGCCAGGCAGGCCGCGAGCGGGCAGTTCGGCGAAGACGTCGACACCAGCCTCGAGGTCGAGGCCTCGTTCGACGGCGGCGAGGGCGGCTGGTCAGGCGGCAGCCATTGCGCCATCGTGGAGGTCGACGTGGAGACCGGCATCGTGACGGTCGAGCGTTACGTCGCGGCGGAGGACTGCGGCGCGCTCATCAACCCCGCCATCGTCGAGGGCCAGATCCGCGGCGGCATCGCGCAGGGCATCGGCGCCGTGCTGCTCGAACGGTCCGCCTACGACGCGGACGGCAACTACCAGTCGGCCACGTTCATGGACTACCTGCTGCCGACCGCCTGCGAGATTCCCCGCTTCGAGATCGAGCACCTGCAGACCGTGCCGCTTGACGCCGACGTCAACTTCCGCGGCGTGGGCGAGGGCGGCATGATCGTCGCGCCGCCCACCCTGGTGAACGCGATCGAGGACGCGCTCGCGCCGTTCGGGGTGCGCATCTACGAGCAGCACCTGCCCCCGGCCCGCATCCTCGAGCTCATCGCGGAGGCCGGCGCCGGCTGACGACGCGGCACGCCTGACCGCCGGCTGACGGCACGGCCGGCCTGACCGCCTGCCGGCCGTCAGGCGTCGCGTTCGATCGGGCAGCTCATGCAGCGCGGACCTCCCCGGCCGCGGCCGAGCTCGCTGCCCGGGATGGTGATCACCTCGATGCCGTGGTCTCGCAGGTAGGCGTTGGTGGTGACGTTCCTTTCGTAGGCCACCACCACGCCCGGCTCGATGGCGAGCACGTTGCAGCCGTCATCCCACTGCTCGCGCGACGCGGCGTGCACGTCCTGCACCGCGGTCAGCACGGTGATCTCCGGCAGGTCAAGCGCGGCGGCGATGGCCAGGTGCATGTCCTGCGGCGGGTGGTCGGTGACCTTCAGCTCGCTGGCGCTCGCACCCGGTTCGACCGTGTAGGACGGCAGCATGCCCATCCCGGCGTACTTGGTGAAGACGCCGTAGTCGGCCATGGTCAGCAGGGTGTCCAGGTGCATGAAGGCCCGGGCCTTCGGCATGTCGATGGCGACGAGGCAGCGGGCCGCGCCGGTGGCGAACAGCCGGCTTGCCAGCATCTCCACCGCCTGCGGCGTTGTCCGCTCGCTCATCCCGATCAGCACCGCGCCGTTGCCGATCACCAGCACGTCGCCGCCCTCGATGGTGGCCGGCGCGGCGTCCGTCCCCTCGTACCAGATGTCGAAGGGGGCCCCGGCGAACATCGGGTGCCAGCGGTAGATGGCCTCGTCGTTGACCGTTTCCGGTATCCGTGCCGGGCGGCGCATCGCGTTGACTGACACCCCGCCGTAGATCCAGCAGGAGGTGTCTCGCTGGTAAAGCAGGTTCGGCAGCGGCGCGAGCACGAATCCGTCCGGGTCGAGTGAATGGAAGGCGATGCTCTTCGGCACCGGGCCGAGTTCGGCGATCTCCCGCTTGGTTATCCCGCCGGCCAGGTACCGTCCGAGTTCGGCCGAGCCGAGCCCGTCCATCGCGGCCCGCAGGGTGGCGGCGGCCAGCGGCCCGTGCCGGCGCGGGTCGAACAGGTGGTCAAGGACGTAGTCGCGGGCCTCGGGGATGTCCAGGGTCCGGGCCAGCAGGTCGCCGTAGTAGTGGACAACCACGCCCCGCGACCGCAGCACCGCGGCGAACGCGTCGTGCTCGGCCTGGGCCCGGCTCACCCACAGCATGTCGTCGAACAGCAGATCGGCGACATTGTCCGGGGTCAGGCGCTTGAGCTCCAGGTCGGGGCGGTGCAGGATCACCTGCCGCAGGCGGCCGACCTCAGAATCGACGTGGAACACGCATCCTCCTTCCGACCGCCCATGGCGATGGTAACCGTCCGAACGCGGAGCGCATCACCCCCGGCTAAGAACAGAAGTATCCCGAACGGGTGCGGCTGACTCTTGATTCGAAGATGTTTTCCCGTCCGCTACGCCGGCGACGGGGTCGTGTCGTACCCTGGGAGATGGCGGGCCCGGTGACGGTTCAGCGGGGAACGGGCGAATTCGCGGCGGGCGCCGCGCTGCATTGCAGGGAATGTCAGACCCCCTCGTTATGTTGTCGGTGGCCAGGTGTCGGCGCCGGACCCGTCCCAGGAACCACAGGACGCACCCCTGAAGAGAAGAGAGCGCGCAGTGGCTGACCGGCTTGTCGTTCGCGGCGCACGGGAGCACAACCTCAAGGACGTCTCCCTTGACCTCCCCCGCGACGCCATGATCGTGTTCACCGGCTTGTCCGGTTCCGGCAAGTCAAGCCTGGCGTTCGACACGATCTTCGCCGAGGGCCAGCGCCGGTACGTCGAGTCGCTGTCGGCGTACGCCAGGCAGTTCCTCGGCCAGATGGACAAGCCGGACGTCGACTTCATCGACGGACTTTCTCCCGCGGTCTCCATCGACCAGAAGTCCGCGAGCCGCAACCCGCGGTCCACCGTCGGCACGGTCACCGAGGTGTATGACTACCTGCGGCTGCTGTTCGCCCGCGTGGGCAAGCCGCACTGCCCGCTGTGCGGCCGCCCGATCGCGCGGCAGACACCGCAGCAGATCGTCGACCGGGTGCTCGAGCTTGACGAGGGCACCAGGTTCCAGGTGCTCGCCCCAGTGGTGCGCGGGCGCAAGGGCGAGTACACGGAGCTGCTCAAGGAACTGCAGGCCAAGGGCTACTCCCGGGCCCGCGTCGACGGCACGGTCATCCGCCTGGACGAGGTCGCGAACGACTCGACCACCCTGCCCGTGCTGAAGAAGTACGAGAAGCACGACATCGAGGTCATCATCGACCGCCTCGCGGTGAAGGACACCGCGCGCCGGCGGCTCACCGACTCGGTGGAGACCGCGCTCGGCCTGGCGGGCGGCGTGGTCATCCTGGACTTCGTCGACCTGCCGGACAGCGACCCGCACCGGGAGCGGATGTACTCAGAGCACCTGGCCTGCCTGTATGACGACCTGTCGTTCGACGAGCTCGAGCCGCGGTCGTTCAGCTTCAACTCCCCGTGGGGCGCCTGCCCGGACTGCACCGGGCTCGGCACCAGGATGGAGGTCGACCCCGACCTCATCGTTCCCGACCCGGCCAAGTCCCTGGACGAAGGCGCCATCGCCCCGTGGGCCGGCGGGCACGTGAGCGACTACTTCGACCGCCTGATCGAGGCGCTCGCGGAGACCGTGGGCTTCCGGATGGACACCCCCTGGGAGCGGCTCACCGCCAAGGCCAAGAAGGCGCTGCTGCACGGTCTGGACCAGCAGGTCCACGTCCGGTACAAGAACCGCTACGGCCGCGAGCGCTCGTACTACACGAACTTCGAGGGCGCGATCACCTACGTCGAGCGCCGTCACGCCGAGGCCGAGTCGGATTCGAGCCGGGAGAAGTTCGCGGGCTTCATGCGCGAGGTCCCCTGCCCGTCCTGCGGCGGTGCGCGGCTCAAGCCGGTCTCCCTCGCCGTGACGATCGACGACAAGTCGATCGCCAACTACTGCGCGCAGCCGATCGGCGAGCTGGCGAAGAACCTGCTCAACCTGGAGCTGTCCGAGCGTGACCTGACGATCGCCCGGCTGATTCTCAAGGAGGTCAACGCCCGCCTCGGCTTCCTGCTCGACGTGGGACTCGACTACCTGACGCTCGACCGGGCGAGCGCGACCCTGGCGGGCGGCGAGGCGCAGCGGATCCGGCTCGCCACGCAGATCGGCTCCGGACTCGTGGGTGTGCTCTATGTCCTCGACGAGCCGTCGATCGGCCTGCATCAGCGGGACAACCAGAAGCTGCTCGACACGCTGCTGCGGCTGCGCGACCTCGGCAACACGCTGATCGTCGTCGAGCACGACGAGGACACGATCAAGTCGGCCGACTGGGTGGTCGACATCGGCCCAGGCGCGGGCGAGCACGGCGGCCACGTCGTGGTCAGCGGCACCGTCAAGGACCTGATCGACAGCGAGACGTCGGTGACCGGCGCCTACCTGTCCGGCCGCAAGCAGATCGAGGTGCCGAAGAAGCGGCGCAAGCCGGCCAAAGGCCGCGAGCTGACCGTCAAGGGCGCCGCCGAGAACAACCTCAAGAACGTGGACGCCAGCTTCCCGCTCGGCGTGTTCACCGCGGTCACCGGGGTCAGCGGCTCCGGAAAGTCCACCCTGGTCAACGATATCCTCTACCGGGCTCTGGCGAAGGAACTGCACGGCGCGCGCACCGTCCCGGGCAAGCACGTCCGGGTCACCGGCATGGACCAGCTGGACAAGGTGGTGCACGTCGACCAGGGGCCGATCGGCCGCACGCCGCGGTCCAACCCGGCCACCTACACCGGCGTGTTCGACCACATCAGGAAGCTGTTCGCCGCCACCACCGAGGCGAAGGTCCGCGGTTACCAGCAGGGCAGGTTCAGCTTCAACGTCAAGGGCGGCCGCTGTGAGGCCTGCTCGGGCGACGGCACGATCAAGATCGAGATGCAGTTTCTGCCCGACGTGTACGTGCCGTGCGAGGTCTGCCACGGCGCCAGGTACAACACCGACACCCTTCAGGTGCACTACAAGGGCAAGTCGATCGCCGAGGTGCTCGACATGCCGATCGAGGAGGCCGCGACGTTCTTCGAGGCCGTTCCCGCGATCCACCGGCACCTGAAGACCCTCAACGACGTCGGCCTCGGCTACGTGCGGCTCGGCCAGCCCGCGACCACGCTGTCCGGCGGCGAGGCGCAGCGCGTGAAGCTGTCCACAGAGTTGCAGCGGCGCTCGACGGGCCGCACCATCTACGTGCTCGACGAGCCGACCACCGGCCTGCACTTCGAGGACATCCGCAAGCTGCTCGGCGTGCTCACCAAGCTCGTCGAGACCGGCAACACGGTCCTGGTCATCGAGCACAACCTCGACGTCATCAAGACCGCCGACTGGCTCATCGACATGGGCCCGGAGGGCGGCACCGGCGGCGGCACCATCATCGCGACCGGCTCGCCCGAGGACGTGGCCGCCAACGACAAGAGCTACACCGGCCAGTTCCTCAAGCCCCTCCTCGCCAAGGGGTGACGCCGGGCGACATGAAGCGGGCGGCGGGTCACTCCGCCGCCCGCTTCGGCCTAGGCGCCCGAGAGCCTAGGCGACGGAGGGCCAGAGGCGGGCGGCGTCCAGGCGGGTGGACGGGTCGAAGCGCAGCGGGCGGTAGCCGGTGTAGGTCTCGGCGAGCGATGCGGCGGCGGCTCGCGAGCTGACCAGGTGGCGCAGCTGGGCGAGCTGGAGTTCGGACTCGAACTGGTCCTGGTCCGGGGCGATGTGCAGCATCGACGTCATCCACCAGGACAGGTGGGTGGACCGCCAGACCCGCTCCAGGCAGTAGTCGGAGTACGCCGCCGCCAGTTCGGCGTCGCCGTCGCGGATGAGCCTGATCAGCGCGGTGGCCAGCGCTGCGACGTCGGCGACGGCGAGGTTGAGGCCCTTCGCGCCGGTGGGCGGCACGATGTGCGCCGCGTCGCCGGCCAGGAACAGGTTCCCGAAGCGCATCGGCGCGGCGACGAAGGAGCGCATCGGCGTGATGGACTTCTGCAGCACAGGGCCGCTGGTCAGCGACCAGCCTGGCAGGGCGAACCGGGTGGCGAGCTCCGGCCAGATCCGCTCGTCAGGCCACCGGGAGATGTCCTCGTCGGCCGGCACCTGCAGGTAGAGCCGGCCGATCTCCGGGGTTCGCATGCTGTGCAGCGCGAAGCCGTTTTCGTGCCTGCAGTAGATGACCTCGTCGGTGGACGGCGGTGCGGCGGCAAGGATGCCAAGCCAGGCGTACGGATACGAGCGCTCGGCCAGCATGGTGAGCCCGCCTGCCGGGATGGAGCGGCGGGTGATGCCGTGGAACCCGTCGCAGCCGGCGATGACGTCGCAGGTGACCACGTGCCTCATCCCGCGCGCGTCGGTGTAGGAGAGCACCGGCCGCGCGGTGTCGAGCGCGCTCACCGCGGTGTTGCTGACCTCGAACTCAAGCGCCGCGCCCGCCGCCGTGCGCGCGGCGATGATGTCCTTGACGATCTCGGTCTGCGCGTAGATGGTGATCCATCGCCCGCCGGTCAGCTCGCGGAAGTTCATGTGGTGGCGTTCGCCGTCGAACTGCAGGTAGATACCGTCGTGCTCAAGGCCCTCCGCGTCCAGCCGGTCCCCGAGTCCGACCGCACGGAGCAGCTCCACGGTGCTTGATTCCAGCATCCCGGCACGCTGTCGCGCCTCGCAGTGGGCCCGGCTGCGGGTCTCGACGCATACCGAGTCGATTCCGCCCAGGCTGAGCAGGTGCGAAAGCAACAGTCCCGCCGGGCCGGCGCCAACGATTCCGACCTGCGTGCGCTCGTGCACGGTCATCGGCGCACCATCCTTTCCGCATTGACTACGTCACGAAATGTAGTCATCTCGCTCTATATCGTAACCGTACGGAAAGTAATTACTAGATAACTGTACGTAAATCATCTTGCAATGCAAAATGCAGACGCCGCCCGGCAACGGCAAATGCGCCGTCACGATTCCGTTGACCTGCCAATACGCGGCGCCTCTGCGGAAGCGGGCCCCGGGCGGGCCCGCCGCGTCCGGTACCGGTACCGTGCGGCAGGTGGAGGAGATCATGACCGAGGCCGGCCCGGCCCGCGTGGTTCTCGAGCGGCTGCGGCGGCCTGTCTTTCTCACCGTGCTCACCCACGGCGCGGGCGGAACACCGGACACCGCCGACGTCCTCGCGGTCCGCGACGCCGTCAGCGCGCTCGGGGCCGCCACTGCCCTGGTCACCCAGCCCTACCGGGTCAGGGGAGCCCGCGCGCCCGGCTCGGCGTCGCGGCAGGACGCCGCCTGGCTGGAGATCATCGCGACGCTGCTGCGCGAGACGGCCGCGCCGTCCGGGCCGCTGCCGCTTGTTCAGTGCGGCCGGTCGAACGGGGCGCGGGTGGTCTGCCGCACCGCGCGTGAGGTGGGAGCGGCCGGCGTGGTCGCGCTCGCCTTCCCGCTGCACCCGCCGGGGCGGCCGGACAAGTCACGGGACGGTGAGTTGCGCGCAGCGGGAACCAGGGTGCTTGTCATCAACGGGGAGCGCGACCCGTTCGGCGTCCCGGAACCGGATGAGACGACAGAGGTCGTGGTCATCCCCGGTGAAACGCACGCCCTGTCCAGGCGCCCGGCGGTGGTCGGAGATGCGGTCACCGCCTGGCTGGGTGCGCTAACGATGGGGCAGAAACCCTAGCTGCCCCCGAGCCGCTCCGGATGACCTGCTGCCGGAATCGCGGCCCCGCTCGTAGTGATGGTCCTGATTTCCCGCTCTTGGCTGGCCTACGCGGCCGGTGCCTGATGGTCGGTGGGTCTGTGCGGGGCGATGGTCCGCCCGTTGGGCAGCAGCTCACCGGTGTCTTCGAAGATCACGACTCCGTTGCAGAGCAGCGACCAGCCCTGCTCCGGGTGACTCGCGATCGTGTGTGCCGCCTCGCGGTCTGGTGCCGAAGCGTCCGGACAAGGCGGAAAGTGCGGGCACATGTCAGTGCCTCCTGGCTTTCATCAGCATCCACGGCCTTACACCATCTGGTCCCTCGGTCACGCTCCGCGATGAGCGGGAACCTCGAACCCCACCAAATGGCCTAGACCACTTCACTTAACTTTGCCCCGCCGTGTCGGTAAGTGCAAGCGACTTGCCGGCGCGTTAAGGATAGATTTCCCAATTGTTGATACGGCCACGCTCGTGAGGTGGTTCAGACCTCCCGCGAGACGACCGACAAGCGCCGGGACTGTCCTGGATCATACCGAACGTTCCCGCCCGGCTCCGCCGGGCGACCACCCGTGAGGTGATGATAAACGCGCAGGAAAGCGACTTGTTGCCACCAGAATATCGAAGATAAGCGTATCCCGATCGTTATCAGGATTCTCAGGCAACGGTCAGCGTGTTGTCAGACCGCGGGAACGCGCGGTACCTCGGGGATGCGGTTGAGCCGGTGATTCTCACGGAGAGTGAGTAGGCGCTCGGCCTCAGCGGTGAGCGTGCGGACCGCCGGGCGTGCCTTGGCCTTGCGGTGGTAGATCCGGTCCTCGTACCCGCGCGGGCCGATCTCGGCGCGCTGGGCGGCGTACGCGGCCCGCATCGCGGCGGTCAGCGCCGCGTCGAGGTCCTTGGCCAGGCGGTGCACCTCGGTCACCGAGGCACGCGAGGCCTCAGCCTCGCGCAGTGCCGCGTCAGCGGCGCGCGCCTCGTCGAGCAGCTTCCCGCGCTCCGCCGCCTCGGCCACGTCGGCCGCGTGCAGGTCCAGTGCCTCCTGGCTCGGCTTGTGCATCCCGCTCCGGTCTCCGTCCTCGGTATCAACCCGAACCGTAGATTACGCCACATCCCGCACCCGCCGCCCGCCGGCTCCCCGTTGTGTGCGAGGAGGGCCGGGCAAAGGGTCCAGGACAAGGACCCCGGGCAATGGCCCGGGGCAAAGGCCCCGGGCGAGGAGCACGGGAGCGCGAGTACTGGTCGTGCGAAGCCAGAAGGTCGGCTTCTGCATCGCGCCCACCGACGCGGTCAACCTGCTGCTGCGCAACGCGGTCTGGAACCCGGCCTTCATCGGCTTCGGCGGCCAGTGCGGCTCGCCGACCGCGCTGTGGGTCCGCGAGATGATGCCGGTCGGCTGGGGCGACACTTACGAGCAGTTCCTGGCAGGCCAGGCGTTCGACATCACCAACCTGCCGAACGGGACCTACCACGTGGAGATCGCCGCCAACCCGGAGCACGTGCTCAAGGAGACCAGCTACCGCAACGACATCTCGCTGCGGAAGGTCATCATCACCGGCGCCAAGGGCCACAGGCACTTCATCGTCCCGGCCTACGACGGCATCGACCCCGAGCACGGCTAGCCGGATACCGGCCCGAGGCCGGCGGCGCCGCTAGCCTCCGGCACCGCCGTTGTGGCCAGGCCGCCGCCCCCTCCGGCGCTCTGGCCACGCCACGTTCCCATCCGGCGCTCTGGCCACGCCACGTTCCCATCCGGCGGCGGGGCTGCCGGGGGAGTATTTACCGAGGCCAGTCCGCGAACGCGGCCCGGAGCCTAGCGATGTCCGCCGCCGTGAGGCCGAAGGGGGCGAAGATCGCGTCCCCCCACCGGTCGAGCCGCCGTGCGGCGTCGGCAAAGTCGCGGTCCTCGAGTCCCGGGTCGAGCCGGCGGGCAAAGCCGATCACCTGCTCGATGCTGTAGAGCCCCAGGGCGGCGGCGGTGTCGATGTAGTCGCGCGGCTCGGCGCGCCCGGCGAGAGCGCACACCTTGCCGCCCACCACGTCCTCGATGTTCAGCACCGGGCCGACCTCCATGGCGACCGGCTGGGCGGCCCGGTCGAAGTAGGCCATCTGGAGCATCATCTGCTGGCCGTCCGGCGCGGTGACCGTCCACTCGGCGAGTCCATCGCCCATGCCTTCAAAGATGTCGGCGAGCCCTGCGGTCTTGTCCTCACGCTCGGCCTCGAATCCCGCCTGGCGAAGCGCCGCCTCCACCGACTCGGCCGCGGCCTCGACGCCGCGTTCCTCGTTCGTGAACAAGTCCACGTCCTGCGTGGGACGGGTGATCAGGCCGTGCGCGATCAGCGCGTTGCCGCCGCCGAGCGCGAATCCGTACCTGGTGGCGGCCCGGAGCGCGACGGTCGCGACACGGCGGTGCAGTTCGTTGATGGCCATCAGACACTCACCTTTGCTCGGAGGGCTGGGTGGTGCTCCTCCCAGGCGCGCCGGACTCCGCGCGGGAGGTACAGATCTGGCCAGAGGCTGGCCAGGGTGGCGGCGTCGAGGTAATCGGTGAGATCCTCCGCGCGGCTCGCCTCGCGCAGCACCGTCTGGTAGTACCACAGCCGCGTGTCGGGATCACTGAGCTCAAAGCGATGATCGGGCAGGCTCCAGAACAGCCGCAGCGGCAGCTCCACGCTGCCCTCGACCGGCCCGCGCAGGTCGGCGAGGTCGTCGATGACAAGCACGCGCCGCCCCGGACGCGCCTGGTACGGGGCGAGATGCGCGGCGGCGGCAGTGCCGGCCGGCTTGCCGTGCTCGAAGTCGCCGGGTTCGACGACGGGACGGCCGGGCGCGCCCGCATGGATCATCTCCGGCAGGTACTTGTACAGCGTGGACCGGCTGACGCCGAGCCTGCGGGCGACGCCTGTCACCGTGTTCTCCGGCCGCAGCAGCAGGTCGCGCACCTCGCGCAGCTGCTCGGGTGTCAGCGCGGGCGGGCGTCCCAGGCGCGTGCCGCGGGCGCGCGCGGCGGCGAGCCCGTCGCTCGTGCCCGCCGAGATCGCGGCGCGGCCGAAGCCCGCCAGGCTCTCGAACACCCGGAAGATCGCGGCGCCGCCCGGCCCCGTCGTGTCCAGGTCCTCGCGCAGCGCCCGCAGCCCGGCGCCGCTGCGCCGCACCTGCTCGACGGCAGCGATCAGCTCGGGACGGGTCCAGCCGAGCTGATCGAGGCTCGCCACGACAAGCACGTCTCCGGCGCGGAGCGCGGCGAGGCAGTCGCGCAGGACCGGCAGGTCGTCCTGCCGCCCGTCCGTCTCATCCGCGTGCACACGAGCGCATCCGGCCGCACGGAGCACCCGCTGCCGGTCCGCCAGGTCCGCCGCGTCGACGTCGGCGCGTGCGTAACCGACAACCGTGACCCCGGTGGCCGGCCGCTGCGGCGTTCCCGTATC
>Ga0335083_10001058_pt1 | contig 38679 bp, 37 predicted proteins | sample Lox_Sample_42_FD_206716 | JGI IMG/M metagenome (GOLD analysis project Ga0335083, IMG submission 206716) | Soil microbial communities from Loxahatchee National Wildlife Refuge, Florida, United States - Lox_Sample_4.2 | ecosystem: Environmental > Terrestrial > Soil > Wetlands | place: USA...
GGCTCAGGCCCGCGTGAGCCGGTAGAGCATCGCGCGGACGCGATCGAGCTCGGGCTCGAGCGCGAGCTCGTCGACGTAGCCGCGCAGCCGCGCGATGCGGAGCGCGACGGTGAGCTCGCTCGCGCTGCCGGCGGCCATCTCGTAGTGGCGGCGCCGATCGCCGTCTTTGCGCCAGCGGCCTTCGCCGAGGTTGAGCGCGACGCTGTCGGCGGCGCGTGCCATCTGCTTGGCCAGCTCGGCGTTATGCCGCCGCACCTTCGCTTCGACCGGGACGAGCAGCTCCAGAACCTTCAGCATCACTTCGAGTACATCGAACATCGCTTGCCTTTCCGCCGGCCACCGCGGCCGGGCTCTCGCCCCCAGCGCCGCGGCGCGCACGGTGCGTGCCGTGCGTTTCGCCCACCGCACTGGCTCTGCTAATGGTCGAGCTCCGCGGCGGTGGTGGTCGCTGGCACCACCGCACACGCGCACGGCACGCACCGGTGCGCGCGAGCGGCGCGGGGCGAGCCCGGCCGCGAGTGGCCGGCGAAGGCATTAGATGTCGATGCTCGAAGATGCGCGGTTCGCGGGCTGCGGCACCGGCGAGCGGCGGCCAGCGGCGGCGGCCAGCAGCGGCGGCCAACGGCAGCGGCGAGCGGCCACGGCCAACGGCAGCGGCGAGCGGCCACGGCCAACGGCAGCGGCGAGCGGCCACGGCCAACGGCAGCGGCGAGCGGCCACGGCCAACGGCAGCGGCGAGCGGCCACGGTAGCGGCACACGGCAGCGGCACACGGCAGCGGCACACGGCAGCGGCACCGGCCAGCGGCCGCGGCCCCGGCAAACGGCCGCGGCATCGGCGCGCTCACCGCCCCGGCACCTCGCCCCAGCGCTCGAGCATGCGATACAGCGTCCGCCGCTCGATGCCGAGCACGCGCGCCGCGGCGGCCTTGTTCCCGGCGACGCTCTCGAGCACGCGCAGGACGTAACGGCGCTCGAGCTCCTCGAGCGTGACGAGCTGCTCGGGATCACTCGACGACAGCACGATCTGCGTCGGCCGGAACGCGCGCACCTTGTCGGGCAGATCGCCGACCGCGATCTCGCCGTATGCGGCGAGCGCGACCGCGTACTCGATGCAATTCTCGAGCTCGCGCACGTTGCCCGGCCACGGATACGCCATCAGCTTCTGCGCGGCATCGACCGACAGCTCGGGGACGCGCTTGCCGGTGCGCGACGCGATCCGCTCCAAGAAATGGCGCGCGAGCACCAGGATATCGCCGCCGCGCGTGCGCAGCGGCGGCAGCGCGATCGTCAGCACGTTGATCCGGAAGTACAGATCCTCGCGGAAGCGCTGCTCCTCGATCATGCCTTCGAGGTCGCGATTCGTCGCGCTGATCACGCGTGCGTCGGCGCGGATCTCGGCGTTCGAGCCGACCGGACGCACCGCGCGCTCCTGCAGCGCGCGCAGCAGCTTGGGCTGGATCTCGAGCGGCAGCTCGCCGATCTCATCCAAGAAGATCGTCCCGCCGGTCGCGGCCTGGAACAGCCCGACCTTCGACGTCTTCGCGTCGGTGAACGCGCCCTTGGCGTGGCCGAACAGCTCGCTCTCGAGCAGCTGCGCGGGCATCGCGGCGCAGTTGATCGCGACGAACGGGCCCCTCGCGCGCGGGCTCGCGGCGTGGATCGCGCGGGCGACCAGCTCCTTGCCGGTGCCGCTCTCGCCGGTGAGCAGCACCGCGGCGTCGTTGTCGGCGATCTTCGCGAGCTTGCCGTACAGCTCGCGCATGCGCGGGCTCGAGCCGACGAGCTCGCCGAACGTGAGCGGCGCGATCATCTTGCGCAGCTCCTGCACCTCGTCGCGCAGGCGCGCGAGCGTCGCGCCGCGCTCGATCGCGAGCACGAGCTGATCGATCTCGAACGGCTTCGGCAGGAAGTCGTAGGCGCCGGCGCGGATCGCCTGGATCGCGGTGTCCATCGAGCCGAATGCCGTGATCAAGATGACCGGCACGTGCGGGCGATACTCGAGCACGCGGTGACACAGCTCGAGCCCGTTCATCGCCTTCATGTTGACGTCGGTGACCACGACGTCGAACGCCTCCTGCTGGACCGCCTCGATCGCCTCGCTCGCCGACGAGCGCGTGACGACCTCGAAGCCTCGCGTCGCGAGCCGCGACTGCAGCATCGCGCACATGCCGGGATCGTCGTCGACGACGAGCACGCGCGTCATCGCGGCGCCTCCGACAGGAACACCGCGAACGTCGTGCCGCGCTTGCCGGTCTCGACCTCGATCCAGCCGCGGTGATCGTCGACGATGCCGTACACGACCGCGAGGCCGAGCCCGGTGCCTTCGCCCGGCTGCTTCGTCGTGAAGAACGGCTCGAACACGTGCGGCAGCACGTCGGCCGCGATGCCCCCGCCGGTATCCGAGACGTCGATGCGCACGCGCGGCAATACCGGCTCGCCGTCGCGCTGCGCGGCTTGCGTGCGCGACAGCACGACCCGCAGCGTGCCACCGTCGGGCATCGCTTGCACGGCGTTGACCGCGAGGTTCGTCAGCACGTGTTGTAGGGAATCCTCGTCGATCGCGGCGACGAGCGGCTCGTCGGGCAGCTCGAGCCGCGTCGCGACGTGGTTGTGCTCGGCCATCGGCCCGAGCAGCGCGACGCACCGGCTCGCGACCTCGACCGTGTCGCACGCGCTGCCTTCAGGACCTTTGCGCCGCGCGAAGTCGAGCAGCTGGCGCACGATGCGCCCCATGCGATCGGCCTCGCGGTCGATCGCGTGCGCGCTCGTGACGACCGCGTCGCCCGTGACCTCGTTGCCCGCGATCATCTCGGCGTGACCCGCGACGATCGACAGCGGCGTGCCGAGCTCGTGCGCGAGGCCGGCGGCGAGCCGGCCGACCGTCGCGAGGCGCTCGGCGTGGCGCAGCTGCTCGACCGCCTTGATGCGCGCCTCGGTCTCGGTCGAGATCTTCTCGAGCGCGCGGGCGAGCGCGTCGCTCATCGCGTTCATCTCGTTCGCGAGCTCGCCGAGCTCGTCCTTGCCGCGCACCTCGACCGCGCCGCTGAAGTCGCGGATCGCGACGCGGCGCGCCTTCGCGACGAGCCGGTGGATCGGCCCGCCGACGAGCCAGCCGCCGAGCGTGAGCGACGCGAACACGCACAGGACGACGATCACGCCGATGCTGATCAGCGTGTAGACGACCTCGGCGCGCAGCTGGCGGTCGTTGTCGTCGAGCGATTCGCGCACGATCAGCGAGCCGATCACGGCGTCGCGCACGCGCACCGGAAACCGCGACACGAACTCGTGGCCTTCGATGCGCTGCTGCTCCGGCGCGGTCGCGCCGTACTCCCACTCGAACCGCGTGGCGCCGCCGCCGGCGTTCGCGAGCAACATCATGTCGCGCGCGCGGGCCTGGCCCGAGCTCGGGCTGTCGACGAAGCTGTCCGCGAGCAGCGTCTGCAGCACGTGGCCGACGACGCGGTGGTCGGTGCGCATGTCGTCTTCGAAGTGCCGCTGGTCGCGCTGCACGTGGTAGTAGGCCAGCGCCGCGATCGCCAGACCGAGCGCAGCGACCAGAACGAACGTGTACTTCGCGACGAGCTTCACGGCGTCTTAAGGTCGAGCGACGTCCAACATTAGCAAGTTGGATCGAAGATGACCGCGACTCCTTCCGTGTCGTTTTGACTCGCCGTTACAGAAAGACACGACCCGACCTCGCACGAGTGCGCGAAGCCGCAGCGTGGTGCGGTGGGCCACTAGTTGCATCGCGACTCGGCGTGAGCGATGCCACGTCGCGGTTGATCGTGCTCGCCGAAGACAACGCGGAGCTGCGCGCGTTGCTGGCGCGCGGGCTCGAGCGCGTCGGCTTCGTCGTCGTCGAGGCCGAAAATGGCGTCGATCTCGTCGAGAAAGTGCGGCAGGTCGCCGCAGATGCTGCGCGCGCGGGGGCGCTGGCGTTGATCGTCACCGACGTGCGGATGCCGGTCATGGACGGGATCGCGGCGGTGCGCGCGTTGCGCGAGCACGGCGTCGTCACGCCGGTGATCTTCATGACCGCGTTCGGAAACCCGCGCGCGCGCAGCGCCGCGGAGAACCTTAATAGTCGGTGGATTGACAAGCCGATCGGGCTGAACAGCCTGCGCGCGGCGGTCGCCGAGGTGCTGTCGGTCGAGCGCCAGAACGCGTGACGCGCATGCTGACCGTGACCTACGGCGGCGGCGTCTCGGACTGAGCGCGCCGGAGCGCGCCGACGATCAACGGCCCGGCCTCGACGAACTCCGCGGGCGTGGCGAGCTCGAGCTCCTCGTCGGGCATGCTGACGATGACCCCGCCGCCGGCGCGGGCGCGGATCGGCAACAGCCGGGTCGTTCCGATCTCGCCGAGCAGCACCTGGGCTGGCGCATCGCCGCCGGCGCGCAGCCGCCAGCCCGGACCGAGCGCGTCGCGCAGCGCGAGCGCGGCCTCGATCGGGTTGAGCGCGCTCGGATCGGGGCCGCCGCCGCGCACCCAGTCGGCGAGGTGCTCGGCCGCGGTGCGCGCGTCCTCGGGCGTGACCTGCGCGCGGCGGAACGTCGCCGGCGCATCGCCGGCGCGCGTCAACGTGAGCGCGAGGCAGGTATGGCCGAGCACGTGCTCGACGATCGCGATCGGCAGCGCGCGGCCGTCGACGATCACGCAGATGACGGCGAACGCGATCTCGCCGAGCGGTGCGCGCACGGTCGGGCGCACGAAGAACGTGCGGCCGGTCGCGAGCTCGGGATAGACCATCGCGGCGGCGAGCACGTCGAGCGCTGCGGTATCGGGCCGCGCGTCGGGCGGCGGCGGAGGAGGGCGCACGCCGCGCGCGCGGATGATCAGCTCGAGCTGGACGCGGCGGTCGCGCAGGTAGGCGTCGTCGGCTGCGTTGCCGCACGCGATCGCGCTCGCCAGGGCCGCGCACGCGCCGGCCTCGTCGCCCGCGGCGTCGAGCGCCATCGCGAAGCTCGCCCACGCGGTGCCGTTGCCGGGCTGGGCCTGGGCGGCATCGCGCAAGCGCACGACCACGTCCTCGACGGCCTCGTCGGAGGCAAACAGCGCGTCGAACGCGGACAGCGCCGGAACGAGCGCCGCGACGTGCTCGTCGCTGTCGCCTTCGCGTGCGGCCTGCACCGCGACCTGGCTGCCGGCCGGCCACGGCCCGCCGGCCGCGAGCAGGTGCTCGACGTTGGGCACGAACACCCAGCGCAGCCACTGCGGGAACGCCATCGTGCGCGTGCCGAACGCGCCCATGTCGTCGAATGCGGCCAGGGACGGCCGCTCGAGGTCCCAGCAGCCCTCGCGGCGCATCGCCGCGATCACGTCGTCGAGGCGCGCGCGTACGGCGGCGGCATCGATCTCCCGGGGCACGCCGCGAGGATGGCATATACTGCCGGCGTGAAGCTCGCCGCCGTCGCGCTCGCCGTCGTTGCCTGCTCGCGCGAGCAGCCGCCGCCGCCCCAGCCCGAGCCGGCCGGGCACGCCGCCGCCGTCGCCACCGACCCGCATCCGAGCAAGGATCCGGCGAAGGCGCGCCAGCTGATCGCGGCCGGCAACGCGGTCGTGCTCGATGTCCGCACGGCGGAGGAGTTCGGCGACGGCCACCTGCCGGCCGCGACGAACCTGCCCGTCGATGACCTGCCCCAGCATCTCGGCGACGTCGACAAGCTCGCCGGAGGCGACAAGGCCAAGCCGATCGTCGTGTACTGCCAAGCAGGCTCGCGCGCCGCGAAGGCCAAGCGCACGCTCGAGGCCGCGGGGTACACGAACGTGACCAACGGCGGTGGACTGGACGATCTCCGCTGAATCTGTACCGGTCCGGTGTCAACCGGGGAATCGCGATGCGGATCATTCCGGTTGAACGCGATCCGAGGGGGCCCCATGCGCGACCGCACCGCGACGCTCGAACCCAGCGATGCAGCACCGGCAACGGCCGGCACCGGCGACGGGCCCGACGAGACCTACGCGTGGCCCGACGACGATCCCACGCGCTACGAGCCGATCGGCGAGCACGCGCGCGGCGGCCTCGGCCGCGTCGTGCGCGCGATCGACATGCGGCTCGGCCGCACGGTCGCGGTCAAGCAGCTGCTGCAGCACGACGAGTGGCACGAGCGGCGGTTCGTGCGCGAGGCGCTGATCACGGCGCGGCTGCAGCATCCCGGCATCGTGCCGGTGCTCGAGGCCGGGCGCTGGCCGACCGGCGAGCCGTACTACGTGATGAAGCTGGTCGAGGGCCGCACGCTCAAGGAGCTGGTCACCGAAGCGCGCACGTTCGGCGAGCGGCTCGCGCTGTTGCCGAACGTGATCGCGATCGCCGATGCGGTCGCGTACGCGCACGGCGAGGGCGTGATCCACCGCGATCTCAAGCCGGCGAACGTGATCGTCGGCGCGTTCGGCGAGACCGTCGTCGTCGACTGGGGGCTCGCCATCGATACCAAGTGCCCCGAGCTGCAGCCCGATGCACCCCGCAAGGCGGTCGGCACGCCCGCCTATATGCCGCCCGAGCAGGCCCGCGGCGAGGACGTCGACGCGCGGGCCGACGTCTACGCGATCGGCGCGGTGCTCTACGAGGTGCTCGCCGGTGCTGCGCCGTACAGCGAAGCGCCGCGCGATTCGGTCGTCGAGCGCGTGATCGCCGGGCCACCCGCGCCGCTGCGCCGCTGCATGCGCGGCGTACCGCACGAGCTCGCGGGCATCGTCGCCAAGGCGATGGCGCGCGATCCGGCCGCGCGCTACGGCGACGCGCGCGCGCTCGCCGCCGATCTGCGCCGGTTCCAGACCGGCCAGCTCGTGAGCGCGCACGCGTACTCGCCGTGGCAGCTCGCGAAGCGCAAGCTCGCGCGCCATCCGGTGGCGATCGCAAGCGCGGTCGCGCTGTCGGCGCTCGCGGTCGATCATCGGTTCTTCCACGCGTCGGGTGCCGCCGAGCTCGTCGAGCATTGCCCGGGTCTCGCCCGGCCCGCCGCCCCGGTGCAGCCGCCGCCGGTGCGCGCCGTACCGGCGGTCCATCCGGTCGACGTGTCGCGGCAGGTGCGGTGTCACAGCAAGTACGTGACCGTCGCCGGCTCGCAGCGCGGCGACGACGACACGAACGGCTCGTAGCGCCAGCGCGAGACATCGGTCACGACCGCCTCGTCGAACGTCGAGTTGCCGCTCGACGCGGCGAGCCCGACGTGCACGGTCTTGCCGCTCGGCGCGACGCACAGCTGGACGTGCGCGGTGAGGTGATCGCGGTCGGCGAACCACTCGCGCATCGTGTCCGCGATCGGCAGCTCGGCCGCACCGATGCGCGTCGGAAATGCGCGGTGCGGCGGCACGACGTCGACGTGCACGACCGCGTGCGAGCGCGGGCTCGCGGGCATGTCGGCGACGGGGGTTGCGGAGGCGCATGCGCTGGCTGCGAAGCAGGAGATCAGGAGCTTCATGGTTGCGCGTCGAGTGCAGCGCACGTGCCGCCGCGCCCGCGTGCAACGTCGCGAGATGCTGGCGGCTCGCGCACCGAACCGCGTTCCGCGTATCGCGGTGATACGCAGGTGATACGCGTGGGTACGCTGCGTCATCTCGTCGGGTGTCGCTGGCGTCGCGGCGCGCGATTTGAGATCGTGAGCACTAGTGGACACGCTCACGTTGCAGCCGGAGCGCGAGCGCGGCGGCCACATCTCGGTCGCCGCGCTGTTCGTCGTGCTCGCCGCGGGTAAACCGCGCGCGAGCACGCGCCACCTGCTGCGCGGCATCGATCGCGCGGTGATCGGCCGCGGGCGCGAGCACGTGTCCCGTCGCGAGTCGGATCGGATGTCGCTCGAGCTGCCCGATCCGCACCTGTCGCTGCAGCACGCGTCGGTGCAGCGCGACGTCGGCCGCTGGGTGCTGCGCGATCTCGGCTCGAAGAACGGCGTGAAGGTGAACGGCGAGCGCGTGACCGAGCGCGCGCTCGAGAGCGGCGACTGGATCGAGCTCGGCGAGACGTTCCTGCGGTTTCGCGTGCTCAAGCTCGCGGCGAGCGAGGCCGATGACGTCTCGGGCGCGGACCGGTTGTCGGTCGTGCCCGCGGTCGAGCAGGCGTTCGGCCGGCTGATCGAGTCGGCGGCGAGCAACGTGAGCGTGCTGCTGCTCGGCGAGAGCGGCGCCGGCAAGGAAGTGGCGGCGCGCATGCTGCACGAGCGCAGCGCCCGGCCCGGCGCGTTCGTCGCGGTGAACTGCGCCGGCCTCGTCGACACGCTCGCGGCGGCGACGCTGTTCGGCCATCGCCGCGGCGCGTACACCGGCGCGATCGACGATCGCCCCGGCGCGATCCGCGCGAGCCACGGCGGCACGCTCCTGCTCGACGAGGTCGGCGACCTGCCGCCGGCGACGCAAGGCGTGCTGCTGCGCGTGCTGCAGGAGCGCGAGGTCGTGCCGATCGGCGACACCGTGCCGGTCGCGGTCGACGTGCGGTTCGTCGCCGCGACGCTGCGCGACCTGTCGCGCGACGTCGAAGCCGGGCGGTTTCGGGTCGATCTGTACGCGCGCCTCGCGGGGCTGCGCGTCACGCTGCCGCCGCTGCGCGAGCGCCTCGAGGATCTCGGCACGCTCGTCGCGAGCTTCCTCGCGCGCCACGCGCCCGGCCGCGAGCTCGGGCTGTCGGCGGCCGCGGCGTGGGCGATGTGCCGCCACCGCTGGCCGCTCAACATCCGCGAGCTCGACCAGGCGATCGCGGCGGCCGCGGCGGTCGCGCGCGAGGATCGCATCGGGCTCGATCATCTCCCCGATCACATCCGCGATCTCGCGGTCGCCGCGCGCCCACCCGGCACGCGTCGCGACGAGCTGCTCGGCCTGTTGCGCGACTACCGCGGCAACCTCGCCGCCGTCGCGCGCGCGCTCGGCACCTCGCGCGCCCAGGTCCACCGCCTGCTGCGCCGGTTCCAGCTCGATCCGCACGAGTACCGGCAGAAGGCCGCGGGAGAGTAGGAGTTACCGCGAAGGCGCCAGGGGAGAGCAGGCGCCAGAGGAACTGGAACGGTCCCGATCCTGTTCTTCTGGCGCCTCTTCTTCACTGGCGCCTCGGCGGTTGGATCTTACTGCGGCGGCTGCGCGTATCCCCGCGCGGGAAACGGGTTCGCGGTATCGCGCAGCTCCATCTCGTCGTCGCGCCACGCCGCGCCGCGTTCGGCGAAGATCGCGATCCCGACGACGCCGACGTCGCGGTCGCCGGCCGTGCGCGCGGCGTACGAGTCGGCGACGGTGCCGAAGCGGAACGCGGCGACGCCCTGATCCGACGTGCGAAAGCCGTCGATCACCAGCGTGTCGTGCGGCTCGACGATGTAACCGCGGCGAACCGGATCCGCCGGCCGGCCGTCGATCACGTCGAGCCCGTCGACCGACGCGACGATCTCGAAGCGCGCGGGCGTCGCGTCGTGCACCACGATGCGGTAGCGCGCGCCTGCCTCGCCGACGACGAGCGTGCGGTCGCCGGCGCGTGCACCGGGAAGCGTGCGCCCGGCCTCGTCGACGAGCGCGACCGCGATCGCGCCGTCACCGGTCGCGACGTCGAGCGGCGCCAGCCGTTCGCCGAGAAATGCCGCGTGCGCCGCGACGCCGCGCGCGTCGTCGTAATACAGCGCGAGCTCGGCCCACGGGTCCGGCGACGCGCGCTCGAACGATTCGTGGTGCACCGGCGCGTACACCGCTTCGCCGAAGCTCGTGCCGAGCCCGGGCCGCTCGCCCGCCTGCGAAGCCAAGGCATGCTCGCCGCCACACGCGGCGAGCGCGATCGCGAGAACAGCTGCACGCATACCGGAGCAACGCGCGCGCGCCGCGCTGCTTACAGGCCCCAGGGCCAGAGCGTCCACGTGAAGTACAGACCCGCGAGCAAGATCGCGGTGATCGCCCACGCGCCGAGCAAGCGGAGCACGCGCTCCGAAGCCGGTCGCTTGAGCACTGCGCACGCGCCGGCCGCGAGCACCGCCCCGATCGCGGCGCCGCCGAGGCCCCACGCGATCACGCCGAAGTAGGTCATCGCGACGCCGCTCACGTGCGAGCGCACGACGACCTCGCCGGTGAGCGGCTTGTAGGTGAGCCGCGGCCACCCGGCCCAGTCCGACACCGCGTACGCGAGCGCGCCGGCGATCAGCGCGCAGGTGGCGATCGCGTACGCGCGCTGCCAGCGCGGCATCATCGCGGAGCCCCGGGATGGCACTTCGTGCACGACGTGCCGGTCAGCTTGAACGCGATCGTGCCGTCGTGACAGGGCGCGCACGTCGGTTTCGGCGGCGTCGCGAGCGCGAGAAATTCGCGCGCGCGCAGATCGACGTGGCACGCGATGCACGCGACCTCCTTGCCGTCGCGACCGGTTCGGTGCGTGGCGTGATCGAACGTCGTGCGCACCGACCACGGCGCCGCGACGCGCGCGTTCTCGCGCTCCGCTTGCAACCCGAGGCGATGACAGCCCTTGCACTCGGCCAGGTGCGGCGCGGGACCGCCGGTGACGGCGTGACAGCCGGTCGTCGTGCACGCGGCGTGGCCGCGCGGCGGACGCAGCTGCTGCGTCGCGGTGCGCAGCGAGTGACACGCGCTGCACGCGCCAACTTCCGGATCGCCCTTCGCGCCTTCCGAGGCGCGAACCGCGATCAGATGCTTGCCGTGATCGAGCGTCGCGCCGAGCTCGGTGCGATCGGCCGGCGCGCGGTCGGCGATGAGGTGCCGCCACGGCTCGGTCGCGTTGTGGCACGCGCCGCACGTCTTGGGCGTGCGCGCGCCGAAATCGGCGGCGTGACAGCCGACGCACGGCGCGTGACCCGCGACCACGACCTCGCCGCGATCGATCGGATGACACGTGCCGCACGGCTGCTTCGCGACGGCATCGGCGTGCGGGCCGCCGTGCGTGAACCGGGCGGTCGGGCGCGCGACCGTGAACTTGTCGGGTGCGCTCGCGTGACAGCGCGTGCACGCGACGGCCGTCGCGAACGCGGCGGCGCCGTCGTGGCAGCCCGCGGCGGCGCAGTCGTGCGCGGTCGGACGCGGCAGCTCGCTGTCGTCGGTCGCGCGCACCGCGGCGTGACACGTGCTGCAATCGCCCCCGCGTGGGCCGCGCGCCGCATGCTTGCCGTGCGAGAACGTCGCGGTCACCGAATCCTGGATCGCGCGCAGCTCGGGCGGCTGTGGCCGGCCCGACGCGGCCGGGTGACAATCGTTGCACCGGGTCATCGCCGGCGCGCGCGTGCCATCGTGGCAGCCGACGCAGCGCGCGTGCGGCGGTTTCGGGCGCGTCTTCGCCTCGGGCGGCGCGTGACACTCGGTGCACGCGATCGCGGCGTGCGCGCGGTGGCCGATCGCGAGGTTGAAGTCGCGATCGATCGTGTACGGCGGATACGGGACCGGCATGGTGCCGGTGTACGGCGCGGCGAGCTGGCTCTCGGCGTGACACGCGGTGCACAGCCGCATCCGATCGGCGTCGCTCGTGTCGAGCCGTGCGCCGCGCCTGGGCGCGACCGGCGCGGCGCCGTGGCAGGCGCCGAAGCACGTCGCGTGATCGGGCCGGCCCGTGATGCGCCCGCTCGCGGCGGCGTGACAGCGCGTGCACGCGAGCGATTCGCCGCCGTTCACGACGACCTGGCGATCGTGCAGCAAGTGGTCGAAGCCGATCGCGGTCGTGCGCGGGCCGTCGCCATGCGCGATCGCGACCAGCCCGATCACGACGATCAGGCCGCAGCCTGCCGTGCGCGGTCCCCACCCCTTCAATACACGCCCTCCATGACCAGCTTCAGGCTCTTGTAACCCGTGATCTCCGGCGCGAACGGCAGCCGGCTCGACAGGTCGTAGCTCGCGAACAGCCGGACGCGCTTGCCGATCCAGGCGTCGACCGTGAACCGTCCGCCGCCGCGCAGCTCGCTCGTCGGGATGCCGGTGTCGCTGTCGGACTGGCAGTTCGTGCCGATGCAGTAGTCGCGCGCGTAGTCGGTGTTGCGCCCGTAGATCTCGACGAGCGCGGAGAACTTGCGCGCGCCGAGCGTCATGCGCGCGGTCGCGCCCGCTTCGATGAAGTCGCGCTCGCCCATCGCGGCGCTGATCGGGAGCGGCTCGGCGACCATCGGCACGGTCATGTCCTCGATGCGGTTGTCCATCTGATCGGCGCGATCGGTGTAGCGCGCGAGCCCCGACAGCCCGATCGCGAGCGTGCGGCGCACGCGCACCTCGAGCGCGCCGCCGCCTTCGTAGTACGTCGCGTAGAACGTGTTGACGTCCTCGGCGTCCGACACCAGATCCTGCGACCACGCGGCGCGCGCGTAGAGATCGACGTTCTCGGCGATCAGCGTGCCTGCGCGCGCCGACATCAGGAGCTGCGGCTGCACCGGCCCGAGATCGAGGTAGCGCTTCGCCGCGAGCGGATCGTTCGCCTCCGGGGCGACGAGCGACGGGTCCCACCGCCAGTCGGTCTGCTCGCGGTGCGTGACGTCGACGACGACGTTCGTCACGGCGTGGTAGCGCACGCGCAGCTGCACGTGCTCTTCCGCGGCGGCGCCGTCGATCGTGCGCCACTGGCCGATCACGGTGACGTCGCCGTTCGGCCGCCAGTCCGCTTCGAGCAGCGAGAAGCTCGCGGGCGTGTTGCCGGACGCGCCGACGTGCGTGAACGCGAGCCCTTGTGCGGTCAGCGCGATCGGGATCGGCGTCGGCAAGCCGCGCAGGTCGACGTGCGCCGAACCGCCGGCGATCGCCGCACGATCGAGGTTCTGGTCGGCCTGCAGCGTGTAGTCGGGGACGCGGCTGCCGCCGTAGATCTCGCCGCTGACGAACTTGCCATCCCACGCCGCGAGCGCGCCGTACATGTGCGTGACCCACGGTCCGTACACGTACTGCTCGCCGGCGCGGATGCGCAGCGGCGCGTACGCGGGCGAGAGGAAGTCCTTCAGCTCGGCCCACACGTTCTGGTAGACGATCGTGCTGCGATCGAACCACGTCGCGATCGGCGGCGGCGTCGGTGCGTTGCCTGCCGAATCGTGCTGCGACAGCTCGAAGTGCGCGCCGATGTAACTCGACAGGCTCGGCAGGCCGAGGCCGTGCGTCGACAGGTAGCCTTCGCCGAACCCGTACGCGTGCACGAGATCGAAGTCGGGCATCCCGGGCCGGTTCGGAAGGTTGTTGCTGAGCGCGCGATCGCCGCTCAGCGTCGTGCCGTCGACCTGGTAGCCGAGGCTGAACCTCACCGACACCGGCTCGCGCACGTCGCGGATGAACGCGACGTCGCTCGGTGCGGGCGGTGGTGCTTGCGGCGGTGCCGCGGCGGCCGGCGGCGTGATGGACGGCGGTGTCATGGCGGCGACGGCGCGGTGTGCCGGCGGACGCATGTGGAGGTCGCGGGGTGGGGGCTCGTGATCGAGGCGCAGGTTCGGTTCGGCGTACGCGACACTGCCCGCGGCGAGCACGACGATCGCGATCCGACGTGGACGGGCCTTGACCCCGACGTTCACCGCTTCACCCCCACGTGACACCCGCTCTGCGTGCAGTACGACTCCTGATGGCACGTCACGCACGCGCGCACGTCGGTGCGCGCGAGCGGACCGTGGTCCGTCACGAACGTGCCCGCGAAGCCGTGCGAGCGCGGCCGTTGCTCGTGGCACGCGGTGCAGAACTCGACGACGTGACAGCGCGCGCAGCGGTCGCGATCGGCCGCGGCCTCGGGGCCGTGGTCGAGCTCGCGCCAGGTGATGCGATGGTCCTGCGGTCGCATCGACTGATGGCACTCGTCGCACGCACCGTTCGGGTTGCCCGACATCTGGGTGTGACATGCGGCGCAGCGCGACGCGTCGCGCGCGGCATCGGCATGGTCGCGGCGGAACGCGATCGTGTGATCGAGCGGGCGCTCGGTCGACGGCAGATGGTTGCGCGGCGCGATCAGCGCGAGCCGCTCGCGCTTCTCGTAGTGGCAGGTCTCGCAGATGCGCATGCGGCGCGACGGCGGCGTGCGATCGGTGTCGTCGTGGCAGCCGACGCAGCTCTCGACACGTGGCGCCGCGTGGTCGCCGTACGCGGTCGACGCCGCGCTGTCGGCGTGGCACTGCTCGCACCGGATCGGCGTGCCGCGTCGGTCGGCGCGATGCAGGTCGTGCGTGAAGTGCAGGTCGTTGCGGATCAGGCGCGACCGCGTGCGCAGCTCGGCCGCACCGCCGTGGCAGCCCGCGCAGTCGTCCATCGCGGGCCGGCCGATCGCCTCGCGCGCGTGGCAGCGCGAGCAGGTCGCGTGATCGGGCGGCGCGAGCTGGCCGTCGCGCACGTGGCAGTCCGCGCACGTCACGTGAAAGCCGACCCGCGCTTCCATGCGAGCGGCGTCGAGGTGGGAGCGATGCGAAAACCGCGACGGCTCGGTGCGCCACGCGTCGTCGCTCGGGAACGGCTTGAGCTCCGCCCGCAGCGGCGACGTCGTGATCGGCACGTGGCACGTGTCGCAGAGCGGGCCGGGCGCGGCGAGAAACGCGGCGCGGTGGCAGGTGTCACACGGCGCGTGATCGCGCTCGCCCGGGCGCTTCGCGCCGGCCTGATGACAGTCGAGGCACGGGATCTTCGCGTGCTGCTCGTGCGAGAGCCGGGTCTTGTCGACCGGCGGTGCGGGCACCTCGACGGTGCGCGCCGGAGTGCACGCGCCGATCGCGAGCGCGATCGCGACGAGGATCCGTGCCGAGGCCACCCGACCGCGACGGTAACATCTATAGCGGTGGCAAGGCGCCCGCGAGCGCCGCGTCGCGATCGCCGTGATCCACGTGCGGGCGGGCGGCATCGAGCGCGCGCCGTGCCGCGACGTGCCGGGCGTCGCCGCCGGGCCGCCACCACGCGACCGCGAACTCGCGCGGCGCGCGCGCCGGCGTGTACGCGACCACGACGCGCTCGCCCGGCAACGCGGCGACGACCGGCGCGAGCGCGTCGAGCGCGGCATGCACGACGACGAGCCCGCTGTCGGCGACCAGCCGCGCCGCATCGACGAACAGGCGCACGACGAAATCGTCGGCGGTCGCACGCCACATCGGCTCGCCGGGGACGTGTCCGCGTGCCGGGATCGGCGCGTTGCACGTGACGAGCTCGGCGCCGGCGGCGAGGCTGGCGCCGAGGTCGGCATGCACCGCGCGCACGTGGTCGAGCCGCGACAGCGCGGCGCCGAGCGTGGCGAGCTCGACCGCACGCGGGTTGAGATCCGCCGCGACGATCGCGTCGGCGAGCGCGGGGCGCGCGAGCGGCGCGAACGCCGAGCCGGTGCCGAGATCGATCCAGCGCGTGCGGCGACCGGGCGGGATCGCGCGCGCGAGGTGATAGCTCGAGTCGTCGGGCCAGCACGCGAGCTCGCGCGCGGGCGGTGCATCGCAGCGATCGCATGCGAGCAAGGACTCGCCGAGCGGCAGCAGCGAGACGGTCGCGCGCACGCGGTCGCCCGCGCGTTCGATCAACCCGGCGTCGGCGATCGCGTCTAGATCGAGTCGTGGGAGCAGCGCCGCCGGCACGTCGGCGCCGGCCACGAACAACGCGAGCACGGCCGCGGCCGGCGTCGCGGCCGGTCGATCCGCGAGCTCGCCCAGCGCGCTCAGCCGATCGGTGCCGGCCCAGGCCGCGAGCGCGCGAGCGTGCAAGCCAGCGGCGCGCAGCGCGGCGCCGAGCTCCGTCATTTCGCGAGGTACTGCTCGGCGAGATCGTGGATCGCGTCGAGCACGAGACCCGACCGCACGACATCCTCGAGCGCGGCGCGCGCGGCGGCCGGCTTCGCGGTCGCGGGATCGAGGCCGAGCGTGGTGCCGTAGAACACGAGCTCGACGCGCCGCGGCTCGGTCGTCGCGCTCGCGCGCAGCGCCGTGAAGTCGAGCCGGTGCGTCGCGGCCTCGGCGAGCTGCTCGTACCACAGGTCGCCATGGCGGCCCGACAGGTACTCGAGCGCGAGCCGGTCGGGCACGCCGCCGCGCCGGCGCGCATCGCCGACGAGCCACAGGCTCGCCGCGACCTTCGTCGGCTCGCCGATCTCGCCCGAGCCGAGCGCGCGGTGCAGCGCGTCGGCGGCATCGAGCGGGTGATCGATCTCGAGCAGGAACGCGACGAGCGCCGCCGCGGTGGCGGCGGTGTCGGGATCGACCTCGGTCGCCTCGAGCGCGATGTCGACCGCGTTTTCGAGATCGCCCTGGCTGGTGACGCGCTCGGCGTGATAGAGCGCGGCCGCGACGTCGAGCTTGCGCTCGGCCGCGATCGCGCGCGGCAGGTCGTCGTCCTTGCCGAGGTCGCTCCACAGCCGCAGCGAATCGAGATAGAGCGGCACGGATTGCGCCGGCTTGCCGCCCTCGCGCATGGCATCGGCGGCGATGTGCTCGAGCTTCGCGCGGTGATAGCGGTCGCTCGCGAGCTGGTCGCCGAGCATCGCCGCGCCGACCGCCGCGGCGTGACGCGACTCCTCGAAGCGCCGCGTCTTCAGATAGATCGTCGCGAGCGTCTCGTACGCCTCGATCGACGGCGCGCGGTCGAGCGACGCGCGCAGCGCGAGCTCGGCATCGGCGAGCTGACCGTTGCCGACCAGCCCGCGCCCGAGCGACGCCTCGCCGAGCGCCGCGACCTGTCGCCACACGTCGTTCGGCGCGCGCCGCCCGGCGCGATCGGTGTAACGCGCGAGCTCTTGCCACGCGCTCGTCGCCGCGCCGGGCCTGCCGCCGGCCGCGAGCTGCGCGATCCGCCGCGCATAGAGCTTGCCGAGCCGCACCGCGAGCGCGGTGTCGACCTCGCCGCCCTGGCGCTGCACCGCCGCCGCGTACAGCGCGATCGGCTGGTCGACGCGCCCGAGCTCGGCGGCATCGCCGGCGGCCGCCGCGAGCAGCTCCTCGTCGTTCGGGAAGTCGCGCAGGCCGCGCAGGCACACCGCGAGCGCCGCCGCCGGATCGCCGGCCTCGGGGTCGGCGCGCAGCGCGCGCGCGAGGTCGGCATAGGCATCGGCGGTCGGCCGGTCGTGGACGATCTCGGCGCGCACGGCGAGCTCCTTGTCGGCGCCGTACATCCCGACCAGCTTGCCGAGATGCCCGTGGATCTCGGAGATGCGATCGGCGCGCGCGAGCGCGTTCGCGATGCGGTGCGCGGTCTTGAGCAGATCCGGCTGCGCGCGCACCAGCTCGTACGTCGGCGGATGCTTGGGGTCGACGAGCTTGGCGAACGCGATCTGGCGGTCCTCGAGCAGCGCGACGTAGCGATCGACCAGCCACGGCAGCGGCAGCGCGAGCACGGTGCGCTGGAGCAGCGCGATCGGCTCGGCGCGCTGCGCGTTGTCGCCGTGCTCGGCCGCCGCGAGGTCGTCGGCGAACGCGAGCACCTCGTCGAGCTCGGCCAGGTGAGCGGCGCGCCGCGACGGCTCGAGCTCGGCGAGCAGCACCAGCGTGGCGATCGCGGGCTCGATCGAGGCCGACTTCGCGAAGATCGCGCGCAGTCGTTCGACGAGCGCGACCTGGCCGGCCAGGCCGCGTCCGACCTCGGCTGGATCGTCGCGCCACAGCTCGACGAGGTCGAACAACAGGCTCTGCGCGACGAACGGCTTGTCGTCCTCGATCGCGTCGGTGATGCGCTGCGCGATCGCGAGCGTGACCCGCGCGCGCGCCGCGTCGCGGTCGGGGCCCGGCCGCAGCGTCCACAGCTTGTCGATGGCTTGCGCGCGGTCGTCCTCGTCGGCGAGCTCGACCGGCACGTCCGGGAAGTGCAAGCGCGGCGATCCGGCATGGCCGCACGCGGCGACCCCGAGACCTGCGACGAGGAGCGCGCGACGAACAGCCACTGGAATTAACTTAGCACTGCCATGTCGTTGTGATCGTGTATGGTGCCCGACGTCATGCAGCCCACCGGAATCGTGGTCCAGAAGTACGGCGGCTCGTCGGTCGCCGATGCCGACAAGATCAAGCTGGTCGCCCAGCGCATCGCGCGCACCAAGGCGGCGGGCAAGAAGGTGGTCGTGGTGGTGTCGGCGATGGGCAAGACGACGAACCAGCTGATCGAGAAGGCAAAAGCGATCTCGGCGTCGCCGTCGCGCCGCGAGCTCGACATGCTGCTGACGTGCGGCGAGCGCGAGGCGATGTCGCTGCTATCGATGGCGTGCGCGGAGGAGGGCCTCGAGGCCATCTCGTTCACCGGGTCGCAGGCCGGTATCCTGACCAACGACCGCCACTCGGGCGCGCGCATCGTCGAGGTCCGGCCGTTTCGCATCGAGGACGAGCTCGATCGCGGCAAGGTCGTGATCGTCGCCGGCTTCCAGGGCGTGTCGTACAAGCGCGAGATCACCACGCTCGGCCGCGGCGGCAGCGACACGACCGCGGTCGCGCTCGCCGGCGCGCTGCGCGCCGATTACTGCGAGATCTGCAGCGACGTCGACGGCGTCTACACGGCGGATCCGCGCGTCGTTCCGGCGGCGGAGCTGCTCGCGTCGATCAGCCACGACGAGATGCTCGAGCTCGCCGCGCAGGGTGCGAAGGTCCTGCACGACGCGTCGGTCGAGTTCGCGCGCAAGAGCGGCATCGCGCTGTACGCGCGCGCGACCAACAAGGACGGCGGCGGCACGCGCATCGACTTCTCGCCCGAGCGCGAGCGCCAGGTCGCCGCGATCACGGGGCAGGGCGCGCTGATCCGGCTGCGCGTGTCGGGCGGCGCGGCGGTCGAGCACTGCCTGCAGATCCTCGAGACCGCGTCGATCCCGCTCACGCACCTGGATCTGGAAGGCAAGGAGCTGCGCGCTTGGTTCACGATCGCCGACGTGCCCGACTGGGGCGAGGTGCGCAAGCGGCTCGATACCGTGCTCGGCGACCAGGTCGAGCTCGGCGAGGAGGGCTGCGTGACGATGGTCGGCCACGGCATCGGCGGCAACCCGGGCGTGATCAACAAGGCGCGCGCCACCGCGGTCGGCGCCGGCGTGCCGCTCAATGCGGTGAGCGTCTCGCCCTTGCGCGTGACGCTGTGGTGCGATCGCCCGCACGTCGACGACCTGGTGCGGGCGCTGCACAAGACGTTCATCGAGTAGGCCTATAATCGGTTCGTGGTTGCCCCCGCGATCGCGAGATTCATCCCCCACATCGGCCGCATCGGTCGCGCGGCGCGCTGGCGCCGCACGAAGGGCCGGCCGCGGGTGTGGGCACATCGCGGCGACTCGGCGCACGCGCCCGAGAACACGATGGCCGCGTTCGAGCGCGCGCGTCAGGTCGGCGCCGATGGCATCGAGCTCGACGTCCGCTTCGACGGCGGCGGCGAGGTCGTCGTGTTTCACGACTCCGAGCTGGCGCGGCTGTGCGGGCGGCCCGGGCGGATGGAAGAGCTGTCGACGTCGGAGCGGCGCGCGCTGCGCGTCGACGGCGAGCCGGTGCCGACGCTCGCCGAGGTGCTGGCCGCGCTCGGCGAGCTCGAGGTCGATGTCGAGATCAAGGCGCTCAAGCTCGCGCGTGTGGGCGCGCTGGCCGAGCAGACCGCGCGCATCATCCGCGACAGCGGGCGCGCCGACCAGGTGCTGGTCAGCTCGTTCGATCCGTTCGCGCTGATCCAGTTTCACCGGTTCCTGCCCGACGTCGCGCTCGCGTTCCTGTTCCACGACGAGCAGCCGCTGCCGCTGCGCCGCGGCTGGGTCAGCAACTGGATGGGCGCGAGCATCGTGCATCCGCAGAACACGCTGTGCACCGCGGATCGCGTGCGCGCGTGGCATACCGCGGGCATGCCGATCAACGCGTGGACGGTCGACGATGCGCCGGAGCTCGTTCGGCTCGCGAAGCTCGGCGTCGACGGCGTGTTCTGCAACGACCCCGCGCACGCGCTCGCGGTGTTCGCCGACCTGTAGCGCTACTTTCCGCGCAGCTGCTGGTAGGCGTCGTAGCCCGCGCCGCCGAGCCAGCCGGCCGCGCCGCCGCCGGCCGCGCCCAGCCACGCGCCGGTCTCGGCGCCCGGGATCGCGCCGACGCCGGCACCGCCGACCCCGCCGGCGACCGCGCCGGCGACTCCACCGACGCCACCGCCGATCAGCGCGCCGGTGTCGCCCCACTTGTTGCCGCTGTCGACCATGCGGCCCCAGTCGAACCCGCCGGTCACGGTGCCGAGCGCTTCGTTGTCGATCGTGGCGAACGCGAGATCTGGCATCTGGTTCTCTCCTGTGACCGTGGCTAGTGCAGTGGCCATGCCGCGGCCGCCGCGCCGCGCTTTCGCGCCGTTGCAGCCGCCGCGGTGTCGCCGGCGGTATGCATTCACACGCTTCATCGATCGCAACATGCCCGCAACGTGCGCGCACGATCAGGTCGCTATGTTCCCGGCATGGCCGTCGTCTCTGGGAGATCGCGATGCGCGTGCTCGTCTTGGCCGTCCTGCTCACCGGCTGCATCTCGGCGCAGTTCAACTCCACCACCGGCAAGTCGTACGCGCCGCTGACCTCGCGCGCGATCGTGCTGTCGCCCGACGAGGCGCAGCAGATCGCGGGCCAGGCCCAGGTGATCGGCACGATTTCGGTCCAGAGCCGGATCCGCGACGGCGCACCGGCCGCGCCCGACAACGAGCAGCTCGCCGCGAAGGCCGCGCAGCTCGCCGCCGAGCACGGCGGCACCCACATCGTCGCGACCAACTTCGACAGCGCGGTCGCGACCTGGATCGATCCGGCGACGGTGACGCGCGATTGCGCGCGCGGCAACGGCGGGTACTCGTGCGAGAAGACGTACACGCCCGCGACGATCGCCTCGACGAGCTTCCCCGCCGCCGAGTTCACGGTCTATCGCGTCGCCGCCGAGGCGTGGAGCGCGCTGCCGCCCGGGCTGCGGCCGGGCCGCTAGTTCGCGACCTTGGGCTCGATCGCGAAGCGCAGCTGCAGCTTCGTCGGGCCGCGCCACAGATCGGCGACGACCTCGTTGGCGGTGCGCAGCGAGTCCCACACGGTCTGGAGCTGATCCGGCCGCGACAGCGGCTGGCCGTTGAGCGCGAGCAAGACGTCGCCGGGCACGACGTCGATCGCGGCGAGCGGGCTGTCGCGATCGACGAGCTGCACGAGCTGCCAGCCGACGAAGCGATTGCCGTCCATGCTCGCGGTGACCTCGAGCTGGCGCAGGAACTCGCCCGGGCCGTGATCGAGCACGGCGACGAGCTTCGCGCGGTCGATCGTGCCGGTGCGCACGCCCTTGCCGGGCGGCGCGTCGGCGCGCGCGACCGGCGCCGCGGCGGGCGCGCTCGGCTGCGCGGCCTTGTCGGTCGGAAAGTCTTCGTCGTACGACGGCGCCCTGGGCTCGACCTTCGGGCCACACGCGGCGACGACCAGACACAGGAGCAGGGCGCGCATGTCACCAAGGCTGCCGCCGCCGGGCGCGGGTTGCAACTTACTGGCCGACCGCGCGGACGATCGCGGCGAACACCTGATCCTCGGCGACCTCGCCGTCGACGATCTCGATGGTCTCGCCGGATGCGATCAGCTCGGCGATCGTGGCGCGATAACCCGCGTCGACCTCCTCCTGCATCGCCATGTCCTCGAACAGCTCCTGCGCGCGGCCGGCGTCGGCGCGGCGGCGCGCGGCGATCTCGGGCCGCACCTTCAGGAAGATCGTGAGGTCGGGGCGGCGCGCGCGCGAGTTGAGCTGCGCGATCCAGTCGCGGTCGGCGCCGGTGCCCTGATACGCGAGCGACGAGTGGTACCAGCGGTCGGACACGACGATCGCGCCGCGCGCGATCGCGGGCTCGACCTCGCGCTGCAGGTGATCGAGGCGGTCGGCGGCGAACAGCAGGCCGAACGTGCCCTGCGACAGCTTCTCGCCGGCGATCGCGTGCGAGCCCGTCAGCATCTCGCGGATCAGCCGGCCGATCGGTCCGTCGCTCGGCTCGCGCGTCAGGTGCGCCGCGACGCCGCGCGCGGTCAGGTGCTCGACCAGCCGACGCGCCTGCGTCGTGGTGCCCGCGCCGTCGAGCCCTTCGATGACGATCAACCGTCCGCTCACCGGACGAAGAATTACCGCCAAGACGCCGCAGACGCCAAGGATCGCCAGGCAGAAACAGGGGTTCGGCTGGCGAAACCTTGGCGTCTGCGGCGCCTTGGCGGTTAACTCTTCCTGCGCCGCACGCCGACCGCGAACAGGGCCGCGGCCAAGAGGCCCGCGACGCCGGCGCCGTACAGCATCCAGGTCGGGCGGCCGCGGTGCTCGACCTCGCGCTCCGCCGTCTTGGCAGGCGCGTAGTCCGGCCGGAGCGCGATCGCGCGGCGGAACTCCGGGCCGCCGTCGAGCCCCTTCTGCTCGAGTGACTTGCCGAGCGTGTAGTACGCGGCGGCGAGCGCGTCGGTCGCGCTCTTGCCCTGCGGGTCGAGGCCCTGCGCCTTCGAGTACGCCGCCGAGGCGTCCGCCCACTGCTCCTTGCCCTCGAGTTGCTTGGCGTACCCGAAATAGACGGCAGCCATCTGGCCGTGCACGGCGTCTCCGCCGGCGTCGGGCGTGGCCGCGAGCAGGCGATCGAGCGCGGTCGCGGCGCCGGCGAGGTCGCCCTTGTCGGCGAGCGCCTTCGCGGCCGTCCAGCGGTCGGCGTCGCGCTTGGCGCGCACGTCGTCGTAGTAGGCGAGCAGGCGCTTGGTCAGCTCCACGAGGTCGACCTTGACGGTCTTGGTGTGGCGGAACTCGTCGGAGTCGTCGAGGGTCGGATCCTCGAGCGGGTAATCCTCGTGGAGCAGCTCGTTCGCCGCCTTGCGCAGCTCGTTGTCGGCGAGCTCGCGATAGGTCAGCCATAGCGGCTTCTCCTTCTTCGTGAGCTTGCCGCCCGGCAGCTGCAGCTTCTTCTTCGGCGCGGGCGGCGGCGGCGGGCCGGTGATGTACGCGTCCCACGCCGCGCGCGCCGCGGCGCGCACGCGCGGCGAGTCGGCGGCGACCTTGGTCCACACCGCATGAACGGCCTCGCGATAGTGGGTCGTGCGAAACGCGTCGAGGATCGCGATCGTGAGCGCCTCGTCGCCGGCCGCAGCCGCGAGCGCGTGACCGGGCTCTTGACGATCGAGCCGCTCGAGCTGGTACGTCGCGTAGCGCTTGCGATCGTAGTCCTTGCCCTGCGATTCGACGAGCAGCGGCGGAATCGCGTACGGCTCCATCTTGCGGAGGTAGCGGCCGCACTCGTCGCGGTAGATGATCGTGTCGGCGCCGAACGCGGTGTCGAACACGACCTGCGCCGCGCGTGGATCCTTGGTCGCCGCGAGCGCGCGCACCGCCGCGTCATCGGCGATCACCTCGCCGAGGCCGGGCGTGTCGGCGGGCAGGGCGACCAGCCCGGCCATCCAGTCGAGCTCGTCGTCGGCCTTCTCTTCCTTCGCGCTCTTGCGCTCGGGCGTCGTGAACCGGCCGGCCTTGTCGGGCACCTGCGCGTGGATCGCCTCGAGCACCTTGCGGCGATCGGCGAGCTCGACGTCGTGCTTGCGCGCCACGAACGCGGAGATGCCGTCGATCGCCTTGGGCGCGAGCTTGTCGAGCTCGGTGATCGCGGCGGTGCGGGCACCGGCGTCGGTCGCCTTCTGGACGCGGTCGAGCGCGGCCTTCGCGGCGTCGTCATCCGGCCCCGCGGCCGCGACTCCCGCGGCGCAGGTCATGGTGGCGATCACCAGCGCGCGCACGCTTCGAGGTGTAGGCGCTGCGGCGAGTCGGCGCAAGGTGATGGAGCAACGCCCTACGCGGCTAGTGAATTCTCGCGGGATCGATCCGCTCCCCGGCATCGAGAAACTCGAGGAACCGCAAGCCGATCGCTCGCGTGCACGCCGCATCGTCCGCTCCGCCGCCGGTGAAGTTGAGGTAGTGGTGGTGCTTGACCTCGGCGCGCGCGACCAGCTCGTCGAGCTCGCCGTCCTCGCGCGCGATCTGGAAGTGCACGGTGACGACCGTGCCGAGCGGCGGCGCGTAGCTCATCTCGACGAGGATTCCCCCGGCCGACACGTTGCGCGCGATCGCCATCGCGTCGCCGTACAGCTCGCTCCCGACCACGACCACGAACGCCTTATCGAAGCGGGTATGGATCCGCTTCTCGACCTCGGGCGCGACCGGGATCGCCGGCAGCGGGCGACTGTCTTCGAGCACGTGCGAGAGGTCGGGCAGGGTGCGGCGCTTCACTCGAATTATGATCGGGTCACGCCTACATGAAGTCAAAAATCTCACCTTATCCTACATCATCGCCATGAATGGAACTGGTCGTGGCGAGACCACTTGGCTAGATTCCACGGGGTGCTGCGGGCTGTCGTGATCGGATCGGTGCTCCTGGTGGCGTGGCCCGCGGCCGCGGCACCGCCGAGCAATCCGGCCTTTCTCGGCGTCTCGATGGTCGACGTTCCGAACGGCTGCATGGTCGATGGCGTGACGCCGGGGAGCGGGGCCGAGGCGATCGGTCTGACGAGCGGGGACCGCGTCGTGATGGTGGAAGACGCGTCGATCCGCACCTGCGACGAGCTGACCGCGCAGATCATCGAGCACGCGCCCGGGGATCGCGTGCGTCTCCTGATCGATCGCGGCGGCCGCGATCTCACGTTTCGTGCGCTGCTGTCGTCCCGCGCCGAGGTGCTACAGCGGCGCTACGTCGGCGCGCCGGTGCCGGACTTTCCCGTCACCGATTACGACGACGGTCAACCGATCGATCTATCGAGGCTCGTCGGCGATACGAACGTGCTCGCGTGGTTCGACGCGCGTCATTGCGAGAGCTGCGCGCAGGTGGTCGAGCGGATCGCGAACAAGACGCACGTCACCGGCGTGACCTGGGGCGAGGCGAAGGAGCTCGCAGGCGGTCACCTGGCCACCCGGCTCGGCTTCAAGCTCGCGCTCTTCGAGAACGACAAGCAGTTCGATCGCGCCTCGATGAACGAGCACGACCGCATCTACTTCATGGTCGTCGACTGCCACGGCATCGTGCGCTTCGTCCTGCCGGTCGTTCCCGATGCCGACGACGCCGACGCCGCGGTCGACGAGGTGCTCGCGGCGGTCGAACAAGCGGACCACGCTCGCGCACGCCGATGATCCGCGGCTACCAGGGCAAGCGGCCCGAGATCGCGCCGGGCGCGTTCCTCGCCGAGACGTGTGCGGTGATCGGCGACGTCGTGATCGGCGAGCAGTCGTCGATCTGGTACGGCACGGTGGTGCGCGGCGACGTCATGCCGATCCGCATCGGCGCGCGCACGTCGATCCAGGACAACACGGTCATCCACGCGACGAGCGAATTCGCCGGCACGATCGTCGGCAACGACTGCACGATCGGCCACGCGGTGATCCTTCACGCGTGCACGATCGAGGACGAATGCCTGATCGGCATGGGCGCGATCGTCCTCGATGGCGCGCGCGTCGGGCGCGGCAGCTTCGTGGGTGCAGGTGCGCTCGTGACGCCGGGCACCGACATCCCACCGGGCAGCTTCGTGCTCGGCGCGCCGGGGCGAGTGCGGCGGCCCGTGACCGAAAAGGAACGGGAGCAGATCGAATACGGCGCGCGCCATTACGTCGAGCTGGTGCGTGCCTACCTTGCCGGCGAGGGGTGATTGTCGTTACCGTAGGAGACGGTGAAGCCGCGGCATGTCGGTTCATCGATCGCGGCGTTCCTCGCGATCGCCGTGTTGCTCGCGCTGCCCGCGCGCGCGGACAACGTCACCGAGCTGATCGATCAGCTCAAGAACAACGACTCCGAGAAGGTGCGCCTCGCCGCCGCGATCAACCTCGGCAAGCTCGGTGACGACAAGGCGGTCCTTCCGATGGCGAAGGCGCTGCTCAACGACAACGACAAGGGCGTGCGCGCGGCGTGCGCGGTCGGCCTCGGCTCGCTCGTCACGGCCAAGACCAAGTCCGCGATCAAGAGCCTGGTGGTCGCGAATCTCAAGTCGGCGGCGGCCAACGACGACAGCGACTTCGTGAAGACCCAGGCGCAGAAGGCGCTCGACAAGATCACCGGGGCGAGCACGACCACGACCACGACGACGAGCTCGACCGCCAGCAGCGGCGGGGGTGCCGGCGGCGTCTACGTGAACATCGGACCGATGTCGAGCAAGACGGGCGGGGTGGGGGACCCCAAGTTCCGCGCGCTGATGGTCAAGGTCGCGACCCAGGTCATGGCGAGCAAGGCCGGCAGCATGAAGACGAGCTGGCCGGGCGGGCTGCCGACCAAGTCCCTGCTCCAGCAGAAGGGCGTGGCCGGCTTTTACGTCGATGGCACACTGAACGAGCTCAAGGTAAAGACCAGCGGAAGCGGTGCCACGATCTCCTGTAAGGTCAGCATGTTGCTCGCCGATTTTCCGGACAAGAGCGTGTTCGGATTCTTGAACGGCGGTGCGTCGGTCACGGCCGGGTCGTCACAGAGCGACCAGGACCTCGCGGGCCAGGATTGTGTGCAGGCGGTGATCGAGAACTTGATCGGCAACAAGATCATCCCGACGATCTGTTCCAAGGTCGGAGGGAGTTGTCCGTAAATGGCAGGCCCGGGCTACAAGCGAAGCTGGAAGAACCTCTTGCTCAACAAGAGGTACCAGCTGCGCTTCACGCTGTTCATGGTCGGCATCTCCGCGGTGCTGATGGCGTGCCTGGGCTGGTGGGTGATGCGGGTCGCGAACGAAGCGACGAATGTCGCGATCGCGCGCGTGCGCGGCGAAGCGTGCAAGAAGATCCCGGAGCTGACCGAGACACCGTCGACCGACGATACGGCCGCGGTCCCGATGAAGCTCGACGATGGCTCGGGCTCGGAGGGCAGCGCGCAGCCCGAGCAGCCGCCGACACCTCCTGCGCCACCGCCGCCGCGCGCGCCGCCGACCGTGGACGGCGCGACCGCGCTCAAGGCCGTCGCGAACCTGTGGTGCATCACGCCGGCGTCGTGCACGCCGGCCGCGACCGAGCCGCTCGTGATCCGCGCGCGCGGCTGCGACGCCTACGTGAAGAAGAAGCTCGGCGATCCAGCGTCGGTCGAGGCCCTGCGCAAGGCGATGATCACGGTCGTGCGCTGCGAGGGCGGCCAGACCGTGTCGGTCGCGGATGCGCCCGAAGCCGAGCATCACGTGACCGTGCAGATCGACGAGAGCTCGATGACGCTCACGCCGACCGTGCCGAACGACTACGCCGACACGATCGTGCAGCACTGGGAATGCGAGATGCGCCAGGCCAGCGACATCGATGCCAAGGAGCACGGACGCCACATCATCTTGTGGGTGTTGATCGCGACCGGCGTCGTGCTGTCGCTCGGGCTGGCGGTGTACGGCATCAAGATGACCCACCGCGTGGCCGGCCCGCTGTTCAAGGTCAGCCTGTATCTCGCCAAGATGCGCGACGGCCGCTTCGACAAGGTCTACAGCCTGCGCAAAGGCGACCAGCTCGTCGCCTTCTACGATCACTTCAGGACCGCGCACGCCGGCGTCGTGACGCTCGAACGCGCCGACATCGACCAGCTGAAGGCCGTGATCGCGGCGGCCGAGGCCGCCGGTTGCGGCGACCACGAGGCGGTCGCCGAGCTGAGAAAGACACTCGCCCGCAAGGAGAAGTCCCTTGAGTGACGTGCCCGCCGCGACGGTCGTGCAGGACGGCAAGCTCGGCGGCGACGTGCCGAAGGGCGACGCCGGCGGCGGAAAGCCGCGCACGCCGTACAAGCGCAAGCTGTCGAACTACCTGCTCGATCGCAGCCTGCAGCTGCGCTACGTCCTGCTCGTCACGATCCTGTCGGGCGTGATCGCGGCCTCGCTCGGGTTCTTGATCTATCAGCAGAGCGCGACCGGATCGGACTCGATCGCCGGCGACCTCGCCGAGCTGACCAAGCACGACGCGAGTCTCGACGACTTCCGCGACCAGGAGGTCGACAAGCTGCACTCCGACGATCGCAAGCTCGTCTACGAGATGGTCGGCGTGGGCATCGGGCTGGTGCTCATCCTGTCGGCGTACCTCGTGCTCATGACCCACAAGGTCGCGGGTCCGCTCTACAAGGTCTCGATGTACTTCGACCGCATGGCAGACGGCCGGCTCGGCAACATCACGGCGCTGCGCAGGGGCGACATGCTGCAGGACTTCTTCGGCAACTTCCGCGAGATGCACGAAGCGGTGCGAACACGCCTGCAGACCGACGTGATCACGATGGAGAGCGCCGCGACCGCGCTGCGCGCGAAGGCCAGCGCGAGCGGCGAGCTCGCCGACGCGCTCGACGCCATCGACAAGCACGTCACGCAGCGCAAGAAGCAGCTGCTCTAGCGGGCCCAGCACGTGGTCGCCGCTTCCCGCTCGTGGATCGAGCGTGGGACCGTGCCCTGACGACAGCGAGCGCGTAGTACGATGCGCGCGATGAGCATGCTCGTCGAGCTCGGCGATCGCTACTGGGCGCTCGGCTTGCCGGCGGCGGCCCGCAGTGCGCTGCAGCGCGCGCTCGCGGCGACCGACGACGTGGCGCCGGCGTTGCGGCTCGCCGACATCGCGCTCGCCCAAGGCGACGCGCAAGGCGCGCGTGCGTTCGCCGCCGAGGCAGCACGGCGCGCGCCCGGCCCGGCGACGAAGATCGTGCTCGGCCGCGCGCAGCTCGTCGCCGGCGAGGTCGCGGCCGCGCGGATGTCGCTGTCCGCGGCGCTCGATGCGCCCAAGCTCGCACCGTGGGACCGCGCGCGCGCGCATCTCGGGCTCTCGCGCGCAGCGGAGGCGCAAGGCGATCCGTCCGGGGCCGCGGCGCATGCCGGCGCCGCGTGGGATGCCGCGGTCGCGGCCGCCGCGACGAATCCGCTCGAGCTCGGCCTGATCGACGAGATCGCGGCCGCCGCGGTCGCGCACGGGCGCGGCGCCGACGCCGCGACCACGATCGACGCCGCGCGCGGCAAGCCGGGCGATCACGCGCTCGCGGCGGCGCTCTACGCGGCGCGCCACGCCGCCGGCGATGCCGCGGTCACCGAGGTCATGATCGACGACGAGCTCGCCGCGGCCGAGCAGGCCCAGGCGAGCGCGCCGCTGCACCTGCGGCGGCTCGAGCGGCGGTCGCGCCGCGGCGGCGCCACCGAGCGCGCGCAGCTCGCAGCCGAGCTCGACGACATCGCGCACGCCGCCGCGTTCGAGGAGCTCGCGCCGGGCGACCGTGCGCGCCTGCACTTCCTGCGCGCGAGCCTGTACGAGGACGATCCGGCGACCCACGCGCGCGCCGAGGACGCGTATCGCCGCGGCCTGACGTTCCAGCCCGGCCACACCGCCGCGGCGTGCCGGCTCGCGCTGATCGTGCTCGATCGCGGCGACCAGGCCGGCGCGCTCGCCGAGATCGAGCGCGCGCTCCGCATCGACGCCAGCTACGGCGCGGCCTGGCGCAACGCCGTGCGCATGCTCGACGCGGCGTCGCCGAGCCTCGGCGTCGTCGTCGGTCGCCTGCTCGATGCCGCGAATCCCGGCGCCGGCTCGGCCGCGGGCGGCGTCGCGCCGCGGCTGGTCACGGCGACCGCGGAGGTCGCGCGCCACGACGTCCTGGCAGGCGTGTACGCGCACGGCCACCGCGTGAAGAACTTGCTCGGCATCATCGGCGCGCGCACGCGGTCGGCGCGCAAGCTGGCGGGCGAGGGCGAGACCCACGATCGGCTCAAGGAGCTCGAGAAGGACGTCACCGCGCTGTACGAGGAGTGGGCGCAGTACCTGCGCTCGCTGCAGGCGCCGACGCCGCAGGTCGAGCTCGTGCCGCTGTCGCCGTTGCTCCACGAGGTCGTGCTCGCGGCGCAGGCGCGCACCCAGCAGGTGCCGATCGCGCTCGAGCAAGCGGCGGCGCTGCCCGACGTGCGCGGCGATCGCATGCTCCTGCGCGAAGCACTGCTCAACATCGTGTCGAACGCGGCGGAAGCCTGTGCCGCGAGTGTCCGCGTGGGTGAGGTCGTCGTGCGCGTGCGCGCGATCGCGTCGCCCGCCGCGAGCGCGGCGCCGCTCGTCGAGGTGCTCGTCGCCGACACCGGCCCCGGCATCCCGCGCGCTCACCTCGGCCGCCTGTTCGTGCCCGGCTTCACGACGAAGGAGACCGGCTCCGGCGTCGGCCTCGCGATCGCCGAGCGCGTCGTCGCGGCGCACCACGGCCGCATCACGGTCGACTCCGAGGAGGGCCAGGGCACGACGATCACGATCACGCTTCCCACCGACCACCCCGGCCTCGCCGCGATGCCACGGTGGAGCGGCGAGCGCTGAGTTATTCGGCGCAGGTCAGCGGGTTCTTGTCGACGATGAGATCGTCGATCCACATGTCGAGCACGGGTTGAGCGTCGGGTGCGTTCGTGCCCGCGAGCTGCGGGCCGAACTGGAGGTCGACGAGCGGCGGGTTGCCGTCGGTCTGCACGTTGGTGAGCGAGGTCGCGGTCTCGTCGCCGCCGAGCGTGACCTCGCCGATCGCGGTCGTCGCGCGCTTCACGGTGAACAGCACGCATAGCCACGCGTTCGTCGCGGGCTGCTCGAGGTTGTGCTGCGAGTTGTCGGGCCACTGCGAATAGACGGCGAGATCCGCCGCGTCGAGAAACAGCGCGTCCTCGTGCGCGAAGCTGGTCTGCACGGCACTGATGATCTCCATCGCGTTGCCGCCGGCGGGCAGCGAGCCGAGCCGCATGTACATGCGCACGTAGAACGTCTGGTCGCCGAGCGGCAGCGTGACCGCTTCGGTGATCAGCGTCTCGCCGGTCGTGTTGGCGGGGAGCGCCGGGAGCTGGAAATGCGCCGAGTGCGCGCCGCGGTGCGCGATCGTGTCGAGCGTCACGTTCGCGTCCACCGTCCAGTAGGCAGCGAACGCGTCGCCCTCGAAGCCGTCGCACAGCTCGTACGTTCCCGCCCGGCAGTCGTTCGCCGCCGCCACGCCGTCTCCGGCCGCGTCGATCACGCCGCCGCCGTCGCCGCCGCCGCCACCGCCGCCGCCGTCGCCGCTACCGTCGAAGTTCACGTGCCCGCACGCCGCGAGGAGCACCACCGGGACCGACCACCGCACCCCGGGATCATATCCGGGCATTGTGCGAAACTGCGAGATACATGATCGGTACGATCGTCTGCGTCGACGACCAGGCCGAGGTTCGCCGCCTGCTCGGCGACGTGTTCCGCGCCCGCGGCGGCCACGTCGTCAGCTTCGACGACGGCGAGGACGCGGTCGCGTGGCTCGCCGGCAACGACGCGCACCTCGTGATCCTCGATCTCGATCTCGGGGCGGGCCGCCGCACCGGCATCGAGATCTGTCGCGCGATGCGCGCGCGCCATCCCGATCTGCCGATCATCATCCTGACCGGGCACGGCACGATCGACGACGCCGTCGCCGCGGTCAAAGCCGGCGCCGTCGACTTCATCACGAAGGATCCGTACCTCGAGGACAAGCTCGAGATCTCGGTCGAGAAGGTCGAGCGCATCCTCCAGCACGCGCTCGATCGCAAGCGGCTGGAGAAGGAGAACCGCGATCTGCGCGCGACCAACGAGCGCCTGCGCAAGGCCGCCGCGCCGCGGTGGGCGATCGTCGGCGAGTCGCAGCCGATGCGCACGGTGCTCGGCAAGATCGAGAAGGTCGCGCCGGTGCCGCGGCCGGTGCTCGTGCTCGGCCCGCGCGGCACCGGCAAGGAGCTGGTCGCGCGCGCGATCCACGCCATCTCGCCGCGCGCGAGCGAGCCGTTCGTCACGATCAACTGCGCGGCGGTCGCCGAGAGCCTGCTCGAGAGCGAGCTGTTCGGCCACGAGGAGGGCGCGTTCACCGGCGCGACCAAGCAGAAGGAAGGCAAGTTCGAGCTCGCCGACGGCGGCACGCTGTTCCTCGACGAGATCGGGAACATGTCGCTGGAGTTCCAGGCCAAGATCCTGCGCGTGCTCGAGTACCAGCGGTTCGAGCGCGTCGCCGGCAGCGAGTCGATCCAGGTCAACGTGCGCGTGATCGCCGCGACCAACGCCGACCTCAAGCAGGCGATGGCCGCCGGCACGTTCCGCCCCGACCTCTACGATCGCCTCGCGTTCGAGGAGATCCACTTGCCGCCGCTCGCGCAGCGCATGGAAGACGTGCCGGTGCTCGCCGCGTACTTCCTGTCGCGGTTTCGCGCCGAGGTCGCCGGCGTCTCGGTCAAGGAGATCAGCGCCGAGGCGCTCGACCGGCTCGCGCACTACGACTATCCCGGCAACGTGCGCGAGCTCAAGAACGTCGTGGAGCGCGCGGTGTACATGGCGCAGGGCGAGGTGCTCACCGGCGCCGACATCGACGTCGCGCTGCCGCCGGAAGCGCACGGCGCGCAGCAAGCGCCGGCCGCGAGCGGCGCGTTCGCCGACGATCCGGCGCTACCGCTGCTCGATCGCGTCGACGCGTTCGAGGAATGGCTGTGCAAGGACGCGCTCGAGCGCACGCGCTACAAGCAGAAGGAGGCGGCGGCGCTGCTCGGCCTCACGTACGACCAGTTCCGCCAGCGCTATCGCAAGTATTCGCTCGGCAAGGACTGATAAGATCGCGACGTGGCCGACGGATCGGACGAGCCAGTAGACACGCGGCTCGATCGGCCGTCGCGGCCGTCGTTGAAGCAGCCGGCGGCGCTGCCCGACTTCGGCCCGCGTTATCGCGTGATCGGCCCGCTCGGCAAGGGCGGCATGGGCGAGGTGTTTCGCGCGTACGACGCCGAGCTCAAGGGCGAGGTCGCGCTCAAGGTGATCCGCGGCGACGTCGATCTCGAGGCGGCGCTCGCTCGATTCCGCCGCGAGATCGCGCTCGCGCGCAAGGTGACGAGCCCGAACGTGCTGCGCGTGTACGACCTCGCCGAGCACGACGGGCTGCGCTTCGTGTCGATGGAGCTCGTCGACGGCGAGGACCTCGGCGCGGTCATGAAGCGCGACAAGCGGCTGCCGATCGAGCGCGCGCTCGCGATCTTCCGCCAGGTCTGCACCGGGCTTGTCGCCGCGCACGCCGAGGGCGTCGTCCATCGCGACCTGAAGCCGCAGAACGTGCTGGTCGGCAAGGACGACCGCGTACGCGTCGCCGACTTCGGCTTGGCGCGCTCGATCGGCGACTCGGGCATGACCGCGAGCGGCGCGATCCTCGGCTCGCCCGCGTACATGTCGCCGGAGCAAGTGAAAGGCGATCCGACCGACGAGCGCAGCGATATCTACTCGCTCGGCGTGATGCTGTACCAGCTCGTCACCGGCGAGGCACCGTTTCGCGGCGACACGCCGCACGCGGTGATGGAGATGCGGCTCCACAAGAAGCCGCGGCCGCTCGCCGAGGTCGCGCCCGACGCGCCCGCGTATCTCGCGCCGATCGTCGCGCGCTGTCTCGAGGTCGAGCCGGGCAAGCGGTACGCGAGCGTGCGCGCGCTGCTCGATGACCTCGATGCCGGACGCGCACCGACGCGCGTCGCGACACGCCGGCCGTGGTGGCTCCCGCACGTGCTCGTGTGCGGCATCGCGCTCGTCGGCGCCGCGATCGCGTACCTCGCCTGGCCGCGCGGACAGCGCGAGCAGTCCGCGCCCGCAGCAGGGAGTATGCCGATGCCGGCGCCTATGAATGCAGGACCGACTTCAGGCATGACCACCGTGCTCGTGGCTGGCATCGACAATCGAACGGGCGATCCCACGTTCGACCGGACGCTCGACGTCCTGGTGGAGTACACGCTCCGGCGGTCGAGCGACGCCGATCCGATCCCGGTGAGCGAGGTCCGTGCCCTCGCAACGGAGCTCGGCCTGGACTCGCCTTCCGACGCCGGGTTCGGTGCACGCGTTGCAGCCCGCGATGGCGGTCGTGTCGTGACCGTACGCGGCTCGATCGCGGCCAAGGGATCCGGCTTCGAGATCGCGCTCGCCGCGAACGACGCGCGTGGCGGCAAGGTGTTCGCCGACACGGCGATGGCGTCGAGCCTGTCGCAGGTTGTTCCGACCATGGTGAATTTGGTGGCCGGACTGCGTGCCGCGCTCGGGGAGACTCTCACCGAGCGAGAGCGACACAAGATCCCGCTGTCTGCGTCGATCGAGGCCGACCACGAATTTGCGGTCGGTTACGCCGTGGCCGACGCCAACGACGATGTAGCGGCGCGGGCGCACCTCGCGCGTGCCGTCGCCCTCGACCCCACCTTTGCGCTCGCCCACATCAAGCTCGGCGTGGAGTATCTGAATTCGTTGCGTCCCGTCGAGGCGAGTGGCGAGTTCCAGCGTGTGCTCGCGTCGCTCGACAGTCTGGGCGAGCGCGACCGTCTGAAGTTTCTCGGCGACTACTACCGTACGGTCACCGAGGAGTACGACCGGTCGATCGCCGCGTACCATCAGCTCCTCGCCAAGTGGCCCAAAGATCTCGGGGCAGAATGCAATCTCGCCATCGCGTTCCAGGGCTCGGGTGACTTCAAGAGCTCGGTCGAGGCCGGCCGTCGCGCTGCTCGCGATCACCCTCACGATAACGTTACGCGCTTCAACCTTCCCGTCGACGAGTTGGTTGCCGGCAACTATCAGCGCGCGACGGACGAGTTACAGCGCTACGAGGCGGACTTCTCGCGTGCCTACCCGATGTTGCACCTTTACCGCGCCATCGCGTCGCTGTTTCTCGGCCGACGTGCCGATGCAGTCGACGCGTATGACAAGTATATCCAGGCGGATCCATCGGCCGGCGCGATCGCGAAGGCGGACTTCGCGATGGCCGAAGGTCGAGACCGGGAGGCCGCTGCACTGCTGGACAACGCACTCGTCGAAGACACGGCGCACCATCGCGACGACGCCGTGGAGATCGAGCGCGAGATGCTCGCCGAGTTGCGCCTGCGTCGTGCCGACAACGCGGGTGCGCGCGCCGCGGCCGTGCAGGTCAAGGCCCAGCCGCTGCGCCGGCTCGAAGCCGCGCTCGTGTCGATCGCAGTCGGCGATGACACGCACGCGCATGCGACCTCCGCCGAGTTCGCGAGGGATCTCGCGCCGAGTCGGCGCGCGATGAGCAAGTTGATCGAGGCCGAGCTCCTGCGCGTCCACGGCAAGCCGGAGGATGCGGTGCTGGCGATCCAGGATGCGCTGCGCACGACCGACTCGGCACTCGGCCACTTTCTGCTCGCACGTGCCGCGCTCGACGCAAAGGCGTATACCGAGGCGTACAGCGAGCTGCAGACATGCCTGGCACGTGCCGCAGACGCATCGTTTGACGTGAACGACGTGCCGACCTACCGCTACGTCCCGCAGTTCACGTACTACCTCGCGAAGGCGCAGGACGGTCTCGGCAGCAAGGACGCGAAGGCCACGTACGCGGCGTTCCTCGCGATGATGCACGATCCCGATCCGGACGATCCGCTCGTGGTCGACGCGCGCAAGCACGCGCAGTAAAGTCGATCGAGCCATGGGCATCTTCTCCAAGATCAAGAACGGCATCTCGGGCAAGGCGAACGCCGCGCTCGACAAGGCGATCGATCCGGAGAAAGAGCTCGACATGGCGATCCTGGAGCTCGAGGACGGTCGCAAGAAGGCGATGGCCGAGCTGCTCAGTTACAAGACGACCGCCAAGCAGCTCGATCAGGACATCGAGAAGTACAAGACCAAGGCTGCGGAGTGGGAGAAGCGGGCGATGACCGCGCTGCGCGCCGGCGACGAGGACGCCGCGCGCGAGGCACTGCGCCAGAAGAAGGCGGCGGAGACCGAGCTCGCGAAGATCGAGCGCGACAAGCACGAGGCCGCGAGCTACGCGATCCAGCTCAACAAGAGCCGCAAGGAGTTCGACACCAAGCTGCAGGTGCTGAAGCTGCGCAAGGGCACGCTCGCGACCCAGATCGCCGCGGCACGCTCGGCCGGTGGCGACGCGTTCGGCAACGACTCGTCGGTGTGGGACAAGTTCCAGCGCGCCGAGGACCGGATCGACGCCGAGGCGATCGAGACCGAGGTCGATGCCGCGATGCGCAGCGAAGAAGCCGACGCGCAGCTGTTCGATCAGAAGCTGGCGGCGCTGCCGGCGCCACCCGATGGGCCCGAGGACGCGCTCGCCAGGCTCAAGGCGAAGATGCTCGCCGACAAGGAAGCGAAGCAGAAGCAGCTCGCGGCGACGAGCGCCGCCGCGGCGGCCGAGAAGCCAGCCGAGAAGCCGGCCGAGAAGCCGGCCGAGAAGCCGGCCGAGAAGCCAGCCGGGAAACCGAAAGACGAGCCCAAGAAATGATCACGATCAGCTCGCGCCAGGTCGGCGAGCAGCCGCCCGCAGCCGGCGATCCTGACGAGGCGCTCTCGCTGCGCCTGCGCGACCTCGCGCTCGTCGAGCTCGACGCGCTGTGCGCCGGCGGCGACGGCGCACGCGCCGCCCAGCTCGCCGGTGCCTACGCCGACGACGTCGCCGACGCGCTGCGCGAGGCGCGCACGCGGCTCGGCGCGCTGCGCGGTCAGCTCGCGGGGCCCGATCCGCTGAACGTGCTCGACCTCGCGCCGCGCCAGCGCTCGTCCGATTCAGGCGCCGCCGGCTCGGCGCGCGTGCGCGACCGCCTGATCGCGCAGGCCGACGCGGCCCGTGCGTACGCGCGGCTCGGCGAGCTCGCCGCCGGGCTGGTACCGAAGCTGTTCGAAGCCGAGCGCCGGCGCTAGGCCGATCGATCAGGTCACATCGGCGTCGCGTCGATCACGTCGAGCTGCGCGAACTGGCCGACGTACGGCGACGGGTTCGTGGTCACGCCGGAGATGACGATCGGGTCGTGGCTCTCGTCGTAGTTGCCCCACTCGAGCCCGTCCTGGCCGTTCGCGCGGAACGTGACCTGCGCGCCGCCGTCGACCGCGATCGTCGCCATGTAGTCGTAGTCGAACGAGCGCTGCGCGGTCGGCGTGCCGAGGTTCAAGTAGAAATGCTGAGCCGGCGACGACACGATCAGCTCGTAGTAGTTGTCGGCGGTGTCGCCGGGGTTGCCGCCGATGTACCAGCCGCCCGAGCCCGCGCTGCCGCCACCGTAGCCGATCGCTTCCATCACCCCGCGGATTTGCACGGTGACCGTCCAGCTGCCCGTGCCGGCGACGGTGGCATCCTGGTCCTGGTTGCCCGCGGCGCAGTTGCAGTTGTAGTTGCCGAGGTCGCCCGAGGTGCACGGCAGCAGCCAGTGCAGGCCCGACAGCGCGAACGGGGCGGGCGGCGCGTCGGGCGGCGCGTCGGGGGGCGCCATCGCGTGACCGTCGGCCCCGGCGCCGTCGGGGGCCGGCGGAGACCCGGTCGTGCCGGCGCGGAACGCACAAGCGCCGGCGACGACGAGGACGGCAGAACGCACCACGATCCGAGGATATCAGGCCGCCCGGCCGGGCCGACCCAAAGTCTCGCGGGGCGGATTTGTCCAATCCACGATCTCCCTCGTATAGTGACCCGCCATGGGTGACGAGGATCCCGATCTCGGTCGGGCTCGCGATGGAGATCGCGAAGCCTTCGGTCGACTCGTCCGCCGCCACCATCGACGCGTGTACGCCGCCAGCCTTCATATCCTCGGCAACCACCACGATGCCGACGACGCGACGCAGGAGACGTTCGTGCGTGCGTATCGCGGGCTCGCCGGCTTCGACGGCCGCGCCGACCTCGCGACCTGGCTGTATCGCATCGCGATCAACACCGCGCTCAACACGCTGCGCGGCGGCAAGCGCGGCGCAGCACTCGCGCACAAAGGCGGCACCGAAGCCGCACACGTCGGCGGCCGGCCGGAGGCACTCGGTCGGACCTCTGACGATCCTGCAACCCGGAGTGCACAGTCCGCCGAGGTGGCGCGCACACTCGCGGCCATCGCGGAGCTGTCTCCGACGCTCCGCGTGACCCTCGTGCTCGCCACGATCGAAGAGCTGCCACACAAACAAATCGCGGAGATCCTCGAGATCCCCGAGGGCACCGTAGCGTGGCGCGTCAACGAGGCGCGCCGTTTGCTTCGGCAACGCCTCGGCCTCGTCGAGCCACTCTCCGCTCGCAAGTAAGCCATGCCGACCACGCCACCCACCGGAGACGACCTCGACGACCTGCTTCGCGCCGCGATGAAATCCCTGGACGATCAGGTGCCATCGGGTTATCTCGATGCCCTCCCCGAGCAGACGCTGGCGCGTCTGGAGGCAAGCATGCAGTCGAGCGGTCAGGGCACGAGCGAGCGCGAGCGCGACGCGGTGACGGCACCACCACCGGCTGCACCGCAGCAGGCGGCGACGACCGGCACCAGCGAAGACTCCGGCCTGCACGACATCCGCAACCTCGCGCAATCGACCAAGCAGCGGCTGTCGAGCCGCCGCATCGGCTCGGGCGCGCAGCGTGCGAGCGAGGACGACATCATCGCGGCGAGCTCGGCGGGCTGGAAGGCGGTCGCGCTGCCCGAGCCGGCGCAGATGGTCTCGTTGCCGTCGATCGACGAGCTGCCGTCGAAGGCGGAGATTCGCGCGCAAGACAAGCAAGACCAGGCCGCGGCCAAGGCCGCCGCCGCCGTCGAAGCGCACGCGGCTGCGCCCGCGAGCACGCCGTTCGCGCGCCCCGCGGCGCCCGCGAAGTCGCGCAAGGTGCTCGCGTTCGTCGGAGTGGGCGTCGCGGCGGCTGCAGGTCTCGCGATCTTCATCGCGACGCGGCCGAACGAGATGTCCGAGAAGGCCCCCACGAGAACGGCGATGGACAGCCCGGCGCCAGCGACGGCGGGCGCGCCCGCCCCACGCGCGCAGATCACGGCGACGCCGATCGCAGCGGCCGAGCCCGCACCCGCTCCGCCGCAGCAGGTCGCCGAGCCGAAGACCGACGTCGCGTCGGGTGCGGTCGCCGCCGCGGTGCCGGCTGCGAAGCCCGCCGTGTTGCACGCGCCCGGCAGGGCCGCGACGAAGAGGAGCTCGGCCAAGGTCGAGTCCACGCTC
>Ga0335083_10001059_pt1 | contig 38651 bp, 29 predicted proteins | sample Lox_Sample_42_FD_206716 | JGI IMG/M metagenome (GOLD analysis project Ga0335083, IMG submission 206716) | Soil microbial communities from Loxahatchee National Wildlife Refuge, Florida, United States - Lox_Sample_4.2 | ecosystem: Environmental > Terrestrial > Soil > Wetlands | place: USA...
AGTGGGTGCGACGCTGCCGCTGCGTGCCGCTGCAATCTCCACCGCGATCCCGCTGCAGGGCCATGACGGGTGGGTGAATCCAATCACCGTCTCCGGCTCGAACCTCAACGATCTGGCGGCCATCCGCTTGATCGCCGGCGATTACTTCCCCGCCGTAGGCACGCCGCTTCTGCGAGGCCGCGGCTTCACCGCTGCGGATAACGAATCGGCGGCGCACGTGGCGATCGTGAGCCAAAGCACAGTACGTAAGTTCTTTGGCGATGGCGACCCGCTGGGAAAATCACTCAAGCTGGGACGTCCGGACCAGCGGCGCGAGTGGCGCACGGTGGTTGGGGTGGTAGCCGACAGCAAGCAACGCGACTTGGAGACGCCCGCTGATCCGGAGGTCTTTCTGCCATACGATCAGTTGAGCGATGCAGACACAACGCTCGCCGCGCGCGGTCTGTACCTGGTTATGCGCAGCGATGGAGCTGATCCTACCGTCCTGATTGGATTCGCGCGCACTGCGATCGCGCATCTGGATGCGGGCGTGCCGCTCCACGACACCGAGGTTATGCGCCAGCTAGTTAGCGCGTCGGTAGCGCAGCCTCGCTTCCGCACCTTTCTTTTCTCAGTTTTCGGAGCGCTGGCCTTGGTGCTAGCGGCGGCCGGATTGTATGGCGTACTGTCCTACGCGGTGGCGCAGCGCACGCATGAAATCGGCATTCGCGTTGCACTGGGTGCGCAACAGCAGGACGTACTCAAGATGGTGGTCGGGCAGGGAGCGAAGCTCGTTATCCTTGGCGTCGCGGTAGGCATTGTTGCGGCGCTGGTGCTGATGCGGTTGATGTCCTCGTTGCTTTACGGTGTCAGCGCGACGGACCCGGTGACGTTCATCGGTGTCGTGATTTTGCTCGCCTTGGTCGCTCTGGCCGCGTGCTGGATTCCCGCGCGACGGGCGTTGAAGGTGGATCCCACTGTGGCGTTGCGCTACGAATAGAGTTTTTTCGGCCTGCATCAGCCTAATCACGCCTGCATCAATCCAAGAGCGCTCGAAGCCAGGACGAAGTGCGGCTGTTCTGTGTCGACGATCACCAAGCCCTGGACCTGGTTGTTTGCGTCCCAGAACAACTTATTTGACAGGCTTCCGGATTTCCGAGGATCCAGCCGGAAAGTTCTTTCACTCCGCCATTTAACAGATGCTGGAGCCAATGCGAACGCGGCTGGGCGTATGGGACAAACCCTACACGCCACGTGCTATAAAAGACGGATGCGCCTACAGGAATACGTACCGCGGCCCGGGCATCTCAGATGGCTGCTCGATTCGGACCCGGCTATCCGTTGGCAGGTGATGAGGGACCTTACCGATGAAGCCCCGGACGCGATTGCAGCTGAGCGGTCTCGCGTGGCAACGGAAGGATGGGGAGCTAAACTTCTCGCTCACCAATTTTCTGCTGGCTATTGGGGCGGGCCGGAGGAGGACCTTGTAACCCTGTACAGTCTCGTCGTCTTGAAGGACCTTGGCCTCGATCCCGCCAGCAAACAGGCCCGCAAAATGATCGGCCGCGTCCACAGGCTGGTGTTCAAGCAGCACAGCAACCGGCCTTTTCTCCACGGTGAAACGGAGCCCTGCATCAACGGCAGAATCCTTGGCGTCGGCGCGTATTTCAAAGAGCCGAACGACGCGCTTGCCAATCGACTTCTGCGGCAACAACTCGAAGACGGCGGTTGGAACTGCGAAGCGGTTGAGCACTCAGCAAAACGTCCACTGAGCCGGCGGTCCTCCTTCCATACCACGATTTGCGTGCTCGAAGGGCTGCTCGATTACGAACGGGCGGGGCGTAAATCGGCGGCGGTGACAAGAGCCCGCAAGAAGGCCGAAAAGTATCTGCTCGAGCGCCGCATGTTCCGCTCGCTTCGAACCGGCGAAGTCATCGACGAACGCTGGCTGCGCTTCTCATTCCCGACGTTCTGGCACTACGACGTGCTGCGCGGACTCGATTATCTGAGGATGGCGGGAATCAAACCAGACGGCCGCGTTCGCGAGGCGATGAAAATCGTGATCGAGCGCCGGCACCAGAATGGGCGCTGGCCGCTCAACCTCGTTCATCGCGAACATATTCCCTTGGAGATGGAGACGGCTGTCGGAAGCGCCAGCCGCTGGAACACACTGCGCGCTCTGCGAGTCCTGCGTTGGTATAACAGCTCAGCGAATTAGTAGAGACCTGGGCATTCCGCTCTCGAGGCTGACCTATTGCCGGTCACCACTAAAAGAGAAACGGACGAAGCAGTGCGCTACAATCCTGGAGTTATGGCAAGAGTTGAGAAGCGAAGGGCAGATTTTGTTCCGGCCAGCGATTTGGATAAGAGACGTGTGTCGAAGCGGACGCTGATACGCGGATTGGTGCGGCAGGCGCCGTTTGTGGCGAAAAACTTCGGGCTTTATTTCCGGAATGGATGGCGGCGGCACCTTTTGCGGACGAATGTGGTGGCGCCTTATGCGGTGACGTTTTATGTGACTCACAAATGCAATTTGGCTTGTTCTTATTGCACGCAGAAGGAGCCGGACGTTTTCAGCGACGAGCTTTCGACGGGCGAGACGATTCGGCTGCTGAAACGGATTCGGCGAGAGACCGACTCGATTGTGATTACTGGCGGCGAGCCGACGCTGCGCGCGGACATCGAAGAATTGGTGGATGCGGCAAGATTTTATTGCAAGTTCCGATCGGTACTGCTGATTACGAACGGGACATTGCTGGACCGGAAGCCTGCGATTTTGAGCGCGGTGACCGGATTGGTGGTGAGTCTGGATGCGCTGGCGGCGGATCCATCAAATGCGTTATCGAAGCCGGCGGCGCTGCCCAAAGTGATAGAGAATTTGAAGCTGGCGAAAGAGATTTTGGGAAGCCCACAGCGGATTACGATTAGCACGGTGATCGAGGAGTGGAACATCGGGGAAGTGGAGAAATTGCTGGATTGGTGCGGGGAACAGGGGTTTGTTTTCGCGGCGCAATCGGCGCAGATGGAGAAGATGCCGAACCTGAAGCTACTGCAGAATCCGAAGTACCAGGCTCTTGTGGATAAAATCATCGAGCGGCGGCGCGCCGGGACGCAAGCAATCAATGGGACGCCGCGGACGATCGATACGCTGCTGCGATTCCGGAGTTTTCAGTGTTACCCGACGATGTTTCCGCGAGTGTATCCGAATGGAGATGTGTTTTATCCATGCGAGCCGCTGCGGAAAGTGGCAGGGAATTTGTTGAAAGATAAATCGCTGAAAAAGATTTTCGCGCGAGGAAAGAAGATCTACGGAGATATTCCCCCGTGCCAGGGGATCTGCTACTTGTTCGGAAACGTGCTGTCGCACTATTACGTGAATGACTTTTGGGGATTGGCAGGAGATTTCATTCGTTAAGAGGGCGAGCGGGTGACACGGCGAAGAGGCTAATTCAGTTCGGAAATTTTTTTATCGAGATGGGCGAGAGCGGCTTCGAGGGACTTACGATGATTGGGATTCGTGGCGGATTCGAGGTCGTGCACGATTCTAGTTCGAGATAACTGTAAGTCGTTTCGTTCTTGTTCGCGGTGAACCTGTTCCGGGCTTTTGGTCTTGTTGCCGTAGTGACCCTTCGGCGCCTGGCCCTCTTCGACCTGCGCTTGTACGTCCTTGCTTTCCCATCCTCGCGCCATAGCATTATTTTGACATATTTTGCAGCTGGAGCGGACAATTAAGGGGAAAAAGTTCGTGGAGAAATGTACTGAAGACCGTTAGAAAGAGGCCGCGAGGCGGCTAGTTGTTTGCGCGATAGATGATCTTGCCGTCGCGCAGAGTGTATTGGACGGCTGTGAGCGCGCGCAGATCTTCGGCAGGATTCCCTTTGAAGACGGTGAGGTCGGCGTGGAAGCCCGGCGCGATTCTTCCTAGTTCGTTTGCATTTCCGAATCGCTCGGCGGGAGCGGTGGTCAACGAGGCGAGAATCTGGCGGAAGCTCATGCCTGCCTGGGACATCAGTGAGTATTCTTCAGCGGGATCGTAATCGATGGCGCCGATGTCTGTGCCGAACAGAACCGCGCCACCAGTGGCAAGCCAGGCGCGCAATTGGCCGAGCTCGGTATTGGTGACCTGGTCCTCGGCGGAGATGCGGTCGTGGCGCATGTAGGATTTCCAGAGCGTGAGTGTGGGCGTGAGGGCCACGCGGTGTTCCTTCATGGCTGCCAGAAGAGTGTCGTCCCAGGGGCCGGAATGGGGAGTCGTGTGCGCGATGATATCGACGCCAGCACGGACCGCAGTGAGGACGTCGGTGCCGTTGTTTGGATGAACGAAGACAGGTTTTCCAGCGCGATGGGCTTCGAGCACGGCGGCGTGCAAAGTGCTTTCGGAGAGAGGAGTGCTGCGCGGGGCGGAGGCGAAGAGTTTGATGCCGTCCACGCCCTCGTCGAGAAGTCGCCTTGCCGCTGCCGCGGCCTGCTCGTCGTTGGAAATTTCAGGAGCGGGGAGCTTCATGGAGCCCATCATACTTAAGACGATATCGGAGGGAAGACCGCCGGCGGGGACCAGAGCTTCACCGGTGGAGCGGATTCGCGGGCCGGGGACTTCGCCAGATTCGATGCGGGAACGGAGGAGACGAGTGTTTTCCCAAACGGAGCCGAGGTCGAAGACACTCGTGAAGCCGTAGCGAGTGAGCATGGCTTGAAGCTGACGGGAGAGCTCGGGCGCTGGGATGGCGGCGACGTTCGCCCACTTTCGTTCGAAGAAGTGAACGTGGCTGTTCCAGAGACCGGCCGTGATTGTGAAGCCGGAGCAATCAAGGACTTGGGCGTCACGAGGGATAGGTACGTTTGCGTGGCTGCCTACGGCGGAGATTTTTCCGTCGTGAATCAAGATGATGCCGTCTCGGATAGGTTCATCCGTTGGGTTGACATAAATGGTGGCTCCGGCGAGAGCGAGGGAGCTGTTTGGAGGGCCGGCGGATGGGCCAGACACTGCGCCTCCCGATAAAGCGAGAAGAATTGGCGAGCCGAGGAACATCGTGAGCACCGGCAGCGTACCGCGCATGGAGGAGACTCCTGCCAGAAAATTTATAGCGCGAGGAATCGGCAAAGTCCAATCAAGCGCTTGCGGCGCGACTGCGCGGGAGGACGGGAAGCGGGGAGTGCATGACACCAGCGATGGTGCTTTCGGCTATGCGAACCAAATGCTCGGCAAAGATGCCGGTGTAAGAGAATTCGGCGGAGTTATCCAGCCAGCGAACCCGCAAAATCCAGCGATCTTTCTTTTGCAGGGCGGTGGCAGAAGCAATTTCAGACGCTGGAATGACGAGGAGAAGATGGAAACGCGAATCGAGCGCCCAGATTTCTTCCGGGCCGACAAAGAACTGGACCGGGGTAAGGGCGGCGTTGCGGGGCTGAAAAGTTCCGCCATTTAGAACGACGAGAGCGCCGAGTTCACGTGCTTTGTCATCGGGAATCAGATGCGGCTTGGCAGGCGGCAATAGGATTGCAGCGAGAAACATGGCGAGTCCGGCGGGCGCGGCGAGCCAGCTTTTCCAAAGGCTGAGCGGCAGAACTACAAATGCAGCGCCGCCAAATCCAAGAAAAATGCGGAATGCCATCCACGATTGGGGGTTGCGCCGAATGTGCAGAAGTCTGGGGATCAGCAGTACGAGAGCAAACAGGGCACCGAGCAGCAGGCTGCGGAGACGTGCGACAATTCCTTCGTCGTGAGGTACCGCAGCGGCTGGGGCCGAGCTCATGCTTAATCCTTCTGCTAATTCATAAGACTACGCCGCGTGAGTCAGGGTTTCAACGATGCGATTTCGCGCATGCGAGCAAACGCACGGCGCACATGAGGAATGGTGATGGAGCCTCCGACAACCAAAGCGACATTCAGGGCGTCGATAACTTCTTCGCGCTTCCAGCCTTCTTCGCCGCAGCGAACGAGGTGATAAGTGATGCAATCGTCGCAGCGGAGAACGGCGGAAGCGACGAGGCCGAGAAGCTCTTTTGTCTTGGTACCGAGGGAGCCGGGCTCGTAGGCTTGATGATCCAGAGCGAAGAAGCGTTTCATGCCGAGGTGGCCGCAATTTAGAATTTCTTCGTTCAGGTCGGCACGAACTCTCTGAAAATCTTCGATGCTATCCGCCATGGTTCCTCCGCGAACGGGGGAACATTATGAACCAAATCAGGCTAGTTGGGCAGGACGCGGCCCGGCCGGGCGCCCGTGGGTTTGCCTTCGTCCCAGACGAGAGTGCCGTTCACGAAGACTTTTTCGATGCCAGCGGGAAGTTCGAACGGTTTCTGGAAGGTGGAGCGATCGATGACGGTGTCAGGATTGAAAAGGACGAGGTCGGCGAAAGTGCCTTTGCGAAGGACACCGCGATCTTTCCAGCCTAAGCGCTGCGCGGGCAGAGATGTCATTTTGTGGATGGCTTCGGGCAAGGTCAGCCAATGTTTTTCGCGAACGTAAAGGCCGAGGACACGAGGGAAAGTGCCGGCTCCACGCGGATGACGGGAGCCGATGCCGCCGTCGCTGGCAACCATGACCCAGGGCTGTTCATAAAAAGCGCGAATATCGCGCTCAACCATGGTTTGGCCGATGACTTCGGCTTCCGTGTTGGCGGCGTCGCCCTCGCGGATGATACGGATGAACATTTCGACGGGAGAGAGTCCACGCTGGGCGGCGAGGTCTTCGATGGTGTGGTTCTCGTACGCGGTGTTGGGTGGAAAGCCGACGATCGTGACGTGGCCGGGGCCACCGACGGCATCGAGAGCTTTGCCGACACTCTGCGGATCCTCGTACTGCTTATCAGGGACAAGGACTTTGATGTTGGAATGCCAGGCGTCGTAGGGATAGCAATCGGCGAGGAAATCGAGGCCGCGCTTGCGCGCCGCTTCGATCACGCGAATGTACTGTGGTGCTTTGCCCCAGACGCTGACGGTGCCGAGCTTGATGTGCGAGTGCTCGACGGGAATGTGGGCGCGCTCGCCGATGGCAATCTCCTCATCGAGAGCCTGGAAGGAGAGATCGGCTTCATCGCGAATGTGGGTCATGTAGAAACCGTGGAGCTTTGCGGCTGCGGCGGCGAGAGCAACGACTTCATCCGTTGTGCTGTAACTGCCCATGTCGTATTCGAGGCCACTGGAGAGGCCGATAGCGCCGTCGTGCATGCCTTGCGTGACGAATTGGGCCATTTTTTCAACTTCGATGGGCGTCGCGGCGCGTTGATAATCTTTGCCGAGGACCAGTTCGCGAACGGTGGCGTGGCCGACCAGCACGGCAAGATTGAGCGAGGCGGGATTCTTGCGGCGCGCGTCGAGCCACGGCGCGATGGGCCAGGGCGAGTCGCCATCGGCGCCGAGAATGACGGTGGTGATGCCCTGCGCAATCTGAGTTTCGGCGAGAGGATCTGTTTCAAGACCTTCGGTGGAGTGATTGTGGATGTCGATGAAGCCGGGAGCGAGGACGAGACCCTTCGCGTCGATGATATTTTCGCCGGACTGTGGCTTGAATTCGCCGACGGCAGCAATGCGGTCGCCTGAGATGCGGACGTTGACTCTGCGGACAGGCGCGCCAGTGCCGTCGGCGACCTGGGCATTCATGATGACTGTTGACGATTGTTTTTCCTGTGCGAGAGCGATTGCGCAAAGGCAGGTGACCGAGATAGTCAGTCGAATGACGAGACGCTGGGCTTTGTAAAACATCGCAAGTCCTCTGGAAGGCGGCCGGCGACCGTATTCCACCTCACACCTATATACCAACGCGCGGCTAAGAGGAAAGCGCCAGCGGCACAAGATTTTCAGTCAGCAACTGTGGCGAGAGCTTTCTGGGCGAGCGCTTTTGCTCCGGATTTGCCAGCCAAGATAAGGTTCGCCCATTCCGCGCCAACTTTGGACAAACGAACGGCCTCGCTCGTGAGGGATTCGGGGCCGCCTGAATCGGCATTGCCAAAGAAAATGCGTTCCATGGGTTGCGCAGCGGCAGGGCGGGTCTTCGTGTAATGCCCGGGAACTGCCATGAACATAGGGTGGCCGCGGCGATAGATGTGGACTTCGACGGGATCGACGTTGAATTCCGGCAGAACTTTCTGAAAGTCGCTGAGAACGCGGGCGGCGAGCGTTTTGCAGTCTTCGGCGTTGAGAAGAGTGAAGCGCTGCTGCTCGGTTAACGGCGTGTAAAAGGTGAGAATATTGTTTTTTTGTTTGTAGCCAGGATTATTGTGGACCGTCCAGTCGGCGACGATGAAGTCGGTAAAGGAATTACCTGGGCACCACGTGTCGTAGCCGCGATTGTAGACGGGTTTGTCGAAAATAATGTTGATGACCGGGTAAGGAGCATAACGCGTGCGGCGCATGGCGGCTTGTTGACCGGCGGGAAGGTCGCGGACGATGCGCGAGGTGATTTGTTTGGGAGCACAGATCAAAACGGCCGTTGCGGATACAGTGGTCAGCTTTCCTTGGCGAAGCCAGGTGACATTTACCGCGTCCTTTTCATGGGCGACTCCGACGACCGTGGCACCGCCGAGCATGCGTTCCCTGTACTTCAACTGAAGAACTTCGACGAGCTTATGCGTGATGCAGCCGAGGCCGCCGGGCAAAATGACGCGCTTGGCGTTGCCGCCGGTGAACATGTCCTGGGCGTTGTAGAGGCCGACATAAGCGGAGGTGTCTTTCGTGGCCGCGCCCCAGTTCGAGGGGCCGAAGGCATCCCACCATTGCCGGACTTCCGGAGCATAGCCGGCGGTGAAGTTTGAGAAAGGAAGAGCGTCGAGCTCCGCCAAACGCTCGCTTACTTTCATTTTCAAAACGTCGTCGCGAAATCTCTGGAAGCTGGCGACGACATTCTTGGAATAGGGAAGCTGGGTGATGCCGGTGTTCCAGGTGTCGGGGACGTATGTCTGATTCACGATCGTTGGATCGGGCATGTTGACGAAGGGAAGCTCCAGGCCGAGTTCGGAAGCGAGTTGATCGCCATGATCGCCGCGATAGGCGAACGCCGAGCCCGTCGCAAAAGGCTGGCCGTCGAATTCTTCCTGGTAGGCGTTGCCGCCGAAGTGCCCCTCTTTTTCGAGGAGCAGCCATTCTTTGCTTTGAAGAAAATAAGCGGCGGAAAGACCAGAGACGCCGCCGCCGATAATCACTATTTCGGCTTTTGCGGTGGGCGCGGGGAGATCGAAATGGTGGCCATCGCGGATCTGGTGACAGATCTCGAAGTGCTCGCCATCGACGAGCGGAGCGCCAACCGGAGTGGCGGGGTGAGACTCGGATCCCAAGTCTGGAAGAAGAGCGGCATCAATGGGGCATCCCGCCGCGACGGAACCTGCTACTACAAACTTGATGAAATCACGGCGTGAGCGCGACATTTATGCCCCCAAAACTCCTAAGGTCTTTCGAGCAACTGCTGAGCTTCCGTTCCAACGCTGCGCGTTCGAATGCGATACCAAACGATGATGAGCAGGACGGAAACAGCGAAAATCAAACTGGAGACGGCGTTAATCTCCGGCGTGATGCCGCGACGCAGTCGGCCCCAGATTTCGAGGGGCAGCGTGTTGTCGCGGCCGATCAGAAAAAAGGTTACGGCGATCTCGTCCATCGAGAGCGTGAAGATCAAGAGCGCGGCGGCGACTAGCGAAAGTCTGAGATTGGGAAGAGTGATGCGCCAAAAGGTTTGCCAGGGAGTGGCGCCGAGGTCGAGCGATGCTTCTTCCTGGGCGCGGTCGTTTTTTTGGAGACCGGCAAAGAGTTCGGTGGTGGCTACGGAGATGAGCGCGGTCCCGTGGCCGAGAAATACGGTGAGAAGGCTGAGCTGCAAGTGGACGAAAACGGCGAACATGAGGAGAGAAAGGCCGGTAATGATTCCGGGAAGGATGAGAGGTAGAAGAACGAGCCTGCGAAAGAGCGCTTTACCGGGGAAGCTGGCGCGATCGAGAGCGAGCGCGGCGAGAAGACCTAACGTGAGAGATAGCGCAACCGCTCCCGCAGCGACGATCAGGCTATTAACGACAGAATCCCAAATAGAACTGTCCGTGAAGAGCTGGCGATACCAATCGAGAGTGAAATGCCGCGGAGGAAAGCCGCCAACGCCGTCGTGATTAAAGGAGTAAAGAATGAGCACAACGATGGGCAGATAAATAAACGCAAAAACGAGCGCTGCGTAAAGGGCGAGAAAGGGAGAGCGGCGAATTGGAGAACTGCGACTCATCGGAAGGACCAGCGTTTTTCGAGGCGTTCGGTTAGAAAGAGGAGCGAAAGAGTGATGAGCAGGATGCCAACGGAGATTGCAGCGCCCAGCGGCCAGTCATAGGCGGCGCCGAAAAGAGTTTGCACGATGTTGGCGATCATGGTGCTCGAAGAACCGCCGACGAGGAGAGGCGCGAGGAAATCACCAAGAGAGAGAACGAAAGCGAATGTAGCGCCAGCGAGGAGGCCAGGCATCGAAAGCGGAAGTATCACACGGAAAAAAGTGGAGAGCGGGCTGGCGCCGAGATCCTGCGAGGCTTCGACGAGCGGACGAGGAATGTGTTCGAGCGAAGCGTAAATGGGGAGGAAGACGAACGGCGTGTAGATGTGCGTAAGCATGAGCACAACGGCGAAAGGGCTATAGAGAAAGAAGCTGACGGGCGCGTGAGTGATGTGAACATATTGAAGGAAGCCATTGAGGACGCCGTCGCTGCCGAGAATGGTCTTCCAGGCGTAACCGCGGACCAGATAACTGACCCAGAGAGGCACAATGACGAGCTGAAAGAGCAACTCCTTGCTCCGCGCAGAATGAAACGAGAGGTAATAGGCAAGAGGGTAGCCGAGAAGGAGCGAGGACAGCGTAACGGAAGCGGCGATACGCATCGTGCGGAGAAGAACTTCGGTGTAGAGCGGGTTTGTAAAAAGTTCGTGATAGTTGGCGAGATTCCAGTGATGCACGAGGATGCCGTCTTTCACGAGCCAGAAACTGTGGGCAAACATGAGGCCGTACGGAAGAAGGAGGAATAGCGCCACCCAGAGGAGCGGCGGCGTGGAGACCAGCGTCTTGTAGATGCGCGTATACATGGGTCAGTCCATAACGCGGATCGCGTCGGCGATGGAGAAAACAAAGTCGTGTTCCGCGCTGAGCAGACCGCACGTGAAAAGACGCACACGCAGAAGCTGGCCGTCGCCAGAGTCCAGTTCGAGAACTTCGCTTGCACCGCTGTAAATTTGTTGGCGGATGGTTGCGCGAAATTTCACTTCGTTGGTCTGGCGTTTGCCTTCCGGGCTGATTCGAATCGCTTCTGGCCGGACCGAAAAAACCGCCGGGCCATCCGCTTCGTCCACGGGCCAGCGGAGGGCGCCGCAAGTCGCGATGCCTCTGAGGATTTCACCGCGCAGCAGATTCGTTTGTCCGATGAAACGCGCCGCGTAGGCCGTCGCGGGGCGCGCGTAGATTTCGCGCGGCGAAGCGACTTGCTCGAGAGCGCCGTCGCGAAGCAGCGCGATGCGGTCAGAGAGAACTATGGCTTCTTCCTGGTCGTGTGTGACGAAAAGAAAGCTGATGCCGATTTCGCGCTGAAGCGATTTCAGCTCGCTTTGCATCTCTTTGCGCAGATTCGCATCCAGAGCGGAAAGCGGTTCGTCGAGGAGCAGGAGTTGTGGGCGGTTCACCAGGGCACGGGCCAGCGCGACGCGCTGTTGCTGGCCTCCGCTGAGGCGGGAGGGGCGCGCGTTTGCGAACTCCGTCATTTTGACCATGTTCAGGGCTTCAGCGACGCGGCCGGCGATTTGATTTGTCGGTGTGCGCTGGACCCGCAAGCCATACGCAACGTTGTCTCGCACGCTCAGATGCGGGAAGAGTGCGTAGTTCTGAAAGACGGTGTTCACGCGCCGTTTGTAGGGCGGCTGCGTATCCAGCCGCTGGCCGGACATCCAGATTTCGCCTGCCGTGGGTTGCTCAAAACCAGCGATCAAACGCAGGAGGGTGGTTTTGCCCGAACCGCTCTCGCCAAGCAAAGTAAGGAATTCTCCGGAAGCGATATTCAAGGAGATCCCTTTTAGAACTTCGCGCGGTCCGAAACGCTTCGCCACGGCACGCACTTCCAGCAGTGGAACTTTGTCGTCCAGGACAGCGTGCTCGGGAATGGCGGCGGAGCTCACTGCGCGGCTTTTACCTCGTTCCAAGTTTCGTTGTATTTGGCACGGCGCGGTACATCCTGCCAAAAATAAATTCGATTCATGTAAACGTCGGGATCGTCCATGTGCAGGTTCTTCTTTTCTTCGGCGGTCATGAAAGCAGTCGATCCCGGATTCGCCGGCGAGTAGCCCGTGACATCGGTAATCCTTTTCTGGGTCTGCGCTTCAATCATGTACTCGATGAATTGCGCAGCCAGTTCCTTCTGCTGGCTTGCCGCAGTGATCATCAGGTGATCGATCCATCCGGTCGTGTTTTCTTTGGGAATGGTTTCGCCAATGGGGAAGCCGAGTTTACGGAGCTGGTTGGTCATGAGTGGCCAGCCCATGGCGGCGATGATTTCGTGATTTTGGAAAAGATTCGTAAGCTCTCCCCCGGTGGACCAGTACTTACGAATATTGGGCTTGAGCTCGATGAGTTTTTTCTTTACAGCTTCGAGCTGCTGGTCGCTCAAGTTGTAAATCTGGTCTGGGTCAGGCTTGTCGTAGCCGAGCACTTGCGCGGCCATGTAGAGGCTCGAAAGTTCGTCCCAGAGCGAGATTTTTCCCGTGTATTGTGGGTCCCAGAGATCGCTCCAGGAATCCGGCCGATGCGGGAAGGCGGTGGTGTCATAGAGCAACGGATTTGGACCCCAGACGAACGGGACACCGTAAGTCTGGCCGTTGAGTTTTACGAGCGGAGAATTGCGCAGCCTGGCAGAGAGCTGCATGTACGCCGGAAATTTGGCGAGATCAAGCGGCGCCGCGAGACCAGCGCGCGCGATAGAAGTGGCGACGTCGCTGGATGGGGATATAACGTCATAGTTGGAAGCACTTCCGCCACGCAGCTTGGCTACCAACTCGTCGCTCGATCCCATGTACGCGGCGACGACTTTGCAGCGATGGGCTTCCTCGAAAGGCCGCACGAAAGATGGGTCGGCGTAGCCTTCCCAGACGAGCAAGCTGAGCGTTGGTTCCTTTTTTTTGCAGGCACCGCAAGCTATTATTAGCGCCAAGGCTGCAAGAACGAAGGCTCTTCGTCTCATAGCGTGTCTCGCTTTCACAAAACGCGTGTCCGCCCACGACCAAGATCGGCAACAAAGGGCACGGCGCAATTTAAAACGTCGGCGGCGTGTTGATCCATAGCAACAGCGTTTCGCAACGGCCGGGATTTTTCCAGCGGTGCGGCGTTGAACTTTCGAAATAGAGACTGTCTCCCGGCTTGAGCCGATAATGTTCCTCGCCGTCCAGCCAGATCTCAAAATCGCCGCGAAGGATATGCAAGAACTCCTCGCCTTCGTGGGAGTAGGATTCGCCGCTACCACCACCAGGTTTGATGCGAAAAAGATGCGGCTCCATGGCGGTCTGACCCCAGGCGAGAAGCTCCATGCGCACGCCAGGGGTGGTCTCGAGAACTTTGCGCTGGCCGGGGCGGACGAGGCGCGGATTTTCTGCCGCGGTTTCAAACAGCGAAAGAATATTCGTACGGTAGAAACGCGCGATGCGGCGGAGCGTAGAAATGGAGGAGCGCATCTGTCCCCGCTCGAGGGCGCTGAGGAAACCAACGGAAACTTTGGTGGCACGTGCTACCTGTGCAAGAGACAGACCACGCCCAATGCGCAGCCGCCGGAAGCGCTTGCCAGGAAGAGGCATGCGCTCTGGCTGCGCCGAAACGGCGCCCTGGCGTTTCAACACATGGACGATCGCCGGGGGATTCAGACCGCGGGCGCGACGTAAGAAAACCGCTCGCTGGAGCAGCCGCACATCGGCCTCCGCATACAAACGATAGCGGCTTTTGGTGCGCTGCGGAGAGACGAGGCCAAGAGCTTCCCAGGCGCGCAGAGCGGAAGAGGAAATGCCCACGCGGTGCGCTACTTCGCTGATGCGCAGCAGGGGGCCGTTCGTTCGATTTGTTGATGGCTTGGAGAAATTCTTTCCGCTTGACACGGCTCCCGGCTTTCTCTAAGTTTGCTGGATTATAGTAAGGTTTCAGGGGCACAGCAACCTCGAAGAATCAGCAGCCGGGAGAATTTCTCGAATTAAGGGGTGAGTTCATGAAATTGACCGAAGTACTTTGGCAGCGCCATACAAGCTGCCGTAGCAATGTCTTTGCACTGCTAGTTCTTTCGCTGATCCTGCCACTCGCAGCGCCATTTGCCGGCGCGCAGAGCACCGGCGGGCAGATTCGCGGGACGGTCAGCGATCCCAGCGGCGCTTCTGTTACCGCGGCGACCCTTACGCTGGTCAACGAGGCGACCGGTTCTCAGCGCTCCGTGCAGAGCGGCGCAAATGGAGAGTACATCTTTATTGAAGTACCAGTCGGCAAATATGAAATCGACGTAGCGCAGGCCGGGTTCAAGAAATTCGTTCGCAAGGACATCACGCTTGATTTGAACCAGGTCGTCAGCGTCGACATCACATTGCAGTTAGGCTCGGCGTCGGAGAGCGTGGAGGTCACGGGCGCACCGCCGGTGGTCGATACAACATCGACACAACTCGGCGCAGTCGTGAATTCGCGCGATGCCACGCAGTTGCCCCTAAACCAGCGCGATGTCTATCAGTTGCTGCAATTGCAGCCGGGCGTCCAGTCCCAGCTAGGTAATGATTTGTTTTATGGTTCGGACAAGGCCGGAGTCGTGACCGTAAATGGCGGCCGCGGGCGCTCGAACAATTACTCCGTAAACGGCGGCGACGGAAACGACCTCTTTGCCAATCTTCCGGCGATTGAGCCCTCGCCCGACAGCATCGAGGAGTTTCGCGTCATCACAAACTCGTTCGACGCTGAATACGGGCGCAACTCGGGCGCGGTGGTCAACGTCGTTACAAAATCCGGTACCAACGACTATCACGGCACGGTATTTGAATTTCTCCGAAACAAATCGCTGAATGCCAAGGGCTTCTATGATCCGGTCAAGCCGGATTTTATCCAAAACCAGTTTGGCGGGACAATCGGCGGCCCGATCAAGAAAGACAAAACTTTTTTTTTCACGAACTATGAGGGCCGGCGCATAAAGAGGGGAATTTCTTCGAACCCTGTTCCTTTGCCAGACAGCGCCGAGCAGAGCGGGGACTTTTCCGGCGGTGACCCGGCCGCGCAATTTGGTGGAACTTTGACCACGCCGACGATTGCCAACGTCTTGCAAACCCGGTGCGGATCTTCCTTGAGCGCGGCGGCAAACACCGAGTTGACCAACATTCAAAACGGCGGGAATCCGACTCCACAAAACTACCAAATCATTTTTCCGAATAGCCAAATCCCCACGTCTTGCTTTGACCCGCTTGCGATCAGTCTGCTAGGTACGTATGTCCACCCAACTTCAGATGGAGTGTTTCAACAAGCGCCTGACTCGCGGGAGCGCGGCGATCAGTTCACGGTCAAAGTCGATCATGAAATCAGCAAAAACCAGAAATTGTCTTTTTATTATTACTTCGACGACGACAACACGCTCGATCCTTTCGCAAAGTTTCAGGCGGCTGGCGGAAACCTGGGCAACTTCCCCGGGGTATTCGCAACACGCACGCAACAGATCAACGCTTCCCACACCTGGACCATCGGTTCGACGGCCGTGAATGAATTCCGCTTTTCGTACTTTCGAGAAGGCCAGGGAAAGTTCAACACCCCTCAAGTAACCAGCCTTGTGCAGGATTCCTGTGGAAGCGCCTCCTCAGCGATCTGTTTTACGGGCAATACGGATGTGCCCATCGTGGATGGGAACGGCAACCTAGTCACCCCCACGCCGGATCTCGGGATTCATCCTGGACTGGGTGCCAGCAAGGAAGGACTGCCGTTCATGTCCGTCGATGGCGGTTTTTCGCTTGGCAACAATTTTGAAGGGCAGTTGCCGCAGGTCGGAAACACTTTCCAATTCTCGGACAACTACAGCAAAATCGTCGGCAACCACAGCCTTAAATTTGGCGCGGATGTCCGATATCAGAAATTCGATCAAACGCTTTATTACAACGTGAACGGCTACTACACGTTTGGGGGCGGAGGCGCCAATGACGTAGGCGGCGCCGATAACTATCCTGACTATTTCCTCGGATTACCCAACAGCTACAGCCAGGGTTCGGCGCAAGCGGAGTTGGTTCGCAGCAAATCCCTCTATCTCTTTGCCCAGGACAGCTGGAAAATCAAGCCGAATTTGACCCTGAATTATGGCCTGCGGTGGGAACTGAACACGCCGCTCACCGACATCGGCCACAAGGTACAGACTTTCCGTCCCGGGCAAGACTCCACGATCTATCCATGCGCTATCACGCCGGACGATCCGCTCTATGCAACCTATGGCAGCGATTGCAATGCGGCCGGAGTGCAACCGATTGGCCTGGTCTTCCCTGGTGATAAGGGCGTGCCAATGACTCTGACCGATACGTACTACAAATCCTTCGCTCCCCGGCTGGGCCTGAATTGGAGTCCTTCTGCGCACGACGGCCTTTTAGGGAAGTTAACAGGAGGCCCTAGCAAAACCAGCATCAGCATGGGTTGGGGGATGTTCTACAACCCCATCGAGCAACTCGTGCTCGAACAGTTCAGCGCCGAGCCTCCATTCGGGGGAAGCAACTACATCACCGATCCGTTGTTCCAGGCGCCGTTTCTCGATCAGACGGGAAGCCCTTACCCCAACCCGTTTAACGGCATTTTAAATCCTCCGCGGGGGTCGAGTATTGACTGGGCCAGCTTTCGTTCGATTCTTCTCTATGGAGAATTTCCGAAACAGTTGCGTTCGCAATATTCGGATCAATACAACCTGACGATTAAGCGCGAGCTGCCGGGAAACATTTTATTGCAGGTTGGATATGTAGGATCGCAGGGGCACCGCTTGCTTGCGTCTTATGATATCAACCACGGAAATCCGCAAACGTGCAACGATTTACAGGCCATATCGGATGCTACCGGTGATAGCAATCTTGCCTGTAGCACCTACTCTGCGGACAACGCCTATACCATCAACCCCGGCGAGATTCCTGTGGGAATGACGCTGCATCTTCCCTACGGTCCCACTCCAACGGTTACGGGGCCCAATGCAAACCCCATCACGCTAGTCGGCTTGCGGCAATATTCGTCTCCGAATTGCGATCCGATGACCGGCACCGGTTGTCCAGCCGACGGCATTCCCGTATTCTCGAATATCTTTAGTGAGGACACGGTCGCGCGTTCCAACTACAACTCCTTGCAAGTTTTGCTGGAGAAGCGCTTCTCACACGGTTTGCAGTTTCAGGCGGCGTATACCCTCAGTAAATCACTTGATAATGCGTCGAGTTTTGAGAACACCTTGAATCCGGTGAATTTCAATTCGACCTATGGCCCATCGCTCTATGACGCTCGGCACAGATTTGTATTCAGCTATGTCTGGGCCTTGCCGGTGCCGAAATTTGACGGGTTTAAGGGACAGATCCTGGACGGGTGGCAGCTCTCAGGAATCGTGACTTTCCAAACGGGCTTCCCGATCCGCATCACTTCTTCGGACGATAACGAGGAATTCAGCAGCGTGTTTTTCGAAGCGCCGGGCGAACCTAACCTAACGGCGCCTTTCCGCACCTGGAATGTTCGGCAGCACGGCGGCTATGTGTTTGATCCCACTCTGTTTGACAATTGCAACAATCAGGATTGTCCGGGTGATCCCACCGCCGTTACGTTGGGCACGATTGGGAACGCGCCACGCTCGATTTGCTGCAGTCCTGGCATCAATAACTGGGATATGGGCGTCTACAAGGGATTCCAGTTGGCCGAGAAACTGAACATGGAATTCCGAGGTGAAATCTACAACATCTGGAACCATGCCCAATTTTACAGTGTGGACGGCAACATCTCTGACGGCTCGAACTTCGGTTTCGCGCAGAGAGTGCGTGATCCGCGGTTGTTCCAGTTCGCCCTGAAGTTCCGTTTCTGACGCAACCGCTGAGAAAAAACGGTTCAGGAGGCGCTCCGGCTCGCTTGGGGCGCCTTCGCACGTTCGAAGATAGTGGGACGAGCAGCCTTGTCTCTATAGAATGGATTAGTTAGGAAAAACTGACAGCAGGGAATAGACCTGCCAGCGTTGGCCGTATCATGGTCACACAGCTAATGGAAGATGGAAATGCACGAAGCACTACAGAAGGAAATCGCCACCTACGAGGAGCGTACGCCTAAATCCGCAAATGCTTATAGGCGCGCTCTGCAACGCATCCCGCTTGGCGTTGCCAGCAATTATCGTCATTACGAGCCCTATCCACTGTTCGTGAAGGATGGGAAGGGGAGCAAAATTCACGACGAGGATGGGAACGAATATATCGACCACAACCTGTGCTTCGGCGCGTTGATGGCCGGGCACTGCCATCCGGCAGTGGTGAAGGCCGTCGAGCAGAAGCTCCACGAAGGGACGACATTCGGCATGCCGCACGACATGGAGTGGGAGCTTGCCGAGGAGATCTGCAAGCGCTATCCCGTCGAAATGGTGCGCTTTGGATCGAGCGGCACGGAAGTAACGATGCACGCTTGCCGCATTGCGCGGGCCGCTACTGGCCGTGAAAAAATCGTGAAGTTTGAAGGCGCCTACCATGGCTTGCACGACACCGCGCTCGTCAGCGTCAAGCCCAAGGCCGAAGAGTACGGCGATCCCGACGCGCCGAACTCCGTGCCGGGCGGAGGCGGAGTGCCAAAAGCATCCCTCGCGAATGTCGTAGTTGCTTCCTTCAACAATCTTGGCAGCGTCGAGCGTCGCTTCCGCGAGAACCCCGGCCAGATCGCTGCAATCATCCTCGAGCCCATAATGATGAACGTCGGGCTTTGTATTCCACAGCCCGGTTTCCTGGAAGGATTGCGCGATATTGCCACGAAGAACGGCGCACTGCTCATCTTCGATGAGGTTAAAACCGGGGCAAAGCTCGCCTGGGGCGGCGCCAGCGAGTATTTCGGCGTGAAGCCGGACATGATTTGCCTGGCGAAATCCATCGGCGGCGGCTTGCCGCTGGGAGCATTTGGTGCGAGCCGCGAGGTAATGGATTTGATTGCGCAACACAAGGTCTTTCACGGCGGCACATACAACACCAATCGTGTGGCGATGGCCGCCGGGCTCGCTACATTTCGTGAAGTTCTCACAAGGGAAAACTACGCGCACGTTGCAAAGCTGAGCAAGAAGTTGACTGACGGCTACCGCACCATCGTCAAGAAAGCGGGACTGCGAGCCTATGTTGCAAGCGCCGGAGTAAATGGCGCGCTTATGCTCTATCCCCAGGAGATTCGCAACTACCGCGACTGGACGAAAATTGACGTCGATCTCTGGCGCCACTACTGGTTCGCAATGGTCAACCGCGGCGTTTTGGCGCAGCCGTATTGGTGGGACGAGCAGTGGACGATTTCCGTTCAGCACACCGAGGCGGATATCGACAAGCATCTCGCCGTGTTCGAAGAAGTCGCGCCCGCTCTTGCTGAAGCTCAACAAGAACGCGGTGCAGCTTTCGTCGGCGCCGCGGGCCACTGATTCTGGGAGAACACTTGATTGCAGAATGAGGCCTCCATTGCGCCCGCCGATCCTATCAGGCAGTCAATCCAAGACGCGCCTCATCTGCGCCGCGTCCTGGGGCGCATGGATCTTGTTCTGCTATTCGTTGTCGCGGTCTTCAATCTGAACGTTGTTCCTTCGATTGCGGCGAACGGTGGAGTCACCGTCTGGCTTTGGATCATATCGCTGTTGCTCTTTTTTTGGCCGCAAGGCATTGCCGTCATCGAACTTGCTCATCGCTATCCTGGCGAAGGCGGTGTTTATCTTTGGGCCAAGGAAGTGTTTGGAGACTTCCACGGTTTTCTTTCCGGCTGGTGCTATTGGACCAACAACATGATGTACGTCCCCACGGTCATGTTGTACTTCGTCGGTGTTTCCGTTTTTGCCCTCGGTACGGGCCATGAAGCGCTCGGAGACAACAAGAGATTTGCGCTGACTGCCTCTCTGGCGTTACTCGTCGTCCTCGTCGCGCTCAATATCGTTGGTCTCGGCGTCGGCAAATGGATCAACAATCTCGGCGCCATCGGCACCGGGGTTGCCGCGGCGGTGTTGATCGGGTTGGGGATTGTTGTATGGCTACGCTTTGGCACGACAATCACCTGGGCTGACTTTCGCATCCCGGCCAATCCCAAGTTTGTACTTAATTCCTTTGGTGTGATTTGTTTTGGATTGGTGGGGCTCGAGCTGGCTTCCGTCATGGGCGATGAAATCGAGAATCCGCAAAAAACTTTGCCCGGTGCCGTGGCCTGGGGCGGTGTACTCTCCGGCGCGCTCTATATCGGCGTTACATTGACGCTGCTCATCGCCATCAGCAAGGGGGATATCAACGTATTGCAAGGGATCGTGCAGGCCGTCGGCCACATGGCCAGCCGCGTCGGAGTTGCTTGGATCGTCGCGCCCTTCGCGTTTCTTCTAAGCCTCTCCATCGCTGGCATCGCATCCGCATGGCTCGGTGGCTCGGCGCGAATTCCTTTTGTGGCCGGGCTCGATTCCTACATGCCGGCCTGGCTCGGCAAGGTGCATCCGCGATACCGCACTCCATACGCCGCCCTGATCGTTCACGCAGTTGTATCCATGGTGCTCGTAGTTCTCAACTTCGGTGGCTGGTGGATTTGGAACAAAATAATTGGCTGGTCGCTCGTGGGATTTCCCCTCCACGCGCTGGGGTTTACGTCGGCAAGTCTGCTCGCCAGCCCAACCGGCGTCCAGGAAACCTTTCAGAAGCTGCTCTCGCTCGCGGTGGTTCTTCAGTTGATCCCATTTGTGTACATGTTTGGAGCGCTCTTAAAAATCGCTTTCAGCGATTCGTTCGAGAAACGCTGCTACAGCAGAACGACGCTGGTTCTTTCCGGTGCCAGCGGCCTTGTCACAACGGTTTTGGGAATTGCACTCGCCTTTTTCCCAGCCCAACAGGTTACATCCATACTTTCTTACGAGATTTGGATGTTTGGCGGTACGCTATTTTTTATCGCGCTTGCCGCATTTTTCTTTTTTGTCTACGGACGGCGCAAGGCGGCAAAAAGACTCGCGGAAGTAGCTCCCGCGCTTTAGAGGCCTAACGCCGCGATCAGCCGCTTGCGCGTTGTTGATCCTTGGAGGTTACGATGTCAGGCAGCGCGACAACTGGAATTCGAACGTACAAGAATTACGTCAACGGCGAGTGGATCGCCAGCGCATCAGGAGAAATTTTTCCCGTCTACGATCCCTCGACGGAAGAGGTGATCGCTCAGGTTGCCTCCGCCGGGCCTGCGGACGTAGATCGCGCCGTAAAAGCGGCGCGTGCCGCGTTCGATTCGGGTGCTTGGGCCACGACTTCCGCGCAAGACCGCGGTCGTGTGCTTTTCAAGCTTGCCGAAAAAATCCGCCAGAACGCCGGCATGCTCGCTGAAATCGAATGTCGCAATACCGGCAAGCCTATCATCGAGGCCGAATATGACATCGCGGACGTGGCCACTTGCTTCGAATACTATGGTGGTCTTGCCAACAAAGTTCTCGGCAGCGTGAATCCTGTGCCCGCCAACGCGCTCAGCTTCACTCTCCGTGAGCCTGTCGGTGTCGCAGGGCAAATCATCCCCTGGAACTATCCGCTACTGATGGCTGCATGGAAGGTCGCGCCTGCACTAGCCGCCGGCTGCACGTGCATCTTGAAGCCCGCCGAACAGACACCACTTACAGCTCTCGAGCTCGCAAACTGGTTCAAAGAAGTTGGTTTGCCGCCGGGCGTCGTCAATATCATCAACGGCTTCGGCGAAACCGCAGGTGCCTCGCTCGTCGCGCATCCGGGCGTGGACAAAATAGCTTTCACCGGCAGTGCCGCCGTGGGCAAACTCATCGTCAAGAGCGCCGCGGATACCTTGAAGCGCGTTACCCTCGAGCTGGGTGGCAAGTCTCCGAACATTTTCTTTAGCGACGCCGATTGGGAAGCCTCCATCGATGGCGCGCTTTTCGGCGTTTTCATCAATCAAGGCGAGGTCTGCTCCGCGGGCAGCCGTATCCTCGTCGAAAAGAAAATCTATTCCAAATTTGTGGAAGCCATGACGGAAAAAGCCAAGGGCATCAAACTTGGCGCGCCTCTCGAACGCGAGACGAAAATGGGACCCCTCGTTAGCAAAGAACAATATGATCGCGTCAGTTCTTATCTCGAGCTGGGCAAGAAAGAAGCCAAGGTCGCTACGGGCGGCGGCCGTCCGAAGCAGTTCGGCAAAGGCTACTACCTCGAGCCGACGATTTTCTACGACGTGGATAACAGCGCGCGCATTGCTCGCGAAGAAATCTTTGGCCCCGTCGCATCCGTAATTCCCTTTGACAGCGAAGCTGACGCCATTCGAATCGCCAACGACACGCCTTATGGTCTCGCAGCCGCTGTCTGGACTCGCGACATTTACAAAGCATTTCGCATCGTCAAATCGCTCCGCGCAGGCATCGTCTGGGTCAATCACATGCAGCCGACCTACGTAGAAGCGCCCTGGGGCGGCTACAAACAATCCGGCTTTGGTCGCGAGTTGGGCCCATGGGGCCTCGAGGAATATCTCGAAACCAAACAGGTCTTCGTCAATCTCGACGAAACACCCATAGGATGGTATTGAGTTTCGGAGCGCCAGCCCATTGCTGGCTCCGGAGTGAGAAGGAAACGAAAATGGCCACAATTCAAATTCGAACAGAAATTCCCGGGCCGCGTTCGCGCGCGCTTATGGCACGCCGCGAAGCGGCCATCCCCCGCGGGCCGGCCAATGCAATACCTGTCTTCGCTGCGCGCGCAGAAGGCGGGGTCATCGAAGACGTTGACGGCAACCATTACATTGATTTTGCCGGCGGAATCGGCTGCCTAAACATCGGCCATCGCTCTCCGCGCGTTCTCTCCGCCATCAAGGATCAACTCGACAAATATTTGCATCTCTGCTTCGCCGTAACGCCCTACGAAGGCTACGTCGCCGTTGCCGAAAAGCTGAACACGCTGGCTCCGGGAAGTTTCGCGAAGAAAACTATTCTTCTCAATTCGGGCGCCGAAGCCATTGAAAACGCCGTCAAAATCGCCCGCGCTTACACGAAACGTCCCGCCGTCATCTGCTTCGAAGACGCTTTTCACGGCCGGACGCTGCTGACTATGTCTCTGACCAGCAAAACGCATCCTTATAAGGCGGGCTTCCAACCATTCGCCAGCGACATCTATCGCATTCCCTACGCCTATCCGTACCGCAATACCCCTGGTACATCGTCCGCTGAGTTTGCGTTTCATCTCGAAGACGCTTTCAAACGCTCTGTCGCTCCGGAATCCGTCGCCGCGGTGATTGCCGAACCTGTTCTTGGAGAAGGCGGCTTTGTTGTTCCGCCACGCGATTACTTCAAGCTTCTCCAATCGATCTGCCGGAAACATGGCATTCTTTTTATCGCTGACGAAATCCAATCCGGCTTCGCTCGCACGGGCAAATGGTTCGCTTCCGAACATTTCGGCATCGAGCCCGACTTGATCACTATGGCCAAATCTCTGGGCGGCGGCATGCCCATTGCTGCCGTTACGGGCCGAGCCGAAATCATGGACGCGCCCGGCCCCGGCTCTCTGGGCGGCACCTACTGCGGACACCCGCTATCTTGCGCCGCGGCGCTCGCCGCCATCGAGACCATTGAAAAAGACGGGCTGCTCGGCCGCTCGACAGCGATCGGCGAACACTTTGAAAGACGCGCACGCGGCTGGCAGAAGAAATGGTCTTTAATCGGGGACGTTCGCGGCCTCGGCGGTATGTGCGCCATGGAATTGGTGCGCGACCGCGAAACTCGCGAGCCTGCCGACTCCGAAACAAAGGAAATTGCCAGGCATTGCTACGAGCACGGCTTGGTCCTCATCACTGCCGGCACATTCAATAACGTCATTCGCATTCTCGTTCCGCTTGTCGTCACGAACGAGCAGTTGGATGAAGGCCTGGACGTGATCGAGTCCGGGCTCGCCAATGTCACGGAACGCAGGCAGGCCGCACTGTCTCACGCGTAGGCTAAGTGTTGGACTCCGGCGAAATGCTTGCTTGCCATGCGCTCGCATCTAATAGAAAGATTCTTTTAGGAGCATGCAATGCAGGACACAATTACAAAACGCGCGGGTGCGGCCGTTGAACTGAAAGACGCGCGGCTCTTCCGTGAAGCTTGCTACGTTGATGGACAGTGGATTCCAGCAGGCTCGCGCGAGACGATCGATGTCGACAATCCCGCTACAAAGGAGATCATCGGCAAGGTGCCGAAGCTGAGTCGCGCTGAAACACGCCGCGCCATTGACGCTGCAAACAGCGCTTTCCCTGCCTGGAGCAAAAAAACAGCAAAAGAGCGTGCCACAATTCTGCGCCGCTGGTTTGAACTAATGATGGCGAATCAGGAGGATCTTGCACGCCTCATGACGCTCGAACAAGGCAAGCCGCTCGTCGAGTCGCGCGGAGAAGTCGCTTATGCGGCCGCGTTTCTCGAGTGGTTTGGCGAGGAAGCCAAGCGCGTCTACGGCGACACGATCCCGCAGCACCAGGCGGACAAGAGAATCGTCGTCATCAAGCAGCCCATCGGCGTTGTCGCCTGCATCACTCCCTGGAATTTTCCGCTCGCGATGATCACGCGAAAGGCCGGGCCGGCCATCGGCTCCGGCTGCACTGTAGTCGTCAAACCAGCCGAACAAACTCCGTTTTCGGCGTTAGCTCTGGCGGAGCTGGCCGAACGCGCGGGCATTCCGAACGGTGTGTTCAACGTCGTGACTGGCGATCCCGTCGAAATCGGCGCTGAACTTACCTCGAACCCGATGGTCCGCAAACTCTCGTTCACCGGCTCAACGGAAGTGGGAAAGCTTCTCATGGCCCAATGTGCTGGCACGGTGAAAAAACTTTCGCTCGAGCTTGGCGGCAACGCGCCATTCATTGTCTTTGACGACGCGGATTTGGACGCCGCCGTCGAGGGCGCGATGGCCTCGAAGTACCGCAACACCGGGCAGACCTGCGTTTGCGCGAATCGGTTGCTCATCCAAACTGCTGTGTACGACGCCTTTACTGAAAGGCTTAGCGCAGCCGTGAAGAAGCTGAAACCCGCCTCCGGATTCGAGCCAGGCGCGACGCAGGGCCCTCTGATCGACGACGCTGCCGTCGAAAAAGTAGAGAACCACATCCGCGACGCGCAGTCCAAAGGCGCAAAAATACTGCTTGGGGGACGCAGGCACTCCCTCGGCGGCCGCTTTTTCGAGCCCACAATTCTCACGGATGTCACGCCGCAAATGGCGGTTGCGCGCGAAGAAACGTTCGGTCCCGTCGCCCCGCTCTTTCGCTTCGCAACGGAATCGGATGCCATCGCCCTTGCAAACGATACGGAATTTGGCCTTGCCGCCTATTTTTACGGCCGGGACATCGCTCGCGTCTGGCGCGTTGCCGAAGCACTCGAATACGGCATTGTTGGCATCAATACGGGTATTATTTCCACCGAAGTCGCGCCGTTCGGCGGCGTGAAAGAATCTGGCCTGGGCCGCGAAGGCTCCCGCTACGGTATGGACGAGTACGTCGAAATCAAATATCTCTGCTTCGGGGGCATCACCGCGTGAAAATCGCAGCCGCCTGGGAATCCTCTATTTGTTGATGTCTTCTTTCGCTTCCAGCCGCTTCAAGAGCGGCTGCAGAAAAGGCTTCTGCTGATCCGGCGCCCCGCTGATGGCTTCGTTCATTTCCTTTGTGGCGCCAGAGAAATCCCCCGAATTCGAATCGACCCGCGCAAGCGCCAGGTGGCCGATCCAGTGGTTCGCATCCTTCTTCGGCACGAGCGGATACAGCTCGAAAGCGCGCTTTGCGTTTCCCTGCCGTTGCAGGCCACGAGCATAAACATAGAGCTGAATCGCATTGGCCTTATCGAGGGCCTGAGCGAGGGCCTTCTCCGCGTCGTCCTGCCGTCCCATGGCTGCGAAAATCCGCGACTTCGTCTCCCAATTCTCGAATCGCGATTCATTTTGTATCGAAGTGTCCTCCCACTTCAGCGCTTCTTCCAGATTGTAGTTGTTGTCCAGGCACCAATTCGCGGCTTCGTCGTAGCCCGCCCACGTGAATCCGCCCACATTTCGCAGTTCGTTCTTGATGCTTCGCAACACGACTGCCTTCACGTCCACGGAAACGTGGAAGGGAACCGCCAGCTTTTCCCAGCGTAGAGTTGCGTCCGCCGAATCGGGCTTCACGTCCTCGAATGCGTAAGTCACGTATTCCGTGGATTCCGCCGGGTGCGGCTTCACGCTTACACGAAGCGCGTCTTCCTTTTCGTCGTAGCTGAAGCTTCCCCACGACGTCGAATTCTTCGAGAAAATTATCGTCCACTGATCTTTATCGGGGATTGTATGCAGCCCGTAGGTGCCTGCGGCGAGAGGTTTCCCTTCGACCGAAACATCGTCGCTGAAAGAAATCGTCGTGTTCTCATTCGCACCCGCGCGCCAAACTTTGCCATACGGAACTACTTTGCCCCAAATCTCGCGTCCGCCAACTGCCGGGCGGTGATAGACGATGGTGATATCTGTCAGTCCGATCCGTTGCGATACACTCCCTCGCTGGCTCACTCGCGGGATGTTGAGTTCCGTGGGCTGACTGCCATTCTTGAATTGAGCGTCCGCCCGCCCCGCGAGACACCCTGTTCCCACCATGATTCCTAGAAAAATCCTGCACGCATTGCGCATGAGCACACCCCTCCTCCGCTCACATCGTTGCCGAATTGGCTGGCGTACTTCTTCCGCGCCGGCCTCACACCCTAGTTGCCATAGACGCCTTCCCGCCGAATGGGTGAGCACCTTTCGTGGCGCCAGTCACTCTTTACTTCTCAGGCGACCTTTCAGATGGCTGGCTAGAGGCACCAAATCGATGCAGACGTTTGATCCCTGTGACGACCTACCGCCAACTATCTTTGAGATTGGAAAAAGCGTTCGCACCCATTACCATCATGCCGCGCTCCGTGTTCGCACAGATATCCCATCGAGGATAAATATGAAAATCTCCAACATTTGGCTCGTCCCGGTTCTATGTCTCGTTTTCGCGGTTTCAGCTGCCGCCCAGAGCCAGTCCGAGCCCGCTCTTCCCTACTCGCCGAGTCTGGATGTGCGCTCGATCGATAAGTCCATCGATCCCTGCGTGAACTTCTACCAATACGCCTGCGGCCGCTGGCAGAAAGACAATCCCATCCCGGCCGATCAGACCTCCTGGAGCGTTTACGCCAAGCTTTATCAAGACAACCTGAATTTCTTGCGCGGGATTTTAGACCAGGCGGCGAAGAACAGCGCGGCGCGCGACACGGTCACGCAGGAAATTGGCGACTTTTATTCGGCTTGCACGGACGAGCCTCAAGCAGAACGCCTCGGCGCCAGCCCCCTCAAACCTCAACTGGACGCTATCGCCAGCCTTGAGAATATCCACGGGCTGGCTCGCCTCGTTGCCAGGCTTCAGTTATATGTAGGCGGCTACAGCTCTCTTCTTTTCCGAGCTGGCTCCGGTCAAGATCCGGACAATTCCACACAAGTTATTGCAGAGATTGGCCAGGGTGGCCTCGGTTTGCCCGACCGCGATTACTACACCAAGGAGGACGCGAAATCGAAGGAGATTCGCGAGCGCTATGTGCAACACGTGCAGAAAGTGTTCGAATTGCTCGGCGATGCTCCCGATACCGCGAAGACAACTGCGGAAACTCTGATGCGCATGGAAACTGCCCTCGCGAAAGCTTCGCTCACGCGCGTCGAGATGCGCGACCCCTACAAACTGAAAAACAAGATGGATTTGGCCGCTCTCCGAACGCTTGCTCCGAACTTTGACTGGCAAATCTATTACAGCCAATTGCAGTACCCTAAGTTGGAAATTCTTAACGTCATTTCTCCGGAGTTCTTTAAGGCACTAAATCAAGAGCTCGCGGCAGAGCCCCTCGAAAATTGGAAGAATTATCTCCGGTTTCACGTTGCCGACTTTTCGTCGCCCTATCTCTCATCTCCCTTCGTGCAGGAAAACTTTGATTTCTTCCGCGGATATTTGCGCGGCGCAAAGATCAACCAGCTCCGCTGGAAGCGTTGCGTTCAGTACACCGACCACAATTTGGGTGAAGCGCTGGGCCAGGCCTACGTCCGAAGAGTCTTCTCTCCAGAACTTAAGAAAAGCACTCTCGACATGGTCCTGCGCATCGAAGCCGCTATGGAACAACGCATTCGCGCACTCGATTGGATGAGCCCTGAAACCAAGCGCCAAGCCCTCGTCAAGCTCAACGGCATTCGCAATAAGATCGGCTATCCCGACAAATGGCGTGACTACAGTTCCGTCAAAATCACTCGCGATGATTTTCTCGGCGATATCCAGCGCCTCACCGAGTTCGAACATCGCCGCCAGATCGCCAAAATCGGCAAGCCCGTAGATCACGGCGAGTGGGAAATCAGTCCCACCACCGTGGACGCCTACTATGACCCCCAAATGAACGACATCAATTTCCCCGCCGGTGTCCTTCAACCGCCCCTCTATGATCCGAAGATGGACGACGCCCCGAACTACGGTGATACCGGCGGCACCATCGGCCACGAGTTAACCCACGGCTTCGACGACGAGGGCAGCCAGTTTGACGCCACAGGCAATCTCAAGAATTGGTGGACCAAGGAAGACCGCGAGAAATTCGACGAGCGCACCAAATGCGTCAGCGATCAATATTCAAAATACGTGGTCGTGGATGACGTGCACATCAACGGCAGGCTCACCATGGGCGAAGACGTCGCCGACCTAGGCGGAGAAATCCTCGCTTACATCGCCTGGCAAGGCGCGAACAAAGACAAAAATCTCCAGCCCATCGACGGCCTCACCCCCGAGCAGCGCTTCTTCATCGGCTATGCCCAGTGGGATTGCTCCAATGAGCGTCCCGAAGATATGCGCATGCGCGCACAGGTCGATCCGCATTCGCCTGCGCAATATCGCATCAACGGCGTCGTCGTCAACATGCCGGAGTTCGCGAAAGCCTTCTCCTGCAAAGCTGGCCAGCCTATGGTCAACCCGCCGGAGAAAGTTTGCCGCGTGTGGTAGAGGCTAGCTTTGTCAAGTAGCTAGGATTTCTGGTCGCCAGGTGTCGACGGCTGCGTGGGCGGTGTCGCCGGCGTGGGCGCCGGCTTATAAACAGTCGTCGGCCGCGCCGGCTGATACGCCACCTTCACATCCTTCTTCGGTTTCTTTTTCTCTCTGCCTCTTTTGTCTCGATTGCCCATTGTTTGTCCTCTTTGCCCCAAAATGCGTGCTTGTAGAATAGTCTACCCTAGCCGCCCCCCGCGCGCCGCCCGAACCGGTTCGCCTCGGCTGGCCTTGCCGCCCAACTCGTGCCTCTCGAAAATATCAGCTCAACCGATTAGGCGTAAACCTGGCCGTCAACTCCATCACTCTCCGGTAATACTCGCGCTGCTTCAATTTTTCCGCTGCTGCTTCATCAATCACAAACGTCGCGTCCGGATGTAGTTGCAGGCATGAAGCCGTGACCGATGCCGTGATCGGCCCTTCGATCGCCTCCGCGACCGTCTCGGCTTTTGCGGCTCCAGTCGCCAACAGCAATATCTTTCTCGCTTCCAGAATCGTACCTATTCCCATGGTGACCGCGCACTCGGGCATTTCTTCGCCGGCCGCAAAAAATTTCCGATTGTCCTCGATGGTCTCGCTCGTCAGCACTTTCAACCGCGTCCTCGAACCAAAGCTCGAGGTCGGCTCGTTAAATCCGATGTGCCCATTCCGCCCGATTCCCAGTATCTGCAGATCGATTCCACCCGCCTCGCGAATCGCTTCCTCATACAGACGACAGTACTCCTCGTAATCTCCACCCAGCGTCCCGTCGGGAATGTGTATTTTGTCTGGATTCATATTCACATGATTAAAAAAATGTTCGCCCATAAAGCGATGAAAACTCTGCGGATGCTCTGCCGGAAGCCCCAGATATTCGTCGAGGTTAAAAGTAGTAACCTTCGAGAAATCCAGCCTCTCCTCCTCGTGCCGCCGCACGAGTTCCCGGTACATCCCCAGCGTCGTGCTTCCGGTCGCCAGTCCCAGCGTCACCGACGGATTATTCTTCACCGTGATCGCCACGATGCGCGCCGCTTCCCGGCTCAATTCTTCATAACTAGGTTTTAAGAGGACCAGCATCGCCACCCCGTTTTTCTAGACCCCGTGCATTCTCCGTGTAGAATACCAAACAGCATGCCTCCACCCGTGGCAGCCCTTTCTCTCTTCCATCGAACCGGCTCACACGCGGCCTGCCTCGACCGGTGCTATATACAACAAGCCGGCACAATCGCAATCACCATGCCAAAAATCCGGGAAAGTCCCCAAATTCCGAGTAGAATGACCCGTCCAATTCAGCATAGCTCCTCAGAGCTATATAGCAGTATACTGGGCCGCCGTACTCGTCTCCAAAATCTGCTGCTCCCGGAGTAAATCCGAATATGGTCCTCACAGCCATCGATTGGATCGTCGTCGCCGCCTACCTGATCCTCAATCTTCTCATCAGTCTTTACTACCGCAGCCGTTCGTCGGGCAGCACAGAAGAATTTTTTGTCTCCGGCCGCAACGTCTCCTGGTGGCTCGCCGGCACGTCCATGGTCGCCACGACCTTCGCCGCCGACACTCCTCTCCTCGTCACCGGCCTCGTCGCTAAAAATGGCATCGCTGGCAACTGGCTCTGGTGGTCGCAATGCCTCTGCGGCATGATGACCGTCTTCTTCTTTGCGCGCTATTGGCGCCGCGCGGAAATTCTCACCGACGTCGAATTTGTCGAGCTCCGCTATCAAGGCAAGCCCGCCGCATTTCTCCGCGGTTTTCGCGCCATCTATCTCGGCGCCCTCATGAACTGCCTGATCCTCGGATGGGTCATCAAAGCCATGATCAGTATCACCACGGTTCTTCTCGGCGATGCCATCGCCCAGGGCCGCGTCCTGCAGCTTTCGATCGGCGGACACGAGTTTCTGCATTACACCCTTGGCGCACCCGAGCACACCGCGCTGCTCATCTGCGTCCTTCTTCTCGTACCTTTCACCGGCATCTACACTTTTATCGGCGGCCTCTGGGGCGTTCTCGTCACCGACCTCTTTCAATTCGCTCTAAAGATGTCGATGATTATTGTCCTCGCCTGGATCGCCGTCGCAAAAATCGGCGGCATCGCCGCCCTAAAACTCCAGCTCTCCCACGTCGATTCGCTCGCGCGCCAATCCGGCAACTCCACCGGCTCGATTCTCTCTTTCTTCCCGTCCTTCCATCTTGGCTGGACCACCGACGCTCTCTGGACTCTTCCCGTCATCACCTTCTGTCTCTATCTCGCCGTCCAGTGGTGGGCCAGTTGGTATCCCGGAGCCGAACCAGGCGGCGGCGGCTACGTCGCACAGCGCATGTTCAGTGCCAAAGACGAAAAAAATTCTCTCGGCGCCACCCTCTGGTTCAACATAGCGAATTACGCCATGCGTTCATGGCCGTGGATTATCACCGGCCTCGTCGCCGTCGCCGTCTATTCGCCGAATGGCGGACTTCATCCTAGCGCTGCATTCGCCGCCGAGCCCGAAAAAGGCTACGTCATGGTCTTGCGCGATTTTCTTCCGCCCGCCTTGCGCGGCCTCATGATCGCCGCTTTCCTCGCTGCATTCATGTCTACCGTCGGCACTCAGCTCAACTGGGGCACTTCCTATCTCATCAACGATTTCTATCGCCGCTTCCTCGTCCGCAAAGCCGGCGAAAAACACTACGTCCTCGTCAGCAAACTTATCATCGTCCTCCTTGTGATTCTCAGCGGTTACGCCGCCGCGAACATCACGTCCATCCAATCCGCCTGGCAATTACTTCTCGGAATGGGCGCCGGAACAGGCTCCGTTCTCATGCTTCGCTGGTACTGGTGGCGCATCAATGCATGGAGCGAAATCTCCTCGATGATCGCCGCTTTTATCGTCTCGATGTCTCTCACACGCATTCAGTTCTCCGGCACGAGTTCGGTCATCTTTGCCAAGTCCGCCCTCATCACCACTGCGGTCACCACCGTCGTCTGGCTCGTCACAACTCTGATCACCAAACCCGAACCTGACGAAAAGCTCCTTCAGTTCTATCGCCGCGTCCGCCCCACTATCCATGGCTGGAAGCACATCGCCGCTCTCGCTCCGGAAGTCGCTTCCGTTCGCGATTTGACCGCCAACACATTTGACTGGATCATGGGCTGCGCGCTGGTTTACTGCTGCATGTTTTCTATCGGGAAGTACGCACTGCACGAATGGTTCATGGGCACCATCTTGCTCGTCGTGTCCGCGCTTTCCGGCTACTTCATTTACTGGAGTCTCTCGCGCCGCGGCTGGAAAACTCTCTCCGGTGCAGACCCCGCACCTTCTACTATGCAACCAGTAGAGCGCCAACCTGAAATGTAGTTGCTTCAGTCCGCTCGCGCAGGCATGCAAACGGATCGTACGGATTGCGAGGTATCAAGTATGAAAACCGATCTCGAACTACTCCAAGGCCAGTGGAAAATCTTCTCTCTCGAACTTGACGGCAGCTCCATTCCCGAAGCTCACCTCGCAGGTGCCTCCATCTCGATTCAGGGGGATAAATTCATATCTTTCGGAATGGGCAGCGAATACCGCGGGACGATTGAGCTGGACTCCGCTTCCGTCCCCAAAGTCCTTAACATGAAGTTCACCGCCGGTCCCGAAAAGGGGAATGTCAATCTCGGTATCTACGAGCTTGACGGCGACAGTTGGCGCCTCTGCCTCGCCACACGGGGATCAACTCGCCCTCACCAATTCGCCGCCCCGCCCGGCACGGGCATCGCCCTCGAAGTGCTCAAGCGCTGCTAGCCTGCTTCGATTTTGTCGCTCCGTTATTTCATGCAATCAGGGGGCTCTCCTTTTTCTTTCCTCTTCTCCTCCCACGCTTTCGATGAGTGGAGAAGCCTTCAGTTAATTCGTGATCTTCGCGATAAACACCGAATACGGCTCCATCGGCAATCCGTTCGGCATTCCAGTAAGCGCCTCATGCGTGTCCGTCAACAATACTTTCATCCTCGGCGCCGAAAATCTCAGCGCCGAAAGATCGAATTTCGCTTTCTGCTCTTTCGCCGACATGTTCAGCACGACCAGAATCGCTTCGTCCTTGTACTGCCGCGCGTACGTCAACACATTCGGATCCTCATCGTTTAGCGAAATATAGTCACCATCCTGAAGTGCCGCCTCCGTGTGGCGCAGCTCCAGCAGTTTCCGGTAAAAATTCAAAACCGAGTTGGGATCCTTCATCTCGTCCGCCACGTTATGCGTCTTGTAACTCGGCGGAACCGGCAGCCACGGTTTTACCTCGCTGAATCCAGCGTTTACCTGCTCATCCCACTGCATCGGCGTGCGCTCGCCGTCGCGTCCGATCTCTTTTGGCCATCCCAATTTTCCTTCCGGGTCCTGCACGTCCTCTTTTCTCTTCGGATCGTTATTCTCCATACCGATCTCTTCGCCGTAGTACATGATCGCCGACCCGCGCAGCGTCAGATAAAGCGCCGCCATCATCTTCGCGATCGCGTCATTATGCTTTCCGTCCCCATACCGCGTGTACGATCGCACGATGTCGTGATTCGTGATCACGTAGGTCGGCCATTGTCCCGCCTCATTCACTGCCGCAATGTGCTTGCGATATTCCGCAGCCGAAAGCCCCTTGAATCCCGTCATCATCAAATCCATCGGCATCTGCAGTTCGTCGTGGTTCGCTCCGTAGTAATCCCTCAGCTGGTCCACGTTCGTCGTCCACGTCTCTCCGATCAGTACCGCTCCGTACTCGTTCGCAACGCTTCGCAGCTTCCTCATCGCGCCGTGCACTTCCGGCAATTTCTTGTTATGGATCTCATCCATATTCGGCCGCCCGAACTTGTCTTTCCCCGGCTCCACCGGGTTGTCCGTCAGGTTCGGATCTTCATAGAGCGTGTCCACCGCATCCAGCCGGAATCCCGCCACGCCGCGTTTGTACCAGAATCGCGTCACATCCAGCATCGCCTTTTCCACTGCCGGATTTCTCCAGTTCAAGTCCGGCTGCTGTGGATAAAAATAGTGGTAGTAATACTGATTCGTCCTCGGATCGAACGTCCATGCCGGAGTCCCAAACGTCGAAAGCCAGTTATTCGGCGGCTCCCCCGGGCCCTTCCCGTCGCGCCAAATGTACCAATCGCGCTTGTCCGAAGTTTTCGACGACTCCGAGTCCAGAAACCACTTGTTCTTGTCTGACGTGTGATTCACCACAAAATCCAGGATCACCCGGATGTTTCGCTTTTTTCCTTCCGCCACCAGCCGGTCGAAATCCGCCATCGTCCCATACATCGGATCGATCGCCTCGTAATCGGAGACGTCGTACCCGAAATCTACTTGCGGCGACGGAAAACACGGCGTAATCCAGATTGCGTTCACACCCAGCTCTTTCAGGTAATCCAGCTTCGACGTAATCCCATTCAAATCCCCGATTCCATCGTTATTGCTGTCTGCAAAACTCCGCGGATAAATCTCATAAAACACCGCGTTCTGCCACCACGCATGTCCTTCCGCATCCAGGGCTTTCGTCTGCGCGTTTCCCCTTGCCGTCAACAGACACGCGCTTGCGGCCAACAAAATCACCATCGCGATTTTGCGTTTCACGTGATTCACCCCGCCTTGGTGTGAATTCCTTACTTGGGCTCGTCTATAGAACCTGCACATCCGCGCCTCGAGATCCGAGTCCTCGGTCAAATGTGACTAGCTTTAGCCCAGCCACGGACGCAAAGGCTAGAAGATACGCGTCTACCCATACTTTCGGGGAGGGATTCCCCCGCGAGGACACTTTACGAAACTCCCTTTCGATTGCCTCAGGCTCAGAGACGAATTCGATTCGATCATCCGCGCAGACGTGGTCCCACAGATCCCAGGCCTCGTTCATCTTCTTCACGTCATTGCCCATCACGGCTTGCGTCGTGAGAAGCCTGAGAACCGTCATTTGCGTGATCCGGCAGAAAAGAAATTTCTCTTCGCCCGAACTTTCAAACCATTCTTTCGCCTTTTCTGCATGGATGTGCCGCCCCCAGAGCAGCCCCAGCCAGACATTCGCATCAAGGAAATTCAAGGTGTTCATAAATCTGTTCGTTCGTAAGATCGACCTTTGGACCCTCGGACACAATCAAGGGAAATTTCACCCTTCTTGAACGAGGGCGCTTACCTTCCGCCAGAGTTACCCGCACACCCAAGAGAATCAATTCGCGAACTGACCGTCCCTGCGCAGCAGCCTTCGCCTTCAGCTTGCGGTATAAGGAGGCGGGGATGTCAACGGTTGTACGAACTGCTTGCCTCTTCATACTCCTATCCTGCCACCGATGCCATAAATATGGAACTGCTTTGCGGAGGCCTTCAGCGGCTCGCGTTATCTCCCGGCTCCGCCGCGAAATACTTGTCGATTAGTGCTTCAATAATTTGCGCGGGATCTTGGGCGCGTGAAAGAAGACGACGACGCGTTGGTGCGGGTAGTCCTCGCCGGCTTTCTCCTCGAAGTGAATTCGCAGCTTCACTCCGGCGCCCGGGGTGTTCAGCAATTCCGCACCTCGCACCGACTCGATCACGCCCGGATTCCACACCGCCAGGTCATACGTCGCTCCTGCCCGTCCCGCCGTCTCCAACTCCATAGGCGAGAACGCGTCGGCCATCGTCTCGGAAAGGATTCGCAATCCTTCACTCTTGTCTCCCAACTCAGGCAGCCGCAACATGTACGATAGCCCAAAATCGTTCGGTGCCAGGATGCGAATGCTGTTCTTACCTTCCTTTAAGGCCACTTTTAATTCGATGTGATGATCTTCCGAAGAAATTTGTTGGTCGAAGGTCCGTTCGCGCCCATTTACGGTTACGCGAACCGCCAGCACCGAGTTGGCCACCGCAGGTTCGAACTCCAGCGTGCAGGCTCCTCCAGTGCGCGTTGCCTCCAGAGTGATCTCGCCGACCGCCTTGTGGTAGCTCAGGTCCACCACGCTGTCGCCGACTCGCTCATTCCTGATCTGGAAATCCGTCCAGTCCGCTGGAACATGCGGCGCAAATGTCAGCGTGCGTTTCGCCGCATCCTTTTCCAATCCGAACATCCCCTTCAGCACGGGACTCACCACCATCGCCGCCGACCAGATCTGATGCGGTGAACTCGTCGAGAGCGGCTGGTAATAATCTCCGGAAAGCACCTCCGTAACATGTCCTAGTGATCCGTCCAGTGTCAGCAACGCGTTGGCCCGCAAATTCTCGTACGCCGAAAATTCCTTGTGATAGCGGTATTCCGCCACCGAAGCCCACCCCGTAAACAACGGCCACACCGACCCAAAGTGATATCCGCCTCCGCTGTAAACCGGTGAGCTGTTCGGAATAATCCGCATCCCCCAATCCGTCTGGATGTCAGCCCCGGCCAACTGCTGCAGATGGTCCGTTCTGTGCGCTCCCGCCATGTCCATGGTCGAACCCCACCACATCGGAGCTGCGGCCAGCACGCTCAGCTGGTCCACTGGCTTGTCGTTCCTATCCAGCGCGAATGCATACCGCTTCTTGTCCGCGATCCAAAAACTGTTATTTACCAGAGCCTCTTGTTTCCCGAAGTCTTTTTCCAATTCGATTGCGGCATCGTCGCGGCCCGCCGCCTGCGCCAGCCTCGAGAGCGCATGCAGCGCTTCCGCGCCCAATGCGCTTTGATAGAACTCTGTTTTCACCGGCAGCAAAGGCCCGCCTTCCACCCAGCCATGCCCAACCCCGAAGTTTTGTGGAAGTCCTTTCGCATCGTAGGTCGATTTCAGGAATTGGTACGCCTTCCACAGGGTGTCCCATTTCTCTTTCGCGAACGCCGTGTCGCCGCTCGCCGTCACATAGTCATTCGCGGCAATGATGTAAAGCGGCGTCGCATCCGCGGACGCGTACGGATACGGATAATCCTTGAACCATTTCACGAAACTTGCGCCTTGCGAAATCTCGTGCGGAATTTTTCCGTCTTCCCGCTGAAACTTGCTGATAAACGCCAGCGCCGTCTTCGTGGTTCCAAAGTCTCCTTCCGCGTTCAGCGCCAGCGATGTCCAGAACGAGTCCCGTCCAAAATACCAGGCAAATCCCGGTCGCTGGCTGTCCCCCGACGTCCGGTATCCCGCCACAAGCCCGGTGCCCAGAAACGGATTCGTCACCACACCCTGCACCATGCTGATTCTCGACCAGTCGTATGCCTGCTGAATCTCTTTGTCAGGCAGTTCCACGTTCACGGTCTGGTTCAGATAACTCCGGTAATAGTCTGCTGACTCCCGCAACAACTCGGCGTATCCCGAAGTGAGCCGTTGGTAAGTGCTCTCCGCATCAGCTAGGCCCGTCATGGATCCCGAAATCGCAATGAGCTTGGTCTCTTTGCCTTTGGCGGTAACCCCTAGCCGGAACGAACTTATCTGCGATTCGGAGTAGTTTGTCTGGTATTCCACTCGTGCACTCTCGGCACTCGGCGATCCCACCAGTGCCTCGAATTTCCTCGTCTCCTCTCCTAGAACAAACGCCCTCGCCTTCGCATCCCAGAATTCGTACGTGCCGCCCAGCGCCGCTGGCCATTCCAGCTGAAAATCCCGGTGAAACACCGCTTCAACTTCCAGCGGGCCCTCCGTTTCCACTTCGAGCAAGATCACTGCGCCCGGTTCATGCACTGGCACAAAAAATGTCTCGCGCACGGAAAATGTGTCTCCCGCGTAAACAATCGTGCTGGACTCCGGCCGTGTAATCAGCGTCCGTGCCAGCGATTCTGCCGGGAGTGTTCTCCCATCCACGTGAAATTCCAGATGAAAATCGCGCAAGATCTTCAGCGGATAAACCCAAGCTTCCATCCGCCCCGATTCGCTCCCGAACAATCCTGCTTTCTGCCCAACGGTTGGCAGAAATTCCCACGGCCGCACCGGGCGCGTCAACTCCAGTGTTTTCCCAGGCACGGCGGCATTCGTTGCGCGTTGCGAATTCGCAGTTTCTTGTGCTGCGGCGCTCGCGATTCCCAGCGCGGCGAACAGACCGATCGCACACATACCGCGGATGATTCTCTTGCTTGCAGGAATGGGAGCACCTGTTTCAGTCATGGCGGGAAGGCCCGTCGCGCGAGTCGTCCATGGAATCTCTCGCGCCCCTCAGTTTGAATCGCCGCTTTAGCCTTACAATAAGGATCGGCACCAAATCCTAGCATGAGCCAAACCCGGGAAGGTACGATTCGATTTGTCTTCTTCACGCCGCTCGTTTCTTAAATCCCTGAGCCGTTCCGCGCTGGTCCTTCCTTTCGAGAGCGTCCTCGCGCTGGCTCGTTCTTTCCCCGCGAGGCAATCTCCCGCTTTTTCCGTAGCTCCAAATCCATATCCGGCTCCGCCGAAAGAGATCGGCGTCAGCTTTATCAATGTCGCGCGCGAATGCGGCCTCAACGCCAAAACATTTTATGGCGGCGAGCACAAAAACAAATATCTGCTCGAAACAACCGGATGCGGCGTCGCCTTCTACGATTACGACAACGACGACTGGCTGGATATTTTTCTCGTGAACGGCTGGCGCCTTGAAGGATTCCCCAAAGGAGAGGAGCC
>Ga0335083_10001061_pt1 | contig 38615 bp, 38 predicted proteins | sample Lox_Sample_42_FD_206716 | JGI IMG/M metagenome (GOLD analysis project Ga0335083, IMG submission 206716) | Soil microbial communities from Loxahatchee National Wildlife Refuge, Florida, United States - Lox_Sample_4.2 | ecosystem: Environmental > Terrestrial > Soil > Wetlands | place: USA...
GTGGCTCCGGCATGCGCCGGAGCCACTCCTCTCACGTCCGGCGAGTGGGGCGAAGACGATGCGAGGACGCCTCCTGACGACGTGCACGGCGATCGCGGCGGTCGCGTGCGTGCTCGCGGGCGGCGTGTCCGGCGGGGTTCGCGACTCCACCTTCGTCGAGCGCGCGACACAGCGCTACCACGCGACGGTCGGCTGCTACGACCGGTCCGACTGGGCCGGGCTCGTCGACTCCGGCTACCCCGACCTCAAGGGGCACGAGACGGAGGTCTACGGGCTCTGGCGCTACGAGATCCGGCAGGTTGCGCTGCCGGTGCGCGGGTGCCGGGCGCTCGAGCGCTGGCGGCAGACGCCAGCGGCGCGCGTGAGCATCTGGATCTTCGTCCTCGGCCACGAGCTCACGCACACTCAGCAGACCGACCTCTACAACGCGCCGTGGAGCCGGCCGTTCGACGAGGTGCAGGCCGACTGCGGCGGGTTCGCGAAGTTCCAGTCCCTGAAGCGCGCCCTCAGGATCAAGCGGCCGCTGAAGCCGCCCCCGCGGAGCTTCGGCCGCTGCCCCCTGAAGCACGCGGTCGCCCGCAAGCGCTAGACCGGCATTATCGAGGCACGGTCACGGCGAGGATTCGGCCGTGGCCATGGACGTTCTCGGCCCAGGCGACCCGGCGACCCTCGATCGAGAGGCCGACAGGCGTTCCGGTCGCACGGACGACGAAGCGCGGCGTCCGGCCGTGGAGGACGTAGATCGCGAGGCCGACTCGGAAGACGATTCCACCGGTGCTTGCCGAGAGGTCGGTCGCGCCGAGCGCGATCCGGCCGCTGACGGCGACGTACGCACCGTTTCTGGCGTCGAAGCGCCGAATGACCTTGCTTCCGTTGGGCTGCTCCTGCAGGAGCGCGAGCGTGTGGCCCGCGAGGGCGACGCCTCTGACGAGGCCGTCGAAGCGCGCGCTCATCAGACGGTTTCCGGCGAGGTTGTAGACATCCACGGGGCCGTCCTCGGCGACCCGTGGCACCCATTCGCCCGGCGGGGTGGGCGAGCGTGCCGGCACGACGGCCACCCGTCCCTCGCCGATCGCGAACATCGCGGGCGGCGGCACCCCCGGGATCACCGGAGGGCGTTGCAACGGATGCTGCCCTGCGCGCGCGAGCACAACCCCGCCGCCGGTGACGACGAGCGGGTCGGTCCAGGGCACGTCGCAGATCTTCAACGGCCGGTTCACGCACTGCTCCAGGACCCAACCGTACGCCAGCGTCGCGCCGTCCCCGGCGACACCGCTGAAGCGCGCGCCGCCGCCGGTGCCGCGCAGGTCACCCAGCAGCAGGTCGACACCTGCAGCCTTCGTGCCGGGGGCTCCGCTGACGATCGTCTCCTCGACGTTGTTGCCGCTGCTGTCCCAGGCCCAGAGGGCGCGGCTCCTGGCCAGGGCGATCACCGCAGTGGAAGCCCGCTCGGGACGACCGACCTTTCCGACGACCCACGTCCTTCGCGTACTGAGGCGCCGGACACGCACCCGCGCGTCCCCGGCGACCCAGCCGATCCAGTCCCCGTCCTGCGCGAAGGCGTAGATGCGGCCGTGGGCGGTCACGAGCGTGCGAGGGGCGCTCGCAGTGGCGGCCGTCGTTGCCTCCCGAGACGCCCCCGCGAGGACGGCGAGCAGCACGAGGCTGCCGGCTATCGCGAGCCGAGTGGCCAGGCGACCGTTCGCGACGGCTCACCTCCTCCCGGCGAGGGCCTTCTTGACCTGCGCCATCGGGACGAACGCGAGCTTGCCCGGGTGCCCGGCGCGCCCGAAAGTGGCGTAGGCGAGGCCGAGCGCGTCAAGGTCCACGTCCGCGAAGCCGAAGCCGGTTAGCGATCGCGCGAGGACGACGTCGCGCCCCGTACGCGCCTGGACGACGTGCAGCGCCAGGCTCTTGTCGTAGTGCGTCACCAGGTAGGCGGCGATCTGCCCCGAGAGCGCGAGGTGTCCGGCTCCCACCGGCATTGCCCGGCTGTGGAGCAGCGCTCCCGTTCGCCAGTTGTACAGCTCGAGCCGGGGCTCCACGGTGAGGACAGCGAGGTAGGTGCCGCTCAGGGCGATCTGAGCCATGTGGTCCCCCTTGACGAGTTCGATCCCAGCGGGCCTCAGCTCCTTCAGGAGCTTGCCGGTGCTGGAGTAGACGGCGATCCCTCCGGCTCGTAGTTCCCTAGCTCGTGGATCGTCCCGGACGGACGAAGCACGGCGACTCTCCCCGAGTCGGCCGGGGCGGCGACGATCCCGTCTCGGCCGGCGACGACACGTTGCAGCCGGTGGGCACCGATCACGTCGAGCCCGCCTCGCGAGACACGCTGGACGCCGCTCCTGGTGTCGGTCGTCCAGCGACTGACGGCCAGCAGGTTCCCCGAGCCGACCAGTCCGTGGATCCACGTTCCGGACATGCAGCGCGGATCGTCGGAGCACTCGTAGGCATAGCGCGCGGTACTTGCCAGCAACCGCTCCCTGGCGGTCGAGGAGACGTAGAGCTTGTCGTTCCACTCCGTGTTCCCTGCTCTCCTGACGATCCAGGCCACACGCCTCCCGGCGACGGCGAGCTCCGCCACGTAGCACGTCCTCAGATGACTCACGGCACGCTGCTGTCGGCTCCACACGTTCCACACGAAGATCCTGGGGCAGTGGGTGCCGATAGCTCCTCCGGCGTATGCGACTCTCGGTCCGTCCATTGCGATCAGCGAGACCCCGAACTGCGTTCCGATCGTCCTCGGAGGTGGTCCGTTTCCGGCGTCTCCCGCCGTTACTCCGACCGCGAGGAGCAAGGAGATCCCGGCGACCACCAGCCGACTCGGGATCCCTCCGCTCAACTCAGCTCATCGCCCGGAGAACCCGGGCCAGCGGGACGAAGACGAGCTTGCCTCGCATCGGCTCGCTCAGCCGACCGTGCTGGTGGTAGTTGACAACGTAGACGAGGCCTCGCGGCCCGATGGCTGCGTCACGGCTCTCGTAGCCCGCACCGCCACCCGTCGCGAGGACGACGTCCTTACCGGTCGTCAGCCGGATCACGTGTAGCTTCCGCGGCGCGGAGCGGCGCGGGTCGACCGAGTAGACGGCAACTTGCCCGTAGGCGGCCAGGTGGCCCGCCTTCAGGTTCGGGGTCGAGCGGGCGACCGGCCAGGTGTGCACCAGCTTCCCGGTCGTCCAGTCGTAGACCTCGAGCGTCTTGATCTCGGTCAGCACGACCAGTGTGTTCCCGGTCAGCGCCACCTCCTCCGCGGAGCTGGGCGTGATTTCCCGGAGCAGCGTCCCGCTCGTCGAGTAGACGCCTACCGTCGCGGGCGCGCCGCCAGCGGCGAGCGTCCCGTAGGTCGGCCACGCGTCCTCCGAGCGAAGAACCGCGATCCGCCCGGAGTCGGACGACGCGGACATGATCGTTCCGGGTCCAGCCGCGATCGACTTCAGCCCCGTTGCGGTGATCAGGTTGAGCCGCTGGCCGATGCATGTTCCGTCTCGCGCCGACCACCACGTGCTGACCGCGAGCGTCTTCCCGGACCCGACCGCGCCGGCGATCCAGCGCCCGTACCAGGTCTGTGTCGTCTCCGGGCCGCTGAGGTAGCGTCGGCCCGAGGCGAGCAGCTTCGAGCGGGCGCCGATCGGAGCCGTGTAGAGATTCTCCGTGGTCTGGTACGAGTTGCCGACCACGTACCTGGTGATCCAGGCGAGGCGCGTCCCCGCGATCGCGACCTCGGACGTGTGCGCGCCGTACTTGCCCTTCATCAGGGTGGTCGCGCCGGTCAGCGTGTTCCAGACGTAGACCTTCTTGCCGACCGCGTATGCGACTCTCGGCCCGTCCATCGCCAGCGTCGCGATCGGGCTTTGCGTCTGCTTCACCCTGACGCTCGGCGTCGATGCTATGCCTGCCTGCACGACGAACGACAGCAGCAAGAGAGTGACGAGCGACAAGGCGTACTTCAGAACCCTTGTCATGATCCTCACCTCCGCCCGCAAATGTTCCCGGGCGAGGCTCCAGGGCGCATCGTGGGCGGCACCGATAGGGCCGTGAGAACTACTGATCCAGCTGGAGCGACGCCGTCCCGCTGAGGTCGAGCCAGGACCGGCCGCGGCCCTGGACGATGCGGATCATCACCGCCTCGCAGTGGCGGCAGCGGACGACGATCCCCGCGCCCGTGTAGACGTCGAGGCGGGCCATCTCCTCGTGCGCGCCGCAGCCGCCGCAGACCGAGATTGCGGCGGTGAGGTCGGACCCGACGAGCTCGAGCATCAGCCCGCCGATCGCGTTGCCGTCCAGCTTCAGGTCACGCGTCTCCATCTCAGCTCCCCGTCGCTCCGAAGCGTTCCGTCCTGATCCACCCGGGCTCGTAGCCTGCCTCGATGAGGCCGTCGGCCGCCGCGTCCACGAAGCGGGTCGAGCCGCAGACGTACACGCGTGGGGCCTCCGCCGCCGGGAACGCGACCTCCGAGAGCAGCTCGGGGTCGATCCGCCGCGTATAGCCCGTCCAGCCCGGCGGCTGCTCGCGCGTGAGCGTGTGAACGACCTCGAACCCGTCGCCCTTCGCGGTGAGCCGGTTCAGCTCCTCGCGGTAGATCACGTCCGCGAGGGTGCGGGACGAGACCACGAGCCGCATCGGGGCCCGCGACTCGATCTGCGCGTGGTGGCGGGACATTGCCATCAGCGGCACGACTCCCGAGCCGCCCGCGATGAGCAGGCTCGGCTGGGGCTCGTCGCCGTCCCAGACGAAGTAGCCGCCGATCGGGCCGCGCACCTCGAGCCGGTCGCCTTCGCGCGCCTCGTCCACGAGATACGGCGAGACCTCGCCGTCGTCCAGCCGCTCGACCGTGAGCGCGAGTGGCTCGCCCGGAGCGGACGCGATCGAGTAGCTCCGCTGCGCTTGGTAGCCGTCCTCGGCCGTCAGGCGCAGGTCGAGGTGCTGCCCCGCCCGGTGCCCGGGCCAGCCTCGTGCCGCGAGCTCGAGCGTCCGTACCCTCGGCGTCTCCTGGTTGACCGCCGCGATCTCGGCAGTCAACCAGGTCACGCTCAGTCGCCCCAGTACCGCTGTTCCAGCCACGGGTCGCCGCGCAGGTGGTAGCCGTTCGACTCCCAGAAGCCCGGCTCGTCCTCGTCGCGGAGCGACAGCCCCCGGACCCACTTGGCGCTCTTCCAGAAGTAGAGGTGCGGCACGAGCAGCCTCGCGGGACCGCCGTGCTCGGGGTCGAGCTCGTCGCCGCCGTAGCGGTACGCGACCCAGGCCTTGCCGCCGGTCAGGTCCTCGAGCGGGAGGTTCGTCGTGTACCCGCCGTCGCAGAACGCGACCGCGTAGGCCGAGTCGTGCTCGACCGCGTCGAGGAGGGTGTCGACCGAGACGCCCTCCCAGGTCGTGTCGAGCTTCGACCAGCGAGTCACGCAGTGGATGTCGACCGTGGGCTCCTCGCTCGGCAGCGCGCGGAGCTCGTCCCACGTCCAGCTCACGGGCTCGGCGCCGCCCTGGATCGAGAACGTCCACTCCTCGAGCGGCGTGTGCGGCGTCGGCCCCGCGGAGAGCACCGGGAAGTCGTCGGTCAGGTACTGCCCCGGCGGCACCCGGTCGGACGGGCCGGTGCGCCTCTTGCCCCGAAATCCTCGTGAGAAGACCACGGTCGACTGAACCCTACGCCTCTAGCTCGCCGCGATCCCGGCGACCGTCTCCGGTACGCCCTCGAACTCGCCGACGGGCTCGAGCTGTCCGTCGCTGCCCACCGTCCACCCGAAGATGCGCTGGTGGTCGGCGTCGATCGCGTACAGGAAGCGGCCGTCGCCGGTGATCGCCTCGTCGCGGATCCCGCTCTCGCCGATCCTGGTCGAGCCGGCGATCGGCTCGAGCAGCTCGAGCTTCCCGCCCTGCCGGATCTCGTAGCTTGAGATCGTCCCGTCGCCGAAGTTCGTCACGTAGACGAAGCGGCCGTCCTTGGTCGTCGCAGCCCAGCAGACCTCGCTGCGCGTGTCGGCGATCGAGGCACTGATCGGCGCCAGGTGCCCTGGCTCGTCCAGCGCGTACGAGGACGCGGCGGCCTTGCCGATCTCGCCGCCGAACGCCTCGGTCACGATCAGGGAGCCATCCGCGAAGTCGAACCCGTACGGCGTCGCGCCCGAGGACGGGATGGTCTCCGGCCCCTCGGCGTAACCGCTGTCGTCGATCGTGAACGCGCTGATCGCGTTGGTGCCGCGCTCGGTGACGACGATCGTCCTGCCGTCCGGGCTGAACGAGATCTGCGCCGGGTCGGCGTTGCCCGCGCTCAACGGCCGGCCCGAGCCCTCGAGCGGCATGAGCCTGCCGTCGGCGAGCGTGAAGCCGCTGATGTTCGGCGTGCCGTTGTTGAGCGCGTAGACGATTCCGCCGCTCACGGCGATGCTCGTCGGAGCGGTTCCGCCCGAGGCCACCTTGTCGGCGAGCTTCAGCCCGTCCGACTCGATCGCGAACAGGGTCAGCTCGTCGCTGCCCGCGTTCGTGACGAGAAGCCAGGCGCCGTCCTCCGAGAGGACGATCGAGCTCTGCGAGGCGAGGTGCGGCACACCGGTCCCGCGGCCGCCGGTCTCGTACCGGCCGATCGAGTCGAGCTGTCCGCCGACCGAGCGGTCGTACGCGATGATCTCGTTCCGGTCGGCGTCATTGGTCTGGACATAGACGCGTTCGTTCATCTGGATTCCCTCCACGACCCCATCGCTTGTCGACGGTTCTGTCTCGCGGCGGCGGCGAGCGTTACGCGCTAGCGCGCGATCGAAAGCAAGGAAGGTGTCATCTGCCCGCCCGAGCCCGGCCGCAGGACGGTCACGTAAGCGGTCGTCCCGGAGATCGCGGTCGTCCACAGCATCCGCGAGGTGGGCTTCGGATGGTGTGCGCACGGGAGATGCTCGCCCTGGGTCGTGTGGCCCGGCTCATGCCCGAGGTCCTGGCCGGCGAGCGCCGGCAGCTGGTAGAGGACTCGGCCCCCGCCGTTTGCATCGACCGGCCCGAGGCGCAGCTGCTGCGAGCAGCGGCCTTCGCGCACGTAGAGCAGGCGCCCTCCGATCCTGGCCGGGTTCAAGAGCAGCACCCGGCGCGACGAGCGGAGCAGGCGGCGTTTCCCGGTCGAGAGATCGAAGGAGAACAGGCGGCTCCGCGTGGTCGACGCGAGGTGGTAGACGACGACCTCGCCGGTGAGTGACGGCCGGCCGAGCCGACCCGCCGGCTGGGCGCGAGAGACCACCGCCGTGACAGTCGGGTCGGCGAGGGCGAAGGCGCGGAGCTGCTCGGAGCCGTCCGCCAGCCGGACGCGGTAGGCGAGCCACTGGTCCGAGACGGCGAGCTTCTCGACGCCGGGGACCATCACCTGCAGGCTGGGCGTGAGCGTGGCGGCGTCCGCGACGGTGACGGCGTCGCCCGAGCGCCAGGTGACATACGGCCCGCCGAGCGCCGGGTCGGTGCCCGGGAGCTGCGTCTTCACCCCGTCCCGGAGAAGGAATCCACCGACGCCGGGCTGCTGCCAGACGACGTCGCCGCCTGCGGCGCTCGGATCGCCGCCCGGCGAGGCGACCGGAGTCGCGGCCCGTGCGGTCCCCGCCACGAGGGTGAGGGCAAGCGACGCGGCGGCGAGCACGCGCAGCGCACGTAGGCCTTCGGGCCGCTCGGCCAGCGCTCCCTCGTCGCCTCCTCGCGCGACGAGCAGGAGCACCGGCAGCGCGCGGCCTGCTGCGAAGCTCAGGCCGACCATGATCACAGCCGGAACGCTCGCGAGCCCGACGCTCAGCGGCAGCAATGCCCAGCCCGCCGCGGCCGGGACGAACGTCGACACGCCGGTCCCGAGCAGGACGCCGTACAGGAAGAGCGCGCGCGGCAGCGGCATCGACCGGCGCCAGGGCTCGGGCACCTGGAGGTGGACCTGTGGCCGCACGCGCAGCCCGGCGAGATCGGAGATCACGGCCGCTGCGGCGAGCACGGCTGCGGCGACCAGGAAGACGTGTCCCGGGTTGAGCGCTACGCCGATCGCGCCCAGTGCGCCGAACACCAGCACTGCGCCGAGACCTAACCCGGCCGCGTACGCGGCGGCCGCGGCGACGAGCGCCTTCCGTCCTCCCAGCTCGCGCGCGGCACTCACGGTGCCGACCATCGACAGGCTTCAGGGCGACCAGGCGCCCGCGAGCCCGACGAGCAACCCGGTCAGCGCGAGGGCCGCGGTCAGCACTTGATCTTCGAGTCGTAGTACATGACGCAGAAGACGTGCCGGCCGTGGTAGCAGTAGCCCGTCAGCGCGGCGTCGCCGTTGATCCGGGTGCTGACGTAGCCGCAGCAGTCCACGAGCCGGCGGACGTGGCCGCCGCAGCACCGGTACCAGGAGCCGTCGAGGTAGGCGCGGAAGCCGTACGTCTTCGCCGCGCCCTGGCAGACCCGGGTGCGCGGCGCGGGCGGGAGCGGGTTCCCGTCCGGGTCGCGGAGGAGCCGTCCCTGGGCGTCGACCGGGCGGCCCGCCTTGTCGATCGGGCGGCCGAGGTCGTCGACCGGCTTGCCGTCGGCCGCGCGCAGCGGGAAGCCGCGGCGGTCGACGCGCGGGAGGCCGGTCGGGTGCGGGCACGAGCCGGTCGTGTACGTGTGGCCGCAGAAGTGGTGGGCCTGGGCGGCCTGCGTGCGCAGTGCCCCCGCGACGATGCCGCCGCTGCCGACCGCGAGCAGGAGCTTTCCGGCTCGCGCCAGGAACCCGCGTCTCGAGCTCGCCTCGGTGACGGCGTCGCTAAACACGCTCTGCCCGGCTTGCATCCGCGAGCACGCTCTCGAGCTGGTAGAGCGAGTTGAACGTGCCCTTCGCCAGCACCTCGCCGTCCGGCGCGAGCGCCACCGCGTACGGGCTGCCCGGGATCGCGAGCGAGCGCCAGGCCTCCGCGTCCTCCTCCTCGTCGAAGAGCTCGAGCTCGATGTCCGGGTCGGAGCCGACGAGCCGTAGCGACGGCTCGAGGGCGTGGCAAAGCGCGCAGCCCGGCGAGGTGAACACGGCGACGAGCAGCGGCGACGCTCGCTCGAAGCGCTCGACGAGGCCGAGGCGGCTGCCGATCTCCGGGCCCTCGTGCTCGATCGAGAGCGCGGCCTGCGGCGCGATCGCGAGCCGCAGCTCGCCGACCTCGCGCGCGAGCGCGAGCACGGCCACGCCCAGGACGACGACCGCCGCGAGCGCGACGCCGAGGCCGATCCCGAGCCACGCGTCGGTCGAGGGCTCGGTGTCGGGCGCGACCGCGAGGGCGGCGAAGGCCAGGGCGAGGAGCGCGGTTCGCGCGACCGCCGGCCAGCCGATCCGTGACCGTGTGCCGAAGCAGCCGCACGGCGCGCCGGCCCGTCCACGCGCCATCGCCCAGAGCAGCGCGAGCGTGAAGATCCCGAGGAGCCCGGCCGCAGCCCAGGCCGCGCCGGGCAGCCCGGCCGCGACGGCCACGGCAAGAGCGGCTTCGACCGCGATCACGCCGCCCCAGAGCACGGCGCGCGCGGCAGGCCGGGTCACGCCGTAGGAGCTGAATGCTTCACGCGCGCGCGGGCCGGCGAAGAGCTTGGCCGCCGCCGAGGCGAGCAGCACCCCGGCGAGCAGAACGCGAAGTAGACCCACGACCGTCAAAGGCGGTGGAGAATACCGAGCAGAGACGACGTTCAGCGCTCCGCGGTCATACTGACCGCGACCCGGTAGGCCAGACAGAAGGAGGGAGCATGTGGTGGGGAATCGGTGGCGGTCTCGCGATCATCTACCTGATCCTGCTGGTCACCTGCGGGGTGATCACGCTCAGGAAGGGCCACTGGGTGATGTTCATCTTCGGGATCTTCTTCCCGCTCTTCTGGATCATCGGCGCGGTCATCCCGCCGGTCGCCCCCAGAGCAGCGAACACCTAGCGGCCGCAGGCCAGCAAGCATGAGGGAGTAGCGTGGCCCGGCCGAACCTGATCGAGCGCCAGATGTCGGGCTTCCTGCGCTCGCCGCCGAAGGTCAAAACCGCGGCGACCGTGATCGTGACGGCGACAGCCGCTGTGGTCGTCGTCGGCGGAGCCCTGATGCGGTTCCTCGACCACAAGGAGTACGCGAACGTCTGGGTCGGGATGTGGTGGGCGATCCAGACGGTGACGACCGTCGGCTACGGCGACGTCACGCCCAAGGAGGTCTCGGGTCGGATCGTGGCCGTGTTCGTGATGCTGGAGGGGATCGCCCTCCTGACGATCGTCATCGCCGCGATCACCTCGACCTTCGTCGCGCGGGCCGAGCGGGAGGCCGGCTTGGAGGACGATGCCGTCGACGCGCGCATCGAGGCCCGGCTCGACGACCTCTCGTCACGGCTCGAGCGCGTCGAGTCGATGCTGCAGCAGCTGACGAGCCGCTAATCGTGGCTGGCTAGCCACTCGCCGACGATCTGCATGTAGCGCTCGCGCTCCTCGACGTGCGGCAGGTGCGACGACTCCTCGAGCAGCACCCACTCGGAGCCGCGGATCCCGTCGCGCAGCACCTCCTGGAGCGGCGGCGCGGCCTCGTCGTAGCGGCCCGAGACGATGAGCGTCGGCACGTCGATCTCTCCGAGCCGGTCCTTCACCTGCCAGTCCCGGATCGAGCCGATCACGTGGAACTCGCTCGGCCCGTTCATCGTGTGGTAGACGGTCGGGTCGCGGTCGATCCAGGCGAACGCCTCGAGCACCTCGTCCGGCCAGGGATCGAGCCGGCAGAGATGGCGGTCGTAGAAGACCTTGCAGGCCTCGGCGTACTCGGGGTCGTCCGTCGTCCCGTCGGCCTCGTGGCGCCGCAGCGTCGCCTCGACCTCGGGCGGAAGCTCCGCGCGGAGGCGGTTTGCCTCGGCGACGAAGTCGGGGAACGACGCGGCCGAGTTCGCGATCACGAGTGACTGCAGGCCCTCGGGCTTGGTGAGCGCGTACTCCTGCGCGAGGAAGCCGCCCCACGACTGGCCGAGCACGTGGTGGCGATCGCGCACGCCGAGCGCGTCGACGAGGTTGTGCAGCTCCCGCACGAACAGGTCGACCGTCCAGAAGTCGGCGCCCCGCTCCGGGTAGTGCGTGCTGCGCCCGTTCCCGAGCTGGTCGTAGTGGACGACCGCGCGGCCGTCCACAGCCAGGTCGGCGATCGAGATCAGGTAGTCGTGCGAGGCACCCGGCCCGCCGTGGAGCACGACCAGCGGCGCGGGCCCATCCGTGTCTCCCGGCCGCAGCTCGCCGGTGACGCGGAACCAGGTCTCGGCGGTCTCGCCGCCGACCTCGAACGGAACGGTGCCCTCGCGCACCGCTGACAGGCTCACGGCTTCACCACGACCCCACCGCGACTCCGCCCCATTCCTCGGGGGCGACGTCGCGAACGGTCTGGGTCAGCTCCCAGCGATGGCCGGCGAGGTCGCCGAGCACGCACGAGCGCTCGCCGTACTCCCACGTCGTCGGCTCCTCGAGCACCGACGCACCGGAGTCGCGGGCGCGTTCGAAGGCGGCGTCGACGTCGGGCACCCGCACCTTGATCACGTGCGTCGCGCCCTCGGCGCCAGGGGCGATCCGGTCGCCGTCGGCCTCCGCGACGACCACCGCCCCGTCGGTGCCGACCCGCAGCTGGGCCCGATGCGACTCCCCAATCCGCACCCGCTCCTCGAACCCGAAGGCCGCGTCGAGCCAGGCCACGGCTGCGCGCACGTCGGGGTAGTAGAGCACCGGCGTCACAGTGACGGGCGGCGCAGACCGGTTCGTCAGCACGGGCCGAAGTCTAAGAGCCGGATGCCCCCGGCAAGAATCGAACTTGCGCACGCGGTTTAGGAAACCGCTGCTCTATCCACTGAGCTACGGGGGCCCGCGTGGCAGCGTAGCGCCCTGCCCGACCGAACTCCGCGCGCCCTATCGACGGATGAGGCGCGGTCCGCAGCCGAAGCACTGGTCCGGGACGTTCTGCGCGATCACGCTGTTGCTCAGTGTCAGCGGCTCGTCCTGGAGGTAGAGGCCGCCGCCTTTCACCGTGAGTCCGGCGGTTCCGACGACCGCGTTGCCCGTGACGCTGCTGTTCAAAAGGGCGAGCGGGCCGCCGCCGTCGTCGTTCAGTCCGCCGCCGAGGGCGCTGCCGCTTGCCCCTCTCGCGACGATGGAGTTTCCGCTCACGATCGTGTTGCGCAGCGTCAGTCCGCTGGTGATGCCCATCCCTCCGCCTCCGGCATCCAGCGAGCCGAACGGGCTGAAGGCGTACAGGTGGTTGTCGCTCACGATGCCGTTCGTGATCACACCGCCGTCGAAGACCGACGCGCCTCCGCCGGCGCTCGCATCGCCGGCGGCCGACCTAGCGTAGACGGTATTGCCGGTGAGGCGAATCTTGTTGAAGGTGCCGCTGAACTCGCCCGCACCCGACTCCCCGTCGACGTTTCCGGTCGAGCCGGGAAGCGTCTGTGCGCTGACGTGGTTGTCCGAGATGACATCGCTGGCGAGGACGACGTCGATGTCGGCGTGCAAGCCGCCCGAATCGGCCGCCGCATCGCCGAGCGAGTTGGTCATCGTCGCACTGTTGCCGGTGATGGTGCTGCCGGTGATCGTCGCGCCCGTGGCGCCATCGGTGACGTGGATCCCGCCCGCGTGGGCGTCGAGCTCGACGCTGTTCGGCAGGTCGGCCGCGAGGATGGCGCTGTTGCCGCTGACGGTGCTGTTGCTCATGCTCAGCGAACCGCCGCCGACGAAGATCGCGCCGCCGTCCGCGAAGCGACCGTTCGGCGCCGAGCCGCTGGCCAGGTTGCCACTGATCGTGCTGTTGGTGATCGTGAGCGGCGCCAGCGAGCTATCGATTCCCGCGCCTTCGGCGTCGCTCGCGAGGGCAGACAGGCCCGACGCGGAGCCGATCCGGTTGTTGCTGATCGTGGTGCGGTCGAGTGTCAGCGTGCCCCAGCTGTCGACGCCGCCGCCGATCGCCGACGCGAACGCGCACGGACCGCTTGGACAGGACGGTCCGATGGGCAGCGTCGCGGACGGGGCGACGCGGTTTCCGGTGATGACGCTGTTGGTGATGGTGGCCGTGGCGCCGCCCGTGAAGTCGGCGTTGGGGGGGATCTCCACGCCGCCCCCGCGCGCCATCACACCCTCCTGACCGACGAACGGGATCGATTCCGGGCTCGAGCGTGTGACGCCGCCGGTGATCGTGACGCCGTCGATGGAGACGGTGGGCTCGGTCGGCGCGAAGATCTCGCCGATCGTCAGCACCGGGCCGCCGCCGTTGATCACGGTTCTGCCCGCGCCTGCACCGACGATCCTCACGCCGACGTCGATCGTGACCCCGCCCTGGAAGGTGCCCGGCCCGATGTGGATCGTGTCGCCGTCGTGTGCGGCAGCGATGGCTGCCTGCAGGCCCGGGAAGCAGCCCGGCGAGGCTCCGACGCAGAGTGACTCCGCCTTGGCCGAAGCGGCCGGGGCGGAGGCCGAGGCGGCCACGGGCGTTCCGATCAGCAGGAAGAGAGCGACGGCGAGGTTACGGCGGGAAGCGCCCATGACAAGCCTTTCCGTTCGGGGTAACGAACTCGCTCGAACATTCACCGTGGCAGTCGCCGCTACCGAGGCGCTATCGACCGGCTACCGTCCGCCCTGGTTGCTCGAGTTCCGCATCCTCGGGCCGCTCGCGGTCCTCTCCGACGGCACGCCGCTTCGACTGGGTGGACCGAAGCAACGCGCGACGCTCGCGATCCTTCTCCTCGAGGCCAACCGGGTCGTCTCGGTCGAACGTCTTGCGGACGACCTGTACGCAGGCGCTCCTCCGGTGACCGCGGTGACGCAGGTGCAGCGCCAGGTCTCCGATCTCCGCAAGCTCCTGGGCTCCGCATCCGTGATCGAGACCCGCGCGCCGGGTTACGCCATCCGCCTGTCTGCGGATCAACTCGACCTGAGCCGATTCGAGCGGCTCACCGGGCACGCGGCCGACAGTCTCGCCCGTGGAGAATCCGGTCTCGCCTTGCAGCTGCTCGACGAGGCGCTCGATCTCTGGAGCGGAGCCCCACTGGTCGACCTCGGCTCGGAGCCCTTTGTCCAGGCCGCAATCGGGCGACTCCAGGAGCTGCGTCTGGCCGCCCTCGAGCAACGCATCGAAGCCGAGCTCGAGCTCGGCCGCCACGCGGAGATCGTAGGAGAGCTCCGTGAGCTCGTCGTTGCCGAGCCGCTTCGCGAACAGCTCTGCGGACAGCTGATGCTCGCGCTCTACCGCTCGGGCAGGCAGGCAGAGGCGCTGGACGCCTATCGGACGACGCGGTCGACGCTCGTCGAGCAGATCGGCATCGAACCAGGCCCCGCTCTCCAGGAGCTCCAACGGGCGATCCTCGTCCAGGATTCGTCGCTCGACCTCGCCTGGCGTGACGAGAGGGCGGGACTCGACAGCACGAGGGCCGTGCTCGTGCTCCCGAACAGCGAGGAAGAACTGGACGGTCTGCTCGCGATCGGCGAGCGACTAGCGAGACCTTCCGATCGGGAGCTGCTCGTCGCCGGTCTCGTCTCCGGCGAGCGCGAGTTGCCACAGGCGGTTTCGATGTTGAACGCGCGTCGCAGGTCGACATCCGCTCCGGTCCGAGTCGCAGCATTCACCACCCAGGATCGAGCGGCAGACATCGCACGGCTCGTGATTGCCTACGGGGTCGACCTCGTGCTGCTCGCCATGCCGGAGGAAGCCGGTGCGGACGCGGTTCCGCGCGAGCTCGCGACGATCTACGAGCGCTCACCTGCCGACGTCGCAATGCTCCGTGGGACGACATTCGAGCCGAGTGAGCGGGAAGGTGTCTTCGTACCCTTCGGCGGCGGGCTGCACGACTGGGCCGCGCTCGAGCTCGCGGCCTGGCTCGCCTCGGGAGAGAACCTGGTGCTTCGCCTTCTCGGCACGACCGCAGTTCCGTCGCGGCGCCCGCGGGATGCCAGCCGTCTCCTCGCCGATGCATCGCTTGCGGTGCAACGCGTGGTCGGGATCGACGCCGAACCGGTGATCGTCGAGCCGACGGAAGAGGCTCTTCTCGGAGCGGTCGAGGGTGCGGCGCTGATCGTGGCCGGCATATCGCCGCGTTGGCAGCACGAGGGGCTCGGCTGGGGCGGGCGAGTGCTAATTGCGGGCTGCCCAGCCCCGATCCTGCTCGTCCACCACGGGCCGGGCCCCGGCGGCCTCGCCCCGCCGGAGAGCCGCACCAGCTACACCTGGTCGATCGGAAGGTCGCAGTCAGCGAGTCACGAGCAGTGATGCTCGTTGATCGCCGTGTAGGTTGCGTAGTTGGCGGACTTCGCCGCTCTCGGCGCGCTGGCGTAGTAGAGGCCGACCGTCGAGACGTCCTTCGAGGTAACCGCCTCGATCGGACTCTGGGCCGCGAAGATGAGATTGGGGGCGAGGTCGTACGCAAAGACACTGCCGCCGAGAGTCGAGGTCGGTGAGGGACTGAGCCGAGACCCGTACACGTGTTTCGCGCGGGTGATCGTCGAGCACGGCCCGATGCCCGCCGCAGTCTTGTACTTCTCGTTCCACGTCGTGATCTCGACGGCCGTGTCCGTAAGACCTCTGAAGTAGACAGCGACCTTCTGGCGAGGGAAGGTGAACTTCGTATACGGCGGGTTGGTGAGGAGCGTACGAGTCCACGGCTGCCCGAAATGCTTCTCGTAGGCACTCGGCGTGAGCCCGAGCTTGGCGCCGCCGATCGCCGCCTGAGAGATGCCCACCGTCGGCCCGCGCGTCTCCGTGACCACCACGGCGACGATGGCGGCAATCGCCGCGGCGACGACTGCTGCGGCGAATAGCAGGAGCCTCTTGCCGTCCTTTCCGTGCGGTGTGAACCTTTCGCCCCGAAGCCCCGCCCGGGCGGCGTCGATCAGCTCGCCACACGTCGAGTAGCGGTCGTCGGGCGACTTCGCGAGCGTGGCGGAGAGCACGTCGCTGACTTCGGCCGGCAGCTCTGGCCGAACGTCCGAGAGTCGGGGCGGCGGCTCGTTCAGATGGGCGAAGACGACCGCGAGCTCGGTCTCGCGGTCGAACGGCCGGCTGCCGGCCAGACATTCGTAGAGGACGCAGCCGAGCGAGTAGACGTCGGCTCGACCGTCGATCGAGCCTCCTTCGATCTGCTCGGGCGCGACGTAGTCGATCGTGCCGACGAGGTTGCGATCACCGGTCAGGCTGCTGACGGACGACACGTGCCGCGCAAGCCCGAAGTCGCAGATGTACGCGGCCTCGCCTTCCGGCATCGTCGCGACGAGGATGTTGCCGGGCTTGACGTCACGGTGCACGAGCCCGGCGTCGTGCGCCGCGTCGAGGGCTTCTGCCACCTGGCCGAGCAGAGCGAGCGCGCGATCGGGTTCGAGGCGGTCATCCCGCAGGAGCAGCGCGCGGAGATCGACGCCTTCGACGTAGTCCATCGCGAGGTAGAGAAACCCGCCGTCTTCGCCCACATCGATCGTGCGGACGACGTGCTCATGTGCGAGGCCCTGTGCGAGTCGCGCCTCTCGGAAGAAGCGCCGGCGGAAGCGCTCGTCTCCGACCAGCTCCGGTTTGAGCAGCTTCAGCGCGAGGTGCTCGCCGGTCCTCGGATCTGTCGCGAGGAAGACGGCACCCATGGCGCCCTGACCGAGGAGCGATTCCACACGGAAGCCACCCACGAGCGCGCCGATGCTTACGTCGGTCGCCATGTCTTGAGCCTGACAAGGGATACGCGAGACCTCAAGGCCGCCCTCTTCGAGAGCTCGGCTAGACGAGAGTGAGACTCAGGCTGCTGATCGGCTCAGTCGAGCTCGAGCTGGCCGTGCGTCTCCCCATATGCGTCGAGGAGGTCGAGGAACGGTACCGCGTCGAAGGCCTCCGGCCCCAGCACACCCGCTCCCGACCAGGCGCCGTTCGCCAGCAGCTCGAGCGCGACGACCGGGTTGAGCGCGGTCTGCAGCACGACGGCCTGCGAGCCGTACTCCCGCATCGTCGTCTCGTTGTCGGAGACGTGGTAGAGGTAGGTGCGCCGCGGGTTCCCGTCCTTGCCGGTGCCGTTGACGACGGTGCCCGCGCAGGTCTTGCCGCGCATGCGGTCGCCGAGGGTCGCCGGGTCCGGGAGGGCGGCAGCGACGACGTCGCGGGGCGCCACCTCGATGCCGCGCACCGAGACCGGCTTTGTCGAGTCGAGCCCGAGCTTGTGCAGCGTCTTCAGCACGTCGATGAACTCGTCGCCGAGGCCGTACTTGAACGTGACGCGGTTGCACTCGACCTCGCGCGGGACGAGCACGACCTCCTCGTGCTCGACGTTCACGCACTCGAGCGGGCCGATCCCTTCGGGGAAGTCGAAGACCTCCGGCTCGGAGAACGGCTCGGTGGTGAAGAAGCCCCGCTCGCGCTCCCAGATCAGCGGCGGGTTGAGGCACTCTTCGATCGTCGTCCAGATCGAGAAGGTGGGAGCGAAGTCGTAGCCCTCGATCACGAGGTCCGCGCCGTCGCGGACGCCGACCTCGTCGATCTCGGAGAACAGGTGGTCGGCGGCGTAGCGGGCGAAGACGTCCGAGAGCCCGGGCTCGACGCCGATCCCGACGAGCGCCAGAAGGCCCGCCTCCTTCCAGCGCTCGTGCTCGGCGAACTGGAGGTCGCCGAGCATCACGCCCGGCTTCGAGTGCGGCTCCTCGGGATGCGGCTCCGAGAGCGTCATCGCCATGTCGAGGTACGTACAGCGCGTCCTGAACGCGGCTCCGAAGATCGGCGGGTTAAAGCGCGGGTCGGCTGCGTTGAGGACGACGTCGGCCTCGGTCGCGAGCGCGGCGACGCTCGCCTCGTTGGAGGCGTCCACCTGCGCCGCGGCGAAGCGCGGGTCGTCGAGCCGGGCGACGAGCGCCTCCGGGCGCGCGGGGTCGAGGTCGGCGAGCGTCATGCGCTCGAAGAAGTCGCGCTTCTGGGCGACGGCCGCGACCGCGCTGCCGACGCCTCCGGTTCCGACGACGAGGATCTTCACCGCGACAGCGCTCCGTGGCTCTCGAGCAGCTCGAGCACCTCGTCGTGGGGAAGCCCGCGCTCGACCCGGCCCTCGCGGCCCTCGACGTCCGGCGCCGCCCAGAGGGCGTTCAGGACGGCCTCCTCGGTCGCGTCGACGGTCGCCGCGAAGAGCTCGTCCAACTCGCGGCCGTCGACTCCCTCGCGGCGTGCGGTCGAGAACGCGAGAAAGATCTCCCCGCTCCCGTGATGGGCCACCGAGCCGGTGCGCGCGAGCCCGAGGCCGGCACGGCGGGCCACCCGCTCGAGCTGCGCGGGGCCGACCGGCGCGTCGGTCGCGACGACGACGATGCAGCTCCCGGCCGGCGCCGAGTGGGAAGCGCCCGGCAACAGCTGCCCGATCGGGACACCGCCCATTCGGAGCAGGCGCGCTCCGCCGAAGTTCGCGAGGACGAGGACACCTGCGGTGCAGCCTAACCCGGGCAGCGAGCGGCTCGCCGTGCCTATGCCTCCCTTCCAGCCGAGGCAGGACATCCCGGTCCCGGCGCCGACCGCGCCCTCGGCGAACGGCCACGCGGAGGCGGCCTCGACTGCACGGCCCGCGTCCGCCGCCTCGACCTGGACCGTTCGCGCGTCGTTCAGGTGGCTGTCGTCGCACTCGCCCACGACCGGGATGACGACCTCGTCCACACCCACCGAGGAGTCCGCCGCCAGGGCAACCGAGACGGCCCCGTCGTAGATCCGGCCGACCGCCATCGTGGAGGTCAGGTAGACGGGCGTCTCGAGCCAGCCCCACTCCCGGATCTCGAGCGAGCTCGTGAGCTCGCCCGCACCGTTCAGGACTGCGGTGCCCGCGCGGAGCGGCTGCCGGACGAGCGTCTCCACCGGCGCGGGCACGATCGCGGTCACGCCGGTGCGGGCGATTCCGCGACCCTCGGGCGGGTCGGACTCGTCCCGCCAGACGGTCACATGGCCGACGGTGACGCCCGGAACGTCCGCGATCGAGTCGGTCGGGCCGGGATCGAGCTCGCCGATTCGCAGGCCCAGCCCGCCCAGGCGCGGGCCGCGTGGATCCGGAGGGCGATCGGGCACGGGGGGACTGTAGAGTCGCCGGGTGGAGCTCGCCATGCCCGTCGTCTGGAGCGATGCGTGCCTGCTCCACGATCCGGGCGGCGAGATCTGGGTGGGCGTCCGGACGCCCGCGGTCGAGACCACTGAGCGGATCGAGGCGATCCGCGCGGCGCTGCTCGAGGGAGGCGCGAGGCTCGTGGAGGCCGAGCCGCACGAGGACGAGGCGTTGCTCGAGGTCCACGACCCGGGCCTCGTCGAGTACCTCCGGACCGTCTGGGGCGAGTGGGAGGCCGCCGGGCTGCCCGAGGACCCCGGTCAGGACAGGGTCGTCCCGTACGTCTTCGCGCACCCGGGGCTCGGCTCCACGCTGCGCGTACCCGCGGCCGTCTGGGCGAAGCCCGGCTTCTACGCCTACGACACCATGACGCTCGTTGGGCCGGGAACCTGGGAGGCGGCGCGAGCAGCTGCGGATGCCGCGCTGACCGCGGTGGACCTCGTCCTCGAGGGCGAGCCGTTCGCGTACGCCTGCACGAGGCCGCCCGGCCACCACGTCACACGAACCGCTTTCGGTGGTTCCTGCTATCTCAACAGCGCGGCGGTCGCCGCAGCGTCGCTTCGTGCCCGCGTCGGCGGGCCGGTCGCAGTCCTGGACGTCGACGCCCACCACGGAAACGGGACGCAGGAGATCTTCCGCGAGTGCAGCGACGTTCTCACCGGCTCGGTCCACGTCGACCCGGGCGAGGGCTGGTTTCCGCACTTCGTCGGCTTCGCCGAAGAGAACGACGACGCGAACCGGAACCTGCTCATGGCGCCCGGCTGGGGCGACGAGCCGTGGCTCGGCGCGGTGGCCGAGCTCGCTGCCTGGGCGAGGAGCCACGGCGTGGTCGCGCTCGTCGTCGCGCTCGGCGTGGACGCCGCGGCCGCCGACCCGGAGAGCCCGCTCCAGGTCAGCGCGGGTGGCTACCGCGAGGCGGGGAGGCTGCTGGGCGCGCTCGGCGTCTCGACGGTGGTCGTCCAGGAAGGCGGCTATCACCTCGAGTCGATCGGCCCGCTCGTCCTCGGGGCGCTGCTCGGGCTGGAGGAAGGAGGGTCGTGATCGAGACCTCGCCCGACTACCTCCGCCACGTCGTCGAGCGGCTCGAGTCGCTCGGCTCGCACCCCCAGGGGTTCCGGGTCGCGGGAACCTCGGAAGAGCGCCAGGCGGTCGACTTCATCGCCGGCGAGCTGCGCTCGCTCGGGCTCGTGAACGTCGTCGAGGAGCCGGTCCCGGTCGACGGCTGGCGGCTCGAGGAGGCATACGTCGAGCTCGGGGACGGATCTCGGGTCGAGGCGGCGTCCTTCGGCGGCGTTCCCGAGACCGGTGCGAAGGGCGTCGAGGGCGAGCTCGTGCGCGTCGGCCGGGGCGGCCGGAAGGAGCTCGACCGGCTCGACGTGGCCGGCAAGGTCGCGCTCGTCGAGTGGCAGGTGGCGCGCCTCTGGCCCTACCACGTCGGCCTCGAGCTCGGCCTGCGCGGAGCGAAGGCGATGGTGCTCTACGCGCCGGAGGGCGGGCCGTTCTACCAGGCGCCGGGAGCGATCGGGACGTTCGACGGGATCTGGCACGCCGACGGCCCGCCGTGCGTGACGATCCGGCGCGAGGACGCGCCGAGGCTCGACGGGCGGGCCCGGGTCGTCCTGCGCGCGCCGTGCCGGCCGAGCACCGGCTGGAACGTTGTCGGCGAGCTGCCCGGGCGCAGGCGCGGCGCGCCGACGATCGTCGCCGGCCATCACGACGGCTGGTTCCGCGCCGCGTTCGACGACGCGACCGGCGTCGCGGTCACGCTCGAGCTGGCGCGGGCGTTCACGGAGGCCGGGATCCGCCCGAGCCGGACGATCGCGTTCGTCTCGCACACGGCGGAGGAATACGGCATCGCGGAGTCCGCCTACGACTGGTGCTACGGCGCCTGGTACCAGGTCGTCGCGGAGCACCGCGAGTGGACGACCGGCTCGCCCTTCTACCTCAACGTCGAGGGCTCGGGCAGTCGCGGCGATCCCTTCACGCTCGACGTGCCGCCCGAGCTGACCGGCTGGATCCGCCGCCACTGCCGGGCGGCCGAGCGCGACGGCCTGCTCCCCCACGGCTGGAGGCTCGACCGGCCGACCACCTGGACGGAGGTGTGGCCGTTCCTCGTCTCCGGGATCCCGGCGATCAACGTCTCGACGTTCACCGACGAGTTCGAGCGGACCGGGTACCACACGCAGTACGACACGGCCGACACGGTCGACTTCGGCTACCTCGCGAAGCTGACCGGGCTCTGCGGGCGGCTGCTGCTCGACGAGCCCGTGCTGGACTTCGCGCCCCGCGCGCGGGAGCTGGCGAGGCTCGGCATCCGGCCCGAAGAGCCCTCGGGCGACCCGCGCAGGCGCTTCACGGCTCTGGCCCGGGGCCTTCACGGCCTCGACGCGGTCGACGCTCCGCGCTATCCGCACGAGCAGACGGCCGCCGACGTCGAGCACCTGGAGCAGGCGCTCGAGGACCCGGCCAAGGCCGAGCGGCACCTCGCGCGCGTCGGGATCAACTGGCTCTGCGCTGACCTCTCGCACACGGCCTTCAGGATCGAGCGCGGCCGTCGCGGCCGGCACGCGCGCCGCGCCTGCTGGGGAGTGCAGGGCGACGCCGACCCCGGCCCCGACCTCTGGCGGGAGCTCGCCTCGCTCCGCGGGGAGCCCGGCGCGCGGCCTCCGGGCCCGTGGCTCGACCGGAGCCTGCGGCGCCACCTCGTGCGCTCGCGCCGTGAGCTCGAGCGCCGCCTCGACCGCATGGCCGCCGCCGCCGGCGGTCGCGTCTTCCCGCTTGCGCGGCCCCGCCCGGCCGACCTTCCGGTAGAAAACCGCGGATGAAGCCGCTCCCCAAGGGCGGGACGATCGGCGTCGCTGCCCCCGCGAGCCCCTACGACGCGCGCTCGGAGGTGCTGCGCGGCGTCGAGTGGTGGGAGTCGCAGGGCTACCGCGTGAAGCTTGCGGACGGCGTCTACGCGCGCGACGACTACGTGGCCGGCGACGCCGAGCAGCGCGCGGCCGACCTGAACGCCCTCTTCGCCGATCCCGAGGTCGACGTCGTCCAGGCGCTCCAGGGCGGGTACGGCTCGGCGCAGACGATCCCGTTTCTCGACTTCGACGTGATCGCCGCCAATCCCAAGCCCCTGGTCGGCTTCTCGGACATCACGGCGCTCCACGTGGCCGCCGCCCGCCGCACCGGCCTGCCGACGGTCTACGCCAACGGACTAACGGGCGTCGGCGACCCGGAGACGACGGAGTTCACGCGCGCGCGACTCCTCCAGGTGCTGCGCGGCGACGCGACGGGCCCGGTACCGCCCAATCCCGACGATCCCTACCTGCGCACGATCCGCGGCGGCAAGGTGACGGCGAAGCTCCTCGGGGGCTGCCTCTGGCTGATCCTCCAGACCATGGGCACGCCCTGGGAGGCCGACCTCGACGGGGCGATCTTCTTCTTCGAGGACTACAAGGCGCCGCCGTACTACGTGGACGGAATGCTGACGCAACTGAGGCAGGCAGGGAAGCTGGACGGCGTCGCGGGAGTGGTCGTCGGCGAGATGAAGGACTGTGACTGGGGAGACCTGCGGCCGGCCTCCGACTGGGCGCGATCCCGCTCGCTCGAGGACGTGCTCGAGGAGCACCTCGAGCCGCTCGGCGTCCCGGTGCTGTTCGGGCAACCGCTCGGGCACGGCAAGCATCTGGCCGCGCTTCCGCTCGGCGTTCGGTATACGCTCGACGCCGACTCTCGCTCGCTGACGGTCGACGAGTCGCCGTTCGACGAGTGAGCTCCAGGAGGAGGCAGACATGGGCAAGGGGTTGAGGCTGGTAGCGCTCTTCGGCACCGTCGCCGTGCTGGCCGGTTGCGGAGGGGGCGGCAGCTCGGGCGGGAGCGGCGGCACGTTCAGGCTGGGGACGAGCTCGCGGATCGACTCGCTCAACCCGTACGTGGCGTTCAACCAGGACGCCTACTCGATGTTCGAGTACATCTACCCGACCCTGATCCAGTACGACCGCGCGAACACGAAGTTCGTGCCGGACTTCGCCACCTCCTGGAAGTCGAGCGCCGACGGCAAGACGTGGACGTTCAAGACGCGGCCGAACGCGAAGTGGTCGGACGGGAAGCCCATGACCGCGGACGACGCCGCCTGGACGATCAACACCGACGTCAAGTACAAGGACGGCGGGGCGGCGAACTCGGCAGGTCTGATCGCCCACATCACGAGCGCCGAGGCGCCGGACCCGACGACGCTCGTCGTCCACTATGAGGCTCCCGCCGGCAACGTGCTCGGCCAGTTCCAGCAGTTCGCGATCCTCCCGAAGCACATCTGGTCGCAGCAGACGGGGAACAAGGGCAACGACCTGAAGACGTTCCAGAACGCGGCCCCGATCGTCAGCGGCGGGCCGTTCAAGCTGACGAAGTTCAAGAAGGACGAGATCGCGCTCTTCGAGCGCAACCCCTCGTTCTACGGCCCGAAGCCGAAGGTCGACGCGTTCGGCCTGCGCATGTTCTCGAACGTCGACGCGTTGATCGCGGCGCTCAAGGCGCACGAGATCGACTCGATCGAGGACGTTCCCGCGACCGGCATCGACACGCTCAAGAAGGCCGGCTTCACGATCTCGGACGTCCCCGGGGTCGACCAGACCGACTTCATCGTCAACTCGAACCCGAAGAAGACGGCGCACCGCGAGCTGCTCGACCCGCGCGTGAAGGAGGCGTTCATGCACGCGGTCGACCGCGACCACATCATCCGGGTCGTCTTCCTCGGCCACGCGAAGCCCGCGAACTCGATCATCCCGGCCGCGACGGGTGCCTGGTACAACCCGAACCTCCAGCCTGAGACGTTCGACATCGACAAGGCGAACCAGATCCTCGACCAGCTCGGCTACAAGAAGGGCAGCGACGGGATCCGCGTCGCGGACGGGCACAAGATGTCGTACTCGGTGATCACGCCGACCGACGTCCCGAGCACGTTCCGCACGTTCCAGATCCTCCAGCCCGACTTCAAGAAGATCGGCGTGCAGCTGACGCAGCGCTCGCTCGACTCCAGTGCGGCGTTCGACACGATCACATCGCCGGACAACAAGTACCTGACCTTCGACCTCGCGCTCTGGGACTGGGTCGGCCTGATCGACCCCGACTTCATGCTCTCGGTCGTGACGTGCGCGCAGTACGGCGGCTGGAGCGACAGCGGCTACTGCGACAAGAAATACGACGCGATGTACTCGAAGCAGCAGCTGACGCCGAATCAGAAGCAGCGCAAAGCGATCGTCTGGCAGATGCAGAGCTACCTCCAGAAGTCGCGTCCATACATCTGGCTCGCCGCGTTGAACCACGTTGACGCGGTCGACCCGAAGTGGACCGGGCTCGTCTACTCGCCGCAGGGGCCGTTCAACTCGCTCTCGAAGTTCAGCCTGAGCGAGGTGCACAAGAGCTGAGGCAAGCGGCGGGCGCGGAAGGGGCGGCGAGGTGAGAGGGACCGATTACGTCGTCAAGCGGGTGGCCTTTGCGCTCGTCACCATCTTCATCGCGATCACGCTCAACTTCATCCTCTTCCGGCTCGCGCCGGGAGACGCGGTGTCGAACCTCTCGCGCGTGCCGCACGCGACCCCGGAGACCAGGCTCGCCCTGCGCAAGGAGTTCGGGCTCGACAAGTCGAAGTTCCAGCAGTACGTCATCTACCTGAAGCAGCTCGGGCGCGGGAACCTCGGGATCTCGTTCGCGAACCAGCAGCCCGTCTCGCACAACCTGCGCTCGGCCCTCTTCAACACGATCCCGATGGTTCTGCTCGGGACGCTGTTCGCGATCATCTTCGGGACGCTGACGGGGGTGGTCTCGGCCTGGCGACGGGGGACCGGCGTCGAGGGGGCGACCGTGACGACGGCGCTCGGGTTCTACTCGATGCCGACCCACTGGCTCGGGCTGATGCTGGTGATCCTGTTCGCGGGGACGCTCCCGACCGGGGGGATGACGAACGACTTCCTGATCAACCCCTCCTTCTTCACGCACGTGAAGGACATCGGCGAGCACATGATCCTGCCGTCGCTCACGCTCGGGCTCGTTCTCTATGGCGAGTACACGCTGATCGCCCGCTCGGCGATGCTGGAGACGCTCGGCGAGGACTACATCCTCACCGCGCGCGCGAAGGGGCTCAAGCCCTGGGCGGTCGTCCGGCGCCACGCGCTGCCGAACGCGATGCTCCCGATCGCCACGCTGATCGCGCTCTCGCTCGGGTACATCGTGGCCGGGGCGATCCTCATCGAGACCGTCTTCTCGTGGCCCGGGATCGGCCGCGCGGTCTACGAGGCCGTCCTCCAGCGCGACTACCCGATGCTCGAGGGCGCGTTCCTCGTCCTCACGTTCTCGGTGGTGTTCTTCAACCTCTTGGCCGACCTCCTCTACTTCAAGCTCGACCCGAGGATCACGGAATGACCGTGGCGCTGCACGAGCCGGGCGCCGTTTCCGAGCCGGATCCCGTCCGCACGCGCCGCGGCTTCGTCTGGCAGACCATCAGGAGCCGGCCTTCGGCAGCGGTCGGCGCGATCATCCTGGCGATCATCGTCCTGATGGCGGTCCTCGCCCCGTGGATCGCTCCGTACGACCAGCACCAGCAGGTCGGGCCGGTCTTCGGCCACCCGTCCTGGTCGCACCCGCTCGGTCTCGACGACGGCGGCATCGACATGGTCACGCTGCTGATGTGGGGCGCTCGGATCTCGCTCGTCGTCGGCCTCGCGGCGACGTTCGTCTCGATGGTGATCGGCGGGACGATCGGCGTCGTGTCCGGTTACTTCGGCGGCAAGACCGACACGGCGCTGATGCGCTTCACCGACTACTTCCTCGTGATCCCGGACGTGCCGCTGATGATCGTGATCGCGGCGATCTGGGGCCCGAGCCTGTTCCACATCGTGATCGTCGTCGGGATCCTGCTCTGGGCCAGCACGGCCCGGGTGATCCGCGCGCAGGTGAAGAGCGTTCGCGAGCGCGTCTACGTCAAGCGCTCGCGCGCGCTCGGAGCCGGGCACACGCGTCTGATCCTCAAGCACGTGCTGCCGCAGGTCGCGCCCCTCCTGATCGCGAACACGGTGCTGACGATCGCGGTCGCCGTCTTCGACGAGACCGCACTCGCGTTCCTCGGGCTGGGCGACCCCTCGCGCGTCTCGCTCGGGAAGATGATCGAGAACGCGTTCGAGCGCGCAGCGATCTCCACGGGTGCGTGGTGGGCGATCGTGAGCCCCGGGGTTGTCGTGATGCTCCTGATCCTCTCCTGCAGCCTGCTCGGGACGGCGCTCGAGGACTCCCTCAACCCGCGGCTGAAGGTCGCGCACCTCTCGGCGCGGACGTTCCGGCTGCGCCCGCTCGTCGGCCGGGGGCCGGACGCGGTATGAGCTCGCTGCTCGAGATCGAGGACCTGAACGTCTGGTTCGACCTTCCGGACGGCGGCGAGCTGCACGCCGTCCAGGGGGTCAACGTGTCGGTCGACGGGGGCGGGCGGCTCGGCCTGGTCGGCGAGTCGGGGTGCGGCAAGACGACGACCGCGCTCGCTCTGATGGGCCTCCTCCCGTCGAACGCGAGCGCCGCCGGGCGCGTGCTGCTGGACGGGACGGACCTCCTGGCCGGGGGAGAGGAGACGATGCGGCCGCACCGCTGGGTCGACGTCGCGATCGTCTTCCAGGGCGCCATGAACGCGCTCAACCCCGTCCAGACGGTCGGCGCGCAGATCGTCGAGGCCCTCGAGGAGCACGGGCAGGCGCGCGGGAGGACGGCGAGGGCCCAGACGGGCGAGCTGCTCGAGGCGGTCGGGATCCCGGCCTCGCGCGCCTCGCGGTACCCGCACGAGCTCTCGGGCGGGATGCGACAGCGCGCCGCGATCGCGATGGCCCTCTCGTGCAAGCCGCAGGTGCTGATCGCCGACGAGCCCACGACGGCGCTCGACGTGATGGTCCAGGCCCAGATCCTCGAACTGCTGGACGCGCTCTGCCGCGACTTCGGCCTCGCACTCCTGCTCGTCACCCACGACCTGCCCGTGGTCGCTCAGCTCTGCGATCGCGCGGCCGTCATGTACGCGGGCGAGATCGTCGAGAGCGGCCCGGTCGACTCGCTCTACCACGAGCCGCGGCACCCGTACACGCGCCTGCTGTTCGCGGCAACTCCGGATCTCCACGGAGGCGACATCCCGGTCTCGATCCCGGGCTCGCCCCCGCGGCTTGACCGCGTTCTGCAGGGCTGCCCGTTCCACCAGCGCTGCGACCGCGCCTTCGCCCGCTGCACCGACGAGCGGCCGCTGCTAAAGCCGCCTGCCACCTGAACGACGTCCCGGCCGAGGTCGCATGAGCACCACTGCAAACGGCCACAGGCTGCTCGAGGTCGAGGACCTCGTCGTTCACTATCCCGTGGCGCGCGGGATCGTCGGAACCATGACCCGGCAGCCGGAGAAGCTCGTCCGCGCGGTCGAGGGGATCAGCTTCTCGCTCGACCGCGGGGAGCTGCTCGCGCTCGTGGGCGAGTCGGGCTGCGGCAAGACGACGACCGCGCAGACGGTGCTTCGCCTGATCGATCCGGTCGGGGGCCGGATCGCGTTCGACGGCCGCGACATCACGACGCTCTCGAACAAGACGCTGCGGCCGCTGCGGCGCCGGATGCAGATCATCTACCAGGATCCGTACGAGTCGCTCGACCCGCGCCTGAAGGTGCACACGACGATCGAGGAGCCGCTCGTGATCCACCGGGCGGGCGGCTCGAAGACGCAGCGCGCGGAGCTGATCCGCGACGCGCTCGAGCGGGTCGAGCTGACGCCGCCCGACCTCTTCCTCGACCGGTACCCGCACGAGCTCTCGGGCGGCCAGCGCCAGCGGGTCGCGATCGCGGCCAGCATCGTGCTCGGGCCGGAGCTGCTCGTCGCCGACGAGCCGGTCTCGATGCTCGACGTGTCGGTGAGGGCGGGCGTGCTGACGCTGCTCGACCGGCTGCGGGAGGGCGGGCTCGGGATCCTGATGATCACGCACGACCTCTCCACGGCCGCACGCTTCGCCGACCGGATCGCGGTCATGTACCTGGGACGGATCGTCGAGGAGGGGCCGGCCTCGGCCGTCGTGAGCGACCCGCAGCACCCGTACACGAAGGCGCTCCTCTCCGTCGTCCCCAGCCGCGACCCCCGCGAGCGCTCGCAGCCCCAGATCCTGACCGGCGAGGCGCCCGACGCGGTGAACGTGCCGTCCGGCTGCCGCTTCCACCCGCGCTGCCCTCTGGCGGTCGACGATTGCCGCACGATCGACCCCGAGCTCGAGCGGGTCGGCGAGGCAAGAGGCCACCGCGCGGCATGCATCCTGGTGCGCCGGTGACCGTCGACGCCCTCCTTGCCCGCGAGCTGGAGCTCTTCGACCGGGAGCACCCGCGCTCCCGTGAGCTCGCGACCGCAGCCCAGAAGTCGCTGCTCTCCGGCGTGCCGATGCCGTGGATGATCCGCTGGGCCGGCGGCTTCCCGGTCTTCGCGGCCGAGGCCGGGGGCGCGCGCTTCCGCGACGTCGACGGCCACGAGTACGTCGACTTCTGCCTCGGCGACACGGGCGCGATGACCGGCCACTCCCCGGAGCCGACCGTGCGCGCGATCGCCGAGCAGGCCCGGCGCGGGATCACGTTGATGCTGCCGAGCGAGGACGCGCTGTGGGTCGGCCACGAGCTGGCCCGCCGCTTCGGGCTGCCGCGCTGGCAGTTCGCGCTCACGGCGACCGACGCCAACCGGTTCGCGATCCGGCTGGCGCGCGAGCTCACCGGCCGCCCGAAGATCCTCGTCTTCAACTGGTGCTACCACGGGACCGTCGACGAGACGTTCGCCGCGCTCGGCCCCGACGGCTCCGTCGTCTCGCGGGAGGGGAACGTCGGTCCACCGGTGCCGCTCGCAGAGACCACGAGGGTCGTCGAGTGGAACGACGCGGAGGCGCTCGAGCGCGAGCTCGCGCACGGCGACGTCGCCTGCGTCCTCGCCGAGCCGGCGCTCACGAACATCGGGATCGTGCTGGCCGAGCCGGGCTTCCACGACGCGCTGCGCGAGATCACCCGTGCGGCAGGGACGCTGCTGATCATCGACGAGACGCATACGATCTGCGCCGGCCCGGGCGGCTACACGGCCGCCTACGGGCTCGAGCCCGACCTGCTCACCATCGGCAAGCCGATCGCGGGCGGGTTACCTGCGGCCGCGTACGGCTTCTCGGGAGAGGTCGCCGAGCGGCTCGAGGCGATGCTGCCCGCCGACGAGCGCGCCGACGTCGGCGGGATCGGCGGTACCGTCGCGGCGAACGTCCTCTCGCTCGCTGCGATGCGGGCGACGCTGGCCGACGTGCTGACAGACGAGGCCTTCGAGCGGATGATCGCGCTCGGGGAGCGCTTCGAAGCGGGCGTGGCCCAGGTGATCGAGGGCCACGGACTGCCGTGGCACGTGACGCGCCTCGGCTGCCGCGTCGAGTACCTCTTCCGGCCGGAGCGGCCGCGCAACGGGAGCGAGGCGGCGGCGGGAGGCGACGCGGAGCTCGACCGCCTGATCCACCTCTACGCGCTCAACCGCGGGATCCTGCTGACGCCCTTCCACAACATGGCGCTGATGTCGCCGGCGACGACCGAGGCCGACGTCGACACACATACGAAGGTGTTCGACGAGGCCGCCGGCGAGCTTGCCGGCGGCCTCGTCTAGGGAGCCGACTCAGGAAGGCCGGTTGGACAGCGTCAGCTGGACGCTGTGGAGGGAACCGTTGCGGCGGTAGGTGATCGTGACCTGCTCGCCCGGCTTGTGGGCGGAGATCGCGGCGGCGAGCTCGTCGGAGGTCGAGACGGAAGTCCCGGCGACCGAGACGACCACGTCGCCCTTCTTCAGCCCGGCCTTCGCGGCAGGCGTGCCGCTCTGGACGCCTGCGATGAGCGCGGTGTTCGAGTTCGCGGCGAGCTGGACGCCGAGATAGGCGTGCTCCGCCTTGCCGCTCGAGATCAGCTGCGAGGCGACCGAGCGGACCGTGTTGGACGGGATCGCGAACCCGACGCCCGCGTTGTCGCCGGAGTCGCTCTGGATCTGCGAGTTGACGCCGACGACCTGGCCCTCGGAGTTGAGGAGCGGGCCGCCCGAGTTGCCGTGGTTGATGGCGGCGTCGGTCTGGATCGCGTTCGGGATGGTGAACTTGGTCTGGGAGCTGATCTGGCGGTGGAGCGCGCTCACGATCCCGCTCGTGACGCTCTCGGAGAGGCCGAACGGGCTCCCGATCGCGACCACGGCGTCACCGACCTGCAGCGCGGCCGAGTCGCCCACGGTGAGCGGGTGGAGCTGCGACTGCGGGGCTCCCGACACCCTGACCACGGCGAGGTCGGTCGTCGGGTCGGTGCCCACGACCGAGGCGTTGTAGGTCTTGCCGTTCCAGAAGGTCACCTTGACCGACTTCGCGTTCGACACGACGTGGTCGTTGGTGACGATGTTTCCGTTCATGTCGTAGACCCAGCCGGAGCCTTCGGCCTCTGCCGCCTGGGTGCCGCCGAGCGGAGACGACGTCTCGGTCGAGACGTTGATCTGCACGACGCCGCGGTTGGTCCTGCGGTAGATGTCGTTGATGGAGAGCGGGGACGTGCTGGACGCCGGCTGCGAGTCGCTGACGGTGACCTCGCGGACGACCGTCTTCGTGCTCCCGTTGGAGGCGAAGGCGGAGTAGAGGAGCGCCCCGCCGCCCGCGGCCACGCAGGCTAGTGCGAGGAGGGAGACGACTATCAGGGGAGTTTGCGGGCGACGGGGCATCGGAGAGAGGCTTCCTTTCGGTCGTTGACGCCCTCTATGTCACCAGCTTCGCCTAAGAGCATGCTGAGACCTCTCTAAGAAGTCGGTAAGAAGCTGTGCCGTTTCTCACGCAGTTCTCAGGTTCCGTGGACAGAATGGAGCTGTATGAAGATCCTGGTGGTCGACGACGAGCGGGCTGTGCGCGAATCGCTGCGGCGTGCGCTCGAGCTCGAGGGCTACGAGATCGAGCTCGCCGCCGACGGGCGCGAGGCGCTCGACTGCCTCGGGACGGAGGCACAGCCCGACGCGGTCGTGCTCGACGTGCTCATGCCGGGCGTGGACGGCCTCGAGGTCTGCCGAACGCTCCGCAAGTCCGGCAGCAGCGTCCCGGTCCTGATGCTGACTGCACGGACGCAGGTCGAGGACCGGGTCGAGGGGCTGGACGCCGGCGCGGACGACTACCTGACGAAGCCGTTCGCCCTCGAGGAGCTGCTCGCGAGGCTGCGCGCGCTCCTGCGCCGGACCGCCGACGGCTCGGGCGAGGTGCTGCGCTTCGCCGACCTCGAGCTCGACCCGGGCACCCGGGAGGTCAGGCGCGGCGGGGAGCCGATCGAGCTCACGCGGACCGAGTTCTCGCTGCTCGAGCTGTTCATGCTGAACCAGCGCCAGGTGCTGACCCGCTCGGTCATCTTCGAGCGAGTCTGGGGTTACGACTTCGGCTACGGCTCGAACTCGCTCGATGTCTACATCGGCTATCTCAGGCGCAAGACGGAGGCAGGCGGAAGGCCGAGGCTGATCCAGACGGTCCGCGGCGTCGGCTACGCCCTGCGCGAAGGGTGAGCTTCCGGGCAAGACTCACGCTCGTCGCCGCGGCGGCAGTCGCGCTCGCGATCGTCGTCGCCTCGGCGGTCGTCTTCGTGGTCGTGCGCGGCCAGCTGCTCGGCCAGGTCGACGAGGCGCTTCGCGCGCGTGCAACGGAACTGGCGACGATGCCGGTCCCTCTGCGGATCGACGAGGGCGTCCTGCGCGTTCCCGGCCAGGGGATCGGTGCGCCCTCGGACTACATCCAGGCCGTCCCGGCCAGTGGCCCGCCGGTCCTGACGCCCCAGGAGCGCGTCGCGCTCCCGATCTCCGACCGCGCGCGAGACGCAGCGACCGGCCGGGGCGGGCCCTACTTCAGCGAGACCCACGTCGAGGGCGTCGACCTGCGCGTGCTGACGGTCCCGGGCTCGCCGTATGCCCTCCAGATCGCCCGCTCGCTGGACGAGGTCAACCACACCCTCCACCGGATCACGCTCTTCCTGTTCCTGATCGCCGCCTCCGGAGTGCTGATCGCGGTGGCGCTCGGGCTCGCGGTCTCGCGGGCGGCGCTCGCCCCGGTCAGGCGGCTGACCGAGGCGACCGAGCGCGTGACCGAGACCGGCGAGCTCTCCGAGCGGATCGAGGTCAGCGGCAAGGACGAGCTCAGCCGGCTGGCCGCGAGCTTCAACACGATGCTCGGAGCGCTCGAGGAGTCGAGCCGCGCCCAGCGGCAGCTGGTCGCGGACGCGTCGCACGAGTTGCGCACGCCGCTCACGAGCCTGCGGACGAACATCGAGGTGCTGGCCGGCGAGCGGGCGCTCCCGCCCAACGATCGCGAGCGGCTCCTCGGCGACGTGATCGAGCAGCTGGGCGAGATGACGACGCTGATCGCGGAGCTGATCGAGCTTGCCCGGGCCGAGCAGCACCCCGAGGAGGTCGAGGACATCCGGCTCGACCTGCTCGCGGCCGACGTGGTCGAGCGCATGCGGAGGAACCGCCCGCAGGTGACGTTCACGACCGACCTCGAAGAATCGATGGTCCACGGCGCTCCCTCGACGATCGAGCGTGCGGTCGCGAACCTGCTCGACAACGCGGCGAAGTGGAGCCCCGAGGGCGGGGAGGTCCAGGTCGGTGTCCACGGCCCGGAATTGACCGTCCGCGACCACGGGCCGGGTATCGCCGAGGAGGACCTGCCGTACGTCTTCGACCGCTTCTACCGCGCGTCGTCCGCGCGCGGCCTCCCCGGGTCGGGTCTCGGCCTCGCGATCGTCAAGCAGGTCGCCGAGGCGCATGGCGGCCAGGTGGTCGCGGAGCGCGCCGAGGGCGGCGGAACCCTGATGCGGCTGCGGATCGACGGCAAGCCTTCTTAGACAGTTCTTAGCCGCTTCTCACATAGCTCTAAGGGTGAGGTTGTTCCCTTTGAGTGTCCAACCAGATCCCTTGGAGGCCGAAGAGAACACCATGAGTCGCCCCGTGATCGAGGACAGGAGGCCGAGATGGACGCACCGATGAAGAAGAAGGTCGCCGCGGCGGCGGCAGCCGCGCTCGCCGTCGGCGGGGCCGGAGCCGCAATCGCCGCGACCCAGTTCAACAACTCCCCCGGCGAAGAGAGCAAGGCCGTCGTCAGCGACGCGGCCAAGCAGCTCGGCGTACAACCGAACGAGCTCAGCGGTGCGCTCAAGAAGGCCCTCGAGGACCGCGTGGACGCGGCAGTTGCCGCCGGCCGGCTCACGAAGGCCCAGGGCGACGAGCTGAAGAAGCGGATCGACTCCGACGAGTACCCGCTCTTCGCCGGGCCGGGACTCGGGTTCGGCTTCCGGGGGCACTTCGGCTTCCGGTCGCACGGCAACGGCTTCCATCACGGCTTCCCCGGCCTCTCGACCGCGGCCACGTACCTCGGCCTCTCGGAGAGCCAGCTCCAGAGCAAGCTCGAGTCGGGCAAGACGCTCGCCCAGGTCGCGAAGGCGCAGGGCAAGTCGGTCAGCGGTCTCGTCTCGGCGCTCAAGGGCGACCTGCAGAAGAAGCTCGACAAGGCCGTCGCCGACAAGAAGCTCACGCAGGCGCAGGCGGACAAGATTTTGAGCGACGCGGGGAAGATGATCACCGCGGTCGTCACCGGGACGCCTCCGAAGATGCCCGGCTTCCAGCGCGGAGGCAAGGGCTGGTTCCGCGACCATCGCGGCTTCGGCCCCGGCCCCGCCCCCGGCCCTGGCATGGGCTTCCAGGGCGGCGGCTCGCCGCCCGAATCGGGAGGTCAGGCGGCCTGAGATGACGCCTGGGGATGGGCGGGTGAGGGAATCGAGGATCGAGGCGGCCCGGCGCCGGGCCGCCGGCGCGAAAGAGCTCGCGGTGGCCGTGGCCGCAGCGGGCTTCATCGCCGCCCTCCTCCTCGCCCGGGCCGGCCATCCAGGCCACGTGAAGGGCTCGTCGGGCTCCAGCGGCGGCGCGCAGTCGTCGAGCCGGTCCCGTTCCGAGTCCGACGACGGCGGCTTCGACTTCGGCTCCAGCTCGGCGGCTCCCTCCACGGGCGGGGGCGGGACGCAGGCCCAGACCGGTGTCTCCTGACGGGCACGTCTTCCGTTCGATGGGGGTCGACGTCCTCGTGTGCGGAGCGACCGACGACGAGCACGCGGCGATCCACCGGCTCTTCGATGAGCGGGACCGGGTCTTCTCGCGCTTCCGTCCCGAAAGCGAGCTGAGCCGTGTCAACCGCGATTCCTCCGAGGTGCTGGTGGTCTCGCGGCTCTTCGCGGACGCGCTGCGCACGGCGCTTCGGGCGGCAGCGGCGACGGACGGTCTCGTCGACCCGACTCTGGGCGCCGCGATCGAGGCCGCCGGCTACGACCGTGACTTCTCGCTGCTCTCCGACGACGAGCGGCCGCTCGGGCCCGCCGTGCCCGGGCGCCGCTGGACGGTCCGCCTCTCGGGTCGCCTGCTCTCGCGGCCGCCCGGGACCGCCCTCGACCTGAACGGCGTCGTCAAGGCTCTTGCCGTCGACGCGGCGCTCGAGCTGATCGACGGGGACGGGTTGGTGGCCGCGGGTGGAGACGTGGCGGCACGGGGCGGGGCCCTGGTCGGGCTTCCGGGGGGAGGCGCGCTGCGTTTGCTCGCGGGCGGCATGGCGACGAGCGGCACGACGAAGCGCCGCTGGCTTCGTGGCGGAACGCTGCAGCACCACCTGATCGACACGCACTCGGGCCGCCCGGCCGTCTCGTGCTGGGACGAGGTGACCGTCGCGGCCGGCTCGTGCGTCGGCGCGGACGTCGCCGCGAAGGCCGCGTTCCTGCTCTCCGAGAACGGGCCGGACTGGCTCGACGAGCGCGGCCTGCCAGGCCGCTTCCTCGCCCGTGGCGAGGTGACCGTGAACCGCGCCTGGCGCGAGCTCCTTCACGAGCACGAGCGCGCCGCAGCGTGATTGTCGCTGCGGCGAATTACACGTGGTACGTGGCGCGCGCGGGCGGGATGCTCGCGTTCGCGCTGCTGTCGGCCTCGGTCGTGCTCGGGCTCCTGCTCTCGGGGAAGGCGAAGCTCGAGCGCTGGCCCCGCTTCGCGCTCGAGGACGTGCACCGCTTCGTCGGGCTGCTCGCGGGGAGCTTCATCGCGATCCACGTGGGCGCGCTGCTCGTCGACAGCTACCTCCCGTTCTCGCTCCGAAGCGTGCTCGTGCCGTTCGCCGCGCCGTACCGCCCGGTCGCCGTTGCGGCGGGCGTGATCGCCGCCGAGCTCCTGGCCGCGCTTGCGATCACGAACCGCTACCGCTCCCAGCTTCCCTACCGGTTCTGGCGGCGGGCCCACTACCTGAACTTCGCGGTCTGGCTGCTTGCGCTCGTGCACGGGCTCGCGGCCGGGACCGACACGACCTCCGCGTGGGCACTCGGGCTGTACGCGGTCTCGGCGGCCGCCGTCGCGGGCCTGACCGCCCGCCGCGTGCTCGTCGCGATGCCGACCGCCGGCGCCTTGGCTCTTCGTCTCTGGCCCGGAACCGCGGCGCTCGTGACGGCCGAGCTGGTCGTCGCGCTCGCGCTCGGGCCGCTGGGTCACAACACCGGCTGACGGATACCCTCCCGCGCGTGAGCGCCGTCCTGCTGGCGTGCTGCTCGGCGGCGCTCTTCGGGGCGCTCGCGGTCGCGGTCCGCTTCGGGCTGCGCCGCGCGGACGACCCGGTGCTCGGCGCGCTCGTCACCGTGACTGTCGCACTAGTCGTGACCGCCGCGATCGGAGTCGCCGCGAGCGCGCGCGAGGGCGCCGACGCGTCGGAGCTGTGGCCGTTCCTCGTCGCGGGCGCGATCGCGCCGGGCGTCTCGCAGCTGCTGTTCACGCACGCGGTGCGGGAGGCGGGCGCCGCCAGGACGGCGGTCGTCATGGGCGCCGCCCCGCTCGTCTCGGTGGCGATCGCGCTCGCGGTTCTCGACGAGCCGCTGCGTGTCCCGCTCGTCGTCGGCGCGCTGCTGATCGTCGCGGGTGGGATCGCCCTCGCCGGAGAGCGCGTGCGCCCCACCGACTTCCGCCACCTCGGGATCGCTTTCGCGGTCGGGGCGACGCTGATGTTCGCCGTCCGGGACAACCTGCTCCGCTGGCTCGCGGGCCACACGGACACGCACGCGCTCGTGACCGCGCCGGTGACGCTCCTCGCCGGGGCGGGGACGGTCGCCGTCTACCTCGTCGCCACGCGAGGCCGCGCCTGGGCAGCCGGCGGCCGGGACGCGGTGCGCGCGTTCCTGCCGTCCGGCCTGCTGTTCGGCCTCTCCTACTCCGCGCTCTTCGAGGCGTTCTATCGCGGGCGGGTCACAGTCGTTGCGCCGTTGGTGGCGACCGAGTCGCTCTGGGGCGTCCTCTTCGCCGCGCTCCTGCTGCAGCGGACCGAGCTCGTCGGCAGGCGGCTCGTGCTCGGCGCCGTGCTGATCGTCGCGGGCGCCGCGCTGATCGGCGCGTGGCGATAATCCAGGCGTGGGGTGGCTGACTGACCTGGTCGAAGAGCGCGGCGGAGAGGCGCTCGACCTGCACGCGAAGACGATCAACCCGCAGTTCGTGCGGCTCCTGCGCGCGATCGGGTTCGACCGGCGCTGGGCCCGCGCCGAGGGCGCGTACCTCTGGGACAGCGACGGCAACCGCTACCTGGACGTGCTCGGCGGCTTCGGGATGTTCAACGTCGGGCGCAACAACCCGCGCGTGCGCGCCGCGCTGATCGAGGCGCTCGAGCTCGAGCGGCCGGGCTCGGTGCAGCTCGGCGTGGACGTGCTTCCGGCCCTGCTCGCGGAGGAGCTGCTGCGCCGGGCGCCCGCGAGTGTGGGCCGTGCGCTTTTCACGAGCTCCGGTGCCGAGTCGGTCGAGGCGGCGATCAAGCTCGGCCGCGCGGCAACCGCACGTTCGCGGGTGCTCTCGGCGGAGCACGGCTTCCATGGTCTGACACTCGGTGCGCTCTCGGCGAACGCGAACGCCGAGTTCACGGACCGTTTCGGCCCGCTGCTTCCGGGCTTCGACCGTGTCCCCTGGGACGACCTCGCAGCGCTGGAGCGGGCGCTGATCTCCGAGGACGTCGCGCTCTTCATCGTCGAGCCGGTGCAGGGCAAGGGCGTGAATCTCCCTTCGCCCGCCTACCTCCGCGGGGCGCAGGATCTGTGCCGACGCTACGGCGCGCTGTTCTGCGTCGACGAGGTGCAGACCGGCTTCGGGCGCACCGGCCGGATGCTCGCGCTCGAGCACTGGAACCTCGAGCCCGACCTGATCACGCTCGCGAAGTCGCTCTCGGGCGGCTACGTGCCGGTCGGCGCGCTGCTGATGTCGAACGAGGTCTACGAGGCGGTCTTCGACACGCTGCCGAACGCGGTCAGCCACGGCTCGACGTTCGCGCCCAACGACCTCGCGATGGCCGCGGGGCTGGCGACGCTCCGCGAGCTCGACGAGCAGGGCCTGGTGGAGCGCTCGGAGCGGCTCGGCGAGCTGCTGCTCGAGCGCACGCGGCCGCTGGTCGAGAGCTCCGAGGTCGTGCGCGAGGTGCGCGGGCTCGGCCTGATGTGGGCGATCGAGTTCGAGGAGCCGCCGGGCGGCTCGCGCACGTGGAAGCTGCTCGAGCGGATCCAGCCCGGGCTCTTCTCCCAGCTCGTCGTAGCACCGCTCTTCCGCGACCACCGGATCCTGAGCCAGGTCGCCGGCCACGGGATCAACGTGCTCAAGGCGATCCCGCCGCTGGTCGTGACCGAGGAGGACGTGGACTGGTTCGCGACGGCGCTCGAGGAGACGGTGGCCCACGCCGAGAAGATGCCGCGCGCGCTCGTCCGCTTCGCCCTCACGGCGGCGCGTGCGGGCCGGACAAAGCGCCGCCTTCTGGCGCGCGCATAAGGCTCCCGTACCGGGAGGGCGTTACTTTCGTGCGGGGATGAGCGAGAGAGGATTGATGAGGCACCCCGCCGAGCAGGCGTTTCGGCGCTACTACGGCGAGGTGTACCGATATCTACTTCGTCGGACAGGAGATCCCAGCGAGGCGGAGGAGTTGACCCAACGTGTGTTTGCTGATGCGGCAGCGGCAGAGCAGCAACTCGAACGTGACCCGCGCCCGATGTTGCCGTGGCTGCTCACAGTGGCGCACCGTCGCTGGGTCGACGAGCGGCGGCGCAGCCGGCGTCAGCGTGACGCGCTCGAGACGGTTGTCGCCGACACCGAGCATGCGAGGTCTTCGGACGACGAGTTGGCGGCCGAGGCGCTCCGACGCGTGCTCGCTCAGCTTTCCGACGATCAGCGCGAGGTGGTCATTCGCCGCCTCTGGCGTGGTCGCAGCTTCCGCGAAATCGCTTCCGAGCTCGACTTGTCGGAGGGTGCGGTGAAGATGCGCTTCCGGCGCGGCCTGGAATCGCTCCGCGAGCTCCTTCGCGAGGAGGGGTACGCGCAGTGACCCACGGGAAGAGTGATCAGTTGCCACGCGAGGTGTTCGAGGTCCTGCGCGACGACTCGGAGCTCGTACGGCTCGCGGAGCGGGTAGCGGGGCTTGCCCCGGAGAGGGGCGGCGAGGCGCGCCTCACACGCCGACCGCTGCTCGTCCCGGGTGTCGTCGCGGCGGTCGTCGCCGC
>Ga0335083_10001065_pt1 | contig 38574 bp, 42 predicted proteins | sample Lox_Sample_42_FD_206716 | JGI IMG/M metagenome (GOLD analysis project Ga0335083, IMG submission 206716) | Soil microbial communities from Loxahatchee National Wildlife Refuge, Florida, United States - Lox_Sample_4.2 | ecosystem: Environmental > Terrestrial > Soil > Wetlands | place: USA...
CGCGAAAAAAAAAGAGCCTGCGGGACGCGAAGTCAACCGCAGGCCAACCCTGGCAGACATCGTCATAGCCGACCGCGCGTACTGCGAGCTTGCGCGGAGACCACTTCTGTTGGGAGAAGCCGGCCGCTGGAGGAGAAGAGCTGCAGTGGACTGCCAGCCGGCTATCTCCGCTACGTCCTGCTTTTCGCAACAAGCGTGCCCGCAGGCAAGAGCGCGGGAATTTGCAGAATATGCTCAGTGAGTTGCGCGGTTTTCGCGGCTGGCGCGCGGTTCTTTTGAGCGGTCGCGTCGTCGATTTTTCGCACCAGGCCAGTGCAAGAAATCCAGCGCGCGCACAACGAGCTAGCGCGAACGACTGAGTGCTCAGCTCGGAGCCGGCTCCGCACGGGAGCGGGCACGCAACAGTCCAGCGGTCTCGATGAACTCGATGATGCGGTCCAGACCGTGCCCGGTCTTCAGGTTGCTGAACACCCATGGCCGCTGCCCACGCATCCGGTTCGCGTCGCGCTCCATCACTTCCAGCGAGGCTCCCACCATCGGCGCGAGATCGATCTTGTTGATCACGAGCAGATCGGACTTGATGATCCCTGGGCCCCCCTTGCGCGGAATCTTGTCCCCGGCGGCCACATCGATCACGTACAGCGTCAGATCCGACAGCTCGGGGCTGAAGGTGGCCGCGAGATTGTCGCCCCCGCTCTCCACAAACACGACGTCCAGATTCGGAAAGCGCGCGCAAAGCCGCGCGACCGCTTCGAGGTTGATGGACGCGTCCTCACGGATCGCGGTATGGGGGCAACCGCCCGTCTCCACGCCGATGATGCGCTCGGGAGGAAGCGCCTCGTGCCGCACTAGGAAGGCGGCATCCTCCTCGGTGTAGATGTCGTTGGTGACGACGGCCAGCTCGTAGCGGTCGCGCAGCGCGCGGCACAACGCCAGGGTGAGCGCCGTCTTGCCCGACCCGACGGGGCCTCCGATTCCCACTCGCAGCGGGCTCATTCCTGACTCCCCAGTTCAGCGCGGTTTCAAGACCGGAACAGCCTGGTGTATTGCGTCTCGTGGCGACAGCTGGCGATGGCGAGTCCCGGTGCGCAGTTGCTGAGGTCGTCGTCTTCCGCCTCCAGCGCTGCGTCTACAACCTCGGGCAGGCGATCGCTCAGCCGAGCCAGCAGCCTCTGCCCCGCCGTCTGGCCGAGCGGAACAGTGCGCATCGCCGCGCTCACCTGGTTTTCCAACGAGGCCCAAACATAGGCCAACAGAGCCTGCCGCGTCGGGATCGCCCAGGCCACGCAGGCAAAGCTGAATACAGTGGGCAAGGTCGGCTGTGAAACCGCACGCAGCCCTTCCAGGCGAGACGATTCAAACTCGCCGCCGTCGACGAGCAACGCACGCAGGGAGTAGCCCATCTGGCAGGTCTCCGCGCGAAGCTCGGCCGTTTCGCGCGCCGCGGAGAAGAACTCGTTCCACCTCGACACAGCCCTGACGTCGCCGCTCGCCCAGGCCCCGTACAGTCGGCACCAAACCGGCGCTTCGAATGCACCCATGCTCAAGCCCAGCACATCTCCGATCCATGCGAGAGCCGTCGCTTCGTCCTTGACCCAACCATGCTCGATGGCGGCTTCCAACCCCTGGGAGTAGCTGAACCCGCCGACAGGCAGCATCGGGCTTGCCAGCCGGAGCAAGCGGGCCAGGGCGAGGTCGGCCGCGTGCATGGCGCCTCCGATTACCCGGTTCCGCGCCGCGGGGCGAACTCATGGATGACTCCGCCGTGCGTCACGGGTGCGCTGTGGCTGTGGCCTGCCGCGTAGGCGCCGGCCTCCGGCTCGAATGGCGCCTCGCGCGCAACCACGGTGGCACCCAATCCTTCGACCATCAGGCGCAGCACATGGTCCTGCGCGATGCGCAGCCAGCCCGGCCCGACCTGGAGAGGGACATGCCGGTTCCCCAGATGGTAGGCGGCCCGGGCCAGGGCGTCTGGGGTTGCGCAGGAGATGTCCAGCACCGCCTCAGGCTTTGCCATCACGCGGACGACGCGCCCGTCTTCCGCCCTCAGGAACACGCCGTGTCTCAGCACTTCGCCACGCTCGAGAAACAGCCCGACCTCCTCGCCGGACGCCAGCATCGTGCGAAAACGGCTCTTCTGCCGCAGCTCGTACGGCAGCACGAGATCGGCGTCCCAGCGTTCGGCCGCTGCGCAACGCTCGGTGAGGATCAGCACGCCCGAGGCCTCAGAACAAGAAATACCGCTGCGTCATAGGCAGCGCGGCGGCCGGCTCGCAGGTGAGCAGCTCTCCGTCCGCGCGCACCTGGTAGGTCTCCGGGTCCACTTCGATCGTGGGTGTCGCGTCATTGAAGACGAGGTCGCGCTTCGACAGCCGGCGCGTGTCCCTCACGGCTACCAGCCGCTTGCGCAGGCCAAGGTGCTGCCCGACGGCTTGCTCCAGAGCGGCCGACGATACGAAAGTTACCGAAGTCGCGTGGCAGGCGTTGGAGTATGCGCCGAACATGTTCCGGTAATGCACCGGCTGGGGGGTGGGGATCGAAGCGTTCGGATCCCCCATCGCAGCCGCGGCGATCATCCCACCTTTGAGCACCAGCGAGGGTTTGATGCCGAAGAATGCCGGGCGCCACAACACCAGATCGGCAAGCTTGCCCGGTTGCAGCGAGCCCACTTCGTGCGCGATGCCATGGGTCAGCGCTGGGTTGATCGTGTACTTGGCGAGGTAGCGCTTGACGCGGAAGTTGTCGTTGCCCGCACGCTCCTGCGGCAGCGGCCCCCGTTGCAGGCGCATCTTGTGGGCGGTCTGCCAGGTGCGCAGTATCATCTCGCCTACGCGGCCCATGGCCTGGCTGTCCGACGACATCATGCTGAATGCGCCGAGGTCATGGAGGATGTCCTCGGCGGCGATGGTCTCGCGCCGAATGCGCGACTCGGCGAAGGCGATGTCCTCGGCGATGCTGGGGTCGAGGTGGTGGCAGACCATCAGCATGTCCAGGTGCTCGTCCAGCGTGTTGACCGTATACGGCCGCGTCGGATTCGTGCTGGAGGGCAGCACGTTCAGCTCACCGCAGGCGCGGATGATGTCGGGCGCGTGGCCCCCGCCCGCCCCCTCGGTGTGGTAGGTGTGGATCGTGCGCCCCTTGAAGGCGGCGAGCGTGGTCTCCACGAAGCCCGATTCGTTGAGCGTGTCGGTGTGAATCGCCACCTGGACGTCCATCTCGTCTCCGACCGCGAGACAGTTGTCGATCGCGGCCGGCGTGGTGCCCCAGTCCTCATGCAGTTTGAGGCCCATCGCACCCGCGGCGATCTGCTCGCGCAAGGGATTGCGCAAGCTCGCGTTGCCTTTTCCCAGGAACCCCAGATTCATCGGGAAAGCATCCGCCGCCTGCAGCATGCGGTGGATATGCCATGGGCCCGGCGTACATGTCGTGGCGTTGGTACCGGTGGCCGGGCCGGTGCCCCCGCCGATCATCGTGGTTACGCCCGACATCAATGCCTCCTCGATCTGCTGGGGACAGATGAAGTGGATATGAGTGTCGAGGCCGCCCGGGGTAACGATCTTGCGTTCCGCGGCGATGATCTCGGTGGCCGCCCCGATGACGATGTCCACACCCGGCTGGATGTCGGGGTTGCCGGCCTTGCCGATGGCGCTGATGCGTCCCTGCTTGATGCCGATGTCGGCTTTGACGATGCCCCAGTGATCCACGATCAACGCATTGGTGATCACGGTATCGGCGACTTCGGCCGCGCGCCGCTGACTCTGGCCCATCCCGTCGCGGATCACCTTGCCGCCGCCGAATGTCACTTCCTCCCCGTAGATCGTATAGTCCTTCTCCACTTCGATCCACAGGTCCGTGTCCGCCAGGCGCACTCGGTCGCCGACGGTGGGGCCGAACATCTCGGCGTACGCCGAGCGGGTGAGCTTCGCCGCCATCAGAGTTTCCCCATCACCTTACCCGCGAACCCGTACACCGTCCGCTCCCCCGCGTACTCCACCAGCTCGACGGTGCGCTCCTGTCCCGGCTCGAAACGCACTGCCGTCCCGGCCGGGATATTGAGGCGGAAGCCGCGCGCCGAGTCGCGATCGAACCGCAGCGCCGCGTTGGTTTCGTAGAAGTGGTAATGCGACCCGACCTGGATCGGCCGGTCGCCGGTGTTGGCCACTTTGAGCGTGACCGTCTTGCGCCCGACATTGAGCTCGAGTTCGCCGGGCTGGGTCCTGATTTCGCCGGGAGTCATCGCTTCGCCGCCTCCGATTCCCTCTCACCGCAATCCCGCAAAGGTCGCAACCGATAACCAGATGTCATCACAGCCGATTGTGCAGCGATCGCGCGCTGGCTTTCTGCTGCTCCAACCATGCCCGCTTGGCCGTTCATTGCGCGCATCTGCATCCCAATTCCCCATCAGCCGATCGGATGATGCACGGTCACGAGTTTCGTCCCGTCCGGAAATGTGGCCTCCACCTGGATCTCGGGGATCATCTCCGGGACGCCCTCCATGACGTCCTCGCGCCGGAGCAGCGTAGCGCCATAGCTCATCAGCTCGGCTACGGTCTTACCGTCGCGGGCGCCCTCCATGATCGCGGCGCTGATGTACGCCACCGCCTCCGGGTAGTTGAGCTTCAGCCCGCGCGCCTTCCGGCGCTCCGCCAGCAGCGCCGCCGTGAACACGAGCAGTTTGTCTTTTTCTCTCGGTGTCAGATCCATGGCTCGCTTCGCTGGTGAAGAGTGAATGAGTGAATGAGTTGAGCCGCCTAATCCTTCACTCTTCACCCTTCACTCTTCACTCCATCATGTCGCCCATATCCTCGGCATACAGACGTCGCGTTGCATCAGTGCCGGCCGAAGGATACGCCATAAGGATACAAAATAGCGACGCGCGGCCTCTGTCGATGGCCCGAGGTAGCGCGCCGCGAGGATGCCCGGCAGGGCCGTCACCCCGACGAGCGCGCCGTCCGGGGTTGCCACACCACGACAGGCGGCGACCAGATCGCGTTCGGGATCGCGGCCCGCCGCGAGCAGCGTTCCCATCACCGGGCGCCCTGCCAGTCCGGCCGCGGATTGGAGCAGGCGAGTGCCACCGTCCAATCGTGCATAGTCGCCCCAGAGTCTGCGCCCGGCCTGCACGATCTCGGTCCGGGTCCGCAGCCGCCCTTGCGTAAAGTGCTCGCCCGACGCGGTACGCCCCAGGCATAGCACCTCCCAGCCGATGAAATGCCCGCCTTCGGCCAGCTCCACCGTGGTGCGCATTCTCGCTTGGACCCCATCGAATACGATGTTCTCCTGCGGCAGCCATTCCAAACTTGCCGCATCGCCGACCTGGACCGCAACATCTTGTTCGGCCTGCGGCCCCCCCGACCGATACCACTTCCCGGCGCCGGGCGTGGTGACTAGCAAGCGCGCGCCCGGTTCCACTCGGATCTCGATCTCGAGTCGATCGCCCCCGGCGACACCGCCCGGCGGATGCAACACGATGCAATGGCAGACCTCCGGACCTTCCGGGTACAGCGCCTTCTGCAACGATAGCGGTCCGGCGTGTTGGGAACGCACGATGCGGCTTGCACCGAGCCGCACCGCACAGGCGAGTCCCAGCCGGGCCTGCCAGCCGCAACTGGTCTGTGCCTGCCGGCGGGCATCGGCGCTCATGCCACCAGGTACTGACGCAGCTCGTCTGCGTCCATGTCGGCGCCGGAACCGCGCTTGACGATCTCGCCGCGGCGCAGGATCAGGAACTCGTCGGCGAGCTCGCGCGCAAACTCGAAATACTGCTCCACGAGCAGGATGGAAATGTTGCCACGCTCGGAAAGCATGCGGATCACGCGCTCGATCTCCTTGATGATCGAAGGCTGGATGCCTTCGGTAGGCTCATCGAGGATCAGCAGTTTCGGCTTCATGGTGAGCGCGCGTCCGATCGCGAGCTGCTGTTGCTGGCCGCCGGACAGGTCTCCGCCACGCCGCCGCAGCATCTGTTTGAGGACCGGAAACATCTCGAAGATCTCGCCGGGGATATCCTTGGCGCTCCCGTTGCTCCGGCCGGCCAGACCTAGCAAGAGGTTCTCCTCCACCGTGAGGCGCGGAAAGATCTCCCGTCCCTGCGGCACGTAACCGATCCCCAGGCGCGCGCGTTCGAAGGGCGGAAGTCCGCTCAGGTCCCGTCCATCGAAGGTGACGGTACCGCTGGTGAGCGGCAAGACGCCCATGAGGCACTTGAGCAGCGTGGTTTTGCCGACCCCATTGCGGCCCAGCAGCGCGAGGCACGCGCTCTTGGGCACTTCGAAGCTTACATCGCGCAGCGTATGACTGCTGCCGTAGTGCTGGTTGAGCCGGTCGATGGTTAGCATCTGTGGAGGCGCGCCGGATCCGTTGACCGCATCTGCGTGGTTCGGGGCTCGATGACGTCTCGATGTGTTTGTCCTGCGCGGCGCAAGCGCCGGCGTTGGCTCAGCGCCCGAGGTACACCTCGATCACTCGCTCATCGCTCTTGACCTTGTCCATCGGCCCTTCGGCGAGCACGCTGCCCTCGTGCAGCACCGTGACTTGCTTGGCAATCCGGCCAATGAACTCCATGTCGTGCTCCACGACGATCACCGAGTGCTTGCCGGCGAGCGTGACGAACAGCTCTGCGGTGCGCTCGGTCTCCTCGTCGGTCATCCCCGCCACCGGCTCGTCGAGAAGCAGCAGTTTAGGTTCCTGCATGAGCAACATCCCGATCTCGAGCCACTGCTTCTGGCCATGGGACAACAGGCCCGCGGGCTTGTTGGCCTCCGCCGAGAGTTGGATCAGGTCCAGGGTCTGCGCGACGCGATCCAATTGCTCCGGCGACAGCCGGGCCCGCAAGCTTGCCCAGACGCGTTTGTCGGTCTTCATGGCCAGCTCCAGATTCTCGAATACGGTGTGGTTCTCGAACACGGTGGGCTTCTGAAACTTTCGCCCGATGCCGGCCTGGGCGATCTCGGCTTCGGTCATCCGAGTGAGATCGATGGTCTGGCCGAAGAAGGCCGTGCCGCTGTCGGGGCGAGTCTTTCCGGTCACTACGTCCATCATCGTCGTCTTCCCCGCACCGTTGGGGCCGATCACACAGCGCAACTCGCCCGCGTCCACGGTGAGCGTGAGCTTGTTCAGAGCTTTGAAGCCGTCGAAGCTGACCGTGATGTCCTCCAGATACAGGATCGGGCCGTGGGTCAGATCGAGACCCGCCGGCACTACGCGCCCGATCGTAGCGCCGGTGTTCTCGAGCGGACTGATGCTGGGCAGACTGCTCACTTGTTCCTCCGCAGCACGGAGGCGATGCCGACGACGCCTTTGGGCAGCAGCAACGTCACCAGGATGAACAGCAGCCCGAGGAAGAACAACCAGTATTGCGGGTAGGCCTCCGTGAGATAGCTCTTCGCGCCGTTCACCAGCGCCGCCCCGATCACCGGGCCGAGCAGGGTCCCGCGTCCGCCCACCGCCACCCAGATGGCGATCTCGATCGAGTTGGCCGGCGACATCTCGCTTGGGTTGATGATGCCGACCTGCGGCACGTAGAGCGCCCCCGCCATGCCGCACAAGACCGCCGACAGCGTCCAGATGAACAGTTTGTACCAGAGCGGGTTGTAGCCCGAGAACATGAGCCGGCTCTCGGAGTCTCGGATCGCGGTGAGCACCCGGCCGAGCTTCGAGCGGATCAGGGCTCTGGACAATACGATCACGCCGGCCAGATACAACGCCGTGATGGCGAAGAGCGTCGCCCGCGTGCCGGGCTCGGCGATGCGCCAACCGAGGATGCGTTTGAAGTCGGTAAAGCCGTTATTGCCGCCGAAACCGGTGTCGTTGCGGAAGAACAGCAGCATGAAGGCGAAGGTCAGCGCCTGGGTGATGATCGAGAAGTACACGCCGCGGATGCGCGAGCGGAAGGCGAAGAACCCGAACACCAGCGCCAGCAGCCCTGGTGCGAGAACCACCAGCAGCGCCGAATACCAGAAGTGGTCGGTGAAGGACCAGTACCAAGGATAGGCCTTCCAGTCGAGGAACACCATGAAGTCGGGCAGGTCGCTCTGATACTGGCCCTCGTGTCCGATCATGCGCATGAGGTACATTCCGAACGCATAGCCTCCGAGCGCGAAGAACAGGCCGTGCCCGAGCGACAGGATGCCGGTGTAGCCCCAGATCAGGTTCATGGCCACCGCGACGATGCAGTAGCACATGATCTTGCCCACGAGGGTGACGAAGTAGGCCGACAGGTGAAACGGGCTGCTCGCGGGTACCGCGACGGAGAGCACCGGGACCACAACCAGAGCCACGGACAGCAATGCGCCTAGCGCCGCCCAGGCCTTGGCGGAGAATAGCCGCGGCAGGCGGTGGGCGGTGAGCAGCGGCAGGTCGGCGGTCTGCATCACGCCTCCAAGGCCCTGCCCTTCAGGGCGAACAATCCCTGCGGGCGCCTCTGGATGAAGGCGATGATGAGCACGAGGATCAGGATCTTGGTCGGCACGGCTCCGATATAGGGCTCCAGGAGCTTGGATGCCACACCGAGACCGAGCGCCGCATACATGGTCCCAGCGAGCTGGCCGACTCCGCCCAGTACCACCACCATGAACGAATCGATGATGTACGACTGGCCCAAGTCGGGACCGACGTTGCCCACCTGCGAGAGCGCAACACCTGCGAGCCCGGCGACGCCCGACCCGAGGCCAAAGGCAAGCAGGTCCACTCTTCCCGTGTTGACGCCCATGCACGAGGCCATGGTGCGGTTCTGCGTGACGCCGCGCACGAACAGGCCCAACCGGGTGCGCGCCAACAGGAGCCACATGAGGAGCAGCACGATCACCGCAAAACCGATGATCGCGATGCGGCTGTATGGCAACGTCAAGTTGGCGAGCTCGATCCCGCCCGACAGCCAGCCCGGATTGGCGACCTCGACGTTCTGGGGACCGAAGATCTGACGCACGAGCTGGATCAGGAACAGGCTGATGCCCCAGGTCGCCAGCAGTGTCTCCAGCGGCCGGCCATACAACCAGCGGATGACGCTTCGTTCTAACGCCATGCCCACCAGTGCGGAAGCGACGAACGCCACCGGGATGGCCACCAGCGGGTACCACTCGACCAGCCCGGGGAAATGACCTCGCACCACCTGCTGCGTCACATAGGTCGCGTAGGCGCCGATCATGATCATCTCGCCATGGGCCATGTTGATTACGCCTAGCAGGCCGTACGTGATGGCGAGGCCCAGCGCGGCAAGCATGAGGATGCTGGCAAGGCTCACACCGGCGAATAAACGCCCGCTGTAATCGCTCAGCGCGACGCGCCGGTTGATTGCCGTGACGGCGAGATCGGCCGCCTGGCGCACGCTCGCATCGGCCTCTGCGAACTGGCCGCTCGCATCCTTCTCCAGCAGTGGCAGCAGCAAGAGCTTGGTGCGCTGTTGATTGCTCTGACCCAGGACCTTGACCGCATCGAGGCGCACTTTTGGATCGCGGTCAGCAACATTAATACCGGCGCGCGTCTGCTCCAGGCTGCTGCGAATCTGCGGATCGCCCTCCTTGTCCAGCGCCTTATCCAGCATCGGCAGCAGCGACACGGAGGTAGATCCTTCCATGCCGCGCGCGGCCTGCAGCCGCTTCTCGCGGTCGGAGGAGAACAGCGCGAAGGCGGACAGCGCCGAGTCGAGCGCGCTGCGCACGCGGTTGTTGATCCCGACGGCTTCAAGCCCCGAGGGAACCTGTGCCAGGGCCTCTCCAGTCGCCGCGTCTTTGGCGACGCCATCGATGAGGATCAGCACTCGACCGTCGGGCGTTACATTCAGATTGCCGTCTCTGAGGGCCTCCAGGACGGGCAGCGCCGTCGGGTCTGCGGCGCGGGCCAGAGCGTTGATCGCCTCCAGCTTAGGCGCCGTGTCCTCGGCCGCGAGCTTCTTCACCACCTCGGCGTCCAGCGCGTAAGCCGAAGTGTTGGCGAGCAGCAGCAAGCCGAGGAGGCTGGTCGTCAACCGACGCAGCGCTGAAGTCGAGACGCGAGTCACCAGGCAAGAGACGGTTCGTGTTATGAACCCGGGGTCCGCCCCGGGAGCCGGGGACAGCGGGGCCGCCGGCCCCGCGTCCGCCAATGGCGCTTGGCGCCTTACGTGTTCTGCTTCTTCTCGTTGCCGGGGATATACGGACTCCACGGCTGAGCGCGGATCGGGCCTTTCGTCTTCCACACCACGTTGAACTGACCGGTGGCCGTCACCTCGCCGATGAACACGGGCTTGTGCAGGTGATGATTGGTCTTGTCCATGGTGAGCGTGAACCCACAAGGCGCCTTGAAGGTTTGTCCGCAGACCGCCGGGCGCACCTTGTCGACCTCGATCGACTTCGCCTTCTCGACACCTTGCTTCCACATGTGGATGCCGACGTAAGTGGCTTCCATCGGGTCGTTGGTGACCACCGTATCCAGATTGGGTACGTTGTTCTTCTTGGCCCAGTCCTTATACAGCTTGATGAAAGCCTCGTTCTGCGGGTTCTTGAGCGACATGAAGTAATTCCACGCCGCCAGATGTCCGACCAACGGCTTCGTGTCGATGCCGCGCAGCTCTTCCTCGCCCACGGAGAACGCCACCACCGGTACGTCGGTGGCCTTCAAGCCCTGGTTGCCCAGCTCCTTGTAGAAGGGCACGTTGGAGTCGCCGTTGATCGTGGACACCACCGCTGTCTTGCCGCCAGCGGCGAACTTCTTGATGTTGGCCACGATCGTCTGATAGTCGCTGTGGCCGAAGGGCGTGTAGATCTCCTCGATGTCCTTTTCCTCCACTTTCTTCGCCTTGAGGAAGGCGCGCAGGATTTTGTTCGTCGTGCGTGGATACACGTAGTCGGTGCCGAGCAAGAACCAGCGCTTGGCCCCGCCGCCTTCCTCGCTCATCAGGTATTCCACTGCAGGAATCGCCTGTTGGTTGGGCGCCGCTCCGGTGTAGAACACGTTCTGGGACAGCTCCTCGGCTTCATACTGGACCGGATAGAACAGCAGTCCGTTCAACTCCTCGAAAACCGGCAGGACCGACTTGCGCGACACCGAGGTCCAACAGCCGAACACCACCGCCACCTTGTCCTGCGTGATCAATTGGCGAGCCTTCTCGGCGAACAGCGGCCAGTTCGAAGCCGGATCCACCACCACGGGCTGGAGCGGTCGGCCCATGACGCCGCCCTTGGCGTTAATCTCCTCGAAGGTCATCAGCGCGGTATTCTTCAGCGCGGTTTCGCTGATCGCCATGGTGCCGGACAGCGAGTGCAGCACCCCAACCTTGATCGGCGTCGTGTCGGCGGCAAACACATCGGTGGACCAGGGCGCGTAGCTGGCGGCGACCAGTCCAGCCGAGGTCTTCAGAAATTGGCGTCTTTTCATTGGGTGATACCCCCTGTCAGGTTGAAGAACAAAGCGATCCATTCCCGGCGATGTGCGAACGCCGCGATCTTGTGCATGTGAAGGCGGTCTCCTCCTGAAGCGACCTTTCCGGAGTCCTCCGGGCATGACCAGACCGCAACAAGCATGCCGAGGCATTTTCGGGCTCTCCGAAGCCGCCTGTTTTTCCTATAGGTTCAGAGTATTGGCGTGCAAATTCAGGATGGCGAAAGGCGCTGAGCCAAGAGTCGAATGGATAGGCTTCGCACTGAAATGGTGCTGTCAAAAAAGGGGGCGCACGGATTGTGTGCATCGATACGGGATCGATTTCTTGGTTCGGAAAATATCGATCCATGTACGGCCTTCGGATCAAGTTAGGGAAAAAAAACAGGAAGTTAATGCAGATGAGTAGCGGCATAAAAAAATGCCTTGCCAATTTATCCAGAACTGTATATAACTACAGTCAAAAGGAGAGCCCATGGACGAATTGACTCCTCGCCAAGCCGAAGTATTGCAGCTCATCGTCGATTTCATGCAGGCCACCGGCCTGCCCCCAACGCGTGCCGAGATCGCGGCGCAGTTTGGTTTCCGCTCCCCCAATGCCGCCGAAGATCATCTGCGCGCTCTGGAGCGCAAGGGATACATCGAAGTCTTATCGGGCGCTTCGCGGGGCATCCGCCTGCGCGAAGGTTTTCACGTCGGGATTCCGGTGGTGGGGCGGGTAGCCGCCGGCCAGCCCATCCTGGCCGAGCAAAACATTCAAGGCCGCTATCAGATCGATCCGACCCTGTTCAAGCCGCGTGCCGATTATCTGTTGAAGGTACGCGGGATGAGCATGCGCGATAGCGGAATTCTGGATGGGGATCTGCTGGCCGTGCACCGCACACCCGATGTGCGCTCGGGGCAGATCGTGGTCGCACGCATCGGCAACGAAGTCACGGTCAAACGCTTCAAGCGTCAGGGCAATCAAGTGCAGCTGCTGCCCGAGAACCCGGACTTCGAACCGATCCTGATCGATTTGAAGCACGATTTCCTCGCCATTGAGGGGATCGGGGTAGGGATCATCAGAAACGGCAAGGGGCTCTGACATCGATAAGGAGAAAACCATGGAACGCGATAAAGCACTCGGCATTCTCAAGACACTGGCCGACGGCGTCGATCCCGACACTGGTGAACCATTTCCCGATGGCAGCCCCTATCAACGCCCGGACACGGTGCGTGCGCTGTATTTCGCCGTCCAGGTTCTGGGAAACCCGCCTCGTCCGCGGGAGCGCGGCACGCAGTCGAAGGAGCAGTTCGAAAATGCCGGGCACCCCTGGTCCGAGGAGGAAGAAACCCGCCTGGTCCACGCCTTCGATGCGGGGAAGACCATCCTCGAGCTGGCCGAAATGCACAAGCGCAGCCGCATCGCGATCGAAGCCCGGCTCATGAAGCTGGGAAAAATCCCCGAGCCGCAAAGCGGGACCCTGCGTTACCCGGTCAGAGGGCGAGGGGGAATGGCGGGTGGGGTGTCCGACAGCGCACGAATGTAGAGCCGGCCGCTCACAGCCCCTCCCCTTGCGAAAACAGACCAGGGTGCGCGGTATTCGCGACTCGGAATGCGCGTGGCTCTACCTGATTCTTTTTACAGCTCATGTCCGCTCTCGACTTCGTCCTGCAAAACCCCACCGTCTGGCGCGGCGACCAGTACGCAAAAGTCGCGGTCGAGAGCGTTTCCACCGGCTTTGCCGAGTTGGACATGCAGCTTCCTGGCGGCGGTTGGCCGCGCGCCACCATCACCGAGCTACTCCTCAATCAGCAGGGTGTGGGCGAGCTGCGCCTGCTCGCGCCGGCACTCGCCCGCCTGTCGCAGAACGAAAAGTGGCTGGTGTTGGTTAGACCACCGCATCTGCCCTACGCACCGGGATTCGAATCGCTGGGCGTGAATCTGTCGCGCCTGGTGGTGGTCAAGACAAGGTCCGACGCCGAGAGCCTGTGGGCCGCCGAGCGCTGCCTGCGCGCCGTCAGTTGCGCGGCCGTGCTGGCATGGCCCGGTTGCGCTTCGTCGCAAGCTCTGCGCCGCCTGCAGTTGGCAGCCGAAGAGGGTAAGAACCTCGGCGTGGTGTTCGGTCCCACGCGCAGCGCCGCCTTTCCCTCCCCTGCACCGCTGCGCATTCAGTTGACTGCCGGCCGCAACCGGCTCGAGCTGCAGATCCTCAAGCGCCGGGGCGGCGGCTGGGCCCCGCCGCTTTCACTGGATGTGGATCATCCCGCGTGCACGGCATGCTCCGAAGGTGATCCGGAAGGCGGCACGACGCGCGCACTCTCCGCCTGCGCGCCCCCATACCGGCGATTCCAGCATGGTGTCGCGTAGGCAGGCTCGCTTGCTCCTCGCCACCACCTGCCATGCTCTGGGCCTGCCTGCACTTCCCCGACTTTTCTCTGCAGCTTCTGCTGCGCGGCAGCCGCGCTTGCGGCCCACTCGTCGTCACCACCGGAGGCAACCGGCCGCGGATCCTGTCTTGCAGCCTTGAGGCGCGCACCCATGGCATCGCACCGGGCATGGCCATGTCGGCGGCGTACGTACTCTCGCCGCAACTCGCCGAGCATCCACGCGATCCGGCCGCCGAGCGGCGCGCGCTCGAAACAGCGGCCGCCTGGGCCGGCCAGTTCACTTCCGCAGTCAGCCTTCTACCGCCCGCTGCCTTATTGCTGGAGATCGAAGGCAGTCTGCGTCTGTTCGCAGGCCTAAGGCCGCTACTGTCGCGCCTGAGATGCGGCCTCGCCGATCTGGGATATGCGGCAGACATCGCCGTCGCACCCACACCATCGGCGGCATGGCTGCTCGCGCGGGGCGGCGCGGGCTCTACCGTCACCGATCCTTCCGGACTCGAAGCGGCGCTCGCCGGGCTTCCGGTTTCACTGCTCGATCAATCCAAGGAGACGACCCGCTCGCTCGCCCTGATGGGCGTGCGCACCATCGGCGAATGCCTGCTGCTTCCGCGTGAGGGCTTGGCGCGCCGATTCGGCCAAGGACTGCTGGACGAGCTGGACCGGGCTCTGGGCAAACTTCCCGATCCGAGGCCGAGCTGGACCGCTCCTTCCCGCTATAAGTCCAGGCTCGTGCTCCCGGCACCGGTGCAGGAAACCGAACCGCTGCTGTTTGCCGCCAACCGGCTGATCCAGGAGCTGACAGGTTGGCTGCGCATGAAGCAGGCGGGGATCACGCGGCTCAAGCTCAACTTGCAGCATGAGGACCGCAAGCCGACGGTGGCGATACTGGGCTTTTCGAGGCCCAGCCGCGATCCGCGCCGCATCCTCGCGCTGCTGCGCGAGCGGCTGTCTACTCTCATCCTTCCCGACCGCGTGGAAGCGATCGCGCTGGAGAGCGCGGAGGCGCAGCCGCTCGACTCGCGCAATCTATCGCTGTTTCCCGAGGATCGCCTGCCCGAAGAGGAGCGCTGGCTGATCATCGAGCACCTGCGAGCGCGCCTGGGCCCGGAAGCGGTGTACGGCATCGCCACCCATCCCGACCACCGACCGGAGCTGGCCTGGCGCTGCTGCGAGCCGGGCACCGACGTTGCCGCCGGCATGCCCGTGAAGCGACCGTTGTGGCTGCTCGAGCAGCCGAAGCGATTGGGCGGCGATGGCGATCAGCCGGTGCTGGACATGCCTCTCATGCTGATCGCCGGCCCCGAGCAGATCGAAAGCGGCTGGTGGGATGGAAGCGATGCGACGCGCGACTACTTCATCGCCGACGACGGAAACGGCAGGCGCTTCTGGGTATTTCGCGAGAGGCAGGGAACGAAAGCCTGGTTCCTGCAAGGGATGTTCGCATGAAGTCAAAGGCGCACAGCCGCGCAGGCGACTGTCGCCCGATCCTTGCACCCTCGCCTCACGCTTTTACATCCACCCCCTCGTGCAGGCACAGGTAATTTCCTTCCGGGTCCCTGAACCATGCCGCCTTCATGGAGCCGAGAACGCACACGTGATTGACCGTCTTCAGCCCGGGCAAATCGTATTCCTCGAACACCACGCCGCGTCCTTCCAGTCCGGCGATCTCCTTGCGGATGTCCGCCACGTCGAAGCTCAAGGCCGTGTGCTCGGCCTTGGTGCCCTCCGGCTTGGTGATCAGTGCGATCTGTGCCCCGCCCCCGCAGGCGAGCACGAAGTTGCCGTCCGGCGCGAATCCCAGCGGCTTCAGACCCAACGTCTCCGTGTAGAACTTTCGCGCCCGCTCCATGTTCTTGACCGGCAGGATGGTCGTCACTGCAGCATTCGCCAGCATTGGTTCGCTCCCCTCATCGACAGTCTCTGTTATCAGCACCTGGGAACCGCTCAGCCGGCAGCCTCGTGCACCGGCGTGCCGGGGCGATCGTGCGGCCAAGTTCGGTGAAGGGCTAGTTTACAGCTCCGCGTGGTGGCAGTGCATGGGCCAGCGGTTTCAATGGTCGTCAGAGCGGCATTCTAGATATATGTCCAGTTGTTTCTAGCTGTCCGGCATCATGACGCCCGCCTACGCCGAGCTGCATTGCCTGACCAACTTCACCTTCCTGCGCGGGGCGTCGCACCCGGAAGAGCTGGTGGAACATGCCGCTCGCCTCGGCTACTCGGCGCTCGCCATCACCGACGAGTGCTCGCTCGCCGGTGTGGTGCGCGCCCATGCGGCGGCCAAAGAGGTCGGGCTCAAGATCGTGGTCGGAGCCGAGATCGCGTTCCAAAAAGAGCGTACCCGCCTTCTACCGAGCACGGCGCTGCGCGTCGTGCTGCTCGCCATGGACCGCGAGGGCTACGGCAATCTTTCGGAGTTGATCACCCGCGGCCGGCGCCGGGCAAGCAAAGGCGAGTATCGCCTCGGCCGTGCCGATCTCGAACAGGGGCTCCCTGGCTGTCTCGCTCTGCTTCTGCCGAAGGCCGAGCCGGACCTCGACGACGCCCGCTGGCTGGCAGAGCGCTTCGCTGGCGATGCGTGGATCGCTGCCGAGCTGCTGCGCGGGGCCGACGACCGCGCGCGGCTCGAGCAGCTCGAGCGCCTGTCGAAAGACAGCGGCCTGCCGCTGGTGGCGGCAGGCGACGTGCACATGCACTTGCGCGCGCGCCGGCCGCTGCAGGACACGCTCACCGCGGTCCGTCTCAAGCACCCGGTAGCGCAATGCGGCCGTGCATTGTTTCCCAACGGCGAGAGGCATCTGCGCCGGCGCGAGCGCCTGGCGCGCATCTATCCGTCCGAGCTGCTGATCGAAACCTTGAACGTGGCCGAGCGCTGCCGCTTTTCCCTCGACAGCCTGCGCTACGAATATCCCGAGGAAATCGTGCCCGCCGGTGAGACGCCCGCAGGCTGGCTGCGGAAACTGGCCGAAGAGGGTTTTCGATGGAGATTCGGATGCGAGCTACGCCGTGAGGAGCCAGGAGCAAGCGAGGAAAAGCGCCGCACCCCCTCCTCGCTTGCTCCGCCACAGACGGCACGGGGCTGGGGTTCGCATTTCGCCGCCAGCCGTCAGGTCGACATCGACAAGGCCCGCGCGCTGGTGGAGCACGAGCTCCGGCTCATCGCCGAGCTACGGTACGAGCCTTACTTCCTCACCGTCTACGATATCGTCCGCTTCGCGCGCAGCCAGGCAATCCTGTGCCAGGGGCGCGGCTCGGCCGCCAACTCCGCGGTGTGCTACTGCCTCGGCATCACGGAGGTCGATCCAGCGCGCATGGACATGTTGTTCGAGCGCTTCGTCTCCAGGGAACGCAACGAGCCGCCCGACATCGACGTGGATTTCGAGCACGAGCGGCGCGAGGAGGTGATTCAGTACATCTACCGCAAGTACGGCCGCGACCGCGCCGCGCTCGCCGCCACCGTCATCACCTATCGACCCAAGAGCGCGCTGCGCGACGTGGGCAAAGCGCTGGGGCTCGATCTCACCCAGGTGGATCGCCTGGCGAAGAGCCTGGCATGGTGGGACGGACGGCGCGTGCGGCCGGAAAGATTGCGCGAGGTCGGCTTCGACCCCGACAGCCGCGTGATCCAGCAGCTCATCGCGCTGGTCAACGTTCTGGTCGGCTTCCCGCGCCACCTGTCGCAGCACGTGGGCGGTTTCGTCATCTCGCGCGGCCCGTTATCGCGCCTGGTGCCGATCGAGAACGCGGCGATGCTAGAGCGCACCGTCATCCAATGGGACAAGGACGACCTCGATGCGCTGGGGCTGCTCAAGGTGGACGTGCTGGCGCTGGGCATGCTCACCGCCATCCGCCGCGCGCTGGATTTGGTGAGCGCTCGGAGCGGGCGGCCGTTCACCATGTCCGATGTGCCGCCCGAGGATCCGGGCGTGTACGAGATGGTGGACCATGCCGATACCATCGGCGTGTTTCAGATCGAGTCGCGCGCCCAGCAGGCGATGCTGCCGCGCATGCGGCCGACCTGCTTCTACGATCTCGTCGTCGAAGTCGCGATCGTGCGCCCCGGGCCCATTCAAGGCGGGATGGTGCATCCCTATCTGCGCCGCCGGCAGGGCATCGAGCCGGTCACCTATCCTTCCGAAGCCGTCAAGAAAGTGCTGGAGCGCACGCTGGGCGTGCCCATCTTCCAGGAGCAGGTCATGCAGCTCGCGGTGGTTGCCGCCGGCTTCACGCCCGGCGAGGCGGACCGGCTGCGCCGCGCCATGGCCGCTTGGAGAAGAAGGGGCGGGCTCGAACCCTTCGAGAAGCGGCTCAAGGACGGCATGCACGAGCGCGGCTACAGCGACAAGTTCTCCGATCAGATCTATCGCCAGATCCTCGGCTTCGGCGAGTACGGCTTTCCCGAGTCGCACTCGGCCAGCTTCGCGCTGCTGGTGTACGTGTCGTGCTGGCTCAAGCGCTATGAGCCAGCGGCATTCACCTGCGCGCTGCTCAACAGCCAGCCGATGGGCTTCTATGCGCCTTCGCAGCTGGTGCAGGATGCGCAGCGCCACGGCGTCGAGATCCGCCCGCCGGATGTGCTCGTGAGCGAATGGGATTGCACGCTCGAGCCGGCGGCGCCGAGTGAGCAGCAGAGAACCTCTCCCCTCCCCGCCGTGGTTGCTGACACCAGGTCCCGGCTGCTTATGTCCTGCTCCTCACCCGCGATGCGGCTGGGTTTGCGCATGGTAAAAGGCCTGGCGGAGGAAAGCGCCAAGCGGCTGGTAGAGGCACGACGGGGGGCTCACTGCTCACCGTCTTTCGAACAGCTCGCGCACGCTGCGCAGCTCAACCGCCACGATATGAATGCCCTGGCGGCCGCTGGCGCGCTCGCGACCATCGCCGGCCATCGCCGTCAGGCCGTATGGGAGGTGACCGGCGTCGAGCCTCGTCCGCCTCTACTGCACAGCGCGCCGATCCAGGAGATCTCGCCGGTTCTGGCTGCACCCACCGAGAGTGAAGACCTGGTGGCGGACTACGCCAGCCTGGGTCTGACGCTCGGACGGCATCCTGTGGCGCTGCTGCGTCCGCACCTTACCCGGCTGCGCATGGCCAGCGCGGCCCAGCTCAAGGCCATGCCCCACGGCGAGCTCACTTGCGCCGCCGGCATCGTCATCGGCCGCCAGCGGCCGGATACGGTGAGCGGTGTGATCTTCGTCACGCTGGAAGACGAGACCGGCATGATCAACGTGGTGGTCTGGCGCGACGTGGCCGAGCGGCAGCGCCGCGCCCTGCTCGGCTCACAGCTTCTGGCCGTGCACGGCACGCTCGAGCGGCAGGGAGAGGTGGTGCACCTCATCGCCGGCCGGCTCGTCGATCACAGCCCCCTCCTCGGCCGGCTCGTCGCGCGCTCGCGGGATTTTCATTGACTGCTGTTCCAAGCGGCCTGATCCTTAGACCGCAGACCGGCTTCAACACCTCAGTCGGCGGGCCCGCTGGTCCCGCGCTGGCGCAAGTGCCCAGGTGTGCCTCGAGATCACCGAGCTTGGCGCACGAGTGGGCCGAGCAAACCAAGAAAACGGGAAGTTCTTCAGGTCCAACTCACGCGGTTGATCGCCCAATGGCACCGCGCTAGAGTGTCCTTCGAGGAAAAGCAGCGTTTCGATTTTCTATGCGCTGCGCAACAGTTCATCAAACTTGCCGTCTCTGGTCCTGTGCGGCGAGCCACGCTCGTGTCTCACTCAGGATCTCGTCCGACAGCTCTGAATCATCACTCATACGCGCCAGGATCAAGGCGCCCACCATGGCAGCCCAGCTGCCGATCGCGGCGCGGCGCTTGCGCGCTTTATTCGCACCGGGTGCAACTCGACTTAGGAATTCGATCTGGGCCTTGAGACCCGCTGTCATCTCAGCGCGCGCGCCACCAGGTTGACGGACGGTCTCCGACGCGAGCGCGGCCATCGGACAGCCCTCCGCGAAATTGTCTCGATGGGCAGCCGACAGATATTGATTTGCGAGGACCGCCAGATCGCCGGGTGGCGTCTCGGGAAGCCCCAGTGCCTCGACCAACGCTTGGGCGATCAGATCATCCTTGGACTTGAAATAGCCGTAGAACCCGCCATGCGTGAGCCCGGCTGCCTTCATGACGTCCGTGACGGTGACGGACTCGAACCCACGCTCCCGGAACAGCTGGCTGGCAGCCTTCAAAATCGTCCGCTTGTTCTCCAAAACTTGCTCCCGGCTCACTCTCATCGCAGTCTCCTCAGATTCCCCTTGACATTTATACATGATGACTATCATAATTGCAACATATGATGATCATCATGAATAAGGAGCTACTTCCATGAGCACGAAACCCACCGTTCTGTCCCATGATTCGCCCATCAATTCGGAATTGAAAGGAACCACGATGAACAAGATACGCGTCGTACTCGGTGCGCTGACCGTCGCGCTCGGCGTCGCGGCATGGGGTCAGGCGGACGCGCAGTCGGCTCCTCCGGCCTACACCCTCCAGCGAGATCCCGCCATCCCCAGCACGACGACCCAGCAACAGCAGGACGAAGTGATGCGGCTGGTGGGTGCGCATCTCGGGATGTGGCTGGCCGCCGATCGCAGCCGCTACCCGTATGAGCAGCTCGTCTCCGAAGATGCGGTGTTCGAATATCCATACTCGGACGACGCGTCGCTTCGCCGTATCGAAGGCCGCGAAGCGGTTGCGGCGGCCGTACGCCGGCTACCGCTGGAAGCGACCGACTGGACGTTCAGCGACATGAAGCTGTTCGAAACGCTGCACCCGAACATCTTCTTCGTTGCGTACAGAGCCACAGCATATGTGCCTGGAACCCGGCGCACCTACGAGCAGGTCTTTCTTGCCCGCATCACGGTGAGAGATGGGAAGATCGCCAACTATTACGAGCTCTGGGACCGGGACGTCAAGAGCGTCGCATTCGGGACCGCACCCCAGAAGAAGCCGTCCTGACACGAACCGCCAGTTCGCCGCAGGGGCACGTCATCGCGCGTGCCCCCGTTTCGCTTCTCCGCATCCCGCTGGACCCTCGATCTCAGAGCTCCCACAGCTGGCTCATCCCGCACTTTCTTAAACCTTGCTGCGACCTCCGCATTGGCTGTGTAACAGTCAATTACCTCGAAGGTTCCGTCTTCTCACCGGCGTAGCGGCGACAAGATAGCCGGTCGCGGGCGCTCAAGTAGTAGTCGAGTCGGATGGCTTTATTGCACGTATATCCTTGGGATACTCGATGCACCTTGTCACCACGGATCTTTGTCATATCCCCGTTTTCAGGCACGACGACGATGCCGCAATCGGCATAGCAGAGGTTGCAAGCGGTGGGTTGAAGCTCGTTTGACGGCATGACGGGAACCTACTTCTGGAGGCTCCCAGTTGCCTACCACACCTCGTGAAAGGGGCGCACCTCAGCATAGAATGACCAAGACGACCGATCCTGGCCAACGAGATGAAAAACCTCGTCTGCGATGGCGCTGGGCTTGATGAAGAAGGCATCCGGTTTGTCCGCATACCGCTCACGTGCCCAGGGGACATCGATCACCGCATCGATGACGAGATAGGCGACATGAACACCCTTGGGGCCAAGGTCGCGAGCCATGCTCTCGGCCAGAATCCGCTGAGCGGCCTTCGTTGGCGCAAAGCCGGCGAAACGCGCTCTGCCCCGAAGGGCCGACGTGTTGCCGGTGACAATCAACGAACCGTGTCCCGCTGCCACCATCGATGGCGTCGTCAGGCGTGCCAGGTGCAGCAACGCCATGACATTGACTTGAAAGTTGGCCTCGAGGACCGTCGGATCAATTTCGGTGAATGAACCCCAGGCACCCCCGACCGCGTTGTGGACGACAACCTCGGCATGCCCGGCCTTCCCAACGGCGGCCGCCAGGGCGTCGGCGTCGGTCACATCACACGGAAGGGCGAGGGAATCCGGAAGTTCGCTGGCGAGCGCATCGATCCGCGGCAGGTTGCGCGCGATAAGTGCAGTCCGATAGCCCGCGGCCGCGAAGCGACGGGCCAATGACGTTCCGGTTCCGGGACCAACCCCGGTAATGAGCGCAAGCGGCTTCATGATTCACCTTCCGTGGAATCTGTGGGTTTGCGAAATCGGAGCGTCATCCGGTCGCTCTCACCGATCGCTTTGTACTTCTCCTCGTCACCTGATCGCAGGAAAGGCGGCAGAGACCAGACTCCGCGCGGGTAATCCGTACTGTCTCGGGGATTGGCGTTGACTTCGCTGGAGGCTTCCAAAGCGAACCCGGCGCGCTGTGCGATCTGCTTAACGTAGGCCTCCGTGACATAGCCGGTCGTGTGCATGCTCTTCATATCGGCATCGGGCCTGGCGCGGTGTTCGACAACGCCGAGGACACCGCCTGGCTTCAGCGCTCGGCAGAATGCGGCGAAGTACTCGTGCTCCTGATCCGCCATGATCCAGTTGTGAACGTTGCGAAACGTCAAGGCCAGATCCACCGTGCCGGGCGGTGCAACGGTGACCTCCCTCGGCGGATTGATGTGGCGCACGATGACCCTTCCAAACACCTCGGGCTCGCGAGCAATCCGGTCCTCGAACATCTCGAGCACCTTGGGCATATACGGCATCAACCCGTCGGGGGAGAAGTGAGCGACATACAGGCGCCCGCGTCCCGCCAGGTAAGGGCCAAGTATCTCCGTGTACCAGCCGAGGGCGGGCAGAACTTCAAGCACGGTCATGACAGGTGTCAGGCCGAAAAATTCCAGCGTCTCTACGGGGTGACGCGCATCGTTGCGCGCGACGTTCTGCCGGCTTCTGTGTTTCCCGGTTACAAGGGCCTCAAGCGCCGCGTCTCCCATCAGTCAGTCTCCCGGGTTCGTATGAGCGGTTTGTCCTTGCGCTGCCTCGATGGCATCGCGCAGCTTGTCTTTGCCAAAATAGATTTCGTCACTCACAAAGAACGTAGGAGAACCGAAGGTCCCGCGCCCGACTGAATTCTCCGTGTTCTCGATCAGGCGTTGTTTGATGGCCGGGTCAGCCATTGCGATCATGATCTCTTGAGCGGGCAATTCCGCAGCGGAGAGGGTAGCTTCGATCACATCGTCTTCATCCAGCTTGAGCGCCTGTTCCCACATGCCACGGTACAGCGCATCGATGTAGTCAAAGTAGTAGTCCTTGTCCCGTGCGTACACCGCACCGCGCATTATCTTGAGTGTATTCACCGGAAAATGCGGATTCGGTACCTGCGGCGAGATACCATGGGTCGCGCAGAACCGTCTCGTTTCTACGTTCTGGTACTCCGGCTTGTTCTTGATGCCCTTAAGTGAAACCGCCGGGGACACGTTGTTGGTTGCCTTGAAGACCCCGCCCAGCAAAATGGGCACATACTCGAACTCGATACCCGTCTTCCCGGTGATGGATGGAATGACCTTGTGAACAAGGTACGCGTTGGGACTGCCAAGATCGTAGTGAAACTCTATGTTTGTCATGACGCTTTCCTGGTCTGTCAGTGATTCCACCACGGCCGGTCGGAGAAGGCTCTCAGATCGATCTCGTGCGTCCATGTCGAACGATGCTGGTTTGCGAGGTGAAAGTAGGTTTCGGCAACCTTCTCGGGCAATATCAAGCCGTCATGTTCCAGGCCGCGGGTTTCACGTAGCTGCTGGAATCTTTCCGGACCCAGCATCTTGCCGAGAGTGTCCGGCGCGTCGACACCACCGTCGATCAGGATATGGGCGACGTGAATACCCTTCGGCGCGAACTCCGCATTGAGCGTCTGGCACAGCATCCTGCGCCCGCCCATGGCTGCCGCATGTGAGTGTTGGCCCGCATTGCCGCGTACCGCAGCGGTCGCAGAGGTGACTAACAGGGTGCCGTGGCCCCTTGCTTCCATGTGAGGAAAGACGGCGGATGCCAGACGAAACAGCGCAAAGGTCGCGAGCCGCCAGCCAATCTCGAATGCCTTGTAGCTGGTGTCCGCGAGCGCGCGATCGCCGATCTGGGCGCCGAGGTTGAATACCGCAACCTCGATCGGGCCGACCTCTTTCTCGATTGCGGCAACGCGTTCCTCGATGCTGTTCGCTTCCACGGCGTTGAGGAGGAAGCCCGACGCGGCACCGCCTTCCGCTTCGATCTCTTGCACCAGCCTTTTGAGCCCTCGCTCGTCGCTGCGCCTGCACAACACGGCATGGTAGCCGCCTTTGGCAAATCGCTTACCGACGTTGCCGCCGATGCCGGCGCCGGCACCCATCACTAGGCAGACAGGTTCCATCATTTCACCTCCTCGATGAGTTCAACGGATTAGCCGGCGCCGTCGTGTCGTAAGACATCGCTGATCAGGGGTGCTGCTTGATTTTTGGTCGCAAGCGCAGGTCCAGGCTTTGGCTTGAGATCCTTCGGTTTGAAGTTGTGCCCGTTCGCAGCGTACACGGCCATCGGCTTGATCGGTTTGCCGTCCCGGCGGTCGACGAACGTCACTCGCTTGCCGTCCGGATGCTCAGAAAGCCTCGCGGTCCTCGGTCAAGCGACGATGCGATGCCTGGTGGATTTTGCCCATGCCGTGCTCCCGAGGGGTGTTGATTGAGTCGGCCAACCGGCGTGACGGTCAAGACGTCACCAGAAAAGATTCGACCTGCGCCGCGACCTCGGTGGGGTGCTGTTGGTGAGGCGCGTGACCGGCGAGCGGATACACGGCGACCTGCGCATCCGGGAGCTCTCGATGGAGCAACCAGGTGTTCTTGAGGGGAAAGAAAGGATCTCTATCGCCCGAAACGACGAGAACCGGCTGTTTCAGTTGCCCCAGGCGCGAATAGTGGTCGGTCTTGCCCTCCATGAACGCAGAAGCCAACTCGACCATCGTGCCGATGACCTGCGGTCCCACGACCGGTTCGCGATCCCTGCGAATGACCACTCGGTCCATGTAGGCCTGCGTTTCCCGGTCGCGTCCGTCGGCAAAGAACAGGTAGCGAATGTCTTCGAAGGCGTAGGTTTCGCGCAAGGCGATGCCGAACACGATGTCGGTCGGGGGTGCCGTCTCAGCATTGCCGCCGGGCCCCGTGCCGATCAAGATCACCTTGCGGACGAACTTTGGCTCCTGCATGGCGATGGCCTGGCAAACGAAGCCGCCCATCGAGAATCCCAGGACATCGATCTGCTCGTGGCCAAGTTTGCGAGCGAAGGATGCGGCATTGCGTGCCTTCTCATCGACGTCCTTGGCCGGAGTGCCGGTGGAGGAGCCGACGGCGGCGTCGCTGAACAGAATGACGGGGCGCGTCTTGGCGAGTTCGTCGACGAATGCAGGATCCCAATCGTCCAACGTGCCACGGAAGCGGTGCAGAAACACCACCGGCGTGGGATCCGCCAACTTGGCCGGGCGTAGCTCACGGTACGCGTAGCTCACCTCACCCACCTTGAGGTGCTTGGTCTCCACATTGATCGCGTTAGTCATGGTGTCTCCTTCGTCGTTGATTGATTTCGCGAATGGGTCGCCATCGAATTGGGCCGCGCGAGCGGGGCAGCGTTGAAGATCGACCACGGTTGGCCCGCGCACTGCCGGGACCTCCGGACTCATGATTCGGCTTCTCCTGGATCGGCTACTTCTCGAACACCGGGGTGCGAGGCAGCGACGCCGTCAGCGCGTCGAGCTGCAGATCTTTTCGAATCCCTGCGTCCACCACGCCAGCGGGCGCGAATCTGCGAAGTAATCGCAAGCGGCTCGCGAGCCCACCGGCTGGGTACCGGAGTTTCGGGCGAGCCGCGCTGGCAGCTTCCAGCACGACGTCGGCGACGATGCCGGGCTCGTCTCCAGTCTCGATCACCTCCTTCATCTTTTTGGCCAAGGCCGCACGGACCTCGCGATACTCATCGAGCTTAGAGTCGGGTTCCAGCAGGTTCGCGTCGAACTGCGTCTTCGTGTACGCAGGCTCGATGACCGAGACCCGGATACCCCTCGTGCGTAGCTCATGATCGAGCGATTCCGAATAGCCTTCGATTGCGTGCTTGGTTGCGGCATAGAGCGCTGAGTACGGCATCGGCAAGAAACCAAGCACCGACCCGATGTTGATGATGCGACCACCCCCTTGGTGTCGCATGTGGGGCAGCACGGCGCGCGTCGTCCGGACGATGCCGAAGAAGTTTGTATCGAAGATCGACTGAGCCTGCTCGATCGAGCTCTCTTCCGCTCCAGCTGGCGCGACACCGAAGCCGGCGTTGTTCACGAGCACGTCGATCCGCCCTTCCAAACGCATCAGCTCGTTGACGGCGGCTTCGACTGATTCGTCGCTCGTCACATCGAGGGCCAGCATCGCAAACGATCGCTCGCCCGCTTGGGCTCCCCTTCTGCTAGTGCCATAGACCTTGTAGCCAGCGGACGCGAGGCGCTCCGCCGTGGCTTTGCCGATGCCTGACGAGGCACCCGTAACGAGCGCTGTCTTACTCTTCATAGTGTGCTTCCTTCTCTTCATAGTGTCCTTCCTCGCACTGCAGCTCCTGGGCCGACCGAACCATCGCCCAGGCGACTATGCCGGGCGCCGCGGCACGACGAGATTGCCGACCCAAACCTGCGCCATCGCGTATCTTCAGGCGGACTGTGAGATCAAGGCGCGCTGCGCCAATCCCTGGCCAAACGAGTAGTTCTCCCCCGGACCTTCGACAAGCTGGATCATCAGGTCGTCGGGCGAGATGCCGGCGCCGGCGACGATCCGGGCGTTGAGCTCCCTGAGCAGCGCGAGGCGCGTCTCCTTCGGCCGCCCCGCGATGAACGCCAGCTCGAGCACGATGAGGTCGTCAGAGTATTTCAGCCCGAGAAACGACGGCGTGTGCAGGAAGCGCTTGCGCGGCATCTCGTGAATGATCTGGAAGAAGTCGTCCGGCGGAATCTTAAGGATGGCGATCAGCGCATCCTGCACCGCCTGGGACAACCTGCTGAGGCGACGCTCGTCGTAGCGGCCTTCGAGGACATGAATCTTTGCAAGTGGCATCTCAACTCTCCTTCGCGGCGCGGCTGCACCGCAGCGAACCTCAAGTGGTCAGAACGACATCGGGTTTCGACAGATTCACGGGCTTCAGTGCCTCAAAACCGGTGCATTCTTCCGTTCTCAATACACGCATACAGAAGCCCTTACGCCGCAAATGCCGGCCGCAGCTTCGGCGCTTCCTTGATCGGCATGTGGATGAGCGCCGCGCCGACGGCGAGCATGATGTCGATGTACCAGAGCCAATCGTAGCTCCCGGTGCGTGCAACGACGTAGCCGCCAAGCCAGGCGCCAAGGAATCCGCCAAGTTGGTGCGACAACATTACGATGCCGAAGAGCGTCGCGACGTAGCGCATGCCGTGCAGCTTGCCGACGAGGCCGACGGTGGGCGGCACCGTCGACAGATAGGTGAACCCGAGCACGACGGCAAACACCAAGAACGTGCTCGCCGTCTTGGGCGCAAACACGAAGGCAGTTACCGCGAGCGCTCGCGATGCGTAGAGGAACGAGAGCACGCTCTTCATCCGCCAGCGGCCAATCGCCCAGCCCGAGGCGAAGCTGCCGGCGATGTTGAACAGACCAATCAGCGACAGCGACCACGCGCCGACCGCGGACGGCAGGCCGCACAGCGCCACCACGCCCGGCAGGTGGGTGGCGATGAAGGCGACGTGGAAGCCGCAGACGAAGAACCCCGCGGTGAGCAGCAAAAAGCTCTGGTCATGCCACGCGTCGCGCACGGCGTGGCGCATCGATTTCTCGGCGGGAGCGCCCATCGCCGGATGCGGATGCTTGCCGCGCAGCACCCAGGCGAGCGGCACGATGGCCAGCGAGAGCAGGCCGAGTGCGGTCAGTGCGCCGACCCAGCCGACTACACCGGTAAGCAGCGCAGCGAGTGGCGCGACGACGAATTGTCCGAAAGAGCCGCCGGCGTTGACCATGCCGCTCGCGAGCCCACGCTTCTCGGCGGGTAGCGCTCGCGCGACCGCGGACATCAGCACCCCGAGCCCGGCCATGCCACCGCCGCCCGCAGCGACGACGCCGATGAGCAGCACAAGCATCCACGCGCTCGTGACATGCGGCGTGAGCACCGTGCCGAGCATGACGAGCACGGCGCCCGCAGCCACCACGCGCCCCGTGCCGTACTTGTCCGCCACGGCGCCGGCGATCGGCTGCGTGATGCCCCACATGAGCTGCGCACAGGCGAACGCGAGGCTGATCGCGGCGATGCCGAGGCCGGTCGCTGAGTTGATCGGGCCGATGAACAGCGCCACCGACTGGCGTACCCCGAAAATGAGCGCGAACACGAGGCCCGCTGCGGAGACGATCCAGATCTGCCGGCGGCTCATTGGCGCCCTCCTCGGGCCGGCGCCGACCGCATCCGGATGGGGAGCATGGCCGCCGCCACGATGCTGACGGAAGTTCCAGGCTTCATGTCACCATCCTCTTCATGTATGTCGTCATCAGATTTCAGGCCCGCGTGTGCTTGGATTAGCGCGTCCGCTCGGCAGACCTGATCACTTGAAAGAAAGAAAGCGATCGACCTGTGCCGCGACCTCGGTCGGGTGCTGTTGGTGAGGCGCGTGGCCGGCGAGCGGATACACGGCTACTTGCGCATCCGCAAGCTCTCGATAGAGCAACCAAGTGTTCTTCAGTGGAAAGAAGGGGTCCCGGTCACCCGAAATGATGAGAACCGGCTGCTTCAGCTGCCGCAGGCGCGAGTAGTGGTCGGTCTTGCCCCCCATGAACGCAGAGACCGACTCCACCATTGCGCCGATGACCTGCGTCCCAACGACCGGTTCGCGATCCTTGCGAATAGCCATGCGCTCTATATAGGCCTGCGTTTCCTGTTCGCGTCCCTCGGCAAAGAACAGGTAGCGAATGTCTTCGAAGGCGTACGTTTCCCGCAAGGCAATGCCAAACACGATGTCGGTCGGGGGCGCCGTCTCAGCATTGCCCGCAGGCCCACTGCCGATCACAATCACCTTGCGGACCAGTTTGGGCTCCTGAATTGCGATGGCCTGACAGACGAAGCCGCCCATCGAGAACCCCAGGACATCGATCTGCTCGTAGCCTAAAGATGCGGCATTGCGTGCCTTCTCGTCGACATCCTTGGACGGAGTGCCGGTAGAGGAACCGACGGCGGCGTCGCTGAACAGGATGACGTGGCGCGTCTTGGCGAGCTCGTCGACGAATGCAGGATCCCAATCGTCCAACGTGCCACGGAAGCGGTGCAGGAAGATAACCGGCGTGGGATCCGCCAGCTTGGCCGGGCGTAGCTCGCGGTACGCGTAGCTCACGTCACCCACCTCGAGGTGCTTGGTCTCGACATTTGTCGCGTTAGTCATGCTTTCTCCGTCGTCGTTGATCGAATTGCGAATGGGCCGTCATCGGATTGGCGGTGCGGCAGTGGCGGAGGACACGCGGTCAGTTTTGCCGGGAGTGCCAAAGGCAGCTGCCTTGGTGTCGCGCTCCCACAGCTCAACGTAATCGGCGATCTTTCCGTCTCTCACGGTAATGCGCGCGAGGTAGCGCGACTCGTACGTATGCTGAGTCGCAGGCACGTAAGCCTTCGCTTTGTACGCAACGAAGAAAATGTCCGGATACAGCGTCTGGAACAACCTCAGGTCGCTGAACGTCCAGTTGCTCGCTGTCACAGGGAACTTGCGCAGCGCGTGCCCGATTGCCTCGCGACCTTCGATTCGGCGGTACGCATCGTCGGCATACGGATACTCGAACACTGCATCCTCAGTTACAAACTCCAACGCGTAACGACTGGGGTCTTCGGCCAACCCAGCCCAAGATATGCAGCCATGAGCGCCTTGACCTCGTCTTGCTGCTGTTGGGTCGCGATGCTCGCGGTCTCGGGATCGGCCGGCGGGGTGTAAGGTCTTGGAGGAGATTGCGCTTGAACGCTGACGGAAGTACTCACAACGATTGCTACGGCCAGCGAGATAGCCTTGGTACGAATCGAGTTCAGTTTGTGCATGTGAAGCCTCCTATATCGGAACGATCAGTCTGTGCAAGAAAATCACCCCTCCACAATGGCGAACGCAACGTCCACGACAGCGTGCAGCTCTGCCAGCGCGACCAATTGGCTCGTGCGGGCGAGGAGCCCGTTCAGATCCATATCCGCGGTAGCGAAGGCCTGAGGTGAACCGACAGCCGACGGTAGCTCGTTCATCTGCCAGGTCACCTCGCTACCAGATCTCGCCGAACGGGCGCAGCTCGACGTTGAACGACCAGGCGCAGCGGTCCTGGTGTGCCACGTGCCAGATCTCATCGGCAATGGCGGCGGGCTGGATGAAGAAGTCGTTCGGCTTGTCCTTGTAGCGCTCGCGCGCCCAGGCCACGTCGATGACGGCATCGATCACCAGGTAGGCGACGTGGATGCCCTTGGGTCCCAGATCCCGCGCGATGGCCTCGGCGAGAATGCGCTGCGCGGCCTTCGTCGGCGCGAAGCCGGCAAAGCCCGCACGGCCGCGTAGTGCGGAGGTGTTGCCCGTCACCATGATGGCGCCCTTGCCGGCGTTGATCATGGCGGGCGCGAGCCGCCGGGCCAGATACAGCAGGCCCATGGTGTTGACCTGAAAATTGCGGTTCAGCACCTGTGGATCGATGTCCAGGAATGAGCCGAATGCGCCGCCGACGGCGTTGTGGATCAGGACCGACGGCGCGCCAAGGTCGCGTTCGATTGCATCGGCGGTGGCCTCCACCTGACTCGGGTCCGACACGTCGCAGGGGTAAGGACGCGAGCCGGGCAGCGCCTGCGACAGGTCGCCCAGCCGCTTTGCGTTGCGCGCCAGCAGCGCGACCCGGTAGCCGCCGTTGGCAAAGCGCCGAGCGAGCGCCGTGCCGGTGCCAGGTCCGACACCGGTGATTATGCAAATAGGCTGGGCCATCGACTGCTCCTCAGGTTCCCGCGTTCGCGGCTTCGATCACTCCCTCTACGCCAGGTGGCTGAGTGTTGGAAACGCCGTGCCGGTTTTAATCATGATGTACCTCACGATTGTGGTATCATGATACCCATCACGATTATTGTCAAGTCCCGGTGCGCCGTGGTATAAGGTCGATGGACAGCTGCAGAAAGGAGAGGCATGAAGGTCTCGAAGGAAACCAGCGCCAAGCACCGCGACGAACTGCTGAAAGCCGCAAGCCGGCTGTTCCGCGAGCGTGGCTTTGACAAGGTCGGCATCGCCGAGATCGCTGCCGCCGCCGGCCTCACTCACGGCGCCTTCTACACCCACTTCCAATCGAAGGAGGCCTTGTGCGCAGAGGTGATCCCGCACGCCTCGCGCCGCAGCGGCGCGGCGCTGGAATCAACGGTGAACTGGCGCGCCTACGTCGAAGCCTACCTAAGCCCTAAACACGCGCGCGATCGCGCCAATGGCTGCCCGTTTGCTGCGCTGGGAGGCGACGTGCCGCGCGAAAGCAACACGCTCAGGGCCGCCTTTTCCGACGCACTCGAGCGTTCAATCGATGCTGTCGCCGCGAAGCTCGGCCATAAGGGCGAAGCCCCGACCCGCGAGGACGGCATCCAGGCTCTTGCCACCATGGTTGGCGCGCTGGTGCTGGCGCGCACCGCCGCAACCCCACAGCTGCGCGACGAGATCCTGCGTGCGGCCAGAAACAAGCTGCTTGAGGCGCCGCGCACGTGAGCCGGCGGCAAGGCTATGGAGCGCCAATTGTCGACATCGCTCTCGTAGCCCAACTTCGAGTGAGCGGGGGGCGTTTCGGCCTGATTTAATGAGAATGCGGAGAAACACACTCCGATGAAAGCCTTCATCGTCGATCGATACAAGAAGAAGGGCGCTCTGCGGCTTGGCGAGATGCCGGAGCCGGCGCTGCGGGATGACGATGTCCTGGTCGAAATTCACGCGTCCGGGCTCAATCTTCTGGATTCGAAGATCCGGGATGGAGAGTTCAAACTCATCCTGCCGTATCGCCCGCCCTTCATCTTGGGGCACGACGTGGCTGGAACCGTGGTTCGGATCGGGTCCAAGGTCCGGCGATTCAAGCCGGGTGACGAGATCTATGCTCGGCCGCGCGATGGCCGGGTAGGCACGTTCGCAGAGCTTATTTCCATAAACGAAGCCGACGTGGCGCTGAAACCGAAGAACCTCTCCATGGAGGAAGCGGCTTCCCTCCCCTTGGTGAGCTTGACCGCCTGGCAGGCACTGGTCGAGAAAGCCAATCTGCGAAAAGGGCAGAAGATCCTGATCCATGCCGGCTCGGGTGGCGTGGGCACATTCGCCATTCAGTTGGCGAAGCATCTGGGTGCGACGGTCGCGACGACGACGAGCACGGCGAATGTCGACCTGGTCAGGAGCCTCGGCGCCGATGTCGTGATCGACTACAAGAAGCAAGACTTCGAGCAGGTCCTGTCCGGTTATGACGTCGCCCTTAACAGCCTGGACAGCGACACGCTCCAAAGGTCTCTGAGCGTGTTGAAGCCGGGCGGCAAGCTAATCTCCATCTCCGGCCCGCCGGATGTGGCTTTCGCCAGGGAACAAGGACTGAACTGGTTCCTGCAGCAGGTCATGCGCCTTCTGAGCTTCGGCATCCGGAGGAAGGCCAAAGGCCGGCGGATCAGCTATTCGTTTCTGTTCATGCGCGCGAACGGCGAGCAGTTGAGCCAGATCACATCGCTGATTGAAGCCGGGATCATTCGCCCCGTCATGGATCGGGTCTTCCCGTTCGAAGCGACCAACGAAGCTTTGGCTTACATCGAAACGGGACGGTCAAAAGGCAAGGTCGTCGTCAAGCTGAGGTGAAGGCGGTGTTGCCTTTGCCTGGAAACAAGGGGGCAGCGCCGAGGGCGCAAGTCTGTCGCGCATATCTGAGGAAACGCTCATGAACACGTCCCATCCGCCACAAACCAGCTCGATACAAAAGTGGAAAGATACGCCGACCAAGAGCGTCGATGTTGCAGGGACAAAGTTCGCGTACCGGCAGCTCGGGCCCGCGACCGGTGTCCCGGTGATCATGCTGAATCATTGGGGCGCGGTACTGGATAACTTCGATCCGCGCATTGTCGACGGCATCGCCGCGGCTAGGCCTGTGATCGCTTTCAACTATCGGGGCATCGGCGCATCGGGCGGCAAGACGGCGCTCACGGTGGCAGAGATGGCCGAGGACGCGATTGCCTTTATCCGTGCGCTAGGCTTGGAGGAGGTCGATTTGCTCGGCTTTTCTCTTGGCGGTTTCGTGGCACAGGACATCGTGCTGAAAAAGCCCGGCCTCATTCGCAAGGTCATCCTGACCGGCACCGGCCCGGCAGGAGGTGAAGGCATCGAAAAGGTAGGGGCTGTGTCCTGGCCGCTGATCATCAAGGGTATGCTGACGCTCCGGGATCCGAAGTTTTACCTCTTCTTCACTTCGACCGCGAATGGCCGCCGCGCTGCGAAAGAGTTCCTGAAGCGGCTGAAGGAGCGCAAGGCGGATCGCGACAAGCCGATTACGGTTGGCGGGTTCCTGAGGCAACTCAAGGCGATCAAGGCCTGGGGTAGGCACGAGCAACAAGATCTTGGCGCGATCCGGAAGCCTGTTCTGGTTGCCAATGGCGACCAGGACAAGATGGTGCCCAGCGGCAACTCGATCGACCTCGCGCGCCGCCTGCCGAATGCCGAGCTCGTCCTCTATGAGGACGCCGGGCACGGCGGCATCTTCCAGTATCACGAGGCCTTCGTGAAGAAGGCGCTGGAGTTCCTCGCGCGCTGATGCCCGCCGAGCTCGACAATGGACAATATCGGGAAGCGCGTATATACACGTACTGTGATCTCGCCGTGTTATTGCTCCCTGCCGCGCACCGCGACCCGGAAAATCGGCGCCGTCTACGACGACGCCCTGACACCGCTGGGGATCAACATCGCGCAATATTCGCTGTTCAGGCTGGTCGAGCGTGTATAAGACGGATAAAGCGCCCTCGTCCTTTCGTCGACCTGCCCCGTTCAGTCCAAAGCGAAGCAAAGCGCCGGCGCAGGCCCGCGGGTCCAGCCTTGGTGCGTGAAATCACGGCCGCCAGCGCCTCTGCCCCCGAACCCCCGTTCGCCGTCGCCGCGATGCGGACGGTGTGGCCCCTTGCGCGCAGCCGATTGCCTGCCGAGGCCTGGAGTGGACCGCGCAAGACGGGAAAACCGAAGGAGAGCGTCTCAGCCGAACGGCCGCCCGGCACGGCGGCGGCCGGGAGGGATGAGCCGCAGCCGCTTTCGCATCGAGGTGGGCGAGGATCTTCTCGATCACCGCCGCATCCTCGAGCGAGGCGCTCCAGGTCCAAGTCGGCCGGTCAGGCGCACCGTACACGCTGCAGGAAGAGGGGGCGCTTCCGCGCCACACTCCGGCAGAGAAAATGAGGCGCTAAGGTCGGAAAACTCGGTTCTGTGGGAGAAAAGCGCGGGATTCCCGATGCATGGCGTGGTCCGACCCCGAACTCGCCGCGCATAGTGCAGTACGAGAAGAGGCTCCCCAAGGCCGCCGTCGGTGCGAGCGCGTCGACCGCCTGCTCGTGAACCGGATGCTCAGGCCATTGGAGCCGACCCCCAAATAGACGGCGCGACCCCGACGGCATAGCGTTGGGCCGCCCACCAGTTGACGTAGCCCGACGACGAAGCGTAACATCTCTCCTGTCGCACTTGGCGGAGCCAAGCTGTGGAGAGCGAGGCATCGAAAGATTCTCGCAGTTCAGTGGGTCATCTCGCCCTTCCTTCGGCTTTTTCCCATCGTGCGATATCATTCTGTGGGACTTACGTTCCACAGTGGGAGCTGCTTGCCTTGCGGCAACAGCACGGGTTTTCCATCGCTTCGCGAGGAAAGGAACAACCATGGACTTTGCACATCTAAAGCACGCCACCGATTGGTATCGGGTTCAGTCTCTCAGGAAGATTGACGATCCAAGCGGAAAGATCGACAGGCGAGAGCTGGTCGTCTCGCTCGACCAGTATCCCCAGGATATCGGCCTGGGTCCAAACCCTAGGCGTCCAGATCCCAAGTCTCGAGTCGCGAGAGACATTCGACAAACCCTCGAGGAGGACGGCCAGAACTTCCACCTACTCAACCGCGGGATCACGATTCTCGCCAAGAGGTTGGAGTACGACAACAAGACCGAGCGGGTCCGCCTCCATTTGCATGACACCGAAGAGGAAGAGCCGTTCTACGGGATCCTCGATGGCGGAAACACCAATGCACAGATCAACGAATGGCGACAGGAGTTATCGGACGAACTGGCGTCCGAAGCGTTGAAGGCCCGGTTTGTCAACCTCCAAGTGCTGGTTCCCCGCGTGCAGATTTCAGCAGACGTGGAAGCGTTGCTGAACGACATCAAGGAGGCCAGAAATAACAGTGTGCAGGTGAAGCAGAAATCCCTCGCCGATGCGCGTCATCAGTTCGAGTTACTGAAAGAAGTGTTGGCGACGCAGCCCTACTTCAACGAGATCTCATGGCGCGAGGGTGATAAGGGTACTGTCGACGTTCTCCAGATCATCACGCTTCTGATGGTCTTTTACCCCCCGTTCTCCGAGGACGCGCCCGACAGGGAGCCAAACGGAGCTTACGGGCGTAAAGAGAAGTGCCTCGATGCGTTCTTGAAATACTCGGAAGAGGACGGCGACAAGCTGAACAAGTGGATCCGGTTTGTGCCCGACATGCTTCGCCTCTTCGACGAGATCCAGTACTCGTTTCCCTCTCTGCTCGGAGGCAAGTTCGGCGGAATCGCGGAGGTCCGTATCTTCGACGAGCGGCGGTATGAGAAGGGAAGTAAAAAGTACCGCAAGACCCCAAGCAAGACCGCGTTCTCGTTTAAGGACATGCGCTACGAGTACCCGACGGGATGGCTGTATCCGATCTACGCAGCCTTCCGGGTACTTCTAGGCATGGACAAGAACGGGAAAACCGCCAGTTGGAAGAAGGACCCGTTTGAGTTCTGGAACGATCACGGCGAAGAGCTTTGCTCGAGGTTCGAACCTCACTTGAAGAGCGTGGGATACGAGACAAAGAGGGTTGCGTCGAGCGCCATAACGTACTCCGCGATGCGAACTGCTGTCACGGATCTGTATAAAGACGATCTCCTCGCGCGGGCAGGTATTTCTGTCTAGCGCCGTGTCGATGCGTAGATAGCGCGGCTCAACCCGCCGCTCAACGCGAACGCGCAAACAGTCGGCGACAGCCCGCTGTTTGCGCGCCGGTTAGCGGCATCTCGTGATTCTGCAACTTGATCTCAGGAGGCGCAATTGGCTACCCACGATGTCTCGTTCGAAATCCCCCAGAAGTTTGTGTTGGCCAAAGATGTCGAGTTCGATATTAAGTCGAATGGATCAAAGATCGGGACGCTCCTGATCAGCAAAGGGAATGTCGAGTGGATCCCTGCCAGCAACAGCGTCAAGAAGCGTCGCCTGTCCTGGGAGAAGTTTGCAGCACTGATGGAAACCCAAGGCAAGGTAGCCAGGATCAAGAAGTAATCCCAAGCCTAGCATTGCTCTCAGCGCGAACGCGCCGCAAGCGGCGCGCCGGTGAGCGGGGACGTTGAGGCCATGACGGCTCGCACATGAAACTCCATCCGCATGACCTAGACAAAATCTCCGCCTTGACGCTGCGACATTACAACCAGCACGCGGAGGATTTCCGCGACGGCACGCGCGATCACGATGTGAGCCAGAACATCGACGCGCTGTTGCGCAATATCGAAGGCGAGCCGCCGTTCACGATCCTCGATCTTGGCTGCGGACCGGGACGCGACCTCAGGGTATTTGCCGGGCTCGGCCACATTGCGGTCGGGCTCGATGGTGCCGCGCGCTTTGCCGCAATGGCGCGCGCCGATACCGGATGCGAAGTGTGGGAGCAGGATTTCCTCAAGCTCGATCTGCCGGGGGAGTACTTCGATGGTGTGTTCGCCAATGCCGCGCTGTTTCATGTCCCGTGCCAGGAGTTGCCGCGGGTGCTGCGGCAATTGCACGCCACTCTGAAACCGGGCGGGGTGCTGTTCAGCTCCAACCCGCACGGCGGGAATGAGGAAGGCTGGAATTGGGGGCGCTACGGCGCTTACCATGATCTTGAAGCGTGGCGCCGCTGGATGTCGGATGCGGGGTTCCTCGAGCTTGAACACTATTACCGGCCCGCCGGATTGCCGCGCGAGGAGCAGCCGTGGCTGGCGAGCGTGTGGCGCAGACCCACATCCTGAGATGACATCGTTGCCGGTGCGATTTCAGCGACCGCTCGCCGAAAGCGGACTTCGTGAGATGACCTCTAAACCCTGCAACCAGCGGACCGTTTACCAGCGTCCCATTGTGCCGCTGTTGTCGGGGTGCTGATGCGCGCCTCACTGGGACCCGCAGATCGTCATGTCGGCCGCGGAGTTCTATGACGCACTCGCCCTGTTCTACCACCTGATCTTCGAGGACTGGGAGGCGAGTATCGAGCGCCAGAGTGCTGCGCTCGATTCAGTCATTCGGTCGTTCCGCGGACGGCCTCGCCGATCTGTCCTTGACGTAGCCTGCCGCATCGGCACACAGAGTGTATAAGACGGAGTGTATAAGACGGATAAAGCGCCCTCCTCGTCCTTTGGTCGACCTGCCCCGTTCAGTCCAAAGCGAAGCAAAGCGGCGGCGCAGGCCCGCGGGTCCAGCCTTGGTGCGTGAAGTCACGCCCGCCAGCGCCTCCGCCCGCGAAGCCCCCGTTCGCCGTCGCCGCGATGCGGACGGTGCCGCCCCTTGCGCGCAGCCGATTGCCTGCCGAGGCCTGGAGTCGACCGCGCAAGAGAAGAAAACCGAAGGAGAGCGTCTCAGCCGAACGGCCGCACAGGCGGCGCCCAGCACGGTGGCGGCCGGGAGGGCTGAGCTGCAGCTGCTTTCGCATCGAGGTGGGCGAGGATCTTCTCGATCACCGCCGCATCCCCGATGCAGGCGATGATGCGCATCGCCCCGCCGCACACCGCGCTTAGTCACGATGTCGATGTTGAACACGCGCTTGAGGGGTTGCGCCCAAGTCATCGCCGCCCGGCGCTCGGCCGGGGTGCTGTGGTCTGTCTCGGCCGCAGATCGATGCGCACCGCGCGCTCACGCCCTTGCAAGCGGCCTCTTGCACCTACCGCATCGCGCTGGGTCCAAGCGCCGGGCAGAAAGTGCTGAGCTTACAAACCCTGCCTGGCCGAGTGGCGCAGCTCACGCCAGCACTGTGTGCCAACGCGCATGGCTTCAGCCTACATGCGGCAGTGCGCTGTGGCGCTCACGAGCGCAAGCGACTCGAACGCCTGTGCCGCTACATCACCCGCCCCGCCATTGCCAACGAGCGGCTCAAGCGCACCGGTGCCGGCCACATCGTGCTGCAGCTCAAAAGCCCCTGGCGCGACGGCACCACCCACATCGTGATGTCGCCATTGCAGTTCATGCAGCGCCTGGCCGCACTGGTGCCGCCTCCCGCGGCTGCATCTGATTCGCTTCCATGGTGTGCTGGCACCACACGCCAAATTACGGTCTCAGATTGTTCCGAGCGCGCCCGCCAACGCCCATGAGGCTTGCGATCACCACGCGCCGGCCGCGCATCCCGAAGCGCCCGGGCGCATGAGCTGGGCGTGCTTGCTCAAACGGGTATTCGATATCGACATCGAACGCTGCCCGCGCTGTGGCGGGCGCTTGAAGATCATCGCCGCCCTCGTCGATCCCCAGGTAATTGTCCAGATCCTCACGCACCTGGGTTTGCCCGCGCGCGCTCCGCCACGCTCACCGGCTCGGCCCTTGCCGCTGTTCCAAGCGGCCTGATCCTTACACCGCGAGACCGGGCTCAGCACCTCAGCCGGCGGGCCCGCTCGTCCTGAGCCGGCGCAAGTGCCCAGGTGTGCCTCGAGATCGCCGAGCTTCGCCTTATGAACAGGCCAACCAAGCCGCAAAGACGCAAGGATTCAGCACCAACTCACGCGATTGACCACCCGCGGG